>BNJS01003873.1_pt1 | contig 382830 bp, 369 predicted proteins | sample 8540461 | NCBI WGS metagenome assembly BNJS01 (sample SAMD00202454, study PRJDB9452) | human saliva metagenome | isolation source: human saliva | place: Japan
GTCTTCCTTTTTATTTTTTTAATTGTCTCAATAATATATATTCCTTTTAGACAGTTCTATTTTTTTCAAGATAGATAAAAGTGACATGATATTTTTCTGCATAAAATAAAAGTTATAGCGTTTGATGCAAAAAGCCCTAATAGAAGAGTATAGTTTCTTTACTTCAAAAAGGAGCATGAGTTATAATGAAGACTTCGCCTGTATTATTAATAGCCATATAATCTCCATCATTTAAATTCTTAATCGTATAATATGTATTTCCTTCGATCTGAAGTTCATTAATATCACCTATATCTATTTTTCTTTAGTTCTTCTGGCGAAAGTTTTTTTGCGAAAAGCATTTGTATGATGTCTTTCTTTCCGTTTGAATGATTTGCATAATTATTTTTCTTTCAGTGTATTAAGAGAAACTTTATGCCAATCTAAATGGTTATATTTAGAATTAAAAATAATAGCCAATTATTGTACCAAACGAAATATATAGTTGTACTTCTACATACTCTTGTCTTTTTTTATTCCAAATAAGAATACCTGACAGTGTTACTAACTCGGGATAGTTGTAATCACTGTAGTCGTGGTATTCTCTATTGAGAATTAAACTATAAAATCCTTTTCCATAATGTTTATTTTTACATTTTCCTATAATGAATCTGCTATTTATTTGCTTTATTAGAAAGTCCCATTTAGTTGGCAAGATACAAATTACATTTTTTTAAGAAAGTAGAAATCCTGCTCCTCTATTTTATTTTTTTATTAAAAAAAGACTAAACATCTTATTTTGTTTTTACTCATTATTCGTATACGGTCCAGCTTTCGTAAGTAGCACCATGGACATAAGTCCTAATATCTGCCACACTTACAATGACAACTCCTATTTTCGTAAAAGTCGGCAGAGAGTTCTTATATTTAGAAGATACGCTTGTTTGATTTTCAAATAGTGTAAACCCCATTACTTATTTATGCTTAAAGATATTATTTTTTTCAAGGGCAAATATACAACTTTATTTCGTAAATATACTTTTAAGCAATAAGAAAATAGGCTGGTACATTATGTGTTATTTTACAAATGTTATATATGGAATTACTGTGAAAAACCTAATCTAATTTTAATTGCTGTCATTTTTAACCTTCTGCGTAAATTGTTTATTGTTAGATGCTTAGTTGGAGAAAAGAGGTGATAGGAGTGAAAGCACAATAGAAAAGGTGTGTAGTTCTCTTTTGTATTTTGAATTGTAAAGATATGTCGATCCGTAGCGTGTATAGATGTTTGGCAGTAAGGATATTTAAGGCAATTACACGTCAATTTTAATATGAGCTTGTTAGAATGTTGTATATAATATCTCTTATTTTTGTCAATGTCAACAAAGTATTTTTAATATTATGATATAGATAGACATCCCCAATATAATGCATATCGGTAGTATTAAGAAGAAGCAATAAGTTGGGATTATCCTATTAAATTTATGCTGAGAATATTTCTTATACAAACGCTCTACCATCTTCTTATTTCCATATTTCATTGTAACAAAACCTAAGATTGAAATGAAATATAAAATAAAAAATGCGGTGTTAATTCTACCACCTTTACGTGCTATCTCGAGTACGACACCTGTTATCGGAAGAAGAACAAACATAAGTACGCATGATAAATACAAAATACTATTTAACATAGCAGAATCATGTTTTGCTTTATAAGCCATATGTATCCTAAAAAATATATAATTTATAATCATCTGATTCTATCTTATTACCAGTAAAGTACTCGATCATTTATATTGTGTTCCACCCTATAACGTTTAGCTTCTTTCCTCATTGGAATCAATCCCATGAAATCTAAGATTCTAATAGGATTCGCATAGACCGTTTAACGTAAGGTTCATTGATAACAGACGCTTATGCTGCTTGTCGTAGGTATGGATAGTTTCCGTATCATTGTCAAGATTTATGTAGATCGTATGACCCTTCTTGTCGTAACCTATCCTGTTAACAATAACGCTTTCATTCCCCTCCTAATTGCTCGTAAGCCAATAATTATAGAGGAAGTTCAGGGATTAGGATTATTGATTTATGCTTCGATACGAGTTTTATGTCAAAACTATTTCTTTTTTTTATTAAACTATCTCCTACCTGAACTGTATGTAGATCCCACTTTGAAGAAATATCTAATTTAAGAATCTGTCCCTTTCTATCGATACCATAAACATAATATTTGCGTGCTTCTTTCTTTATGCTCAAGACTTTCACACAATATGATTGCCCTTTAATGTATTGATTATAAGAGTTATTACTCAGATCATCTTGTTTAATAAAAATAAAAAAGAGAATAACACAGAACATTGGCCATAAAATACGTCTTCTTAAAAAAATGGTATCCATGTGCGTCCTCCCTTCCTTGATACATCCAAACGTGCTGGCTTTACATTTAAATTCACTCCATATGACTTTGACAAATTAGTTTCATATAAAAGTCCCAAGTTTCCAACAGATAAGCCATTTAACATCCCAAGACCTATATAACTATCAAATGAGTTTAAATCATTTTTGTTTAGATACTCGTACATAACAAAAATTCTTATTTATATTCAGTAAAACAAAAAAACTTCGACTTTCTTTTGTATCCCACGTCGGTAAGTATCCTGCTTAATTTTCCATTCTCATAAATCATATTATTCTATTTGTTTGTATTTTAAATTATTAGTTTCTGCAAATATAAAAAACTAATTTTACAAATCAAAGTTTGATGCTTACTTTTTATTACAGTTCCTAATAACAAACGACATACATTCCGTTAAAACACTTATAGATAGTACAAATGTAAACTTCGCCTTGTTGAGTTTCGTCAGCGACGTTGGGTTGGCGGCATTCGTGATACCGAGGATATTATCCACAGTATCATAACGGTACCTGTTCTCCATCACAGTCTGACCATCCGCTGTAAGCTTCATCACCTGCAGACGTTCACGCTGCTTATCGTAGGTATATGTAGTCTCCGTGTCATTACCGAGTTTCGTATAGACCGTATGACCCTCCTTGTCGTAACCTATCCTGTCACCAATAATGCTCTGATGTCCCTGTTTATTTCTCATAAGATGCTCAACCTGTCCGGCAGCATTGTAGTGATAGGTAACCACTTCACCATCAGGATAAGTTATCGTCTGCACACGGTTCCAGCTGTCATAGGAGCATTATAGGTATAGGACATAAAATAATTATCAGCTGTACATGTGGTTCGAAGACTAAAACTTTTCTATTATCTTTGCTATTTCTTTATCAATCTTTTCTATTTTAGGACAAAAAAAAGTTCGCTTATACATTTTTCTAAATATAAGCACATCTGTTATATTATTTTTTATCCAAAGTTCAAAGACGACCAGAAGGTCTAATGATAGTTTTTTTCCTGTATAATCTGTGATTAGAACATCATAATCACCTATTCGTTTATACACTTGATTCCCATTTGGATATAGAGTATATCCATTATTATTAAAAAATTTGATATTTCTCTTTATAAAATATGAATATTCCATAATAACGATTATTTTGTAGAAGGAACATATAATAGTCCTGGTATAATAAAAATAATAGCAGGGTCAGCCCCATGTTTTATCGCATTGTCTATATTCTTAGTACCATTTTCCCAAGTTGGTCGAACAACAGGCTCAAAGCCTAATCCCCATAGGGTACCATAATAGGGGATATATGAAAGCGTTTTTATAACTCCTTCTGTTAGATAGTATAATTGATCTTGGATAGTACTATAAGTGATACCCTTATAAAGACTTCCTCCAATATCTAATGTTGTAAGTACCGCTGCAGCCCGTCCAAAGATGTTAGAATACCTTGTAAACACTGGGAGATTCTTACTTAAAGTTAGATTGACAAGCTGGGAAGTATTTGCGTTTCTCCATATTTTGCCTGTCTGATCTATTTGAGTCAATCTTCCATTATATAAATATTGAGTAAACATGGAATTGTACATTTTAGAAATATCCTTTGTCTTTTTATATGCTGCAATATCGGCAAACTTTAAAACCTCTGTATAGCTAAAAGCTTTATTCATCTAAACAATAAAATATCGAATAAATAGCTGTAGGCTTAAGTCCCATAGAAAAGATTTCCTTTTTCGACAAATGACTTACAGACTCTGCCTCTTTAAGAACAACAAACTCCTTTTCTTCTAACATCTTTTTTAAAGTAAAAGACAGAGTTGTTTTTTCCCTTTCAGAGCTATGCTGATGTATTTCATAAAAAATAACATCACCCGAAAAATAGTAACAACATATTAATTGACTGCGACGATTCTTAGGATAGTAAAACGCACCTGCGGAATGTACAAGAGTACCATCATATCCATATTCAAGATCAGATAAATAGAGATCTCTTTTATAAATACCTCTTTGTGCATCCAAAGCAAAATCCATATTAAGAAATTTCCGATATTCTAAAGTGTCAAAAGGATTGGTCCATTTACGAATCGTAGAGTTATCTTCTATCCTCATATAGAACGGATAAGTTTTCCCTTTTATCGAAATTGTATGCCCATTACGTATATAACATAATCCGTCCGAGGATAACTCGTAATAACCTTTTATAATCGCTTTTTCTACATGGATGGATTTAAAAGTAGTCTGCGCATTAAGCACTATTGCGGGTATCAGGAAGAGGATAACCCAGGCTGTTTTATTTCTGTATTTCATAATTTCTATCTACATGAATATTTACTGTTACTTTAGAAGAATGATTATTAGGTACTGCTTGCAATATCAATTTAATACCATATGAAACCTCCTGTGGACTTATTGAACGTTTTAGTGCGGATGTCATTATACCTCCCTCCTTTAATTCCTTCCCTAATAAGTCTTCTTCTGGCATACTTATTCCCATTTCATGGTCATGTTCAAGCCCCCAAGAGTGACCTATTTCGTGCTGTAAGGTTTGCCCTTTATTATTTGGCTTAAAAACTCCTTCTCCTAATGTGATAATGCGATTTGCGGGGTTGTATTCTCCAGCTGCATCTCCACTTCTCCCATGGAAATCTTTATTTCCTACTATAGCATTGGCATTTTTATCTTGTTCCAAATGCTGGTTTATCTCATCCATTGAACTACATCCAATGAATTCTTGATTAAATTTACATTCCATTCAGATTGATTATAAGAAACTTTGAACCCCTCCGTTCTTCCCCAACCTGAATCTGAGTTAATCTCAAAATCAGATTTCCAACCACCAGCACCTTTAGATACGGCTTTTCTTCTTAGGAAGTCATCATTTACATTATAATAGAATTTCTGATTTATGATAATGCTATGATTCTCGTAGTCAATGAGAGCTACTCCATCTTTACCGTTCATATCCATAAATGCTATTGGATTGTTCTTACAATAAATATAAGAGCCAACATTATCGTATTTCTCTGCCAACGGATCCACACACATCCATCTTCCCAGCACAGCATCATAATGGCGTGCACCATAATCATACCAATCCAATCCGTGCATACGGTCAAGTTCCTTACCGTTGTACTTGTAAGGTTGTGCGCCTCCGCCTGTACTCTCACCCATCAGTCCACCAAAGGCATAGTAATGATTCACTTGTTCCACTTGTCCATGCTCATCTATCACGACACGATTGTTTCCAAGGTGGTCCTGCAAGTAGTAATGGTATGTTGGAGTGGAATTCGCAAGTGTGATGTATACCATGTCGGTAAGAATCTTGCTTAATTGTCCATTCTCATAAATCATATTTCCACAGTAATCGGTTTTCAGCGTTAAAGCCACATTAGTAGATTGAGGCGTAACGATGCTGCCCATAGGTATAAAGAGGTTAGTCTTCGAGATTTTATAGGTGACAGAGAGTTTACGTCCTGTCAGTCTAAAAGGTTATTGTTCTATTTGTTTGTTTTTTAAATTATCAGTTTCTGCAAATATAAAAAACTAATTTTATAAGTCAAAGTTTGATGCTTACTTTTTATTGCGATTTCCTAATAACAAGCTATATACACCCCAGTTAAATATTGTAAGGTAGTTTTGATTAACACTGCTTATTGGAGCTTCGTTAGCTTAGGGGATTTCTCCTAATATTACTTTGGTAACAATCAATTATTCAAAATAATATAACGCAAAAATAATAAGGCTTCTTCATCATTTAAATTATTACCTTTAATATAATTCGTAATACTATCTGGAATGATTTTTCTGTCAGTTCTCAGATATAATGCTTGTTTTCTAAGTTTATCAACATTGTTAACCCTATGAATAATAAACCTCATCTTATCTCTTTCATTAGAGAAGTCAGGCTTCTTATCGAAGAAATCACTACCATAAGTTAATCCGTATTCTGCAAATAAATACTTGTAGACACCAGATAAAATGGACTTTATATAACTGTTAGTTTGATGTTTTGAAGATAGAAAATGACAAGCTTCAAGTAATACACCTGTTGTATTCTCGAAGCCTAAGCTTTCTATTGTATAAGGTGTATTATTACTGATAAAGAAAACTCTCGTTGGGTAATGGGGTTGATAATTTAATCGAAAAGTGTACACACCATCATGTTTTTTTCCTTCAACACAACTTAATTTTGAGATAGTTGATTTCCAAGTTGTATTATAATGATACAGCTTATATAAACTCTTTCTTAAATTACTCGGAATAATATTATTCTGAGAGTATAAAGGTTCTGAGAATATTAACATACTAATGATAAATATCCCCAATAGGTATTTGTGCTTTATCTTATAATTTTCTTTTCTCATTTTGATTGTCTTTATTTTTCTTTAGTTCTTCTCTAAACTTAGCTTCCATTAGCCTTGCCTTCCTTTCATAAATAAATTCTGAAAGATTTTTCTGACCTGGCTGACTGGAACGTATATCTCGATTAACCTCTACAGGGTCAGCTGCATGCACAGATTCATGAACACCTTCTGCTCCCATAGCTTCACTAAAGCTTAAACCATAATTTTCAAGTCCCTTTATGGTTGTTGATTGCTTTATAGTTTCTACATAAAATGTTATTTGCTCCCAAGTTGATTTTCCGCCAACGGGTCCACACACATCCATCTTCCCAGCACAGCATCATAGTAGCGTGCACTATAATCATACCAATCCAATCCGTGCATACGGTCAAGTTCCTTACCGTTGTACTTGTAAGGCTGCGTGCCTCCGCCTGTACTTTCACCCATCAGTCCACCAAAGGCATAGTAATGATTCACTTGCTCCACTTATCTATGCTCATCTATCACTACACGGTTGTTTCCAAGGTGGTCCTGCAAGTAGTAATGGTATGTTGGAGTGGAATTTGCAAGTGTGATGTATCCCACGTCGGTAAGAATCTTGCTTAATTGTCCATTCTCATAAATCATATTTCCACAGTAATCGGTTTTCAACGTTAAAGCTACATTAGTAGATTGAGATGGAACGATGCTGCCCATAGGTACAAAGAGGTTAGTCTTCGAGGTTTTATAGGTGACAGAGAGTTTACGTCCTGCCTGCCTAAAAGGTTATTATTCTATTTGTTTGTATTTTAAATTATCTGTTTCTGCAAATATAAAAAACTAATTTTATAAATCAAAGTTTGAAGCCTACTTTTTTATTGTAGTTTTCTAATGACAAGTGGCATACACCCCAACTAAATATTGTAAGATAGCTTCGATTATTACTGCTGATGTCTATCATTGGGGGGATTATAGCACACAGATAATAAGGCACAAGAGGAATATCCGTAAGGATATTCCTCTTGTTGTTTCAAGTGATTCGCATGGGGCTCGAACCCATGACCCCAACATTAAAAGTGTTGTGCTCTACCAGCTGAGCTAGCGAATCTCCCTATGCTTTTATAAAGCGAGTGCAAAGGTAACAAGAATTTCTGATAATTCCAAATTATTTATAACTTTTCTTGTGCCTTTTTATTAATACATGGCTATTTGATGAAATCTTTTAGTGTGAGACATGATGATTTTCAGCAGGATAAGAGTTAACCCCAAATCGGTTATGTATAATTCTTATTACTATAGTGTTGTTTCTAAACATCTTTTATTTTCTTATCGGTATCTTGTGTGTCTTTGTAACTTGACGTAGCCCATTACGCCTGCGTTACAACGACAGGCAATCTGCTCGATAAGAAAACAAAATATGTTTAGGCTCTAATGACCGATTTGGGTTAAACTAACATATCATGCGATACAATCTTAGTTAGAGTAGTTTATTTTCTGTTTATTTTATATTTGTAAAATATTTTGAGTTATCTCGTTATTAAAATATGCTCTTTTAGCATTCAATTAACGCCCAATAGGCTTTCAAAAGACGCCCTTTTGAGGTCTTACTAACGCCCTTTAAGAAGCCTATTAAGCATCTTTTGAAAAGCCTTAACTTAAGTGGTTGATTCCCTGTTGGTTAGAAAGATGATATTAACGTGTGTTTTTCGTCCTTATTTTAATAGGTTCATTTAGATTTATGTAAAGTCTTTTCAATGCGGTATGTATAGTTGAAGTATTTCATGATGAGATTTTCAATGTAGGCAGATGAGAGATATAAATGAGTTTATGAATGATAATTACACCGTTAATTAGATTATAAAACAGCATCAGATTGAGCTCTGCATGATGAAAATGTTAATACAAAAGTAATTCTGTGATTAACTCAAAAAGTTGCTTTTATAGTTGCTTTGTAAAAGATAAAATACTATATTTGCGGCGTAAGATTGATTATTTAATCTGTTACTAAACAATCTAATGTGGTATTATCCACTAATCTATTACTAATATCTAAACTATGTAGCCGATGAATGTATTAGACTATGTAAAAGCGTTCAATGAGTTTTTGTGGAATAGTTTTCTCATGTACGCATTGTTAGGAGTAGGCATTTTCTATACTGTCTACCTTGGCTTCCCACAGATTCGCCATCTAAATTTGGCGTTTAAGTATGCTTTTGGTCCAATATTCAAGAAGCGAAAGCCTGGTGAAACAAAAGTTAATTCATTCCAAGCATTAGCCACAGCTGTAGCCGCTCAAGTTGGTACTGGTAATATTGGTGGTGTGGCAACAGCTATTGCAAGTGGTGGTATGGGAGCTATTTTCTGGATGTGGGTATCTGCATTGTTAGGAATGAGCACCATTTTCTCTGAGGCAGTACTTGCCCAGAAGTATAAGAAAGAGTATCATGGCGAGACGGTCGGAGGCTCAGCCTATTATCTTTATTATGGACTTGGTAGTAAGTGGCTTGCTGTTTGTTTTTCTGTTGCTATTGTTCTTGCGTTGGGATTCGTTGGAAATATGGTACAAGCAAACTCTATCTCAATAGCTTTGAATAATGCTTTCCATATACCTTCTTATATTATAGGTATTGTTTTAGCAGCTGTTGTGGGTGTAGTAATTATTGGAGGACAACGCCGAATCACCGCTATAGCCGAACTTTTAGTCCCTTTCATGGCGGTTGTATATATCTTGGGTTCGCTTGTTATCATTTATATGTTTGCTGATCAGTTGCCTCATGTTATCCGTACAATCTTCCAAGATGCTTTCTCTATGAAGTCAGCAGCAGGTGGAGCCGCTGGTACGGTGATGAAATATGCCATTCGCTATGGTGTTGCTCGTGGTCTGTTTTCGAATGAGGCTGGTATGGGTTCAACACCTCATGCTCACGCTTTGGCTGATGTTAAAGACCCTTCTGAGCAGGGGTTTGTAGCTATGGCAGGTGTTTTTGTTGATACCGTTCTTATCTGTACATCAACAGCTTTTGTCATTATGCTGACAGGTTCTTTCCAAAATCTAAGCTTAAAATCGGTTGCTATTACGCAAGAAGGTTTCGAGATAGCTTTTGGAAATGGTGGAATTATCTTCCTTGCTATCAGTCTAATCTTCTTTGCTTTCACAACAATTATTGGGTGGTATATGTTTGCTGAGATGAATATCAAGTTTATGTTTGGTAAGAAGGGTATTCTTTCTTATCGTGCACTTGTTGTTCTCTTTGTCTTTCTTGGCTGTCTTTTTGCAGCAGATATGGTATGGGAATTGGCAGATACCTTCAATGGTCTGATGGTAATTCCTAACCTTATTGGTATTATTTTCCTTGCACCTCAGGTAAAGAAAATATACAAGAACTTCTTGGCAAACAGAAAAGAAAATAATTCTTAAGCCATTTGCCAACTTCTATCGTTATTTTCTTTTGATGTTTCTTCTTATTATGTTGAAACCAATCAATTGAAGAATAAATAGCTATTTTGAGCGGTGAGCTACATGTTGGTATGTGCTCACCGTTCTTATGAATCAGGTAAGTAGTTATATAGAGAAGTTTGGAGTAAAAGATAATAGAAGTACGAACTTTACTGATAAAGAGAAGCAGACTTTATAGAATACGATAATACAATGCTTAATAATGATTATGTATCGATAAAGAGTCATTCCGCACATAGCGTGTTGATGGTTCGCACGTGTTGTGTTGTTAGTAAACACCTATGGTGCTGCCTGCTAAACATCTCGCAAAATGTCACCAAAGTAGCTTCAACTTATTGTTATAAACAAGTTGTACTACAAAGAACTTACTTAGTCTGTTGGGTTAGTAGCTTATTTCGTAAAGTTGATAAGATATCACTTCAAGGAGATACTATTCTCTCTTTTATCCTATAAGAGTAGAATGATGCAGTTGAAATAAAATCAATGAATAACTTATGTCTACTTAAACTAACCACTCTTATTTTCTTTTTTCACCCTCTACGATTGGTTTCTGTGCATTCATTTTATGTAATTTAGATGTGAGATGTCTGTAAAGGCGAGCAACGAGTTGAGGGTGAGAAGAAGCAAGATTATTCTTCTCAGACAGGTCGCTGGATAGATTGTATAGTTCTTTTTGACCAGTGAGATACGAATAAATCAATTTCCATTGCCCTTCACGAATGGCACAATTAAGACTGATTCCCAATCCCTCTCCATCCCAAATGTTAGGATAGTTCCATATCAGTTGTCGCTTCTTATCACCTTGTTGTTTACCACGAAGAATAGGTGTAATGTCTTGTCCGTCTATTTTTTGTGGTACATGATAGTTCTTAATTCCAGCCATGGAGAGTAAGGTAGGATAGAGGTCCTCTATGATGATAGGTGCATGAGAGCGACTATTTGGTTTTACAATATTATTCCATTTTACAATAAAGGGAACTCTTATACCTCCTTCATATAGAGAACCTTTACCACTCTTGAGTGGTGCATTCTGCGTGTAAAGTTCTCCATCCCGCCAATAGGATGATGAGGCGAGTCCTCCATTATCGCTCATAAAGATGATGATAGTCTCTCGCTTAAGTCCTGCCTTTGTGACCCAATCCATGAGATCTCCCAAACTTTTATCCATTCCTGCAATCAATGAAGCATAAGCAGCTTCCTTTTCCGAAAGACCACGTGCACGATACGTAGGGTAAAAACGCATATCTCGATCGATTGGTACGTGCACAGCGTAATGAGACATATAGAGATAGAAAGGTTGGTCGTATTTCTTAGCCTTCTCTAATGATGCTATTGCCTCTTGTGTAAGGGCTTCTGTGGCAAAGATACCAGTACCCCAATAACGTTCCAAGCCTGGGGTAGCGAATGGAGATGTGGGTTTGCCATCTTTTGTAAAACCATAGTTACGTTCGCTTAAATAGGTAGCTAATCCACCAGCTGCCGTACCTGTAATGTTTACGTCAAAGCCAAAATGGCACGGATTCTCACCCGGAGTGTCAATAGCTCCCCAGTGTGCTTTTCCGCAATGTATGGTGTGATAGCCTGCATTTTTTAGAAGTTGTACAAAGGATATAGCCTTTGTAGTATGTGCGACATTACCGCTTTGCGCAATACCATTATAATTCCAATCAGGTAATGTTACGCCTTCTCGTTTCCCATCTGTCATCTTATCGCGATGTAAAGTCCAATTCGTTACCCGATGGCGAGCCATATTCATACCTGTCATCAGACTACATCTGGAGGGCGAACTGATAGGAGTTGCATAAGCATCTGTAAACATCATCCCCTCGGAAGCAAGTCTTTCCATGTTAGGTGTATCGTATTTCCGATTATTGGCAGTAATCGAATCGGCAAAGGGAAGAGATGTGTCTTGCCATCCCATGTCGTCTACCATGAACAAGATAATATTGGGTTGTGTATTTACTTGTTGTGCTTTGGCTGGGAAGGAAATGCCGAGAGCAGCTATTGAAGTTGTAACCAATAGGGTAGAAGAGTGCTTTGAATTATATAAGGTATAGTTGTTCATTGTTGTATCAATCATTGATAGGGGTTTAGATAGCGTACAAAGTTAAAAAGAAAGTTGCTAATCACCACATAAATATGATGAAGTTCTTAAATTCTTTTGCTATAAAGTTATTGAGAGTGTCCTATAGTAGATGCATGACATGGTTAAACTACCAAATATATAGGGATACATCAAGGGGCATAAAGGGAGAAAAGTTTATTTGTGTAATATAGTAAATAGGATTCTGTCTGGAATGGTCTTAATAAAAAAAAAGTCAGACTGCGGACAGTCTGACTTAATTGTATCATTTTTCTAAACAAAGAACGATGGTTATAAACACCTTTATTTCTTTACTGCCCATTGGAATGTACTACATGGTAATCCTACCTCATTCACAAGGTTGGCACGTGTAAAAGGTTGCCATCCATAACGAACATAGAGTGGGCGTGTTACAGAAGACGATCTAACAAGAATTGTGTTAGATGATGTTATTTGTGCTTCTGCTGGATAATAGATGCCATCTGCACCTGCTACCTCAAAGCCAATAAGGCGGCTGCCCTTAGCTGATAGTGACTTTGCGTGAATAAACTGTAATTCAATTCCATTGTCTTTTGCTGATACAGAATGACAGATAGGACCATCAGATTCTATGTTGTAGTCATAACTATGGTGTAAAGCCTGTAAGCCAAGTCGCTCACCGACAGGCTTTTTGTTCGTGTAATGTACATCTAAGGAATCACCTACATCTGTTGTAACAGCCATCCATGTATTACGTAGTCTTGATGCCATACGACGCTGAGAATCACGGAAACGTGGCCATGAAGGACGATTCAGGCTGGAGAGCTGTACGAAATAAAATGGTAGCTCTGGGTCATGGAAGAAGTTACGCCAACTCTTCTGTAACATCGGGAAGAGACGTTCGTGTAGTTCCATGTTATGTGCATTGGACTCACCTTGGTACCAAACAACTCCCTTGATACTATATCCTTTTAGTGGAAGCATACCAGTCTCGAACATATAGGCTGGTGCATATGGATGACGCTGCAGTGGGTTCTTACTTACGCTGATGTTTTGCAATGCTCGCTCACGTGCCCATTTCATACCGAAATCTCCATGATACCAATCACGAAGAATAGCTGGCATACGTTGTTCTAACGTATGGCGGTCAATCCATGACTCTGTAGTGGTACCACCAACAGCATTACAGATGATACCTACTGGGACCTGCAAACTGTCTGCTAACTTCTTTCCAAAGTGATAAGCTACAGCTGAGAAGCCACCCAAAGATTCTCGAGAGCAGTTACGCCATGGTCCAATATGGAGGTACTTATGACGATTTACAGAGTCGCAAGCATTAGCTGACCATGCTACGGCAGTCGTTGGGTAGATAGCTGACATATTAAAAAGATGTAAGTGTGTCTGACTGTCAGCCTCATTCAAGTCTTGTGTCCTGCTCTGTACAGCATTTACAGGTAACTCCATGTTTGATTGTCCTGAGCAAAGCCACACTTCACCAACGTATATGTCTTTAATAGTAAGCTTTTCTTTCTTCGTACTTATTTGGGCTTTATAAGGTCCGCCAGCTTTCTCAGCAGGGAAGGTGATCTTCCATTTTCCTGCATCATTTGTTATAGCTGAAAGCATATGCCCATTGAAGTTGACCTTAACAGTTTCACCTGCATTTGCTTTTCCACGGAAAACAATAGGTTTGTTGCGCTGAATAACCATACCATCGGTATACAATGGAGACAGGGCAAGCCCACCATAGTTGCCTGTTAAGGCTCCATAGACCGTCTCTGCAATAATCTTTGCGCCCTCAGCATTCGGGTGAATAGCATCGGCAAGAAGGTCGGGACGACTATATAGAGGTGTATTTAAGTCAATGAGTGGAACTCGTGTTGCAGTCGCCACTTGTCGTATATGTTTCTGAATCTGCGCATGCCAGTCGCGTGTACCACTCTCAAAACGTGGATGACGCTCAAAGATAGGGGTCATAAGACAAATCCAAATCTTTGCTTTAGGATTTGCCTGACGGAAACTATCAATCAGACGGATGTAATCAGCATTAAATTCTTCACTGTACTCAGGCCAGTTTCGTGGGTCGGTATCATTGAGTCCAAGATGGATAATGACAAGGTCTGCCTTGAAGTTCAAAGCGTCTTGGTACTCTTGTTGGTCGACATAGGGACGATGTCCATGTTGTAGTAGTGTAGTTCCAGAGTGTCCGAAGTTTCTGACTTCATATTTATCTCCTAACATCTTCTGTAGTTGTGCTGGATAACAATTCTTTTCTCTATCGATAATTGTCATTCCCCATGTCACACTATTTCCTACACATGCTACCTTGATTTTGTTGCCAGCAACAGCAGTCAAAACCATAAGGAGCATTCCAAACAACACGATAGTTCTTTTCTTCATAATCATTTATAAATGTAGTAATGGAAGGTTTTGCTTTTACTTAATATTTAACTTATACATAAATTCTTTGCAAAGTTAATTATAATCTATGAATAAAGAAGACACTATGGATAACAAAAGCATTTTAATGGATAAATTATTATACAAAAAGAATAGGTGGTGTTATGAAAAAGTATAGACGCACAACTATTCATATAGCATTACAAAAGGCTATTAATATACAAGTGGAATAACTTAAATTTCTGAACTTTTAAATAACAAAAAAACTTATGAAACAAGAGGTTTGAGACTTATTTCGTTAAAAATAGATTTTGCACAAACATGTGTTCGCACACATCATTATAATAAAAAAATAATCTACTAAAAGTTTGCATGTGACGCGAAAATAATATATCTTTGTGACTGTTATCCTGAAAACAATCTTTTACCTTTAAAAGACTAATACCTATTGAGTAAAGAAAGCGATCACCTGTGAAGGTCATCGCTTTTTCTTTTTAAACAAATAGTGGGTCAGTCCTAAAACCCAGTTGCAAGTCTATACTCTTAAGCACAAAATTTCATAAGTATTTATTTCTACTGAGCCTTTATTTCTACTGATCCCTTATAAGGAGGTTATAATGAGTAATAAAAAAAGAGCGGCCTCTTGCGAGAACCGCCCTGATGAAAGGAGGAGTGGTACCACCAGGAATCGAACCGGGGACACAAGGATTTTCAGTCCTTTGCTCTACCAACTGAGCTATGGCACCATCATTATTTGCAATCTATTTTTGTAGCGTTTGTGTTGCTTTCTCAATTGCGATGCAAAGGTAGTACTTTTATTTTATTCCTCCAAGTTTTTCTAAAAAAAAATGTTTCTGTTTACATCCTTTAACAAGTTGGCTATTTCTCGTTTTTAGGCCAACCTTGTGCCTTCAACTCAAACTCGTTACCATCACGAGCAATAAGGAATGCACCCAAGCTTTCCTTTGTTATATAACCTATCTGTCTGATATTCTCCATCTTATCAATCTTCTCATGATCGCCGATAGGTACTGTAAAAAGAAGTTCATAGTCTTCTCCACCATTCAAAGCAGCTGTTGTAAGGTTCATATTGAACTCTTCGCAGGTTGCTGCAGTTTGATAATCGATAGGAATATTTTTTTCGTAAATTCTGCATCCGCAGTGACTTTTCTCACAAATATGTTTTAATTCGCTTGCCAATCCATCTGATATATCGATCATAGAAGTTGGGTGTATACCTGCTGTACGCAGTTGACTGAGTACAGCACCACGTGCTTCAGGTTTCAACTGGCGGTCAATAAGATATTCTTTACCCGCAAAATCAGGTTGAAAATCCTCAATGGCTGCACGTTCTTTACGTAATGCTTCAAGTCGTTTCTCATCTTTATTGCTTTGTGCTTCCTTTACCTTATTATTATATTCCTGGACTTGCTGGTAGTAAACTGTCTTTTCACGTTCGAGAATCTGCAAGCCCATGTAGGCCGAACCAAGGTCACCAGTAACGCAGATAAGATCAGTCTCATTTGCTCCACTACGATAGACGATATCATCTTTTGCAGCTTCACCAATACAAGTGAGGTTAATAGCAAGTCCCGTATATGAAGAAGTCGTGTCACCTCCAACAATGTCTACATTCCATTTAGCACAAGCTTTGTTCAATCCAGCATAGAACTGATCAAGGTCTTCTACTTTGAAACGTTTTCCAAGCCCTAATGAAACGATGAGTTGCCGTGGCTGTCCATTCATAGCGAAGATGTTACTCATAGCTATCATAGCCACCTTGTAGGCAAGATGTTCCATGTCTATGTAAGTTAAATCGAACTGTACACCCTCCATGAACATCTGTGAAGAGACAAGTGTTTCTTTATCTGAATAGTGTAAAACAGCAGCATCATCACCCACGCCCATAATGGTAGAGTTGTTGATTGGTTGTATATCTTTTGTGAGACGGTTGATTAGTCCGAATTCACCAAGGTCTTTTATTTCCATTTACTTTATTAATAGCTTATTGATATAATGTCTAAGACGTCCTTTATCTATGAATTATAGAATAAAGAACGCCTTAGTTTCTTTTTATATTTATGTGCCTTATGAGCGTTTAATCATCTCACGCATAATCTCTGTCATACGTGGCTGTGCAGCGTTTGCAGCTTCCTGAACCTCTTCGTGGCTAACTTTTACAGGAACATCAAAGCCACCAAGGTCAGTGATTACACTGATGCCGAACACCTTAATACCACTATGTCGAGCAACGATAACCTCTGGTACGGTACTCATGCCAACAGCATCACCTCCCATCTTGTGGTACATACGGTATTCTGCAGGTGTTTCAAAGGTTGGTCCTTGTACGCCCATGTAAACTCCATGCTGAACTTCGATGTTCTTCTCCTTAGCAATAGAGTCTGCTAAATCAACCAATTTATGGTCGTATGCCTCGTGCATATCTGGAAAACGAGGACCTGCAGGGAAGTTACGACCACGTAGCGGATGTTCTGGGAACATATTAATATGATCTGTAATAATCATGAGGTCACCAATCTTGAACGATGGATTCATACCGCCAGAAGCGTTTGAAACAAACAATGTTTCAATGCCTAACTCGTGCATTACACGAATAGGGAAGGTAACATCCTTCATGTTATATCCTTCATAGAAGTGGAAGCGACCTTTCATAGCCATGATATCCTTACCACCAAGTCTTCCAAAGATAAGGCTACCAGCGTGACCTTCTACTGTTGAAACTGGAAAATTTGGTATATCTTGATAAGAAAATGAGTAGCTATCGGTTATCTCTGAAGCTAATTGTCCGAGGCCTGTGCCCAGAATGATGGCTGTCTTTGGACTTGTGGTCATCCTCTCTTTTAGCCAAGATGCTGTTTCTTGAATTTTTTCGTACATAGGATATTATTTTTTGATAGAATGTCTCTTCCTTGTCAAGCATAAAGCTTACCTTGATTGGAAGTGCATAAATGTTTTCTTTTACTTCGTCTGATAATTTATCAATATCAACAAGACGTGCCTTATCTTTCTCTGTTGTGACAATCAATTTTGGTTCAGGCATTTTAGCAAAGGTCTCGTTAATACGATGAATATCCTTTGTTGTGAATGCATGATGATCTGGGAACGAGAGTGTTGTCAGTGCATTGTTTCCGGTGAAAGAGTTTAAATCCAATTCTAACTGCTTTGGTGACATGATACCAGCAAGCAACAAGATGTTTTTTCCTCTTATCTCTGTGAGTGGTATATTTCTCCCTTTACTGAAGATAGGTTCCAAATCACAATAGTCTAACGTCGTAAAATAAAGCTGTTGGAAAGGGTAGAGTTCCATAGCTTTACTCAATACACGATAGTCTATTGGGTTTAGACTCTTAGGACACTTTGTGATAATCACAATATCTGCACGATTTTTTCCTGAGAGTGGTTCTCGTAATCTACCAGCAGGAAGAAGTTTGTCATAGATGATAAGTCGATGATAATCAACTAACAGGATATTGATACCAGGATGTACATATCGGTGCTGAAAAGCATCGTCTAAAAGGATTACATCTGTATCTTTTGTTTCCTCGTCAGATGTTAATCGGTCTATTCCCTCACATCGCTTCTTATCAACTGCAACACGAATGTCAGGGAATTTTGTTTTCATTTGATAGGGTTCGTCACCAATCTCACGCATAGGAGTGTTTTCTTTTGCCAACACATATCCACGGCTTTTACGTTTATAGCCACGTGAAAGGACAGCCACCTTCATTTTATCCTTCAGTAATCGGATAAGATATTCTACGTGGGGGAGTTTTGCCAGAACCACCCACGGTAATATTACCAACAGATATGACTGGAATGTCAAACTGTCGGGATTTGAGAATGTTCAGTTCAAATAACTCATTGCGCAATCTTACTCCCAGCCCATAGAGCCAGCTGAAAGGCAACAGCCATTTGTTTATTTTAATGTGGTCTCCTTCCATATATGATTAATGGATATTAGGATAAAATGGTAGACGTGCCTGAATTGCACTCTGTTGGTCGATAGTCTTCAAGAGTGTAAAAGGCTCATAATAGTCACCTAAGTTAGCACGTAACTGCTGGCTGAGGTAATTATTAGGATTCGTTTGATCCATCATTTGCTCTAAGAAGTTAGGCTCCTTTGGGTAAGCACATTTTCTATAATTTGGTAGTTTAGCAAGTTGTGCAGCTTTTGCTACAGCAACATCCAATCCACCAAGCTGATCAACAAGTCCTATCTTTTGTGCATCTTGACCAGTAAACACATGCCCCTGTGCTACCTTCTCAACCTGTTCTTCAGTCATCTTACGTCCTTCTGCCACACGATGACGGAAGAGTTTATAGCCACGGTTTACATATTGGCTAAGATATGACATTTCTTCTTCTGTGAAAGGACGAGCGCGTGTGCCGAAGTCTGCATATTTGTTGGTTTTTACTTCATCAAACTTTAAACCTAATTTCTCTCTTAGCAGACCGCTAACATCAGGGAACATTCCAAAGATACCAATAGAGCCTGTAATTGTTGTAGGCTCAGCAACAATCCAGTTGGCTGGGGCAGACATATAATAGCCACCAGAAGCAGCCATTCCACCCATACTAACAACGACAGGTTTCAACTTCTTCAGTTCCATAATCTGATGCCAGATTTGCTCTGATGCATAAGCGGAGCCGCCGCCAGAGTTGACACGTACGACAACAGCCTTAACGTCTTTATCTTTTGCTAACTCTTCCAAATCTTTGCAAACAACTTGTGCGTCAATCTGATGACCTTGTGAGAAGAGACCTCCTACAACACCATCAACAATATCACCATAAGCATAGTAGACTGCAACTTCATTTTCCTTATCACCTTGGTTTTTGTCCTCAGTGTTCACCATGTCAGCAATAGTAACCTGATTGATGTCTTTGTCAGCCTCAATACCTAATTGCTTTTTGACGATTCCTTTTATCTGGTCTGTATAAACTAAGCCATCAACGAGCTTTAATTTTACATATTCTTGTGGGTCCGCAAAGGTTATCATACTGTCAGCGTATGCGTTCAGTTGTGCTACTGACAAACCTCTGCTTGCGCCAACTTCCTTTGTAATATTGCCCCAGATACTGTTTAAATAGGCTGATGTTTGCTCACGATTAGCATCGCTCATCTTGTCGCCAGTGAACATCTCGGTTGCGCTTTTGTAAGCACCAACCTTTACAACCTGCATCTTTACATCGAATTTTGCCAAGAGGTCCTTAATGAAAACTGGTTCAGAAGCTAATCCGTGCCAGTCAATCTGTCCTTGTGGATTAAGATAAACTTTATCAGCAACAGACGACAAGTAGTATGTACCCTGTGTATAGGTGTCAGCGTAAGCAATAATCCACTTTCTACTCTTCTTGAAATCGAGTAGTGCTTTACGCAATGCCTGCATAGAAGCATATGAATCAGACGCAAATGCACCTGCTTCTATGTATATACCCTTTATTTTATCGTTGTCTTTAGCTTTTCTGATTCCTTCAAGCATATCGTCAAGCCCCAAACTATTTATTTGAGAACCTTGCAACTGACTAAGGAAATTATTTTCACTTCGTTCTGCCATTTGTCCAGAAAGATTCAATACAAGTACTGAGTTGTCTTCAGGTTCTTTGGTTGTATCCTGCGATGCAATCATACCAGCAATAGTGAAAAGTGCAAAGAGTCCTGTAACGATGCTAAACAACATCATTCCAAAGAAAGAAGCAAAAACAAATTTGAAAAATTGTTTCATAAAGAGGTATATTATTACAGTTTATCTTGCAAAGATATATATAATAGATGTAAAAACCAAATTATTCATGAATTCTTAATAACTTTGCAGTCAATATGAAGCATATTATTTTAGCTATTGATAGTTTTAAAGGTTGTTTATCTTCTGTTGAAGCTGAAGATGCTGCTGAACAGGGTCTTCGCCAACGTTGGCAGGATGTTAAAGTTGTAAAGGTTCCTGTCACGGATGGGGGAGATGGAATGTTAGAAGTCTTTTTACAGTTATTCGACTGTAAGGAGATTACTGTTAATTGCCACGATGCACTCATGCGTCCCATTCAAGCGAGCTATGCCGTATGTGCAGATAATACGGTCGTTATAGAGACGGCTTTGTCGTGTGGTATAAATCTTTTTAAGCAACAGGAATTGAACCCTTTACGTGCAACCACTTATGGATTAGGTGAACTCTTAGCAGACGCACTTCAAAGAGGGTATAGAAAGTTTATTGTAGGACTTGGAGGGTCAGCTACAAGCGATTGCGGACTTGGTATGTTGGCAGCTTTGAAAGACATTTTTGGTAAGAACTGGCGTGATAAATTTTTACGAGATTTAGATATAACCTTAGCTTCAGATGTAAATAATCCTCTCTTTGGTGAACGTGGTGCTGCTGTCATTTTTGGTCCACAGAAGGGAGCGACACCAGAAATTATAGCTTGTTTGGATCGTCGAGCACGTACTTTTGCACGTATAGCTGCTGCTCAGTTAGGTTTTGATTGTTCTTTGAATAACGGTGCTGGAGCTGCAGGTGGATTGGGTTATGCTTTTATGCAGTTTATGAATGCTAAGATGCGTTCAGGTGCAGATGTTCTTTTAGAAACTGTCAATTTTAATTCACTTATAGAAGATGCAGATCTGGTTATAACAGGGGAGGGTAGTGCAGATAGTCAGACATTAATGGGAAAGATACCGATAAGGGTTTTAGAATATGGTCTTCGTAAGAATGTTCCTGTTATGCTTATAGCTGGGAAGGTAAAGGATGCGGCAGCTTTACTTAAAGCAGGCTTCTCACAAGTTCAATGTATTACACCAAAGGATATGATGCTTACAGAAGCAATGAAACCTACCGTTGCAAAAGAGAATATTCGAAAAGCTATTATACAGTTAAATTAAGGTTTCCGATATGCGGAGTAATAAAGCAGACTAAAGTTAGTGATATAAGCATTGTTGTTTTAATTTTATTTTGCTGTCACTTTTAACACTTCATGTAAAGGTGCTGCAAATCAATTGTTTATAGGCTCTTTTTGGATGATATCAGTGACAGGAAAATATATTTTGAATAGATTGTAGGTATCTCTGATAAACTTGTAAAAAAATGTAGTATATTCTTATTTGTTTTTTGATGTTCTTGCAATACTATGCTTAAATTGTTTCCAATCCTTCTTGTTAGCCCAAGCCCACCTTTTCTTTTTAATTGGGAACAAAGATGAAGAAGGAAGTGTTTTAGCTGGGATAAATTCAAATATCCTGTTCCGAGCACAAGTATCGTTTTCATTTTTATTTCCAGAAATATAAGTCTCATCTAAAAGTAGCAGATGACTACTATTAATGATTTTATACCTCAGTAATACCAGTTCTGTGCGTAGTAAATAATATATATATGTCGTTACACAGATTGTATCTTCTTTTAGCTTATAATACCCACTCCTCATAAGATATATGTTATTCAAAGGAGTACACTCCTTATCCAATTCCATATTAGCTCTCTTATAATGCTCATTGGCAGAAAAATCTTTTTCTACAGCATTAAAAAGAATATTTCCGTATGTTCCATCCTCATAAAGGATAAAAGGATTATACCCTGCAAGCGTTGACATGTCACTCTTGCTAATGGTAGATGAACCTCCTACAGTAACAGAATCGGTGCTATCTTTAACTATAGAATAGTAGCCTTTTATGTTCACTTTTGTAGCTATCCCTGTATTGGTATTTGCTCGAAAACCATTGTATATAAGAGCTTTCTCGTACCGATTGGGGAAGAAACTCAAGCAACTCGTTAAAGTTACAGATGCTATAATGGCAGTAAAAACATATTTTCTCATAATGATATGAGTAAAAGTATATAACATTCTTGAGAAATCCAAAGAAATCGGAAATTATTTTTGAAGATTATTTGTTTTATTGCACACCTTGCATCTTATAACTATTTGAGAAGCTTTATTTTCATAGTTACAACACTCTATTAAACTCGATTTATCCTACAGAAAGGTTTTGGTTACCAGAATGTTGTCAGTATTAACACTTCGATGAAAAACGGCTTTGAAGAGATTCTCTAACGAAGATGTAAGAAACTCAATGTTAATAGTTCGGATTCTTCTCGTCCACTTCGTTTTCTACGAGAAAATTGTTATCGTTGCGGCATTGATAGAAGATTCTTTGGGCATTGAAGAATAAGGATAGGGAAAGAAACCCGTTTGTTTTTATTCATCGACTCTTTGATATATACCTTCTCAAACTTCTATTAAACCATATTTTACTGTTTGTGAAATGATTTGGTGCAGAGGGACAGCACATATTGTGCGGAGGGTTAGCACATCATGTGCGGGTGGTGAACACCAATGGTGCGGACGGTTACGATGTACAGATTTACTAAGCATAAGAAAACTTGTTTATTACGAATAGGTCTAAAAGAGAGTAGGGATTTGCGTCGTAAGAATCTATAGTAGTATTACTCGAAAAGTCTGATGAGCTTTTTACTATTGAGAACAAAGTTCTATAATTATTAAGCTAAAGATTTGATTTTTAGCAGCGTAATTTTCCTATACGGATAATAAATTGTACCTTTGCAAAAGTTTTAAAGTTTAAAGATTGTTTTGTATGGACGAAAAAAACAGATGGATTGTTCCAAGAAAAACCCTTCGTAGAAAACTCGATTTGCTCCTTCGTACAGGGCAAATTCTTATGGAAAGTTCTGCTGATACGAGTCGTGTGAAGCGAAATATGGAGCGTACAGCAGCTTATTTGGGACTTCCCAAAGAGAATCTGCACATGAACATTGATTATTATATGTTGCAGGTGAATGTTAGTGACGAATATCATAGTTTTTTTCTAAGATGCAGCGTTGTGATAAGCATGTAATTAATATGCTTGCGATTCAGGAAGTTTCAAAACTCTCATGGCGTGCTATTCAAAAGGACTATTCGTTAGATAAGTATGAAGAGGAACTTGAGAAGATTGCTAATGGTAAACACTATTACAAGGATTGGATAATTGCTATTGGTGCAGGACTTGCTTGTGGTGGATTCTGTATTCAGTTCGGTTGTGATTGGACAGCTTTCTTCTATGCCTCTATTGCCGCTATATTGGGTAATCGTCTTCGTATGTTCTTGAATCATTCTGGTTCTAATCTTTATGCTAACTTTGCTGTTGCGGCTTTTGTTAGTACAATTCTTGCATGGTTGTCGTCTTTTCTCTCTACACCTACCGTTCAAGCAGCGCTACCAGAGTTCCTTCGTCCAATTCTGTTTACAGAAACTCCTTGGCATCCACTCTTAGCTTGTGCCCTTTATATTGTTCCAGGAGTCCCTTTAATAAACGCTGTTAATGACTTGTTAGACAATCATATAAACACGGGATTAGTCCGTGCAATGAACACGCTTCTTATTGTCATAGCAATGTCATTTGGTATTATGTTGGCAATTAAGTGTGGTAGTTTTGATGGTTTTGCAAAAGACCTCCCTACTATTCCTCATCATTCTTTCTATGTCTATGCTATTGCAGCTGCAATTTCTGCTATGGGCTTTGCCACGATTTATAATATTCCATATCGTTTAATGCCTTGGATTGCGGTTGGAGGTATAATCTGTGTTTGTACGCGTAACTTCGTTTTCCTTGACCCTTCAACAGGAAATGCTGGTCTTGGACTTGGAATAGTTGTTGGTTCACTTTGTGGTTCGGCATTGATATCTATCATTAATATTAAGGCTGTTCATATCCTCCATACACCACATCAGTGTATCACTATCCCCGCTGTTATCCCTATCGTTCCAGGTGTATTAATGTATCGTGCACTTTATGGTTTTATGGGGATGCACGGAGTTGTTGGAGAGGTTACTCATGCTATGTCATTTGCAATTAATGGTTCTTTAGTATTGGTTTGTATTGCTTTGGGTGTAGCTATTCCTAATATCTTTGCAAGAAAGTGGATCGCACCACATCGTAAGGCAAAGCTACAACGTATGATTGATGAGCGTCGTCAGCGTGGTGAGTTTGTTGATTTGCATCAGTATAATATATAATAGAGAAATCATTATAAAACGATATTATGAGGATGAAACTGTTGTAGGTTTCATCCTCATTTTGTTTAAATTATATAAGTTGATTAGGCATCAAAGGCGTCTGAATTTACTTATCTGGAGCGAAAGATAATTATAAATACATAAAAATAATTGTTTCCTTTTAGAACCATGTCATTTTGTAATTCTCATATTATCATGTAGTTATACTAAACTTTCAGCCTGATGGCATAATATTATCGACTGATTTATGACTAAAAAAAGATAGAAAAGTTTGGTTAATTCGCAAAAAAGTAATACCTTTGCACTCGCAAAAACGAAATGAGCACCCTTAGCTCAGTTGGTAGAGCAACTGACTCTTAATCAGTGGGTCTAGGGTTCGAATCCCTAAGGGTGTACAAGAATTGATTTCTGACCCAGGTCTTTTCGTTTAGCATGCACCCTTAGCTCAGTTGGTAGAGCAACTGACTCTTAATCAGTGGGTCTAGGGTTCGAATCCCTAAGGGTGTACAAAAAGGATTTCCTAATAAAGGAAATCCTTTTTATTTATCTAATTTCTTTTTATATCTGTGGTATAATTCGATTATTTTGTGTAAGTTTGCAGATTATGAAACAAACTTATCTCAGAAATTATATTATATTCCTATTTATACTGGTTAACGCTACTTTATTAGCTTCTAATAAGAGTGGTGGCTTGATAAGTTACCCAGGAGGAAAATGTTATATGTTCCGTGTTACTTTAAAAGATAAGAATGGAACACCTTATTCCTTGGATAAACCAGAGAAATTTCTATCAAAAGCTTCTCTTCTTCGACGTGAACGTCAGGGATTAAAGCTTGATTCGACAGACCTACCGGTATCACCTGATTATATTCAACAGATAAAGAAGAGAGGTGGTAAGGTTGTTGCTGTGAGTAAATGGAATAACTCTGTTCTTGTGCGTGGCAATAATCGCCAAACGTTAGAAGACTTAAAAGTATTGTCTTTTGTGAAAGATAGTAAGTTGGTATTTATTTCTCCAGACTCTATCCGTCCACTCTCTCAACGTGTTCATTATAATTCTGAACTTCAATCTCTTGATTCTACGGTCCACGACTATTATGGTATGGGTAAGGGGCAAATTGAGAGTTTGAATGGTAGAAAGCTGCACAACCTTGGTTTTATGGGACAAGGCATGACTATCGCAGTGTTGGATGCAGGCTTTATGAATGTGGATAAGATTGCTGCCTTTAGGAATCTCAATATAAAAGGTACACATAACTTTGTTGCAGGGTACGATAATGATGTCTATAAAGAGATGGATCATGGTACTAAGACTTTGTCAACTATAGCGATGAACCAGCCTACGGTGTTTGTGGGTACTGCTCCTAAAGCTGACTTCTGGTTGCTTCGTACGGAAGACTATTCGACAGAAAGCCCTGCAGAAGAAGATTTTTGGATAGCTGCAGTTGAGTTTTCTGATTCTGTAGGTGTTGATATCATTAGTTCATCTTTGGGCTATCACGGCTTTGATGATAAGACTATGAACTATCGTTACTCTGATTTAAATGGACAAACGGCAGCAATTTCTCAAGCTGCATCTCGTTTAGCAAGTAAGGGGGATTATACTTGTGAATAGTGCGGGTAATGATGGTATGGGGACTTGGAAGAAGATTAATGTTCCTGCTGATGCACATGATATTCTTACTGTGGGAGCAGTTTCTCTTGATAAAGTTAATGCTCCTTTTTCATCGATAGGTCCTACAGCTGATGGTAGAGTAAAACCTGATGTTATGGCTTATGGTTGCCCGACAAATGTAGTGTCGGGTAGGGGATATATTATACCAGATAATGGAACGTCGTTTGCTTGTCCACTCATAGCTGGTATGGTTGCTTGTTTGTGGCAGGCATGCCCTAATAAATCAGCAAAAGAGATATTAGATCTTGTTCGTCAATCAGGAAATAATTGTCAATCTCCTGACAATATAATGGGATATGGTATACCTGACTTTTGGTCAGCCTATCAGTCAGCAACTCGTTATAATCAGTAGTGGTTAGTGAAACAAATATTTCTAAAGATGACCAAAGCACTTTCGTTATTTGAATTAAACAGTCTTGTCGCAGATGTGATAGACGCAACTCTGTTACGTTCTTATTGGGTGGAAGCAGAATTGTCTGAAGCCCGTGAGAATCGTGGACACTGTTATATGGAGTTGATTGAGAAGAATGAAGGGAGCAATGTACCTATAGCACGTGCTTCAGCAAAGTGTTGGAGCAACATTTGGACACTTATAAAGCCTGCTTTTGTTCGTATTACAGGTCAGGAAATACGAGCAGGAATGAAGGTAATGTTACAAGTTCATGCTCAATTTCATCCTCAGTATGGCTTCTCTTGGATAGTTGATGATATCAATCCTGAGTATACGATGGGTAATATGATGCGTAAGCGGCAAGAGATTATCCGTCAATTAAAGGCAGAAGGAGTCTTTGATTTGCAAAAAGAACTTTGTCTTCCGATGTTTGCTCAGCGTATAGCTGTTATCTCTTCTGAGACCGCTGCTGGTTATGGTGACTTCTGTAATCAGTTAGAAACTAATGATTATGGACTCTATTTCCACGTAGAATTGTTTCCTGCTATTATGCAGGGCGACTCTGTTGAACAGAGTATAATAAACGCATTGAATCAAATCAATAGTCGTGAAGAAGATTTCGATTGTGTTGTTATCATTCGTGGTGGTGGCGCAACAGCCGACCTTAGCGGTTTTGATACCTTGAATCTTGCTGAGAATGTGGCAAACTTTCCATTACCAATTATAACAGGTATTGGGCACGAACGTGATGAAAGCATCTTGGATATGGTATCGTTTCAACGTGTGAAAACACCAACTGCTGCTGCTGCTTATCTCATAGACCATCTTGCTTCAACGCTGATGAGAGTAGAAAACGCGCAAGCTGCGATAATCGATGGTGTGAAGAAGGCTTTAGAGGTTGAGAAAATGCGTATTCAACATATTGGTTCACATATTCCAGTATTGTTCTCTGTGGTTCGTACAAAGCAGGATGCTTGGCTTGAAGGCTTATCCCAACGGCTGGTGATGAGAATGAATGAAGCTATAAAACAGGCAGAATTTCATTTAAGCACGTTACAAAATCGTATGTTACTGACACTGCAAAATAAGTTGTCTGTTGAGCAGCATCGACTCGATATACTTGAGCAGCGGGCAAGGTTACTTGATCCTTCTTTACTCTTAAAGCGTGGGTACAGTATTACATTGTGTAATGGTAAGACAATTCGTAACGCTAAAGACTTAAAGATAGGTGATACGATAACAACACGTTTTGAGACTGGCGAGGTAGAGAGTAAGGTGGAACGTTTATCTTAAAAGAACATATTATTCCATATATTATAAATGTAAAAAGGCAATGAAAGAAATAAAATACGAAGAAGCAGTTCATAAATTGGAAGCTATTGTAGATAAAATGGAACGTGGAGAACTTGATATAGACTCTATGGCTGCCCAATTAAAAGAAGCTCAAGAGTTAGTAAAGCTCTGTAAACAAAAGCTTAAGCGTACCGACAACGAGATTCAAAAGCTTTTAGAAAAGCAATAATTCTCTATCTTCTTATTTAGAAAACGAAATGTAAGTTTAATTAACTTGTTATTTGGTTGCATGGTAAGAATATTTTGTTTACTTTTGTAGATAATTGTCATGAATAATAACTTAACACGAAAATAATATGAAGAATATTGAATGGTCAAGTTTATCATTTGGCTATATGCCAACTGATTATAATGTTCGCTGTTACTATCGCAATGGAAAGTGGGGTGAGGTAGAAGTCAGTTCAGATGAGTATCTTAAACTTCACATGGCAGCAACTTGTCTTCACTATGGTCAAGAGGCTTTTGAGGGATTGAAGGCATATCGTTGTCCAGATGGTAAAGTGCGTGTTTTTCGTGTAGAAGAAAATGCAAAACGTTTGCAGAATACAAGTCGTGGTATTGTAATGCCAGAAGTACCAACAGAGTTGTTTACAGAAATGGTTAAAAAAGTTGTTCGTCTTAATCAAGAATATATCCCACCTTACGAGAGTGGTGCTTCACTCTATATTCGTCCGTTGTTAATTGGTACATCTGCTCAGGTGGGTGTTCGTCCAGCAGAGGAATATTGCTTCTTAATCTTTGTTACCCCTGTTGGTCCTTACTTTAAGGGTGGCTTCTGTGCTAATCCTTATGTTATTGTTCGTGATGTTGACCGTGCTGCTCCATTGGGAACTGGTATGTATAAGGTTGGTGGTAACTATGCTGCATCACTTAGAGCAAATCGTCGTGCACATGAGCAAGGTTATGCATCAGAGTTCTATTTGGATGCAAAGGAGAAGAAGTATGTTGACGAGTGTGGTGCAGCCAACTTCTTTGGTATCAAGAATGATACTTACGTTACTCCTAAGTCAAGTTCTATCTTGCCATCTATAACGAACAAGAGTCTGATGCAGATTGCTGAAGACCTTGGAATGAAGGTAGAGCGTCGTCCTATTTCAGAAGAAGAATTGGATAGCTTTGAAGAAGCTGGTGCTTGTGGTACAGCAGCAGTTATCTCTCCGATATCACATCTTGATGATACGGAGACGGGTAAGGTTTATAGTTTTGGTGACAAACCAGGACCATGGTCTACCAAGCTTTATGAAACCCTTCGTGGTATTCAGTATGGCACGATAGAAGACAAGCATGGTTGGACAACTGTAGTAATTGAATAATCTTTTGTAGAACGAGAATACGTTTATAAAGATAAGTATAGAAAATAAAGATTTGTATCAAAGTTCAGGTTTACTTTTTAGTAACCGCTTTGATGCAAATCTTTTTGATATATAAAAGTACGATGAAATACGTTTGTATTCCCTGTTTGGGTGTAGACCTCATCCCAATAATATAAAAAAATACACTTTTTTTCATAGCAATATATAGCAACTTAATTAGTGCTCAGCACCATTGGTGTTTATCATCAGTACGACATGTGCGGTGCAATAACACATCATCTAAAAAAAGGAGTATAAATATAGTCGGGATGATAAAATAGATGTGTGATATAAGTTTAATAAGTATGTGAAAAAAAATCATATTTTTTTGGGCTGATAATTTGGAAAAAAATAACAATAATGTTGTAATTTTTGCAGTCGGAATTATTATTAGTGACTAACGAAGTAAGTAATTAATTACTAATTAAAAAGAACAAGAAATGAATATATCAAAGAAAATGCAGGATGCGTTCAATGCGCAGATTGTGGCAGAAATGTGGTCATCAAATCTCTATTTACAGATGTCATGCTGGTTCCGTAAGGAAGGCTGGAAGGGCTTCTCAAGTTGGATGTACAAGCAGGCTGAAGAGGAGAGACAGCACGCAATGGATATGGCTCAGTTTGTTCTTCATCGTGGTGGTGAGGTTATCCTTACCAGTATCGATGCCGTTAAGACAAGTTGGACAGACGCTAAGGAGGCTTTTGTTGATACATTTGCGCATGAGCAGAAGGTTACAGAACTTATCAACAAGTTGGCAGATGTTGCTGATGAGGAGAAGGACCGCGCATCACAGAACTTCATTGCAAAGTATATTGATGAGCAAGTAGAGGAAGAGAAGAATGTTAAGGATATTCTCGATTCATTCGCTCACTTGGAAAGCCATGCTATTGCACATATTGATAGCAAGCTTGAGCAGGCTCGTTAAGACTTAAAAAGGATATAAAAAAGTGTCAAAGCTACTTGCTTTGACACTTTTTTTATGGGTTTTATGAAGCCAAAATCAGTCATCAGGCCACAATATGTATAATTCTTATTATTTTGGTATTGTTTCCTAACATCATTAGGGGAGTATTGTGATGTTTATTTGTTCGGCTTCGTTTGATTCGTATTTTTTATCATGTCTTTATTCAGATGAGTGACAAATACCTGCTGTCCACCTTTACTAAATACGACTTTATACACACCTCCAGCTTTATCTTTTCTTTCGTAAGTATAAGCAAATTTGTTAATATCCCAACACGTATCATGCTGTGCTGCAAGGTCTATTCTCTGATAAAACTCTTTATTTGGAATCGTATCAAGAAGTAGTGTTGCTGAATAGTTGCCACTTTCTACCGATTCTTCATCAGCCGCTAAACTAACAGAGTCGGGTATAAAGGTATTGCTTTTGTTGTCTTATACTTAGGAAAGCGAATAGAGGTAATACTCTGTAAATCAATATTTAGTTTACCATTCTCAACATGTGGTGTAAACTCCTTTGCAGCAACAGTATCTCCATTGTTACTGCCTTCTATTGTTTTGCTTTGATTACAAGATACAATAGCAATAATGATGAAAACAATACCAAAAACGATTGTTGCTATAATTTTTGAAAGACTCTTTTTCTGTTCCATTATTTATTATCTTTTTCGGTTGAAGGTTTTAATTTCTTCAATCTTTTCTGTGCTGTTGGATTATCAGGATAGAGTGCAATAGCCTTCTCATAATTGGCAATAGCTGCCTCATTCATTTCTTCACGCTCGCACTCTTTACCCATCATAACATATTCTACTGACAGCTCTTTGAGATACTCATTCTTCTTATCTTGTTGTCGCCTAAGTTCCTCATTTTCATTACGTAGCTGGTTAATGAGGTCCAGTTTCCGTCTGATAAATCGCTTAGCTGCTGGTCGTTCAATATCATAACGGCTATGAATAGCAAGAAAAAAAGCTACGCAGGAAAGTATCAAAGTCTCCCTTGTCGAAAGCACATACAGCATCGTAGTATTCTTTATCAGCCTTGCTTTGTTTGAGTACTGTCGATATAATATTATTATCATTGTAGTGTCTGGCAAAATGTGTTACCTCACTTCTTACAAAGACCTCATTTCTACGTAGTGGTTCCTTGAGTGTTATACCTTCAAGACTTGTACAGCGTGATAGAGCAACATATGCCTGACCACCGGCAAAGACACCGCCTGTGAAATCAATATTTACATTCTTGAATGTCAGTCCTTGACTCTTATGTACAGTAATAGCCCAAGCCAACTTGATGGGGAATTGTATATAAGTACCTATTTGTTCCTCTTCAATTCGTTGTTCTTCCTCATTGAATCGGTATCTTATATTCTCCCACATCTCACGTTGCACCTGTAAGTCATCTCCCTCTTCTGTATGGACATAGAGGATTCCTGCCTCTTCATCAATACCGATAATAATACCTAAGGTTCCATTAACCCATTGTTTCTCAATATCATTTTTGATAAACATGATATGTGCTCCCACCTTGAGGTTTAACTCAATAGGAGTAGGGAGGCTACTCTCAGGAAACTCTCCTTTGATTTCACCTAAGAACATCACAGGGTCTCCATCAAGGCTATCAAGTCCTTCATTGTTTATCCAGTCTACTGTATCTCGCTTAGTCGATAGGGTAATGGTGAAATCTCCTTCTGGCTTGTTTGTATTCTCCAAACTTGCCCCAACACGTTCATTGATATGGTTGAAATCAGTGTCAGTGACCTGATTGGTACGGATATGGTCAAGAATGGAAATAAAGTGAGGGTCGTTTTGGCGGTAGACTTTATTGAGTTCAATACTCACAAGTGGATAATCTTGGAACACCTTTGCATCAAAGAAGTAGCTACTTGGGTAATAGGGTTGTAAGAGTCGACGATCCTCTTCCTTTAGAACAGGTTCTAACTGATAAATGTCGCCTACCAAGAGAAGCTGTTTTCCGCCGAATGGCTCGCGCATATTACGATTGTATATGCGCAGTATTTTGTCGATGAAGTCAATGATGTCAGCTCTAACCATACTAATCTCATCAATAATGATTAGTTCGACTTCCCGCAAAAGTTTGCACTTGTCACCATTGTATTTCATTGTGCTGCGTAGATTACGGGCAGAATAACGTTTGTCAGTTGGGACAAGAGGATAGAATGGAAGTTTGAAGAAGCTATGCAGAGTACTACCACCTGCATTGATAGCAGCTATGCCTGTGGGTGCAAGAATAATATGTTTTTTCTTTGTTGTCGCAGCAATGTAACGTAGAAATGTAGACTTTCCTGTTCCTGCTTTTCCAGTGAGGAATAGGGAATTGTTTGTAAACTGAATAATCTGAAGTGCTTTTTGCAACTCTGTATTATCCAAGTCAATCGTATTTACGTCTATGTTTACCTTCTTTTGTGACATTGATTGGGGGGCTTTAGTTCCCTTTGCAGTTGGTAGTTATGTTTGCTACTAAGCTATATTTATGCCTTGCGCCTTTTCTGTATAATTACAACGACCTATTGTTAAGTTTACTGACAAGAGGCTATAGATAAAACAAAAACCTTCATATATACTCACAGAGGTAAAAGTCTCTGTGAATATATAGAAGTTTGTTGTTTGAGGAAGAGAATTGATAGTTATTAATCAATTACCAAAGTATTCTGATTTCTTTATCAACCAAAAGTAATCATAAGTTCCATTTTAAGAATTATGAATTACCTAAATTTCCATATCTTCACTGCGTGGCTTCTTCGCCTTCTTTATAATTTGAGGCGATTCATTATTAGAACTATTGCCCTGCCGTTCTGGAGTAGGTTGTGGAGCTGGTTCTAATATAAAGCCACCCTCGTCTGTATTTTCGTGTCCGTCGATAGGTTCTTCCTCTTCCTCCTGATGACGTCTATGTCCTGTTGTAAAGTCACGCAAAGAATCAGGAGCAGCACGCCGAACTACTGTAGGTTGACAGTTGTACATTGAAGGGTCGATATCCTCGTCTGGATCTAACTGCCACTTAGCATGATACTTTTGGAAAGCCTTGTCGCGCATTAAGCTGTAAATAAACTCTCCACAGATAGGTAGTGCAGTCTTTGAACCCTGTCCTAAGGCTCCTGTACGGAAGTGGATGGAGCGATATTCACCACCAACCCATGCACCAACGACAAGTTTAGGGCTGACTGCCATAAACCAAGCATCAGAGTGGTTATTACTTGTACCAGTCTTTCCTCCCCAGTCTGTATCACCAAAAGTATAATGACGTAATGCTTGACTTGTACCACCACCTTCGTTCACACCAGCCTTCAACATTTCCTGCATGAGGAATGCTGTCTTGTAAGGTAATGCTCTCTCGTGGTCTTTTGGTGCTACATATACCTCGTTTCCATCTTTATCTAAGATGCGTGTAACGACAACTGGAACATGATATTCACCATCATTTGCTACAGTACTATAAGCATTTACCAATTCTAATAAGTTTACGTCGCTTGAACCGAGTGCTAATGAAGGCTCATCATCCAACGGACTCTTGATACCCATCTCCTGAGCTGTACGGATAATATTCTTGATGCCCATCTCCTGTCCTAAGCGTACAGCAATGGAGTTTATACTGCGAGCAAAAGCACTCTTCAGTGTAATAGAATCATTAGAGAATCTACCATTGGCATTGTGTGGTGTCCAAGTCTTCATCTGACCAGTCTTCTTATCAAGAACCTGCATACTGATATATTCATCACGACGTTTATCACAAGGGGTAAGTCCTTGATTGAATGCCTCTGAGTAGACGAATAGTTTGAAGGTTGAACCTGGTTGACGCTGTGCAACAACCTTATCATATTTCCATGTTTTGAAATCAATGTCACCCACCCAAGCTCTTACCGCACCAGTCTCTGGTTCCATAGCAACCATAGCACAGTGCATGAATTTAACCATATAACGGATAGAGTCCATTGATGACATTTCTTTCTCAATATGCCCCTTTTCATAGTCGAAGAGAGTCACCTTATGTGGTTTATTGAGATAATAGAGAACGCTATCAGGCTGGTTAGGGTATTTCTGTAATAGCTTCTTATAGAAAGGCTGACGTTCAGCAATGCCCTCAATAAAGCCAGGAATCTCATTTCCCTTTGCATCGCGCCAAGGCTGCATACCTCTCCAGTGGTTATCAAAAGTTTGTTGAACCTTTTCCATCTGCTTTGTTGCAGCTTGCTCAGCATACTTCTGCATACGAGTGTCAATGGTGGTATAGATTTTTAAACCACTGCTATAGAGGTCGTAACCATTGTCTTTCATCCAATCTTTGAAGTATTCTGATATATATTCACGGAAGTACTGAGCTTGACCATCATAGTTTTCTTCTACGTGTATATCCAACTTCATAGGTCGCTTAGAGTATAGTGCGTACTCATCATGTGGTAATACATTATGTGTAACCATATTATACAGCACAGTGTTACGACGACGAATAGAATTCTTTGGGTGCAAGATTGGATTATAATAAGTAGTAGCTTTCAACATACCTACCAACGTTGCAGCTTGATCAATAGATAACTTTGAAGGACTTGTATTAAAATAAGTCTTAGCAGCTGTCTTTACACCAAAGGAATTGTTGCCAAAGTCAACGGTGTTGGCATACATTGTCAGAATTTCTTTCTTTGAATAGATTAACTCTAACTTCACAGCAATAATCCATTCCTTACTTTTCATAATGAGCATTCGCAAGCCTGGTACATGACCTAATAGACCTGAAGAATATTGCGTACGAACACGGAACATATTCTTCGCCAACTGCTGTGTGATGGTTGATGCACCACGACCTCCACTACCTGTTACGGCATCCTTGATGGCACCACCGATACCCATAAAGTCTATACCATTATGGCTATAGAAGCGCTCGTCCTCTGTGCTGATGAGTGCATTCCAGAATGCAGGGGTTACCTCCTCATACTTTACTGGTGTACGATTCTCTTTATAGAATCTACCAATGAGGACAGAGTCTGCACTATAAATTTCTGATGCAGCATAGGTTGGAGGAGTTTTTATATCAATAAAACCTGGTGACTTTCCAAAGAGCCAAAGGAAGTTAATGTCTACCATTCCTAAATAGAGGAAGATAGCTACAAAGAAAGATACTGTTCCGACAGCCATCTTCGTGTACCAAGCACGACCTTTATATAGTTTTGCGTACCATGGGAAGAAATTGAAAATTCCTCGGAATATACTTCTAATGAATTTAAATATTTTCTTTATCATTGATTGACAACCTTCAAGTTTTAAAGCTACTTGCCTATGTTTATAATATTGCTATAATACGTTTAATACAAAAGTACTTATTTACTTGTATTTGATATCATTGTATGGACATAATTTAAGATTTCTTCAATGTTATCGGGATTAAACCATTGAAAGCGGTATCTTTTTTATACCATGTGAGCTGTTTGCGTGCATATCTTCGAGTATTACTCTGTATTTTAAATATGGCTTCATCAAGTGTTGTTAAGCCATCAAGGTATTCAAATAGCTCCTTATATCCAACCGTGTTGAGTGAATTCAGAGTTCGCTTAGGATAAACTTGTAGTGCTTCTTCTATCATTCCCTCTTCAATCATGTCTAATACTCGCTGATTGATTCTATTATAGAGTTCGTCTCTATCACGGTTTAATCCAACCTTGATGATATTAAAAGGACGATCTTTAATAGTATTGGAACGGAAAGATGTATATGTTTTTCCTGTTTGGATACATATCTCAAGGGCATGGATAACACGACGTGGATTATTCCTGTCAACTATCTTCCAGTGCTCAGGGTCCAGTTCTCGTAACAGATTACACATCTGTTCTAATCCCTCTGCTTCTAAGCGTTTCATCATTTTCTCTCGTATTTCAGGAAGAATCGTCGGGATATCATCAATACCATTACATACAGCGTCAATATACATCATTGAACCACCAGAGAGTAACGAGATAGGTGTGTGGCTGGCTGTTAATAATATTAAGTACATCTTGTTCGTATAGGCTTGCAGAATAGTAATCTTCCAAATGATGATTACCAACAAAATAGTGTTGTACACGCAGCTGCTGTTCTGCCGTTGGTGCTGCTGTTCCTATAGGAATCTCAGAGAATATTTGTCGGGAGTCAGCATTGATAACAGGTACATTAAAATGCTCTGCAATACGGAGAGTGGCCTCTGTCTTGCCAACGCCTGTTGGGCCAGTGATGACTATTAATGTTTTGTTTTTCAAGCTGATAAATGATTATAAATAATATTTTCCAACTTATTTAAGTTGTGGAAATACTCAACCTATTCGTTTGCTTTTAAAGATTCCCCTCCCTTTTGAGAGGGGGAAGGGATAGTCTTTATTTAATGATACCACGTTCAGATGATTCAACGAAGTCTATAATCTTCTGAATCTCTGGCGTAATCTGTAGTTCGTTCTTAATCTTCTGAATGTTCTCGGCGCGTGTACCTGTTCCATAAAGGATGCGGTAAGCATTGTGGATAAGTTCAATGAGTTCATTTGAAAAGCCACGACGGCGAAGACCAATGAGGTTAATTCCCATATAGCGGGCAGGCTCTTTTCCTACAATGATATATGGTGGAATATCCATAGAGAAACGGCTTCCACCCTGTATCATAACGTATCCACCAATATGGCAGAACTGATGACAGAGAATATTGGCAGATATGATAGCATTATCATCAACTGTCACTTCGCCTGCAAATTTGGTTGCATTACCAATAATGTCACCAGAACCAATAACACAATCATGTGCAATATGTACACATTCCATCAGTAGGTTATTACTACCAACCTTTGTTGTACCCTTTGAAGCTGTACCACGCGAAATTGTAACATTCTCACGAATAGAGTTGTTGTCCCCAATCTCACAAAGTGATTCCTCATTTCTAAACTTTAAATCTTGAGGCTTTGTAGAGATACTGGCACCTGGGAATATTTCGTTGTTATTGCCTAAACGTGCACCAACATGGATGGTTACACTGTTTTGGAACACATTATTATCACCGATAACAGTATTCTTATCGATATAACAGAATGGACCAATTATATTGTTATCACCAAGTTTTGCCTCTGGATGAACAAAGGCCAATGGGCTTATCTGGTTCATAATTGTCTTGTGTAATTATTACTTATTCTTTACAATTTGGGCAGTGAATGTAGCCTCAGCAACAACACGCTCGCCAACAAACATATAACCCTTCATTGAACTGATTCCATGACGTACAGGACCAAGAAGTTCAACACGGAACATAAGCGTGTCACCAGGAACAACCTTCTGACGGAACTTAACGTCATCAATCTTCAAGAAGTAAGTTGACCAACGCTCAGGCTCTTCAACCTGAGAAAGTACTAAGAGCCCACCACATTGAGCCATAGCCTCTACCTGTAATACTCCTGGCATAACAGGTTCCTGTGGGAAGTGACCTTGGAAGAATGGTTCGTTGCTGGTTACATTCTTAATACCAATAATACTTGTTGAACCCATTGCAATGACCTTATCTACCAACTGCATTGGATAGCGGTGTGGTAAAAGTTCGCGGATGCGAATGTTATCCATCAATGGCTCATCATTTGGATCATACATTGGTGCTTGTATCTCATGCTTACGTATTTCTTTACGCATCAAGCGAGCAAACTTATTGTTTACAGTATGACCAGGACGAGTCGCAATAATACGGCCCTTGATAGGTTTACCAATCAATGCCATATCACCGATGATATCAAGGAGCTTATGGCGTGTACATTCGTTATCCCATTGTAAAGGCTTATGCTGAATATAACCAATGTTATTTGCATCCATACGAGGAACTTTCAAGAGGTCTGCCAATTGGTCAAGTTTCTCTTGTGAAACCTGTTGCTCATAGATAACAATTGCATTATCCAAGTCACCACCCTTAATCAGGTTAGCCTGTAAGAGTGGCATAATGTCACGTACAAACGAATGTACGTGCTGGAGCAATCTCAGTTGCGTAAGTATTAATATCATCCAATGTAGCAAATTGACTGCTAATAAACTTAGAGTCAAAGTTACACATCGCAGTGATAGAGAACTGCTCGTCAGGGAGAATAGTAATTACAGAGCCATTCTCATCCTTAATCTCAATCTTCTTGCGAATGATATAGTAATCCTTTGGAGCATTCTGGTCAACGATACCAACCTCATTGATTTTATCAACATACATCGTTGCAGAGCCATCGAGAATAGGGAATTCTGGGCCATTAATCTGTATAAGACAGTTATCAATACCCATTGCATAAAGGGCAGACATACCATGTTCAATCGTACTAACACGTGCCTCACCCTTAGCCAATACTGTTCCACGCTGTGTGTCAACAACATTCTCAGCAACAGCATCAATAATAGGCTGTCCATCAAGATCGATTCTTTGTATCTTATAGCCAGTATTTTCAGGGGCAGGATTGAATGTTACAGTAAGACTCAATCCTGTATGAAGTCCCTTTCCGAAGAGGGAAAAACTTCCCTTTAAAGTTTTCTGCTTAACTGTTTCCATGTATGTTATTTATTCTTTTTCAATTCTTCAATTTCTTTCTGCAGTGCATTCAACTGCTTGTACATCTCTGGCAAACGCTGGAAGATAGCCTGTGACTTAAAGTATGGACGCTGCTCCATTGGAGGAGTTCCAATGAGTTGCTGATTACTCTTTAGGCTACCAGGAACGCCTGACTGTGCACCGAGGAATACCTTGTCACCGATAGTGATATGACCAGCTATACCCACCTGTCCGCCAAACATACACCATTGACCAACTTTGGTTGAGCCTGCAATACCTACCTGAGCAGACATCACTGTATTCTCACCAATATCATTGTTGTGTGCTATTTGAACAAGGTTGTCAAGTTTTACTCCCTTACGAACGTATGTACTACCCATGGTTGAGCGATCAATACAAGTGTTGGCACCAATTTCTACGTTATCTTCTATTGTTACAATACCAATCTGAGGTATTTTATCGTAGCTATTAGTTTCTGGATTAGGTGCAAAGCCGAAACCATCCGCACCAATTACACAACCAGAATGAAGGATTACATTGCTGCCAATCTTACAACCATGATAAATACTTGCATTTGGATAGACAATACAATTACTTCCCAGTTGCACGCCATCCATGATAGTTGCATGAGGATAAATCTGACAGCCGTCACCTAAAGTCACACCATCACCAATATATGCAAATGCACCGATATAGACATCCTTGCCAATTGTTGCTTTCGATGAAACAAAAGCAAGAGAATCAATGCCTTGCTTCTTAGGTTTCATACTTTCATAGAGTTGCAACAATTTAGCAACGCAGTCTCGTGCATTCTTTACACGGATAAGAGTAGGCTTTACCTCCTTGTCCAGTTGAATGTCTTCATCTATAAGTACAATGCTTGACTCTGTTTCAAAGAGATAGTGTATATATTTAGGGCTTGCAAGAAAAGAGATTGCTCCCTTCTTACCTTCTTCAATCTTGGCGAAGGTATTAATGGTTACGTTTTCGTCACCTTCAATACGACCTTGTATAAATTGCGATATTTGTTTCGCAGAGAATTCCATTTATATTGCCTTTATTGATTATAATTTGTGCAAAGATAGGGATTTTTTATTAGAAACGTTGATAAGATAGGTAATATTTACATATTTTTTTCGAGAGTAATTCAATGTTCAAAATCTCCGATGCTTCAGTTATATCTTTCAATGTTCCGTCTTTGTACAGAATGCTAATATGGTCATCATAAGGATTGTACATATCTTTCTGCACCCGATTTACTCCAATGAGGTAATCACAATCAGCGAGACTTATCTCATATCGTTCAGAAATCTGCTGTTTAAACTGATTGATTTCCTCTGTCGTTGGCTCCTCTTCTCGTACTTCTACTTTGAATATTTTTCGATTGATCATGTTTGAAGATAGGAGTGAAAGTATCTTATCTTCATGTTGTTGCCATACTTTAATAGCACTCCATATGTCATTGTCATCCAAAGCTATATAATTATCTAATGCCTTGTTGTCTGTATGGAAAGTTTTAGCTGTAATATCATTGTAAAGGAAGTAACGAAGAGCTGGTGAAGCAAAAAGTTCAACTCCTTCTTTTGCTAATTGTTTTGCTCTATGTAAAGCATTGATAAGAACATTCTCACATCCAACGGTTGTCTTATGCAGATATACTTGCCAATACATAAGGCGACGTGAAGTAAGATAATTCTCGATAGAATAAATACCATTTGATTCGACAACCAAAGTATCATCGACAACGTTAAGCATCTTGATAATACGTGCAGAGCCAATATTGCCTTCTGTCACTCCCGTAAAGAAACTGTCACGACGGAGATAGTCAAGCCTATCCATGTCAAGTTGGCTGGAAATCAGTTGATGAAGGTAGGATTTAGGGTATTCATCCTTAAAGATACTAATCGCAAGGTTGAGTGCTCCATGCATGTCTTGGTTGATACGGTCCATCATCATTAGCGATATTTCTTCATGTGTAATACCACTAATTAGTGTGTTTTCAAGCACATGAGAAAATGGAGCATGCCCAATGTCATGCATTAGGATGGCAGCTTGTACCGCTTCAGCCTCACTGTCAAAGACAAACACACCCTTCTGTTGTAGTGATATAAGTGCCTCACTCATAAGATGAAAGGCACCTAAAGAGTGTTGAAAGCGTGTGTGTTGTGCACCTGGATAAACCTCTTGTGTTAAGCCTAATTGCTTGATACGTGTTAATCGCTGCATAAGTGGGTGACGTACTATGTCAAGTAACAATCCACGTGGCACCTTTATAAATCCGAAAACAGGGTCATTAATTATCTTTGCGTCTGTCATCTTATCTATGTTATCTTGCTCTTTTATCATTAAAATACAAAGATAGTATATTTCCTTTAGACGACAGCCCTTTAATATAAATAATTCTAAGTGTAGATGTAAGAAAGCCACTTTAACAGACTTGTCTCGCTAAAATAGAATATATTTGACTATAAGACAGCTATATGGTGATAGCCAGAAAATAATAAGATTAGAATAATTAAAATAAAAACTTCTCTGTTTTCATTCCTTATCTGTAATCTTTTTCGTTAACTTTGTAGCATGAAACAATTGATTAACTGGAAAGAATTTGCTGTGCTCTTCATCGTTATTGGGGGCATATATTATATTACAAGGTCATGGCTTATTACTGGTGGTGTCCTTGCACTTCTACTGTTGGTAGATGGCTTACTACGTCAGTATGACCACAAGAAGCGTGGTGAGAAACAAGCTGAAGATATAAAGAAAAAAAGCTTGAGGAGCAAGACGACTAACCTTTACATATACTTTTTGCAGCTTTCTTCATGTGAAGTTGTGATATCTTATGTTTCATTATGTAGTGCGAGAACTATGGTTTAATAGTAGTTTACAACGCTTCTACATAAGTTAAAGAATTATGGAGCAACTATTAGAACTATATAAGAATTGGAAGGGTAGTAACCCTTCAAACGTAGAAAAGTTAGCAGGAGCAGGTAGTAACCGTGAGTATTACCGAATGTTTGATGAAGATGGTGATACTGTCATTGGTGTTATAGGAACGAGTCGTGATGAAAATCATGCCTTTATCTATCTTGCTAAACATTTTGAGAAACGACGTTTACCAGTACCACATATCTATGCTGTATCTGCTGATGAGTTATGTTACCTACAATCAGACCTTGGTAACACGTCACTCTTTGATGCTATACGTGGTGGACGTGAGGCTGGTGGACGCTATAATCTTGCTGAGCAAAAGTTGTTACGCAATGCCATAAGAGAATTGCCAAATATTCAGTTGCGCGGCGCAAGAGAACTTGATTTTTCTAATTGTTACCCACAACCAGAATTCAATCAAGAGAGTGTACTCTTTGATTTGAACTATTTTAAGTATTGCTTTCTCAAAGCAACCGAACTCGACTTCCATGAATTGAAGCTCGAAGCAAACTTCCGTATGTTTGCAAAAGACCTGACATCAGAGCAGATGGATTCCTTCCTTTATCGTGATTTCCAAGCACGAAATATTATGTTAGATAAGGAAGGGAAACCATATTTTATTGATTTCCAAGGTGGAAGAAAAGGTCCTTTTTATTATGACCTTGCTTCGTTCTTATGGCAAGCAAGCGCAAAGTATTCTTTCAAATTGCGTCGTGAATTGGTATTTGAATACTATCAGAGCCTTAAGAATTATACTGAAGCACCTTCTAAACGTCATTTTGTCAACCGCTTGTCATTGTTTGTTCTCTTCCGAACATTGCAAGTTTTAGGTGCTTATGGATTCCGTGGATACTTTGAACGTAAGAAGCATTTTATCGATTCTATTCCTCCTGCTATACAAATCTGCGTGATCTCTTGACATTAGGTGATGATGTTTTCCCATATCCATACATGATGGATATGTTGAAACGTCTCACATTATTACCACAGTTTGCGCATATTGAGAAGCCTGCAGCTAATAGAACAGATGGACTAAAAATAGCAGAGAAAGATGTTTATAACGCTAATCCTTTAGATGGTCCTGCTACATTCTCCAAATATGATGGTAAGGGACCATTGATAGTGCGTGTCTTTAGTTTCTCATTTAAGAAGGGTATTCCTGAAGATACATCTGGTAATGGAGGCGGTTATGTCTTTGATTGTAGAAGTACGCATAACCCAGGTCGATACGAACCTTATAAGAAGATTACGGGTTTAGATGAGCCTGTCATCCGTTTCCTTGAAGATGATGGTGAGATACTTGAGTTCTTGAAACCTGTTTATAAGCTTGCTGACCATCATGTAGAACGTTATATGCAACGTGGCTTTACTGATTTAATGTTCTCGTTTGGTTGTACCGGTGGACAGCATCGCTCTGTTTATAGTGCACAGCATCTTGCTGAACATCTTAATGAGAAGTATGGAATAGAGGTGCATATAAAGCACAGAGAACAGGGTATTGAGCAAATATTAAAGGCGAAGTAACTATCTTGACTTCAAAAGAGTTGGTATCTTGGGATAATAGATATAAATAGGGACGTATAGTTTGCGAGTTATTAAAAAGCCAATTGGCAACTCACGCTCTATACGTCCCTATCTTTATTTACCTTTGTCTATTATCAGAAAGATAGCGATATATCTTATATGATTTCTTTTAACTCCTCTGGAACAGCTATGGAATCACAATGCAAATGGTCTAACTTCTCTAAACCATGTTTTGTAATGTGAAACCTTTGGCAGCGTCCATCCTCTGAACAAGCACGGCGGCGAATAAGCGAAGCCTGTTCCAATGAGGCGATTACCTTTGAAGTATTCGAACGTGTCAAGCCCATCTCTTCTGCTATTTCACCAGCCAACATAGGTTTCTCACTCTCTGAGAGTAGACACAATAGCATTGCTTCATTGATATTTAAGCCTATTTGCTCTTGTAATCCACATTCAAAAGCAGTGATGACACGAAATATTTCGCGAATCTTACTGATACAATGATTGTCCATTATGTGTCCTTACTTCAACAAGACAGACTTGATAACCTCTTCAAACTGAGCCTTGTTCATAGCTCCGTTCTGCATTGTAGGTTCACCTGCCTTAGGAATAAAGAGGATTGATGGGATTGAACGAATACCAAAGAGGGCTGCTAACTCACGCTGCTTGTCCACATCAACCTTATAAACATCAATCTGACCTGCATAATCACTTGCTACTTCCTCGAGAACTGGCGCTGTTGCTTTACATGGACCACACCATGTTGCATAAAAATCAATAATAGCAGGTTTATCACCCTTAAAGTTCCATGTCTTAGGATTATTCTTAAAATCCATTACTTTCTGCTGGAACATATCTATGTTCATTTCTGTTACACTCATTTTACTTTCCTTTCCTTCATTTTGATTATTTACTTCTGTTTGTTCTGTAGTCATTGCACTGCTATCCTGCTTTTTAGGATTGTTATCTGCTTTACAAGCTGTCAGTGTTAATGCCATAATAGCCACTACAAGTGTTGCTGTACGTTTCATTATATATGTAAATTTTAATTTACCGAAGTTCTTTTACTACTCGGTTTGTTAATGTTTATTTTGTTTCCTAAGGAAAACGTTGCAAAGGTAATAATTATTTTATTTCCCACCAAATTTCCAATGGAAAATTCTTCGTTGTACTTCGACTTTTTATTAGATTGTAAGCTGATGGGACTTTGTACTGATAATGCTTCTCTTTTCCGATCTTTATTTGATGTGCTTTTAGTCAACACACATCGTGTTGATGGTTAACACCATTGGTGCTAAGGCTTCGCACTAATGGTGCGGAGCACTAAACACACTGCAAAACCTTACCGAAATGGTATCAACTTGTTGTTAAAGCAGAATCAGTTATTATGCCTAAACATATCTTTAATTAGATAATAAGAAAGAAACTTAAAAGAAAGTGTATGTGTCGTAATGGTGCGTGCAGATATTCTTTTATTGCACTTGCCTTTTAGTTTTTTTGTTTATGAATTTGAATTTATATGATTTTTAATTATCTTTGCCGATGAGTAGTGTAGTTTCCAAAAGCATAAACTGATGGGGCAATAAAACGAGATAGAGTCTATTGATTTTAAGTGGTATCATAGTAAAAGGTATCTATAGAAGTGGGGGAGAAGTCTTTATTTTTATCTGACACCCTTTTTACGCATTGATAATAATGTTTTCGGACTCTACAAAGTATATAATCATAATCGAATAAGTGTTTACACTTTGAATATAGATTGTGCATAGATTGAAAATTAAGTTAATGATATAAATTAAAATACGAAATCATGAAAAGGTTTATTCTGTTTTTTGTTTGTCTTACAAGCATTTCATTAGTAGCTGCTCAGGAGGTTCTTAATTGGAAAGATGACGAGATAGTGTCTCCTGTGGTTAATGCTGATAATTCTTTAACTATCAGTCTTTTTGCACCAAATGCAAAGAAGGTTGAACTTACAGGTAATTTCCTATATGCAGGGAAGGAAACTCCAGATAAGTATGCAGATGGTGATTGGAGTCCACAGTTGATGAATAAGGATACAAATGGACGGTGGACACTGACAACTGCACCTTTAAAGCCTGAGTTTTATAGTTATAATCTCATTGTTGATGGTGTAAAGATAACAGATCCGAAGAACATATATATGGTGCGTGATATTGGTAATACATATAGTGTTGCGCTTGTTGGCGGCGGTGTAGATGGCTTGTATGCAGTGAAGAATGTACCTCATGGAACGGTTAGAAAAGTGTGGTATGATAGTCCAACAGCAGGGCTTAAACGTCGTATGACGGTTTATACGCCAGCTGGTTACGAAACAAGTAAGCGAAGCTATCCTGTTCTTTACTTACTTCATGGTATGGGAGGCGATGAGAATGCATGGGAAGAATTGGGTCGTGCCACACAAATTCTGGATAATCTTATTGCTGAGGGGAAAGCAGAACCAATGGTTGTGGTAATGCCAAATGGTAATATTTCGCAGGAAGCAGCACCAGGTGAAGGGTCTCGTGGATTTGTTACTGCTGCAATGCGATACCCTAAACAATGGATGGAAACTTTGAAAAGGCATTTCCTGATATCATCCAGTTTGTAGAAAAGGTTTATCGTGTGAAGAAGGATAAAGCAAACAGAGCTATTGCTGGACTGTCTATGGGCGGTTTTCATTCGATTTATACTGCATTAAATAATCCTGATACCTTTGATTATATTGGCTTATTTTCTGCTGCATTTAATCAAATGGCAAAGGATGGTGATAGTCTTTCTCCTATTTATAAGAACATTGACGAGAAGTTTAAGACGTTGTGTAAGAAATCTCCTAAGCTTATATGGATTGGTATTGGTAAGGATGATTTTCTCTCACACGACGATGAAAACCTCCGTGCAGCATTGGATAAAGAATCTTATAAATACGCTTATCTTAAGACGAAAGGCGGGCATACTTGGCGAAACTGGAGAGAATATCTGGCTATATTTGCGCAAAAGCTTTTCAAGCATGTAAAATAAATAAGCGTGTCAGAAATAAAATAGAGGAATATCCACTAAGGATATTCCTCTAAACATTATAGAAAATGGTTTAAATACCAAGCCTTTTACTTATTTAATTGCTTCTTAAGGAGTTCTGGTATTTCACTTGTCTCACGTGCAACAGGTACACCTACAGCCTCAAAAGCTGCAATCTTTTCGCTTGCAGAACCAGAGCCACTTGAGATGATAGCACCAGCGTGTCCCATCTGTTTGCCCGGAGGAGCTTGCTGACCAGAGATGAATACTGCTACAGGCTTTGTAACATGCTCTTTGATAAACTTAGCTGCACGCTCTTCAGCATCACCGCCAATCTCTCCAATGAGTGCAATACTATCTGTCTCTGGGTCATCCTGGAACATACGGAGAAGTTCCTCGAAATAAAGTCCAACGACTGGGTCACCACCAACACCAACTGCTGTTGATTGTCCTAAACCTGCTTGTGTGAGGTTATACACAACCTCATAAGTCAGTGTACCACTACGGCTGATAACACCCGTATGTCCCTTCTTGAAGATATTAGTTGGCAAAATGCCAGCCATACTCTCTTCTGGAGAAATAAGTCCTGGACAGTTTGGACCAATTACCTTTACACCCTTAATCTTAGCGTAACGTTGTGCTGCAACTGCATCGAGTGTTGGCACGCCTTCAGTGATACAAATGACGAGTTCCACGCCACCATCAATTGCTTCAAGCATTGCGTCTTTTGCGAATGGGGCAGGGACAAAGATAATAGATGCGTTGGCACCAGTTGCTGCAACAGCGTCTTTAACTGTGTTGAATACAGGGATGCCGCATACTTCCTGACCAGCCTTGCCAGGAGATGTTCCACCAACTACATTGGTGCCATATTCCTTCATTTTAGAAGCGTGGAAACTACCATCACGACCTGTAATGCCCTGTACGATTAACTTTGTATCTTTATTGATTAGAATACTCATAACTCTTGTGTTTTAAAGTTTTTTGCTCAGTTCTACAGCTTTATGTCCAGCATCTGCCATACTTGTGCCGACAGTGAAGTGGGTTCCTTCAAGGATGGCTCTACCTTCTGCCTCGTTGGTTCCTGTTAAGCGGATGACAATAGGAATATCAGTTTCGATAACCTTGAATGCTTCCAAGAGTCCGTTTGCAACATCATCACAGCGGGTAATACCACCGAAGATATTGATTAACACTACCTTAACATGCTTATCACTCAAGAGAAGTTTCATAGCTTCAACTATCTTCTCAGGGTTAGAGCTACCACCAATATCGAGGAAGTTAGCTGGTTCGCCACCATATAACTTAATCATATCCATGGTTGCCATTGCAAGACCAGCACCATTTACCATGCAACCGATGCTTCCTCCAAGGTTCACATAGCTGAATCCCTTGTCTTTAGCTTCACGCTCCTTGCGTTCTTCCTCCGTAGGTTCAAAAAGTTCGGCTACATCTGGGTGACGGAAAAGGGCATTATCGTCGAAGGTCATCTTTGCGTCAATGGCTTTCAAAGAACCATCCTTCAACATGACTAATGGGTTGATTTCAGCCAATGAGGCATCCTTCTCAGTAAAGAGTTTATAAATATTCTTGAAGATTGGTACAGCCTGTTTAACCTGTGCCATGTCATCGAAAAGTTTGAAGGCTGCCTCACGTGCAAGATAGTCGCTCATTCCGATAACTGGGTCGATGACAATCTTCTCAATCTTCTCTGGTGTCTCCTTTGCTACCTGCTCGATATCCATACCACCTGCACGGCTCAGCATTAACATAGGACACTTTGACTTACGGTCAACAAGGATACTCATATAGTACTCTGATGCGATGTCTACAGCTTCACTGACAAGTACTCTGTCTACAATGAACCCCTTGATATTCATACCTAAGATAGCTTCTGCATGCTGACGAATCTCAGTTTCATTACAGCCAAGCTTCACGCCACCAGCCTTACCACGTCCACCCGTGTGAACCTGAGCTTTCACTACGGCTTTCTCAATACCTAATTGCTTGTAGGCTTCAACAGCTTCATCAGGAGTACGGCAAATAATATTGCGGTCTACTGGAAGCCCATAACTTGCAAAGAATTTCTTTGCTTGGTATTCATGTACCTTCATAAGATTTAGTTTTGATTTATAAACTATGTATTAATTGTTTAGGGTTCTTGTACTTGTAGGAGTATTTAATACTCCTTTGCTTCGCGTTCACCTCGAAGAACTGCCAGTGCATTCTCTGTCAAAGCTTGCATCTCATCTTGCCCAGGATAAACATGAATCGGTGCAAGATAGGAGAGACGTTTCTTGAGACGTTCAATAATATAGTCTGACTTTGCCATACCACCTGTCAGCAGAATAGCATCAATGTTGCCACATAGTACTGCTCCTTCTGCAGCTATATTTTTAGCAATATGCCAAATCATAGCAGAAACGACGAGTTCAGCATGTTTGTCACCAGCTTTAATCCAATTTGTTATCTCTCGTAAATCATTTGTTCCGAGATGAGCTATTAGACCTGCCTGGCCACTCACTTTCTCCAATAATTGTTCCTCAGTATATTTCCCACTGAAGCAAAGATGAATCAAGTCGGCTGCAGGTAATGTTCCTGCACGTTCTGGAGAAAATGGTCCTTCACCATCCAATGCGTTATTAGCATCAATAGCTCTCCCTTGTGAATGTGCTGCAATAGATATTCCTCCGCCTAAATGACATATAATAAGGTTAAGCTTTTCATAAGTTGTACCCATGTCTTTAGCAAATCGTCTACCAATAGCTTTTTGGTTTAAGGCGTGCCAAATACACATACGTGGCATAAGAGGAGAGCCTGATAATCGTGCCTCTGGTTCCATTTCATCTACCACACCAGGGTCTGCAATAAAACTCTTACATCCTGGAATCTCTCTCGCAATCTCATCTGCAATCATACAGCCAAGATCACAAGCATGTTGGTGAATAGCCCGTTGCTGGTCAATTATCATCTGTTCAGTGATTGTAAACACACCACTTGACACTGGTTTTGCAAGTCCACCACGTCCGATGACGGCATCAAAATCCAAAGGAATATTTCTATTCTTTAATTCTTCAATTACAACTTGTTTGCGAAAATGATACTGATCGGATATACGCTTGAATTTACTCAGTTCCTTTCTTGAGTGTGCAATGTCAGCAACGAAGACAGGCTGATCATCATTTGCAAGTGATATCTTAGTTGATGTTGATCCAGGGTTAATAGCTAAAATCTTGTAAGCCATAATGTTTTCTTTATATACCTTATATATTTACTATCTGGAGATAAGACTTGCAAGTGCAAGACTATAGTACTTAGATTCAATTGTATCGCCACGACTTGGGAGCACTACTGGCGCCATGGTACCTTGAAGAATGGCTGCTGTTTTCGCATGACAGAAAAGGGTAACGGTTTTATAAAACAAATTACCAGCTTCAATGTCTGGGAAAATTAATGCATCAGTTTCTCCATTGATGGGAGAGTTTATTTGTTTGATTTTCATTGCTTCAACAGAACAAGAGGTAATCAAATCTAATGGTCCATCTATTGTACATTTACCAAAGGCACCAGTTTCAGATTCTGCCTTTAGTGCTCTGTATGAAGCTGTATATGGAAAATGACGTTCGTCCACTTTCTCAGAACAATGGATAAGAGCAATTTTAGGACATTCTATTTCAAAGGCATGACAGAAGTCTACAATATATTGTACTTGTGCTCTTCGCTGTTTGTCATTTGGAGCAGGAATAACAGCTGCATCGGTAAAGAAAAGTAATTTCGGATACTCGGGTAACTTTGCTACGGTTATATGTGTTAATACAGTATCTTTCGGTAAAATTCCAACTTCTTTATCAAGTATAGCACGTAGAAGGACGTCTGTATTAAGAAAGCCTTTCATTACAATGTCAGCCTCACCTCGTCTAATTAATTCAACAGCTTTGCGAGCTGCATCCTCTGGCGATTCTGCAATAATACATTGAAAAGCATTCTTTTTGGCATAGTCTTCCATAGTTTGTTTAGAGCATACTAATATGGGCTCAATGAAACCATCGTGTACAGCTTTACACACAGCTTCTTGTGTATGGCTTTCTTCAGGCCAAACAACTACTGTTCGTTTACAAATCTTTCTTTCTTTAAGAAGATGAATGAGCAACTTAAAGTCATTGATCGTCTTTCTTTCTCCAGGCATAGTTAATCGATTTTCAGTTACAGTTTTATATTGTGACAAAGATAATACTTTGTTTTGAAATATGCTTGATATTTAAAGAAAAAAACAGAAGAAAATTCTTTTTTTTGTATTGGTTGGTGTATATTTGCAAAAGAATTAGAGATTTATATATGAAACGTTTGTACTTTGTTTTACTTGTAAGTACTTTATTTACAGTTGCTACAGCTCAACGTGTAGCACGTAGTTATATTCCTCATGGTGCTTTTTTCTATGATAGTCAGTGGAAAGGAGTTAGCAGTGCTGATAAAGCTGCTTACTATAGAGTTTTGGCTATTGATGATAAGGGGCAGAAGATGTTTTATGATTATTATATTACAGGACAACTTCAAGCAGAGAAACATTATATAAGTATAAACAGACAAAATGATAGAAACACGGTCTTAAATGGCGTGTGTAGAACTTTCCATAAGTCCGGTAGAGTAGAGTCTGTGTTACAATATAAGAATGGTAAAGCAAATGGTCGTGCTTTGTCATTTTTTCCAAGTGGTAACATTGGAATGAAATTATCATATCGCAATGGATTACTTGATGGCCCTTGTTATACTTATACCGAGAATGGTCGTTTAGAATTTACTACTATCTGGCGCAATGGTTCTAAAGTCAATGAGATTAAAGGTGGAAAGGATCATTACATTGATAAAAATACTAATGAAGATGAATTCTGCGAACGATATCGCCATGACGAGGCGTTAATAATGGCACAATCAAAAAGTATCTATAAAGCAAGAGAAAATAAAGAGCAAAATGTTAAAGCTACAAAGAAATTAAATAGTAATCCTACAACTGAATCTAAAGAACCTCAGACCGCACATAATGATGTGGCAAAGAAGGAACGTATTAATTCTATTAATAATAAGGTGAAAGAGATTGAGTCCAGTCAAACATCAAAGGAGGATAAATATCTTGCTAATATAAAGTATCCAGATACTCCAAAAGAAAGACTGGAACTATTAGTGATAAGATGTCTTCAGATGGCATAATACCACAGAAAGGAAGATTTAATTTTACTTATCTTCATAGTTTGCTTAGCAAAGAAAATGAAAGGTCAAAGAGTATAGACGTACTAACAGGCATTAGTCATAATTTTCAGTTAAATTCTTCACAAATAATTGATGGGTTTGGAGCCCAGAAGGAAGTTGTTTTTCATCATAATATGATTTATGATGTACAGAATAGCAAGGATAAAGTTACAGGTAGCAAGCCAAGGCAAATAGGCTTCTTTGGCACAATTATCGGAAGTAATCTTTTCATTGATCGTATTAATATTTTCACTTGGTCAGAAGAGGAAATGTATCTTATCGCTCAAGAAGCTATCAATGCTGGCTATAAAACTCTTGGAGGTATAGATTATAAGTCAACAGATGGAAATTTTATTCTTGAGCCAAAGATTAAACCTATGGATTATGGTGAGCGTGAAGTTATTGTCACCTTCACTCATCAGTCAAACCTTTATGCAGGACTTTATCATATTCAAATGGATATAAAATGATGCAATTGTTTTTTTAGATTTATTAAATCAAATATTACTCGGTTGATGTATATCATTTAGTTTTTTTTAGTATATTTGCATCATAAAATTAATTTTCTGCTAAGAAGAGAACGAACAAGTTCATTATTCATAATGAGCAATCACCTGCAAACTATTTAAAGTGATTATGAAAGTATTTGACAAACTGTTGGATTGGTATCTTTCGAGGAATGCATTACCATATTGGGTCATATTGGCTATAGACATTGTTATCTGTTATCTTTCAGGTATCTTTGTCTTTTGGTTATATTATCATGGTGCTGTATCCCCTCAGCATATTGTATTGTTAAGTAAAACAATCTTTATGTACATGATATTTAACCTTATTGGTTTTAGAATTTTTCGTACATATTCAGGGATTATTCGTTACTCTTCCTTTGTTGATTTGCAACGAGTAGTATTGGCTATGCTTCTCTCTCTTATTGTTGCAGAGGCAATGCATTATGTTGTTTATCATTGGCATCTTGAATTTGTTCGTCTTCAAGGAAGACAAATTGCAGCAATGTATCTTGTTGCGACCATTGGTATGATGGCCTTTCGTATATTAACAAAGTCAGTTTATGATGTCTTATTTAATACAGATAAAGGTATTCGTACTTTCATCTATGGTGTAAAGGATGGTGGTGTTGGCTTGGCAAAAAGTATTAGAAGTAATGTTCCACGTAAGTTCTTATTGAAGGGCTTTATTGCACATGACCCAGATATCAAAGGTCGAATTCTCATGGGTGAGAAGATTTATCTTGTAGATGATAATCTTGCAGAACATATCAAAGCATTGAGAATAAAGGCTGTTTTAGTATCTCCACTGCAGAATGAGCGTTTCCGTAATGATGCAAAGCTACAGGATATACTTTTAAGTCTTGGTGTACAAATCTTTATGAGCTCAGCGGAGAAAGAATGGACCCAAAATGAAGATTATACGAAGGTTCAACTTAAGGAGATTAGTATTGAAGACTTGCTTCCACGTGATCAAATTAATGTTGACATGGATTCCATTGGTAATCTTTTACGTAATAGGAAGATTATGATTACTGGTTCTGCTGGTAGTATTGGTTCTGAGATGGTACGTCAGATTGCTGTCTATAAACCTGCAGAGCTAATCCTTATTGATCAGGCAGAGACACCTCAACATAACATTCGCTTGATGATGCAATTTGAATGGCCTGATATTAAGGCGCATACTATTGTTGCAAGCATCTCTAATCAGGAAAGAATGGAGAAGATTTTCCAAACTTATAAGCCTGATTATGTCTTCCACGCAGCTGCGTATAAGCATGTACCGATGATGGAAAATAATCCGTCTGAAAGTATACAAAATAACGTTTGGGGAACAAAAGTTATTGCAGACCTTAGTGTTAAGTACGGCGTTAAGAAATTTGTTATGGTTTCAACAGATAAAGCTGTAAACCCAACAAATGTTATGGGTTGCTCAAAGCGTATCTGTGAGATATATTGTCAAAGCCTTAACAAAATGATTAATGAGCAGGCAAATGGTAAACCTACTACGCAATTTGTTACTACTCGTTTTGGTAATGTATTAGGTTCAAATGGTTCTGTTATTCCTTTGTTCGAGAAGCAGATAAAGGCTGGAGGACCTGTTACTGTTACAGATCCTAACATCATTCGATTCTTCATGTTGATTCCTGAAGCATGTAAATTGGTACTTGAAGCTGGTACACACGGAGGTGGTGGAGAAATCTTCGTGTTCGATATGGGTAAACCAGTTAGAATAGCTGATCTTGCTAAACGAATGATTAAGCTTTCTGGTGCTAAGAATATTGAAATTAAATATACAGGTTTGCGTGCTGGCGAGAAGCTATATGAGGAGGTGTTGAGTACAACTGAAAATACACTTCCAAGTTTCCACGAGAAGATTCGTATCGCAGAGGTACGTGAGTACGATTTTAATGAGGTAAACAAGCAAATAGAATCACTTATAGCTTTGAGTCACACCTACGACGATATGGCTATTGTTGAAAAAATGAAAGAAATTGTACCAGAGTATGTAAGTAATAATAGTAAATACTCTGTACTCGATAAATAATTCATTGGTCGAGTAGTGGATTTTTAATTACACTTAATGGAATATAAAAAAGAAGATTCTTTTGTCCTTTTCTTTGAGTTTCTGCGTTTTTGCTTAAAGGAGGATGCTAAGGTACCTGCTAATTTAGCAGAGATGGATTGGGATGCACTCTATAAGTTTGGAAAAAAACAAGCTATTCTTGGCGTCTTATTTCATGGTATAAAGAAGTTGTCAGAATCTCCATATCGTCCTAATAAGGAGCAAATATTTAAGTGGTATGGTGCTTACTCTTATATAGAGCAAGCTAATAAACAAACTTATAAAGATGCAGATGCACTTACAACATTATTACGTGAAAAGTATGGTGTACGTAGTTGTGTTTTAAAAGGGCAAACTAATGCATTGATGTATCCTGATCCCTATATGCGTACATCAGGCGATATAGACCTATGGACTGATGCAAAAACGTTAGATATTATACGTATTTCTCGTGAGTTAGATAGTAAAGGAGAAATCGGATATCATCACATTGAACTGAGTTATTTTAAAACGCCAGTAGAAGTTCACTTTTTCCCTTCATTTATGGGAAATTTGTGGCATGAATATAAGTTACGTCGATACTTTGATCAATGCAAAGAAAACCAGTTTAAATATCTAACTGAGTTACCAGATGGTTTAGGAAAGATTTATACTGTAACGGATGATTTTAATCGTGTGTTTCAGTTGACTCATTTGATGCACCATTTCTTTTTTGAAGGTATTGGTTTAAGACAAATGATAGATTATTATTATTTGTTGCTACGTGGCTTTAGCGAGAAGGAGCGTAAAGAAACTCTTCATGTACTGAAAGATGTCGGGATGTGTAAATTCACAGCAGCTGTAATGTATGTAATGAAAGAGATATTTGGTTTACCAGACAAGTATTTACTCTTGGAGCCTAATGATAGAATAGGTAAGATACTTGTTTCTGAAATATTGGTGGCAGGTAATTTTGGTTTTCATGATCATCGTTATTCATTTGCAGGTAAATCAGTTTATTCCCAATATTTTTTAGAAATATATCGAAATCTTCATTTTGCGATAGACTTTCCATCTGAAACCGTATGGGGGCGTCCTATCTCAAGGTGGTGGCATATGATATACAAGGCATATTTGCGTCGCCAACTGCGTCGGAGTTCGAAATAAGCGCTTTATTAATATAGAATAGAACTCTTTCCGATTGAAAATATAAGGCTGAATAGTTGTGCTATACGTGAGCACCAATGGTGCTGTGCGTAAACACTAATGGTGTTCAGTACTAACACGATTGGTGTTTTAGTCTTTGTATTGTATCATCAAAGTTGAAATCGCGCTTGAGTAATTAGGTAATCAAGTGCAACTTCTATTGTATTAGTATAAAGAAGGTGGGTATCACTTTGTAAGAGTCTTATCTTGCTCGAATATAAGTTTTACCATGACGGGATAATGGTCTGAGATATTGCGACGCGATTTACCAAGCCAATAGCTGTTGGTAAAGATAGCATAATGTGGAACTTTAAAATCAGAAGAAACGAAAATATGGTCAATTCGGGATTTACTGCGACTATCCTGCATAAAGTCATTCCATGTTCCAGTAGGTGTCATGCGTTGTAGAGCGTTGGTGTAACAATCACGTAGAACCCCAGAGTTAGAGAAGATTTGATAGATTTCATCTGTTTGGTCTACATTAAAATCGCCCGTCAGAATTGTAGGTAACCCTTTTGATAACTGATTAATGCGTTTTAAAATTAATCGAGCACTCTCTCTCCGTGCCACAGTACCCACATGGTCCATGTGAGTATTGAAGAAATAAAATTGCTTACCCGATACCTTGTCTTGAAATTTTCCCCATGTGCAAATACGAATACACGCTGCATCCCATCCCAAAGAAGCTTTTTCAGGAGTCGTTGAAAGCCAAAAGTTACCGCTTTCTAATAATTTAAGTCGCTCTTTCTTATAAAAGATTGCTGCATATTCACCTTTTTCTTTACCATCGTCTCGTCCAACACCAATATAACCATAACTATCTAATCCTTTCATTAAATCATGTAGTTGGTCTACAAGTACCTCTTGTGTACCAAATATTTCTGGCTGTTCAAAATTGATGAAGTCACACAAATGTGAACAACGTTGTGTCCATGCATTGCCTTCTTTTTCATCATTTGGGTTGTTATAACGGATATTATAAGTGCCTACATATAGTCGTTGAGCCGAAAGGCTACAGCTCAGTAGCAATGCAAGGAATAGTGTTGTTAGTTTATTCATGATTTAAGTTCTTTATTGTTCCACAATCTGTAATATACTTTTAAATGCAGCTTTATGTTACAAAAGTACATAATGTTTTCCAAAAGTCATTACTCTATTAAGTTTTTGTTTACGCTTATGTAATTTTACTTTATGAGTTATACTGTCTCTGGATACCCTTTATATGTGTTGTTATCCTGTCTTATCTTCAGGCTTGATCGATTCTTTACCCTAATTAAGAATAATACAGAACTCTGGTTGGAGCTAATGAATTTCTTCTGATATAATATTAAAATAATACGTTTCTGCTATTGATATACAACATTATTTAAGCTGCCTTTCAATAGTTTACCTATGCTACCTCGACGACTCTTTGTGTTACCTTTCCATTGATGTATTTTGCCTTTATAAGTAATATCAACACCTATTTTTCCAGACTTGTCATAAATAGTATAGCTTGCATCCTTATTTTTGAATGTTAACTTACCATTTTTCCTATAGAAAATAAAGTCTGACGTTTGCCGTAGTTCTTCAAATGGATAGTAAAACTCCACATTCTGCTTAGCATCAAGAATAACGTAATACAGTCTATCGTCATAAAAATTACAAAGAATAATATCCTTATTCACCTTATCAACATGAAACTTGAAACATTCTTCAATATGATATCTTTCAAGAGCGAGACTGCTTCTGGTGGTCTTAACCATTTTGTTACCCTTCAATTCTTCAATTGTTTCTCTATAAAATGGAGCGTGTTCGTAGTCATCTGTGTGTCTACGAATAAGTTTTGGCTTATTGTTTTCTACAATATAGTCTGAGTATTGATACCAAGTATCTCCAATTTTGGATTTAGTAGATATTGTTTTGTTTATTGCGTTAACAGTAAACATTCCTTGATTATCCTGTGTTAACTCTGTAAAGCTATCGCTAAATACAAATCTTTTGCTCGATGCTAAGAATATTTTAAACGAATGACCGAGAGTCCAATTACGAAATCCATCTATAATAGCAAAGTCTTTTACTCCATCAAAATTGAAGTCTTTATAGAGGATAGCAGATTGTTCTTCATAAGGAATCTTAGTTATATATGCCTTTTGAGGGTTATCATAAAGATCGAATGATAGTTCATCGGCATCAACATGAATAAGCTTCTTTTTTGTGGCACGGTCATAAACTTCAACCCAGCCTGCAGAAGCAGTCTGTGTTGTATCAGAGAAGTAAACCTTACCATAGTATTGTTCGGAAAAGCCATCAATGTTGAATGTAGCCTGTCCGAAGGCTAAATGCAACCAGCCCAATAATATGAAACAAAGTAGGAAAGTTCTTTTCATTTTTAGAGGTAATTATAGTTTGTTTCTACCTGTACCTTATTCGGTAAGCAGAGTAATTTAAATTATTAAGTTAAAATGCCCCTCTCTGCATAATTGGAGAGAGGGGAACTCTTTTAAAATCTATTGATTATCTCCTCTGGGGTAACAATCTCTTGTTCACCAGTGGACATATTCTTCAGTGTTATCTTGCCTTCCTGTATCTCAGTTTCTCCTGCAAGGGCAACAAAACCAATGTTCTTTGCATTGGCATAGCTCATTTGTTTCTTCATTTTAGCCTTGTCAGGGAACATTTCAGTGCGGATGCCAGCCTTGCGTGCAGCTGCAACAATTGGCAGACAGTAGGCAGTTTCCTTCTCTCCGAAGTTAATAAAGAGAAGCTGTGTGCCCTGTACGCTCTCCTTTGGATAGAGGTCGAGCGTATTTAGAACATCATAAATGCGGTCAGCACCAAAGCTAATTCCGACACCAGAGATACCTGGCATACCAAAGATACCAGTTAGGTTGTCATAACGTCCACCACCTGTGATAGAACCAATCTGTACATCAAGGGCCTTAACCTCAAAGATAGCACCTGTGTAATAGTTCAATCCACGTGCCAAAGTAAGGTCGAGCTGTATCTCATTGTTTAGTCCAGAACCCTTCAATGTTTCAAGGATAAAACGCGTTTCTTCAACACCTTTTAGTCCAGTTTCACTCTCCTTCAAAACATCTGCAATAACATCAAGTTTCTCTTCATTGGTTCCTTCTAACTTAATGATAGGTTGCAACTTCTCTATTGCTTCTTCAGAGATTCCATTATTACGCAGTTCTTCGTTTACATTATCAAGTCCTATCTTATCAAGTTTGTCGATAGCAACTGTGATGTCAACAATTTTATCCTTCTCACCAATTACTTCAGCTATACCTGTGAGAATCTTTCTATTGTTAATCTTTATCTGTACGCGAATGCCAAACTCTGTAAATACAGTGTCAATAATCTGCATTAACTCCACCTCGTTTAGTAATGAGTCAGAGCCTACTACATCGGCATCACACTGATAGAACTCACGATAACGACCCTTCTGTGGACGGTCTGCACGCCAAACTGGCTGTATTTGGTAACGCTTGAAAGGTAGCTGCAACTCATCACGATGCATCACCACGTAGCGAGCAAAGGTACTGTAAGGTCATAACGCAATCCCTTTTCGCAGAGTTTTGTCTGCATCTTTAGTGTATTGCGCTCCTTAAGTTCTTCATCGCTAACAGCCTTCAAGTAATCTCCTGAATTCAGAATCTTAAAGAGAAGTTTATCTCCTTCTTCACCATACTTACCCATCAACGTCTGTAAGGTCTCCATAGAAGGTGTCTCTATCTGCTGAAAGCCATATAGAGCGTAAACACGCTTGATGGTATCAAATATGTAATTTCGTTTTGCCATCTCATCTGGACCGAAGTCACGGGTACCCTTTGGGATGGAAGGTTTGTTTGCCATTTGTCTTGTATTTTTGTTTTACGAATGGAAAATATTAGGCTGTGAGAAACGAATATAAGCTTTTCTGAATGCTTATAACCGCCAGTCACAGCCTAAACAAGATTATAAAACGATCGTTTGTTCGCGGTCAGGACCAACAGAGATAATACCAATGCGGGTCTCAAGATAGTTCTCAAGGAAAGCTACATACTCACGGAACTCCTCTGGGAATTCATCCTGTGACTTACATTTTGTCATATCTTTCTTCCAACCGCGGAAATCCTTGTAGATTGGTTTCACATTATCAATCTCGTAAGGGAAGTCTTTTGTCTCTGTACCATCTGGCAACTCGTATGCAACGCATGCCTTGATAGTTTCGAAGCTATCAAGAACATCACTCTTCATCATAATAAGTTCAGTCACACCATTTACCATTACAGAGTAGCGAAGCTGAACAAGGTCAATCCAACCACAACGGCGCTCACGTCCGGTAACAGCTCCATACTCATGGCCGAGATCACGAATTGTCTTTCCAGTCTCGTCAAATAATTCTGTTGGGAATGGACCAGAGCCGACACGAGTACAGTAAGCCTTCATGATACCATAGACATTACCCACCTTATTAGGACCAATACCAAGTCCAGTACAAGCACCTGCACAAATTGTATTTGAAGAAGTTACGAAAGGATAAGAACCAAAGTCTACGTCCAACATTGTTCCTTGCGCACCTTCGCAAAGAATATGCTTACTTTCACGGAGGAGGCGGTTGATTTCATTTTCAGAATCAACAAACTTAAACTCCTTCATATATGCTATGCCTTCCATCCAAAGCTTCTCAGTCTCTTCTAAGCCTTCAAAGTCTGTCCAACCAAGTGCTGCAAGCATTTTCATATGACGATCCTTATGAGCAGCATACTTTTGTTCGAAGTCACAGAGGATATCACCAACACGTAAACCATTTCGACTGATCTTATCAGTATAAGTAGGACCAATACCCTTGCCAGTAGTTCCAACCTTATCTTTACCCTTTGCTGCTTCGTAAGCGCGGTCGAGTATACGATGTGTTGGCATGATAAGGTGGGCTTTCTTTGAGATATGTAAACGCTCCTTCAGAGGATGTCCACTCTTCTCAAGGTCTTTTGCTTCACCCATAAAGAGATCTGGAGCTAATACAACTCCATTACCAATGATGTTAACTTTGCCACCTTGGAAGATGCCTGATGGTATAGAACGCAGCACGTATTTCTGACCTTCGAACTCAAGAGTATGTCCTGCGTTCGGACCTCCTTGGAAACGAGCTACTACATCGTAGCGTGGTGTGAGCACGTCTACAACCTTACCTTTTCCTTCATCACCCCATTGGAGACCCAACAGGACGTCTACTTTACCTGTGTTCATTTGCTTTATGTGAGTTTTTTACTTGTTTCTGTGTAAGAAACTTGCTTCTCTGACGCGACAAGGCAGCTTGGCAGCGTGAGCATATGCCATATATATATAAGGAGAAACCATCTCGGCGAAAGCGGTGGAACTTTGTGTTCTTTATAGCATCCGCAATCTCTGGGGAATCAACCTCTGTCACTGTTCCGCATAGCGTACAGATCTGATGGATATGATCTTCATTGTTATAGCATGCCTCATACTTGGTTTGACCGATAAAACGATGTCTGACTACGAGACGTAATTCGATGAAAAGACGCATCGTATTGTAAAGTGTGGCACGCGAAACTCGAAAATTATTCTTTTCAAGTGCTGCACCTAATTCATCTAAGGAGAAATGTTCTCCCATGTCATAGACCGCATCCAAGATGGCATATCGCTCTGAAGTCTTGCGATGATTGTTAGCTTCGAGGTATTCATCCAGAATGTCTCGAACTCTTTTTTTGACTATATCTTTAGTCACAACTTACTGATTAAATTCGCACAAAGTTACTATTTTTAAATGATATAACTACTATATAGTAATGAAAAAAAGTTAAAAACATTGTGCTTGAATAATAGTATAAAAGCTGTCTTGTAATTCTTTTTACATGTTTATTACACTATGGTATTATTCTTTATACAAGTACTATATCGAATTATTTTCATAAAAAAAGGTTCTTCAGTTAAATGCGTAGATTGTTAATAGAATGAGATTAATCCATATACATGGTATGATTACCCCCAATTAGAGGGTTTTAGAAAGGGGGATAAACTACATGACAAATATGATTAGGTGCGATGTCTATCTGTCTTTTATAAACAACTTACTCCCTTATTAATAGAAGTTTGTAAATTATTTTCGTGTGGGTCAAAGCCAAGACATGCTCTTTTGGCTTCTTAAAGACGCCTAATTGACTTGCAAAAGGTGCCCTTTAAGCCCCTTACTAATGCCCTTTTGATGTCTTATTAAGCACCTTTTACTTTACTACTTTGTAACTAATTGATTTCCTTATGGTTACAAACCTATATTTTGTATGTGTTTTTGCCGTTATTTATAGATGTCTTGCTTGAAGTTATGTAATGATTTTTCAATCTATTGTCTATTGATTATCGAAGTCTTAAAATGGAAAGGTTTTCAATGAAGTGGATGATAAATGGATAGAATGTTGACTGCCTAAGCCATGTTTTTGTTTAATGAGTAACTTCGTTTTTTCCTTTATAGCAATACGAAAAGCGTCTACACATTTAACAGAAGAACCCAAAAAACATTTCTCTTCATGGAAATAAGTAATTCTTGTCATGGACATAAATTCTTTTCTTCACGATAAAAATATATTAGATTTAGTCTAAATCATAATTTATGATGATTTTTTTCTTTTTTTCTTTACTTGTCTAATGAAAAAAATAATACATATCTTTGTGCACGAAACAAGATATAAATCCTATGAAACTAAAAACCATATCTACCAAATTGAAAAGTATGATAGATAAGTTTCTATCATGCATCTCATATCGGCAAAAGGTTACATTATCTATTTTGTGCGGTGTGATAGTAGGATTAACAGGGTTATTCTTTTATCTTCTACGTATGCATACCTATATAATAGGTGATGACCCAGCGGCATGTATTAATTGCCATATCATGTCACCTTATTATGCTACGTGGTCACACTCTGCACATGCTCGTAACACCACATGTAACGATTGTCACGTTCCTAATGATAACGTTGCTGCACACTATGCTTTAAAGGTATGGATGGTATGAAGCATGTAGCTTATTTTGTTACATTTAATGAATCGCAAACTATTCAGGCAGAATCAGCATCGGCAGAAGTGATAATGGATAACTGCATCCGCTGCCATAAACAATTAAATCAAGAGTTTGTAAATACAGGCAGAATAGATTACATGGAGGCTCAGCGTGGTGAAGGTAAAGCCTGCTGGGATTGTCATCGTGATGTAGCACACATGAAGATGAATTCTCTCTCAAGCACCCCTGGTGCAGAATATGTGGAACCAATGCCACCTTCTCCTGTTCCAGATTGGTTGCAAAAAGTGTTAGGAAAGAAAAAATAAGAACTAAAAATCGATAATTATGGCAAAGACATTAAAGAAATGGCAAGGCTGGCTACTCTTTGGAGGAGCAATGGTTCTCGTGTTCATTCTTGGACTGCTCTGTTCTTCAATGCTTGAAAGAAGAGCTGAGGTTGTAAGTGTGTTCAACAACAGACGTACACCGATGACTGACTCCATTGTATCTCAGAATGAGAAATTTGCAGCTGATTTCCCACGTGAATATGAGACGTGGGCAATGACAGAAGACACAAGTTTCGTGAGTAAGTACAATTCTTCCCAGGAAGTAGATGTACTGGCAGAGAGACCCGAAATGGTTATCCTATGGGCTGGCTATTCTTTCTCAAGAGGGTATAATACACCACGTGGACACCGTCATTGTATTGATGACTTACGTAAGATTATGCGTACAGGAAGTCCAGGTGTTGATGGACAAGATGACATACAGCCAGGAACCTGTTGGACCTGCAAGGGTCCTGATGTTCCACGTCTAATGCGTGAGAAAGGAACTGATAAATTCTATGCTGCCAAGTGGAGCGACTGGGGACCAGAGGTCATGAACACCGTCGGTTGCTCTGACTGCCATGATGCAAGGACGATGGAACTTCGTCCCGCTCGTCCTGCTCTCTATGAGGCATGGGCTCGTGTCGGTAAAGACGTGAGAAAAGCCAGCCATCAAGAGATGCGTAGCCTGGTCTGCGCACAGTGCCACACGGAATACTACTTCGAGAAAGAGAATGGCAACTATCTACATTTCCCTCAAGAAAAGGGTATGACGTGTGAGGCAGCAGAGGAATACTACGATAGTATTGGCTTCTATGATTACATTAATCCACTATCAAAGGCGAAGATTTTAAAGGCACAGCACCCTGGTTATGAATTGTATTTACAGGGAATCCATGGACAGCGTGGTGTTTCATGTGCTGATTGTCATATGCCTTACATCTCTGAGGGTGGTGTGAAATATACAGATCACCATATTACAAGTCCATTAGCAAACATTAGTCGTACTTGCCAGACTTGTCACCGTCAAGATGCTGAAACACTTCGTCAGAATGTATATGAGCGTCAACAGAAGATTTATGACTTCCGTACTCATGTCGAAAGAGAACTTGCTGCAGCACATATTGAAGCTAAATTTGCATGGGAAAAGGGTGCAACTGAGGCTGAGATGGAGCCTGTTTTGAAAGATCTTCGTAAGGGTCAGTGGCGTTGGGACTATGCTGTTGCCAGCCACGGTGCAGCTTTCCATGCTCCACAAGAAGTAATGCGACTCCTTGGAAGCGCTATGGAATATGCAAAGGATGCACGCTTACAGATTGCACGTGTAGTTGCTCGTCACGGCTTACAGGACAGATTCCTCTTCCTGACGTTTCTACTAAGGCTAAGGCACAGTCTTACATTGGCTTAGATATGACTAAGCTTAATGCACAAAAGAAGCAGTTCCTTGACACTATCGTTCCGAAGTGGATTGAGCAGGCACGCAAGAATAAACGGTTTATAACTAAACCGATGTAAACAAACTTACACACAGGATTCCTTCCCAGTAGGGGAGGAATCTTGTTCAGTAAAATAGGAATACTCTATTTGAAGAATATTCTTGTATCCTAATATTTTATATATCAAAACGAAATCATTTATCTGCTCGTACTTCACAAACATAAAATAAAGTTTTTCAAGACCTTATTAATAGTGGGGGAGAGCCTCTTTTACTATGTGGAATAAACCTTATACACTTAGAGAAGGTACAGCAATAGTAGTTGGTTTATTGGTTACAGGTGGATTATTACAGGTAACAATAGGTCCCTTAGAGTGGGGTATCTTTGCTTGGCCAGCCAACATTATTACATTAATCTTACTCGTACTGGCACTTATCATAGTCTATGCACTTCGTAAGCGGTCTTATTTCTGTCGTTTCATGTCAACCATGCAAGCGGCGATTCCAGCTATTGCTACAGCTGCAATACTCACTCTTCTTATGGGACTTACCAAACAAGTGGCAGAAGGGGAAAGCTCCTATAGACCCACTTGGTCTAACAAAGATGCTTAATTTCTGGCCGTTTGTCCTTGTTTACTTATGGATGACAGCCATTGTTGGTGAAGTAACTTTGGATCAAATAGTACATTTCTCTTGGCGTCGCTTGCCAACACTAACGAGTCATGTCGGACTGTTCCTTGTTCTTACATGCGGTACACTTGGTAGTGCAGATATGCTTCGAGTAAAGATGTTTTGCGAGCAAGGACAGGTTGAGTGGCGTGGTCTTGATGCTTTTAGTGCCGTTCATCACCTCCCTGTTGCAATTCAACTGGAGAAGTTTACCATTGATGAATATCCACCTAAGCTCATGCTTATTGATAATATGGGGCTTCCACTTCCTAAGGGAAAGCCTGAGAATATTCTTTTAGATAAGAATGTAAAGTCTGGTCAACTGTTAGATTGTAAGATTGAGGTTCTCAAGCGCATTGACAATGCTATGCCAGTTATGCTTAGTAAGATGGTTGGTAAGATACCTGGTGGTATGATGGGCAATATCCGTATGGACTCTTTAGGACAGGCACGTAATAAGGATGGCTATATAGCTTCGGATGCAACAGGTACTGCTTGTGCGATATTGGTGAAGGTCACTACTGGCAATGCACCCTACAAGGGTGTGCAGCATAGCTACACGGGTTGGCTCACTTGTGGAAGCTATCTTTTCCCTTATCAGTCTTTGAAACTTAGTGATGGTAGAAGATTGGTTATGCCAAATCGTGAGCCACGTCGTTTCGCTTCACTTGTTGACATCTATACACAGGATGGAAAGAATATTCACACCGAGATAGAGGTTAACAAACCTTTTAGTATTGATGGATGGAAGATCTATCAGCTAAGTTATAATGAACAAATGGGCAAGTGGAGCAATCTAAGTATCTTTGAGATTGTAACAGACCCTTGGATGCCAGTTGTCTATGTAGGTATATTCATGTTGTTATTTGGAGCTGTTGGAATGTTCTTGACAGCAAGTCGTAAGAAGGAGGTTAAGCTATGATTTGGAGTTATTTTATCATATTTGCAGTTGTATCAGTAGTTTTATGGGCTATAGGTGCATGGGCTGCATGGCGTAACTGTCGTATCTTAGCGTTCGGCGCAACAGGTCTTGGACTTGTAATCTTCTTTTCCTACATTCTCATTATGTGGATAACATTGGAACGTCCACCACTTCGAACGATGGGAGAAACGCGTTTATGGTATAGTTTTTTCCTTCCTTTGGCAGGTATTATTGTCTTTAGTCGTTGGCAGTATAAATGGATATTGAGCTTCTCAACACTTCTTGCAACAGTGTTTGTATGTGTTAATATCTTCAAGCCTGAGATTCATTCCAAGACGCTTATGCCAGCCTTACAGAGTCCATGGTTTGCTCCTCATGTAATTGTGTATATGATGGCATACGCACTTTTGGGTGCAGCAGTAGTCATGTCGGTCTATCTTCTTTTCTTTAAGAAGGGAACTGATACAGATAAAGAAATGGAGATAACTGACAATCTTGCCTACGTTGGACTATCATTTATGACGCTTGGCATGCTTATGGGTGCTTTATGGGCAAAGGAAGCATGGGGACATTACTGGTCATGGGACCCAAAGGAGACATGGGCTGCTATTACTTGGCTTGCTTATTTGGTCTATGTTCACTATCGTCAGTATCGTCCTCGCATTGTTCGCCCAGCCTTATGGGTACTCATTATAGCCTTCATCTTACTGCAGATGTGCTGGTGGGGAATTAATTATCTGCCGTCAGCGCAAGGTGTGAGTGTACATACATATAACTTAAGTTAAAAGACTTTACTCCAAATCGGTTCATTAGAAGGTTATTTCTTAATTCTAATGAACCGATTTTGTTTTACTTATATATCTTCTTTTGCTATTATCATTAAATCATATTTTTGACAAAACCCTTTGTCCTTCCATTTCTTTTTTATACTTTTGACGACTGAATTCAACAATAATAAGATGAGACAGATTATTAATCACTTTACAGACGATGACCTTTATAAGCTTACAATGTGCTGCGCTGTCATTGACAATTATCCACGTGCACATGTTTGCTATCAGTTTGTTGACCGTGACGATACGGTCTACCCAGAAGGTTTTGCACGTGAAGTGGAACATCAAATAGAGTTACTTGAGACGGTTGTTATTACCGACGAAGAAATAAACTTTCTTCGACAGAAGTGCAATTATCTTCCAGAATGGTTCTTGACATACCTCCGCGGCTTTCGCTTTTCACGTGAGTGGGTGAAGGTATGGCAGGATGAGGATGGGCATCTTCATATTGAGTTTGAAGGATTATGGGCTGATACTATTCTGTTAGAGGTAAAGGTTCTTGCCATCATTTCAGAGCTATTCTATATGTTTAACGACCAAGCTCAGGAGTTTGATTATCAAGAACTTTACGATAAGACCTATCGTAAAACAGAACGACTACTTGAGGCGGGGTGTGTCTTCTCAGACTTTGGTACACGTCGTCGTGCCAGCCTTACAGCAGAAGATACTGCTGTTTGTGCCATGAAGGATTGCTATGACAGTCGCGAATGGAAAGGACGCTTTGTTGGTACAAGCAATATTCATCTTGCTATGAAGTATAATCTTATGCCTGTTGGTACGATGGCGCATGAGTTTATTTGCGCTATTGGCGGTATGTTTGGCCCTCAGATGGCAAACTATATGGCCATGGAAGCATGGCGTAGGACTTATCGAGGTGCTTTGGGAACTTACCTTTACGATTCCTTTGGGTGGGATATATTCTCTTATAATTTCTCTGAAGACTTTGCTAATCAGTTCAAGGGATTGCGCATAGACTCTGGTGATAACTTTGAGCAGTTAGAGAAGATTATTGCAAAATATAAGTCTTTCGGTATTGATGCACGTGATAAACAGGTGCTATTCTCAAATGCTTTAGATACGGATAAGGCTATTGAGATACAGCGTTATGCTGAGAATCGAGTGAAGCCTTCATTTGGTATTGGTACTCACTTCACCAATGATTTCCCACATGTAAAGCCAATGAACATTGTTATTAAGTTGGTCGCTGTAAAGATTACGGAGTCATGGCCGTTCTATAACGAGACCTGTAAGATCTCTGAAGATAAAGGTAAGCATACGGGTAAACCAGAGGTTATCAAGCGATTCATGGAGGCAATTAATTATAAAGAGTAGATTTCTATCTAATTTTTACCTCGAATATTACAGAGGGGATACGTCAAAAGGCGATAATAAGTTGATGATTTAATGTCATTACTTATTATCGCCTTTTGAAGTTATGTTGCTCTTAATCTATTATCAAGGTCATATTTTAAGAATAGCAAATAATGATAATCATAATTATGAAGTGTAGTAGTAATCATAATTATGAATTATATCTTTGCTCCAGACTCTATCTTGTTCAATCCCTTCTGATAGTAGATATAGTAAAGTACGCCTGACAGTGTTAAACCAAATGGGAAGGCAAACCAGACACCGACCAGCTGATAGTTCATAACGACTCCAAAGAGATAGCCTAAAGGAAGAGAAACAATGAAGAAAGATACAAACGCAATCCAGATTAGCGGACGAACATTAGCTGTGCCGCGCATTGCATTGGCATAATTACACTGTAAGCCATCACCAAACTGATAAATCATAAATGGAATAATCGTCATAGATACCATTGAAATAACGTTTACATTATCAGTGAAAAGTCCACCAATGATATGACGGCAAATGAAGATTGGCACAGAAGTTAGTATGGCAAGCAAGAAGACTAAATGAATTCCAGCCGTTGCTGTTCTTCTTACAGCAAGATAGTCACGTTGTCCCATGAAGTTACTAATGCGTACTGCTACCGCTGCTGCCAAGCCATAGTAGATCATGTAGCCTAACTGTGAAATCGTCAACATAACCTGATGAGCCGCTAAGGATTCTGTACCGAACCAGCCAACCATCAAGCTTGAAAGGCTAAAGGCAGCAGTTTCCATACCCATTTGTAATGCTAAAGGAATACCAAGAACAGTAATCTGCTTGAAGTCTGCATATTTCACCTGGCCTAAACTCCATCCCTTCTTGTATTCTTTATATTTCTTACTAAAGAAGAAGATGCCTACCATAATGAAAGCCATCACGATACGTGAAATCATTGTAGATAGTCCTGCACCAACCAGTCCCATCTCTGGAAGTCCTAAATGGCCATAAATCAGTATCCAGTTGCCAAAGATATTCATCACATTTCCAGCAACAAGAATCCACATTGCCACCTTTGTGTCAGTGATACCATCAGTAAACTGGCGGAAAGTATTAAACCAACATACAAATGGGAGAGATACAAGTTGGATAAGGAAGTAAGGGCGAATGAGTGGTAATAACTCTTCTGGCTGTCCCAAACGATGAATATTCAAGTACAGAACAATCATAATGGCAGATAAAAGTATTGCCATACAGGTGTTTGCTGCCGTAGCACTCTTCATTACCTCACCAATACGATGCGTCTTATCCTGTCCGTATAGGATACCAACAAGTGCTGTAATAGCATATGTAAAGCCAATAGCAAAAATAATGACCAACGTAAACATATTGTTGACAAATGCCGCTGCAGCCAATTCTTCTGTACTATGATGTCCAATCATAAGCGTATCGGCAAAGTTAAGAATAAGGTTACCTAATTGTCCGATAATGATTGGAACGCCTAAATAAGTAAGGTTACGATAGTGTGTTTCGTACTTTGAGAATTGATATGACATACTAATTTTTGCTATTTATTATCCTAAGTGTGCTACAAAGGTACGAAAAAATATTGTATTTTCATACAATTTTCATAAATTACTTAATCTTAGTTTATGATAAAAAAAGAGAGGTATAGAGTAAGAAAAGACTACTTTATCTATTCTTAGGCGGTTTATTTATAGGGTGAAAAGAGTGTTTTTACAGGTAAGAGAGTACACCTTTATTATATAAGAAACATAAAATCAACCCAAAGTCTTTTCATGAAATAATTAGGAGTAAAGCCCTCTAATATTATCGCTTTAACCCGAATTGGTTAGGAAACAAAACCATAGTAAGAAGAACTATACATATTGTGGTGTAATGACCGATTCGGTTTTTAATCATATAGAGGACGATAATGTATAAACGAAAAGAGGAGACCCTGTGGTCTCCTCAAAACAATATAGTATTTGTTTTAATGATTTACAAGTCAAACTTGTAACCCAAAGTAATCTGGAATACGCTGTTCTTATTCTTGTAGTTCTCAAAAACCTTGGTCAAACCCCAGTTGTAACGAGCGTCAAGTTGGAAGTTGTTGTATTCGTAAGAGATACCTACAGGAATAGAGAAGTCAACTGACTTTGCTTTAATATCATTAGTAGAACTTCCTGTTCCAAGGAATGTGTTAGCTTCTGCCTTAGTAGTGCTACTAACCAAGAAGCCAGGTTGAACACCCAATTTAACAGCCAAACCCTTTGTTACATAAACGTTTGCCATAATTGGAACGTTAATGTAATCAAGCTTATATGTATTCTTAAATGTCTGTTTCAGAACAGAATACTCCTGCTTAGCACCTTGCATAGAGTAGAGAACACCTGCACTTACAGAGAAGATGTCACTTGCTTGATACTCGCCTTCAACACCGCAGCAAGACCAATACGTGGATCTGAATCTTTTACTTCTGTGAGGTTAGCAATGTTTACACCAACCTTTGGCTGAAGGTTGAATGAACCAACTGCATGCTGTGCGAATGTAGATACTGATGAAAGCATCAGTGCTGCTACAACTAAAATCTTTTTCATAACTCTTTGTTTTTTTATTAAGTATATTTTATTCTATAGTTATCCTTTATTATTCTCCTCATCATAAGCCTTTTAAAGCCTCCAATAGAGAAGTTTTATATTGAATATTTCGTTAATTATGTGCGCAAAGTTAAACGAAACTAATGTAACTTCAAAGGTTTTTGCGTTAAATATTATTTATATGACACAACAACAAAGAAAATACATAGAAAAAGGTGGATTGAAAAAGATTTTTCTTTCAATCCAGCTTATTGTATACCTAATACTGACCTTATAATCTTTATGAGGATTATAAGATTCTAATACTTACTTTACTTGGCAACTAAGTTCCTTACCCTCTGATAGTTCTTTTACACTGCTAAGGGTTGAAACAGCGATGTTGTAGAGCGCTTCCTTTGTAAAGAATGCCTGGTGAGAGGTCAATACAACGTTTGGAACCATCAATAAGCGAGCCAATACGTCATCGTCAATCATCTTGTCGCTCTTATCTTCATAGAAGTACTCTTTCTCCTCTTCATAAACGTCAAGACCAGCTGAACCCACCTGCTTTGTACGCAAGCCTTCGATAAGGTCTTCTGTGTGGATAAGCTGACCACGACCAGTATTGATAATCATCACACCCCTCTTCATTTTCGCAATACTTTCCTTATTGATAAGGAACTTTGTGTCTGGTGTCAATGGGCAGTGGAGGGAGATGATATCACTATTCGCATAAAGTTCGTCAAGCTGAACAACCTTCACATTATACTGCTTTGCAAACTCTTGATCTGGATAGAGATCGTATGCCATAATATTCATACCAAAGCCGTGAAGAATCTTAATAAGCTCTTTGGCAATACGACCCATACCAACAACACCTGCTGTCTTACCATACATGTCGAAGCCTAACAAACCATGTAATGTGAAGTTTCCATCACGTGTACGGTTCACAGCACGATAAATCTTACGGTTCAGACTTAGCATCAGCGCTACAGCATACTCAGCAACAGCATGTGGAGAGTAAGCAGGTACGTGTGTCACCTTAATACGACCTTCAGCAGCTTTAAGATCAACATTATTGAAACCAGCACATCGAAGAGCTACAAGTTTTACACCATTGTTCACTAATTCATCAATAACTCTTGCATCGCACTCTGCATTTACGAAAATACAAACCACGTCTGCACCCTTTGCCAAAGGCACAGTACTAATACTGAGACGCTCTTGATAATAGCGAATATCGAAATTATAATCCTTGTTTACTTCGTTGAAAGACTCGATGTCATACGACTTTGCGTCGAAAAATGCTATCCTCATTGCTATTTACCTAAATTTAATTATTATAAGTGCTATAGATAATCCTTTATACGATAAAAGGATTTCTTTATTTTTTCTGATTCCTCAGGTAATCTTTTAATATGTAAGTTATCCAACTTACTTAAGACAATGCAAAGGTACACATAATTTGTAATTCTTGCAAATAATTATCTTTTATAGTTGCTCTTTATGAGATAGAATAGTTTATCATTTTGCAGAAATGAAAGCTATATTACTATGATAGTTTTAATTTTATTTTTGCTGTCACTTTTTAACAGTTAAAAGAAATCTGTTATAAGTCAATGAGTTACAAGTCTTTTGGGGATGATAGGAGTGACAGGAAATCTATTTTAAAGAATTTGTGATGTTATTAGAAAGTAGAAATTTGGAATGAATTGATGAGGTAGCGTATAATGGCTCAGAATTACTCATGGTTAAAAGTATAATGTATTCGTTCTCACCTTGATAACATACCTTATCAACAAGGCTCTTTTCTTCGCTTAGAAAAGAGTCATTATAAAGCTTTCTCCTCTTTCCTTATCTATGTTTAAAGGCTCAGCACATATGGTGCGGAGGCACAGCACCAATGGTGCGAACGGAGAAGAGTGAAGCGAAATAAAGTATTCTAATGATACGAATAGTAGTTTCTTGCTTGTTTTTAATAGAGGTTTTAATTTCAATGAGACCTATAAATTGAACGGTAAATTTGCTTTTTATGTTGTAAATGATTATCTTTGCTTTTTTCAACTGTTTATTATCAAACCTATTAACAAAACATTAATGATGATGAATAATAAAATAGAATTATATAAAACAGATGCGATACGGAGAGTATACAGAATGGAATTGAGGAGAACCTCTAATAACTATCTTAGAGGAATACTCTGTTGTGTATTTTTGTTACAAGCATATATGCTCAATGCACAGATGTCAACAGAGGTTGTATATGTTAAAAACGGAATCGTAAAAAGCTTTTATGAGGTATATGATAATCAATTACAAGGTGGGGGAATTACTTATCGTCACATTGGACGTACGATTTCATTGAACAGGAAAACATATCCCTTCTATGTAAATTTAGAAGATAATGCCAGTATTAGAAGGTTTATAAATCCTAAGGATACTATGGGTTATAAACAATTTTACAATGAGGATTTTGCTTTAGATGCTCAAAAGGGTATTTATAAATATGATTTAGGACTTTCGCCATTTGAATACACGTATGATAGTGTTGTATCATCATCGGGGTGTTGGTATTATCCAAAGAGGAATCGCAAACAGATAATAGCTTGTTATTACTTTTCAGGATATGTAATTCTATATCATGTAGATATAAAGAAGAAGGACATTGACTCACACTATAGGATTAATAAAATGCTTGAGCAAAAGACGTTTATGATTCTGAAAGAAGCAGAAACATTAGATTATATACCTTTAAAGGTTACCTCGTCAATGGGGTTGAGAAACACCCCAGTTTATTCTATATTTCGTTACTTAGAGGAATAATAAAAGGTCAATTGGAGAATCATTTTTATTGAGTTTGAGTTCATATTAGTCTGAACTTATTAAAGGAGTGTTCGAATATGGTTCAGATATTCATCTACTTGTGGGTCTGACATACGTTTCCATATATCTCCTAAAAAGCAACACCACCAAAGTGCCATTCTTTGACAAGTGAGATATTATTAGCAGTTATACCTCCCAAGGCAATTACTTTCTCGTCAATTAAATTCTCTATAGCAGCCTGCTTAAGTAAGGTAGGGGAGAAAGCAGCATGATATCCTACCTTAGAAATACTATCAAAGATAGGACTCAAGAATACATAGTCTTTTGAGTCTTTTTGTGTTATAACTTCCTCTATTGTATGACAAGAGCAAGAGATGCTTCCATGATAAGCATTGGGAGCTACAGAACAGCGCCGATTCAAGTGAATACCATGAAGCTTATATTCTTCTGCCAATTCGAAATGTTCGTGCAGAACGATTCGACTGTGACACTGTTCTGGTATTTGAAGAAGAAGCTGCTTGTAGGCTTCCAATGATGCTTCTGGCTTACGCAGATGCAATAAGTCAAGCCCTTGTGAAAAGAGTTTACCTATGAAGATAGCCTCTCCCGATAAGAATTCGGGAGAGGTAATGGTTATCCATTTCATTAGATGATATTTATTTCTTTAGTTTATCTATAATTAAATCGGCTACCTTCTTGCCTGATAGCAACATACCACCAAATATTGGACCCATTCTTGGAGTTCCTGCTACGGCTGAAGAAGCCATACCACATACATAGAGTCCAGGGTAAATTTCACATGTGCCTTCAACGACCATACGCTCACCTTCAGCTACATCTAAGGACTTTTCACCCACAACTTTGCCTGTAGCAGTGTCAAGTCGGATACCATTTTTACGTTCTACAACTTTACATATCTCGCTGTCGTGACCAGTGCCATCAATCACACATTTAGACATGATGTTTAATGGGTCAACATGTAGCCCTTCTCGAAGGACTGGAGTCCAATTGACTACAACACCACTTACAACATCATTCTTGAAGACAACATCTTCAACAGAATAGCAATTAAAGATTGTTGCACCAGCATGAGCTGCATGATAAAGCAAAGCGGAGGTACTTTCAACGGAGTCAATGGTATAAAGTTCGTTTTCATAAGGCTGATAGCTGATATTAAAGTCCTTGACAATGTGCAACGCTTCTTCCTGTATAACGATTTGGTTGAACATCATTGCGCCACCCCACATGCCCCCGCCAGGTGACAACTTACGGTCAAATAAAGCTGTTTTTAACCCTGCTTTCGCCAGATAATAAGCTGCAACGATGCCTGAAGGGCCACCACCAACGATGGCAACATCGAGATCTAAATTACGCTGAAGTTTGTCGAAATAGGTACTAATAATACCTTTTGATACTTGTGTCTCAATCATAATAAATTTATATTTACGGGTAATTGTTATTTTTTGCTTATTCCTCACAGTCCTTGAGAGAATGACTTATACGTGCAGCACAGAAGTGTGGACCGCACATTGTACAATAGTTTGCATCAACAGAGTTGCTTGCTTTGTAATATTCAAGCGCACGCTCAGGGTCGAGTGCTAAGTTAAACTGGTCTTTCCAACGAAAGTCGTAACGTGCTTTACTCAATGCATTATCACGGATAAAAGCACTCGGATGTCCTTTTGCAAGGTCTGCTGCGTGGGCAGCTATCTTATAAGTGATGACACCAATACGTACATCTTCTTTCTCAGGTAGGGCAAGATGCTCCTTTGGTGTTACATAACATAGCATGGCAGTACCATACCATCCGATGAGAGATGCACCAATAGCAGACGTGATATGATCATAAGCTGGTGCAATATCTGTGACAAGTGGACCTAATGTATAGAAGGGTGCACCATGGCACTTATTAATCTGTCGTTCCATATTCTCCTTGATTTTATGCATTGGAACATGACCAGGACCTTCAATAAAGACCTGTACATTCTTATCCCATGCACGCTCAACTAATTCGCCCATCGTGTCAAGTTCAGCAAATTGAGCCGCATCATTCGCATCATGCGTACAACCAGGACGTAGTCCGTCTCCCAATGATATTGCAACATCATACCTTGCACAGATATCACATATATCATCAAAATGTTCATAGAGAAAACTCTCTTTCTGATGTTCCTTACACCATTTAGAGATAATACTACCACCACGACTTACAATACCTGTCAATCGATTGTCAGCAAGATGTATATTCTTTAATCGTATGCCACAATGAATTGTAAAGTAATCCACTCCTTGTTCGCACTGTTCAATTAAGGTATCACGGAAGATTTCCCAACTAAGAGCTTCAATCTTCCCATTAACTTTCTCAAAAGCTTGGTACATAGGTACTGTCCCAACAGGGACAGGACAGTTACGAAGAATTCGTTCTCGTGTCTCATGAATATCCTTACCTGTAGATAAATCCATTAATGTATCGCAACCCCATTTACAACTCCAAACCGCCTTTTCAATCTCTTGTTCAATGTCTGAAGACGTAGAAGAATTGCCGATATTGGCGTTTATCTTTACCAGAAAGTTCGTCCCGATAATCATCGGTTCAGATTCTGGATGCTTTTTGTTAGCAGGTATTACAGCCCTCCCTTTGGCAATTTCCTTGCATACAAACGCTGGAGTGATACGCGTGTCGATACCCAATTCCTCACAATTCATATTCTCTCTGATGGCAACATATTCCATCTCTTCAGTTATTATACCCTGTTTGGCGAAATACATTTGGGTCTCTCTTTCCTTACGTTTTATGATCCAAGGCTGTCGAAGTTTAGGCAGTCCGCACTCTAAGTTGATATCAATATTAGGATCACTGTAAGCACCACTGGTATCATATATATACACAGGAGTGTTGCTTTCCTCACATCTTTCTCCTTTCTTGATAGTAACAGTAGGTGTAAGATGTACTTTACGCATACCCACTTTGAGTTCAGGATAGAGTTTTCCACTTAGGTAAACCTTCTCGGAGGAAGGATAACTAAACTTGAATTCTGCTTTCATTTATTGTTTGATTTAAGTTCATTGATAAATCTTTCATTGTGGTAACTGGGTCATAACCATTGTTAGCATTAAGGATAGCACCACTGACAGCTACACCACTTACCCCTGTCTGCATTATATCCGATACATCTTGTAGAAGTATTCCACCTATAGCAATGATAGGGATATTAATTCCGTAAGTATTCATTTGCTCAATAATACGGCTATAGCCATCTAACCCTAAGATAGGAGATAGCTTTTTCTTAGTAGTAGTAAAACGGAAAGGACCGCAACCAATGTAGTCTGCTCCAGCAGAATAAATACGTTTGACATCCTCAAAAGTATTTGCTGTACCACCAATGATTTTATCCTTTCCAATAAGGCGACGTGCTTTATCGATAGGCATATCGTTCTTACCAAGATGCACACCATCAGCACCTGTCCTTTCTACCAGTTCTACATAATCATCAAGAATAAGGACTGCATCGTATTGTCTGCATAGTTTTCTCGTACTTTTAGCAGTCTTCAGAACCTCCTCTTCTGAAGCATCCTTCATTCGAAGTTGAATCCATCGGCATCCTCCTTCAAGTGCCATTCGAACGCCATCTAAGTAATCATAGCGTTCATTGGCATGTGTAATAAATTGTATCATAAAGTTATTTGTTTCTCTGGATTAAACAAATGGTTGACAGGTCCGTGTCCTTCGCCTATATGAATATCCTTACCAGCCGCCAATGCTTGAGAAAGATAGTTCTTTGCAGCAGCTATGGCATCAGTTAATTCCAGTCCACGTGCTATAAAAGAAGTGATAGCAGAGGATAGTGTACACCCTGTTCCATGTGTGTTTCGGGTGTCTATTGTTTTATGGGTGAAAGTTTGTACACCTTCATTAGTCGTATAAAGTCGATCTACCTTTCTATCTCCTTTCGCGTGTCCTCCTTTTATCAGAACAGCTTTACACCCCAAACTCAAGATTCTTTGTGCTGCTATATCCATATCATCAATGGAATTTAGTTTCATATTTGACAATATCTCAGCCTCAGGAAGATTAGGAGTCAGTAGGGTAGACATAGGAAGCAAAGAATGACAAAATATTTCTAAAGCATCTTGTTTCATAAGTCTAAAGCCACTCGTAGATATTATAATCGGATCAATCACTATCGGAATGTTCGGATAAAACGTCAACGTATCAGCTATGGCGTGTATAGTAGCACAATCATTTACCATCCCAATCTTTACAGCATCAGGTTTTATATCGTCCATAACCGCCTTGATCTGATCTGCAACGATAAGAGGATTCACTCCATGAACAGCCTGTACACCTTTTGTATTTTGCACAGTAATAGATGTAATAGCAGTTGCTGCATAGACACCCAAGGCTGACATAGTCTTTATGTCTGCTTGTATTCCAGCTCCACCGCTACAGTCAGAGCCTGCAATTGTCAATGCACAAATATATCTCATGCACCATATCGGTTTGTAGAGGTACGTCTATTGCAGTTTTTCAAAAGATGATACGAGATAGAAAACAGTCTCATTAATGACAAACAAAGTGTAAGTATAGAATGAGACAATCCCTGCGGCTGCATTATCAGCGTCAGGTTCTATGGGTATAATCTCAGCAACACAACCGTGAAGCACCCCTTGTTTCTTAATTTATTTATCGGTTGACAAAGTAAATGTTATTACTTAAATAGGAAATAGTTACCTAATATTTAACTTATATTTAACGTTTTGTACGCCATATTATATAGTTCTCTCCCCAATTAAAAGACTATGTTTGCCAAGGAGTTGATGCCCCGCACATATGGTGTTGATGGTAAGCACCAATGGTGTTGGGTGCTAAATGCCTTGCAATAGTTAGCCAAAGTGAAAGCTATTTATTGTTGCCATACCTCATGGTATAGTCATTATTCCCTATTCTTGACCTTTTTATAGAAGTTTTCGGTACATATATTGCAGAAAAATATGTAAATTTGCACTTATATTAGCGTTAATCAACACACATATAAATCGTGAATAATTCTTCCACTATAAAGGGTTATGGCTATGCTAGCCTTTCTGCAATTACGTTCGGTACTATCCCACTTTTCTCCATTCCTGTAATGGAATCGGGAATGTTATTGCCGTCAGTTTTAATCTATCGTTTCGCTTTCGGTTGTCTTTTTATGATGGCGATCCTCTTATGGCGTAAGCAAAATCTGCATATACGATGGGGAGATGGACTCCGTATCACATTCCTTTCGATTCTGTATGCTGTGTCGGCTGTATGTCTTTTCAGTAGTTACGAATATATGCCTGGTGGTATAGCTACCACCCTGCTATTCTCTTATCCAGTATGGACGGAGATTCTTCTCATTCTTTTCTTTAATGAAAAACTTACAATTCGCATATCCTTAGCTATTTTACTTGCTATTGCCGGTGTGGCTTTTCTTGGTGGAATAGGGCATACAGACGGTATTAAGTCGATGTGGGGTGTTACACTTGCCATGTCGTCAGGACTGTTGTATGCTATCTATATGGTACTTTTCCCTCACATGCGTATTCGTAAGTTGCCGGCGTTGAAGGTTAATTTCTACATCTTTTTTATGGCAATGTTGCTACTCATTCTTTATGCAACATTTACGACAGGAGGTGTACAACGAATTACGAATGCAGACTCTTTCCTTTCACTGATACTATTAGGTTTGATTCCAACCACTATCAGTAATGTTACGTTGGTTCGTTCACTCACCTTGATTGATTCAGCCAGTGTTGCTATCTTAGGAGCCTTTGAGCCTCTCACTGCAATGACTATTGGTATCACACTAATGGGCGAACCACTTACAACATCTATTATTATTGGTTGTGTACTTATCATTACTTCCGTAATACTTCTTATCACAAAGGGCAAAACCTTACCTAATCCTCTTAGAAAATATGCCGAACATCAAGAATAAAAACATACTATGGCATCTTCTTGCCATTGCTATTGTTGCCGTATGGGGCACAACCTTTGTCAACACAAAAGTGCTTTATAACAGTGGACTAACACCGTTAGAAATATTCTTTCTGCGGTTTGTTATTGCCTATATCTGTATATGGTTTATCTCGCCACGTCAGCTCTTTTCTCGTACATGGCGTGATGAATTAATCATGGTTTTATTAGGTATAACGGGCGGCTCGGTGTTCTTCCTCGCAGAGAACTATGCAGTGGGACTTACTTATGTCAACAACGTTAGTTTTATTGTTTGTACTGCACCACTGCTTACAGTGCTACTTGGTATTACCTTTGTGAAGAGTATTAAAGCAAGTTGGTCACTGATCCTCGGTTCGTTGATAGCCTTAATGGGTGTTGCCATCGTTATCTTCAATGGTAGTTTTGTCCTCCATCTGAATCCTTGGGGCGACCTCCTCACGTTGTTGGCATCACTATGTTGGGCTGTTTATTCCTTACTAATGAAGAAGATATCAAACAGTTATTCTGCTGTTTTTATAACACGTAAGATTTTCTTCTACGGACTTGTAACGGTATTGCCAGCCTTTCTTTTTGACCCATGGACGGCAACTACCTCCATGCTTCTTACACCGAAAGTTATTTAAACCTATTGTTCCTTGGTCTTGTAGCGTCTTTCCTTTGCTTCGTTCTGTGGACATTAGTCATTGCGAAGATTGGTGCCATGACATCATCGAACTATCTATATCTAAACCCTATCACCACAGTAGCAACCAGTGCTATCTTCCTCAATGAGCCAATGACAGCCATAGCCTATGTTGGAAGTGCGTTGATATTAATAGGTGTGGCGGTATCGAATAAATAATAGTAGTATTTTGTAGATACTAACTATGAGAGAAGAAACTGGTAGGGGAGCAAGTTCTCCTTTCTATAAGGCCGTCTTAAACTATATTGTCTTTCAATAATAACTTAGTCATAATATGAGAAAAATAGTATTGATTACTGGTGCTACCAGTGGAATTGGCGAAGCCTGTGCACGTAAGTTTGCGCAAGGAGGGTATGATGTTATCATTACTGGGCGTAGAGCACAACTTCTTGCTAACCTAAAGAAAGAACTCGAAGCAGAAGGAGTGAGAGTGTTAGCACTTGCTTTTGATGTACGAAATCGTAATGCAGCAACTGCAGCTATCAACAGCCTACCACTTGAATGGCAGCAGATTGATGTCTTAATTAACAATGCTGGTTTGGCTCTTGGCTTAGAACCTGAATATGAAGGTAGCTTTGAAGATTGGGAAACGATGATTGATACCAATATCAAAGGACTCTTAACCATGACACGCCTTGTTGTTCCAAGAATGGTAAAACGTGATAGTGGACATGTTATTAATATCGGTTCTGTGGCAGGAGATGCAGCCTATGCAGGCGGTAATGTCTATTGCGGTACAAAGGCAGCGGTAAAGACTATTACCGACGGACTCCGTATTGACCTTGCACATACCTCTGTACGTGTGACGAATGTAAAACCAGGATTGGTAGAGACCCACTTCTCTAACGTACGTTTTCATGGCAATGATTCTCGTGCTGAAAGGTATATGAAGGTGTTAAGCCACTCACTGGTGCCGATATAGCTGAGATTGTGTTCTATGCTGCTTCCGCTCCTGCCCATGTTCAGATTGCCGAAGTGCTTGTTCTTGCTACGCATCAGGCAAACGGAAGTGTGCTACATAGAGACACATCAAAGTAAGTCTTTCTTTTCCACCTTGCATAAGGGTAGCATTTAACACAAAGAAGAGAGGACACCTCTACTTTTAAGAGTGATATAAGAGGATATATTAGTTATGGGAATACAAGTTTATAGTTTATTATAGATGTATCTAATAGACGTATAAACTTATATTCCCATTTGTCTTATTCAATTCAAATTGGACTATAAACACTTACTTTTTAGAATAGCCAGTGTTTGAATTTATTTTACATTACTCCTTAATCTCTTTATAAAAATTAGGTAAAAATACATCGTTTTGTTTATCTTCGTAACTATCTTTCTATTAGGATGTTACGAAGAAGCATGAGAAAAGGTGCTTAATTGGCTTTCAAAAGGGCGTTAGTAAGACTTCAAAAGGGCACCTTTTGCAAGCCAAAAGGGCGTCTTTTCAAAGCCAATTAAGCCTTGATAAGAATGGAGCTGGTGAAAGATATTTACAAAGTAGGCTGTTCTTTCTGCTGTAAAGTATTCTACTTTTCTATTATATCAATAAAGAGCATTGTATGCTAAAACCTTTTCTTAGAATGTTTATTATTCCTTAGACTTCTTCTCACGAGCAGTCTTAATTCTATCTTGAATCATCTGATAGTGTGAGATAGCATGTTTACGAGCATTGATAATCTGGAATCTATAGACAAAGCAGGTTGTAACAAAATATACAGCTGCTTGTATCCATAAAGCACGAACTTCTGGCAATACATCATCAATGGTAGCACCCATAGAGGCTATTCGTAGGTATCCACGAACGCCAAAGGTGGAAGGAATAAGCCAACTAACACCCTGCCAGCCACCAGGAATACTACTCTGTGGCCATGATGCACCTGTAAGGAAGAGGAATGGAATAGACGTGAACACCACTAAAAGCATCACATTCTCACGATAACGCACAAGACATGAGATGGTCATACCGAAGAAGATAACAGCTAACAGATATGGCAAAAGAAGCCAAAAGAGGTCAGCAGGACGTGCAAGCATAGTGAAGTTAAACAAATGGGGTACAGCCATTGTTACGTATGCTGCCATAACACAATAAATCATGAAATAGCAAGAGGACTTGCCAAGTACTATCTTCATAATTCCATTGTAGTGCTTACCGATAGGGACAAGGTCTTGAAAGCGGTTATTCTCACGTGCTGTACCTGCTGATAAGCCAATTCCAAGAAGTAATGTTTGCTGTAGAATAAGAATCAACACGCCAGGAAGAATAGCATTACCATAACCTCCCGTTGTATTAAAGATAGGCTCTGCATCTACTATCATTGGTTCGGTGCTAACCTCTTCATCTCTTTCTGTAAACGATAGAGAATGCTCTTTCTTTATGTCAGTACCCATCTCCATTGATACTGCCAATGCAGTCTGATAGATAGCCTTATAGGTAAGCATCAGACTCATGTCACAATACACACCCACATGAGCCTTTCACCACGGTGCAAAGTGCGTTCAAAGTCACTTGGAAAGTAGAGTACACCATGTACAGCTTGTTTCCCTACTAATGCTTCAGCCTCCTGCAGGTTATTACAATAGTAGGCAGCACGTACATCAGGTGACGCATCAAAGTCTTGAATAAACTCACGTGAAGATGAAGAGTGAGATAAATCGACAATAGCGACAGGAACTTCACGCACCACCTCATTATTATATATCCATGAGTAAAGCAGTGGATAAGCCAAAGGTACAACAAGAAAGAATATTAATACTCCTTCGTCTTTAATCGTACTCTTCGTTTCCAACCACCATATATAACAAAGAGAAGATAGAAAACTCAGCGGTCCTGAGCTTGCTTTCTTTTTGTTAGTAGGCTTCGTTGTATTCTTTGTTTCTGACATAATTGACCGTTTGTTAAACCCTCTTCTTTGAGAGATTATTTAATCAGTGATGAGTAATATACAGAAATATAACTCTTTATAGGACTTTTCCTTTAGTAATATTCTGTAAATAAACTCATCCTTTATGACCGTTAATGGATGAGACTTGTATATCTTTATGGTATATATACATATTCAACCATTGCTCGTTTAATATTTCTAATCACAAGGATTGGCAGTGAGGCAAAAGCCACCAGTGCTACGACATTCACCCACGCATTTATCAATGGATAACCATTGAAGATACAGATTTGATAAATCATATAGTAATGGCGTAGTGGAATAATCTGTGCTAAGGCTTCAATCATACCGTCCATAGCAAATAGTGGGAAGGTAGCACCACAAGCAGAGAAGCCTACCACAGCCCAAAGTGAACATATACTCATTGACATTCGCAGAGAAGGCATCAATCCAAAGACAAAAACACCGAATCCCTGAGATGACAATACAGTAAGTATGGCAAGGAAGACAATCATACCCAAGCCACCAGGGTGTGGAAAGTTCAAATAGCCATAGACATACCATTCATATCCTAAGAATATGGTTAAGAAAATGAGTGTCTGTGGTAATAGCTTACCTGTAAGGGCTACAAGAATATTATTTCCAGCCATAGACATCCACTCATTAGCTCTACCAAACTTTAGTTCTGTACCGATAGAGTAGGCGGTAATGAGAAACATGAATAGCACCAGAATACCAGGAATCATAATACTACTTAAATAAACATTATAGTTCATCCAAGGATTACCAACCATGTGTACATCGAGACCTATTGGCTGAATGATTGTTTTAATCTCATCAGGCGTCTTTCCAAGCATCTGCAACTTGGCTGCACCAACAGCTGCAGAACTAAGAGTAGTTACAGTCTTGAGGTCTTTGAAAATCATACCTCCCGCAACGAGTGTCACATTACTATAATAGAAAGATACCTCTGGCTGCCGCTGAGAAACAAGCTTAGCCGTTGTTCCTTCTGGGATATAGAGGAAACCATATATCTCATTGCGCTGTATGGCTTTACGTGCTTCAGATACATTGTTGTAATGCCCTGCGACACGAGTACTTTGAAAACCATCCAACTGACGAATCATAGCACGTGTAACAGAAGTGTTATCGTTGTCGACAACACCACACGGGAGTTTCTCTGGCTGCCCAGTACTCATCAGAGATGTAAAGAAAAAGATGATAACAAGAGGAAAAACCACCATACAACAGATGTAGATGGGGTTATGTATCATCAATCCAATTTCACGAGCAGAGAGATTAACAATCCTTCTTATGTATATGAGTAACTTCTTCATTATGATTAAAGCCTCCTCAACTCCCTCTATAAAAGGATATTATGTGAGGAAAACTGCCTTTAAATGTCTTTGTTAGATGGTCTTTAAATAATGATTTTTTAATAGCTTATTAGTAAAGCAAGCCCCTCTGTCTTTAGTATTAATCCTTAGCACCATTGGTGTTAGCCATCAGCACCACATGTGTTTACCATCAGCACATCTATGGAAGGTGCTAAGAGAGTATTGCTTTTGCCATTATTAGAGAACTAACATCTCGTTAGGCAACTCCCCTCCTTTGGAGGGGCTGGGGGAGGTCCTACTTCTTTAGTATCAACGACATACCAGGCTTTAAACCTTCAACCTTCTTTGTTGGTTTTGCCTTAACTTGGAATGTCTTTAGATCATACTGTCCATTGGTCTTAGTAGCCTTCCACACAGCGTAAGAACCTTTATCCTTTAAGGAGGTTACACGCAGTTCGATATTCTTATCAAGCGCAGGAACATAGGCTTTTAGAACTGTGCCAACCTTCATGTCCTTGAGTTGATCCTCACGAACATTAAATGTTCCCCAAATATCATCAACCATTGAGATACTCATAATCGGACTACCTAAGCCGACAAGTTCGCCTACCTTTGGATAGATTGTTTCAACCTCTCCGTCTGCTGTTGCACGCTGTACGGTTTCTTTCAAGACTGAACGAACAACATCAACTGCAGAACGAGCAGCCTGCGCTTGCTTTCTTGCAGCCTCTTTAGTCTCACGCTGGGCACCATTCTTAGCAAGTTCCCACTGCGATTTAGCAACTTGTACACCAGCCTTTGTTGCTTCGTATGCTGCCATAGCTTCATCACGTTTCTGTGCACTCATCACTCCTTCGTCATACAATCGTTGCATACGACCGTAGGTCTTTTCGGCAATATCATTTGCTGCAATAGCTTGCTGATAAATTTGATAAGCACTTTCTACAGTCTCACGACGTGTAGGACCTTCTGCCAAGCACTCAAAGCATCTGTTGCACCAGCCGCAGCTTCAGCCACTTTCTCTTGTGTACTTGCTTCAGGGATAGCCAATGTAGCAAGGACGTCTCCCTTGTGAACAAAGTCGCCTTCTTTCACTTTAATGTCTGTGATACGGCCTGGGAACTTACAAGCTACACGATATTCACTTACTTCTACTTCTCCTTGTATGGTTTCTTCTGTGCGGTCAATGGTGAAATAACCAATAACAGCCACGATAACTACTACAGATACAAAGCCTATTACGGCTAAAAGTATGTTGTTATGTTGTGATTTTGCTGACATATTTTTGAGGTTTGATTTTTATGTATTAAGTATTTTATTCTTGCAATATGAACCTTTAAGATATGAGTTGGTGACTTTCTAATACTCCATGAAACGCAAGTCTCAAAGTTCAAACTTGTATTATAAACCGCCAAGAGCCTTTTGCAATCCTGTTTGTGCTAACTTTACGCTGATTTCTGCATCAATGATTGCCATGCGGGAAGTCTGCCAAGCAGTCTGAGCAGCCATAACTTCTGTAACCGTCATAACACCCTCTTTGAAGCCTACGTTAGCACAACGAAGGTTCTCTTCTGCAGCAGCCATATTCTTCTGAGAGGTAGCAAGTTGTTTGTTTGCATCTTTTAGACGGAGTCTGTTCTGCTCTATCTCCAAGTCAATCTTCTTACGGACGTCATCCATTTCTAACTGTGCTATAGTCGTAGCGGTCTTACTTGCGCGTACCTTATATTTGTTTTCTCCCCAATTCCATACTGGTACTTGAACTGTTATTCCAATGTTCCATAAGTCCGTAAAACGTTTCTGAAAACCATTAAAGAGATTCGGATTTGATACGGAATAGCCAGCAGTAAGAAGTACATGAGGCATATAAAGTGAACGAATAAGTTTGGTATTCTGTATGCTCAAATCAACAACATTCTGTAAGAGACGTAGCTCTGGACGAGTTTCGTTAAGCCCTGTTGTATCTGAAGAAGAGACTGTATAGTTGTCAAACTGCGTTGATGGAGTAGGAGGGAGGTCGGCATCACCTTCATCAGACAGAGGTATATCACCATTCAAATCAAGACCACAAAGTTCGCACAATGCCATCTTAGCCAATGATACACCACTTTGAATACGAGCAATTTGCATGTCAGCTGTATTAACAGCTACCTCAACCTTCAATCCATCAGCTCGAGTAGCTACACCCTCGCGTATCATCTTCTTAACATCCTCATTGAGCTTTTGAGCTAAATCACGATAGCGAGTTGCTAACGCTTCTTTCTTCTTTAAGGAGATAGCAAGCCAATACGCATTATCAACTCCATAGAGGACTAACTGTCGTTTAAGGCTGATATTGTTTTGTACAACCTGCTCACCAATAGCTGCCATATCGTTAGCTGCTTTGATAGCACCTCCCATATAAATAGGTTGATTGACAACAATACCACCAGCATAGACATTCTTCGTATTAGAACGAAATGCGTCATTGATACTTTGTCCAATATTGTTTCCTACCTGAGTGAGTGGTGTCGCAACATTGCTAAAGAGCTGACCAAGTTGCTGAGCCATCTGTGGACTGAGGATACCTTGTTGTGCTAACGAGGTCAAGTTCTGTCCAATCTGACCACCTAACTGCCCAAAAGTATTTGTTCCAAGATTGCTAAATGCATTCTTCTGATCATCGCTGAGAAGTGAAATCTCTCGTGAAAAGTGTTGATAACCAGCGAGTGCGTCAACACGTGGCAGATACTTTGTCTTAGCTGCCTTACGTGTGGTTTCTGCCACATCTACTGTCATACGCAAAACCTTTAGCTGACGATTGTTTTGTAAAGCCAGCTCACGACACTTCTGCAGAGAGTACACCTCCTGTGCATGAATGCCCAAGGTGACACCCAATAACATTGCTATGGTGAATAACTTTTTCATTGTTAAATGCCTCTAAAAATATCTTTTGCAAAAGTAGTTATTTTATATTGATTAACAAGGAAAGGTAGGCTGATAATCATTAAAATACAAAAATATGCCTATTTTTAGGGAAAGATAGAACAACTTTGGAAATAAATGTTTAACTTTGCAGAATAGGTTTGTATAAAATACAAGTACGAAAACATTTCATACAGTGAACAAAAACAATTTCTTTTATCGTGCGTTTGACCTCTATTATGATGGGTTTCGGCACATGACATTGGGTAAAACACTTTGGACAGTGATAATAGTTAAGTTGGCTATTATGTTCCTTGTGTTAAAGATTTTCTTCTTTCCAAACTTTCTAAAAGCGAATGCGGAAAAAGGAAAAGAGGGTGAATTCATTGAGCAACAACTGATGAAAAGATAACGAACTTCAGTTATTATCATCATTTATAACCGATAGCAATATATTCAATTCATAACTTTTTAATAAATAACAACAAACAATGGAAAACCTACTTTTAGCCATTGATCCAGGAACTGTTGACTGGTCACGTGCACAGTTTGCACTGACAGCCATCTATCACTGGCTTTTCGTTCCCTTGACACTGGGCTTAGCTGTCGTAATGGGAATCATGGAGACTTGTTATTATCGCACCCGAAAGGAGTTTTGGCGTACTGCAGCTCGCTTCTGGCAGCGATTGTTTGGTATTAACTTTGCCATGGGTGTTGCTACTGGTATCATCCTTGAATTCGAGTTTGGAACTAACTGGAGCAATTATTCTTGGTTCGTTGGTGACATCTTTGGTGCACCACTTGCCATCGAAGGAATCTTGGCTTTCTTTATGGAGTCAACATTCGTTGCAGTGATGTTCTTCGGTTGGAACAAGGTTTCAGCTGGCTTCCACCTTGCATCAACATGGCTCACAGGTTTGGGAGCAACGCTCTCAGCATGGTGGATTCTCGTGGCTAATGCGTGGATGCAGTATCCTATCGGTTGTACATTCAACCCTGATACGATGCGTAATGAGATGACCTCATTCCTCGATGTCGCACTGAGTCCATTTGCTATTGACAAGTTCACACATACCATTACTTCTTCTTGGATATTGGGTGCAGCATTCACTGTTGGTGTAAGTTGCTGGTATCTGCTTCGTAAGCGTCACACAGAGCTTGCAAAGGAGAGTATAAAGGTTGGTGCAGCTGTTGGTCTTGTAGCTTCTCTTTTAGCAGGTTCTACAGGTCACAACTCTGCTTATATGGTAGCACAATCACAGCCAATGAAGCTTGCAGCAATGGAAGCTCTCTATGAAGGGGGGTACTAATCAGAGTTTGACTGCAATTGCTTGGGTGAACCCATTTGAGCAGCCTGATTACATGAACCAGTCTGAACCTCCTATGCGAATAGCTGTACCGAACATGCTTTCTATCCTTGCAACAAAGGATGCTCATGGTTATGTCCCTGGTGTAAAGGATATCATCCGTGGTTATAAGAAGGCTGACGGCACAATGGAACCATCGTTGAAGGAGAAGCAGGAACGTGGTCGTAATGCCATCCAAGCACTTAAAGACTATCGTGCAGGAAAGGACAAAGAGGCTAATCTCAAAGTTCTTGAAAAAGATATGAAGTACTTTGGCTATGGATATATTAAGGATGCTAAGCAGGTTGTACCATTCATTCCTATTAACTTCTGGTCATTCCGCATTATGGTTGGCCTTGGATGTTTCTTCATCCTTATCTTTGCAGTAATATTGTTTATTGTTTACAAGAAAGATATTACTCGTCCACGCTGGTTACAGAGAGTAGGTATTGCACTCATCCCATTAGCTTTTATTGCAAGTGAGTGTGGATGGCTTGTTGCCGAATTTGGTCGCCAGCCATGGACAATTCAGGATATGCTCCCTACATGGGCAGCAGTGAGCGACCTCTCAAGTGGTGGTATCGCATTCACCTTCTTCCTCTTCCTTGTTCTCTTTACTGCAATGTTGACAGTCGAAGTTAGTATTATGTGTAAGCAAATTAAGAAAGGACCAGAACTATGACATACGATTTCTGCAACACTACTGGTGGTTCATCATCTCACTTTTAGGTGCGCTACTTGTCTTCCTGCTGTTCGTGCAGGGTGCAAACTCTATGATTTTCCAATTGGGTAAGACTGAAGAAGAGCGCCGCATGCTCATTAATTCAACTGGTCGTAAGTGGGAGTTCACCTTTACTACACTCGTTACGTTCGGTGGAGCATTCTTTGCTTCTTTCCCACTGTTCTATAGTACCAGTTTTGGTGGTGCTTACTGGGTATGGGTATTGATTCTCTTCACCTTTATCATTCAGGCTATTAGTTATGAATTCCAGAACAAGGCAGGTAACCTCTTTGGTGTTCGTACCTTCCAGACTGGATTGATTATTAATGGTATTCTTGGTCCATTGCTCTTAGGTGGAGCTGTTGCAACCTTCTTTACAGGTTCTAACTTCATCGTAGAGAAAGGTAACATTACTGACTTCATGCAGCCTGTTATTTCTCATTGGGCAAATGGTTCACGTGGACTTGACGTACTGCTCAATCCTTGGGTAGTTATCTTTGGTATTTCAGTAGTATTCCTTGCACGTATCCTCGGTACACTCTATATTAATAATAATGTGAACGATGATATTATCCGTGGACGTGTTCGCAAGCAGTTGCTCGTTAACACAGTTCTTTTCTTACTGTTCTTCTTGCCTTTCCTTATTGTAACATTGGTAGGCGAGGGCTATGCAGTAAATGAAGCTGGTGTTATCGTTATGGAGCCAATGAAGTATCTGAACAACTTATTAGCAATGTGGCCATTGGCTATCATTCTGCTTGTAGGTGTTGTTCTCTTGCTTTTCGGAATCGTTAAGACAGTTCTTAAGCCAGAGTATGTACGTGGTATTTGGCCTGCAGGTATTGGTGTGGTATTGGTTGTTTTGGTCCTCTTCCTCATTGCAGGATGGAACAACACAGCTTACTATCCATCAACAGCCGACCTACAGAGTTCATTGACCCTTAAGAACAGTTCTTCAAGCGAGTTCACATTGAAGGCTATGTTCTATGTTAGCTTCCTTGTTCCATTCGTTTTGGCATACATTGTTTATGCTTGGCGTGCAATCGACAAGAAGGCTATTGACCGTAAGGAAATTGCTGAGGACGACCACGCTTACTAAGTTTTAGTCCTCCTGTTCTATACAGATAAAAGTCTATGGGGTGAGAGAAGTATCTATTTACGAGCTTCTCTCACCCCTTTCTTTATATAAAAAGAAATACTAAACTAAGTTTTAACCCAACTCGTTCATTAGATAACAACCCTCACTTTTTACAAAAACCAGATAACTTGCGCGATTGAAATATATTTACAAATATTTCTATGAAAAGTACTTTTAAAGTCAAAAAACGACCACTAAAAATCACACTTGCAACTATCAGTCAATCAGCAGATTACAAAGTTCGAATGCAAAAGGTGCTTAATTAGCTTCTAACTAACGCCCTTTAAAGGTCCAATTAAGCCTTAGTTAGAAGTCTATTAAGCCTTAATTGAACCCTTATTAAGCGTCTTTTATTTTGCGTGCTTAGAATTATCTTTACAAAATAGCAGCTTTGTATTGTATCAATCAAAATGAAATTAAAAAAATAAAGTTCAAATTCCGATTTAGAGAATATGTTTTATATCTTTGCAGAAAATATGCTGCACTCGGCAAAGTGGAAGCAAGCTTCCTTTGCTCTCGTTTGCGTTATTTTTGCAGAAAATAGTTGTATGAATTTGAAGATAAAGATATTAGTTTTATTTATTGCTCTATTTATCTTCGGTGGTTGTTCTTCCGAAGTAAACTATAGTAGTCAAATAATAAACTATGATTATAATCAATTAGATGGTGTCTTAATCTATAATAGAGATCTTGACGTGACCATTTTTGAGCTATTTAGGGAAAAGGGGAGTGGTCTTGTATTTGTAGATAACCAGCTAAGAATAACTAAAAAGCCAAAGAACTATCCCTTACAGGATAACGAGATAATTAAGTTTCTCAAGGCTTACAAGAAATTAAATCTATCGTATTGTTGCATAGATAATGGGAAGATAATAAGAGTGATTTCTAATGGTATTGACTATATAAAAATAAATAAAGGCTATAATGATAAAAGATACCTTTTCGACGCGCATAAGCAAGAGTATGAATATATTGGCAATGATTGGTATGTAAAGAGGATGTAAATAACATAGACAAAAGAAAAATGAAACAGAGATTATTAATTTACACGGTATGGATTGCCATTTTCCTATGTATATCTATCTTGATTCTTTTCATAACAGCCATAACACAAAGCTATTTCCCATATCTAAATTTGGTGATATACGTACCAATGATTATACTTTCGTCTGTCTCATTTGCAGTCATATTTGAAGACAAATGGTGGGTAAGTCTAATTGAAGGTATGGTCACAAGTCTACCAGCTCTTTACCTATTCTCTTTTATTTAAAGAGCTTTTATTGTAGAAAAGTGAAAGAATATTCTTTCTACTTTTCTTTATTACCCTCTACATCACCAATTTTTCGTGAAGAATTGTCAGCTAACACGTCGTTGACTATGTTAGTAAGCTGCTCTTTCAATTCGTTAATAAATTGAGAAGCATCATACTTCTTTGCTTCAATATCACGAAGTTTCTTCTCCCAGATACCCGTCAATTCGGCTGATGTAAGAAGTTTCTCGTGAATCGTATCAATCAGTGCAATACCTGTCTCAGTAGCTTCTATGTTCTTTCTTTTACGACGAATATAATGGCGTTTAAAGAGCGTTTCAATAATTCCTGCACGTGATGAAGGGCGTCCGATACCATTCTCCTTCATAGCAGCACGCAGGGTTTCGTCCTCAACAAACTTACCAGCTGTTTCCATTGCACGAAGCAAAGAGGCTTCTGTGTAATGTTTTGGAGGGGTTGTTTGCTTTTCAGTAAGGGTAGGTGTGTGCGGTCCTGATTCCCCTTTCTTAAAGGTAGGAAGTAGAGGAGAGGCTGTTGCGGTTCCTTCTTGGCTGTCATCTGATGGGGTAGAAGAGGAACCTGATGGCGTATCAGTGCAAACTCTCCAACCCAAATCTAATATTTCTTTGCCAGAAACCTTAAACTCTATCTCGTCTACCTTGCCCAATACTGTTGTCGTAGAGAATTTACAATCGGGATAGAAAGCTGCAATAAATCGACGAGCAATGAGGTCATACACCTTTTGCTCAGCATCTGTCAGCCCTTGTGGTAGTACACCAGTCGGAATAATGGCATGGTGATCTGTCACCTTTGAGGAATCAAAGACGCGTTTTGTCTTAGGCAATGGCTTGCCACCCAACGTCTTCACAATATCGGCATAAGGCTTCTTACCTGCAAAGGTAGTCTGAAAGAGTCCGTTCATTATCTGTGGACACTTTGGATAGATATCATCAGAGAGGAACTGTGTGTCAACACGTGGGTAAGTTGTAAGCTTACGTTCGTAGAGAGTTTGAATCGTATTGAGTGTCATCTCAGCAGAGAATCCAAACTTACGATTACAATCTACCTGTAGAGAAGTGAGATCGTAAAGTTGTTTAGGCTGTTCTGCCCCTTTCTTTTTTGCTACACTTGTAATCGTAAAAGGCTTTCCTTCAATCGTAGAGAAGGCTTTTTCTCCTTCTTCTTTAGAGGTGAATTTACCCTTTGTTGCCGTAAACTGCGTATCACGATACACTGTAGCTAATACCCAATAAGGCTCTGGTTTAAAGTTATCTATCTCTTTCTGTCGCTGTACGATGAGTGCCAAGGTTGGTGTCTGTACTCGACCAATTGACAGAACCTGACCTCTACCATAACTATTGTTGCCATACTTTAATGTATAAAGGCGGGTAGCATTCATTCCTAACAGCCAGTCACCAATCGCACGAGACAATCCTGCGAGGTAAAGTGGCTGATACTGCTCTTGTTCCTTTAAGTTGGCAAATCCCTCACGAATAGCTTCATCCGTCATCGAAGATATCCAAAGCCGCTTTACAGGACACTTTACACCTGCTTTTTGCATTACCCAACGCTGAATTAATTCACCTTCCTGACCAGCGTCACCACAGTTGATAATCATCTCAGCCGACTGGTAAAGCTTCTCAATAACAGCAAACTGCTTCTTGATACCTTCGTCCTCAATGAGCTTAATACCAAAGCGTGGAGGTATCATTGGCAATGCAGCGAGACTCCAATATTTCCAGTTTGTAAAATAATCATTAGGTTCCTTCAACTCACAAAGGTGGCCGAAAGTCCATGTTACTTGGTAATTGTTACCCTCCATATAGCCGTTACAAGCCTTGTTGGCACCAAGGATTCGAGCTATATCTTTAGCAACACTGGGTTTCTCTGCAATGCAAACTATCATACAATTTCTTCTTAGTTTTAAGCCATTTTACCTTTGCAAAGGTAAGAAAAATATTCTTTGTTAAGGATTAAACTTATTTTATTACCAGTCTTTTTTTGCGATTTTCCTATGCAATCTAAGTATTTTTATCTAAATTTGTAGCATAGAAACGAACAAGAAAAGATAAAATTATGAGAGTTGGTCTCTTTATTCCATGTTACGTCGATGCACTTTATCCACAAGTAGGCGTGGCAACTTATAAGCTTTTGAGAAAGCTAAAATTAGATGTAGTCTATCCCGAACATCAGACTTGTTGTGGTCAGCCAATGGCAAATGGTGGCTTTCAGCGTATGTCTGATCACCTTGCTGGACGTTTTGAGGATAAGTTTAAAGACTTCGATTATATCGTAACACCGAGTGTATCTTGTGCTGCTTTTGTGCGGGTTAATTACCCACAAATACTCGATCATGAGTGTCAGACACCTAAAAAAACAATGGAATTGGTAGAATTCTTACATGATGTTTTGAAGGTAAAAGAGCTTCCTGGAAGTTTTCCTCATGTCGTGTCTGTTCATAACTCTTGTCATGGTGTACGTGAATTAACGCTTAGTACACCTTCTGAATTGCAAGAGAAGCCAGTAAATAAGATAGTTGAATTATTGAAACTCAAGGAAGGTATCACGGTTAAAGAACCTGATCGCAAGGATGAGTGTTGCGGTTTTGGTGGTATGTTTGCTGTTGAAGAACCTTATATCAGCACTGCCATGGGTAATGATAAAGTGAAACGTCACATGGATACGGGTGCTGAATTTATCACAGGTTCGGATAGTTCATGCTTAATGCACATGCAGGGTGTGGCAGGAAAGAAACACTATCCTATTAAGTTCATGCATGTAGCTGAGATCTTAGCTGCAGGTTTATGATATTTATATAAAGGTTATAAAAGACAAAAGAGTTATGTCAACATATCATTCTAAAAAAGCAAAAGAGTTTCTGAAAGACCCTAAGAAGGTTGAACGACATGACCGTACATTTTGGTCATTACGTCAGAAAAGAGATGCTGCAGCGGCAGAGCTACCAGAATGGGAGGACTTACGCGAACATGCAAGTCGAATAAAAGAGCATACAGCGACCCATTTAGCTGACTATTTAGAGCAATTCTCTAATAGTTTGGAACGTAATGGTGTTATTGTTCATTTCGCAAAAGATGCACAAGAGTTTAATGAAATGGTTTATGGGATACTTGAATCTCATAAAGTAAAGAAACTCGTTAAATCTAAATCCATGCTTACCGAGGAATGTGAGATGAATCCTTATCTGATAAAGAGAGGTATCAACGTTGTTGAATCCGACCTTGGTGAGCGTATTCTTCAACTCATGCATTTAAAGCCTGCGCATATCGTTATGCCTGCTATTCACTTGACTCGTGATGAGATTGGAGAGATGTTTGAAGAGAAAGGAATCTCTAAAGAGAAAGGAAATCATGACCCAGCTTATCTTACACGTTGTGCACGTGAAGATCTGCGTGGTGATTTTATGGATGCTGATGCAGGACTGACAGGTTGTAATTTTGGTGTTGCTGCGACAGGAGATTGTGTTGTCTGCACTAATGAAGGTAATGCTGACATGTCAACTTCAGTACCTAAGTTACATATTGTTGCCATGGGTATTGAGAAAGTTATTCCTGATTATGATTCGTTGGCAGTGTTCCAACGCTTATTAGCACGCAGTGGAACAGGACAACCTTCAACTGCCTTTACCTCTCAATTCCGTAAGGCACGACCAGGAGGTGAGATGCATGTAATATTAGTAGACAATGGTCGTAGTGACATGATTGCTAATAAAGAACATTGGATGACACTGAAGTGTATTCGATGTGGTGCATGTATGAATACTTGCCCAGTCTATCGTCGTTCAGGAGGTTATTCATATAGTTACTTTATTCCAGGTCCTATTGGAGTTAATCTTGGTATGCTAAAGAATCCAAAACAGCACAGTGGTAATGTTTCTGCATGCTCATTATGTTTGAGTTGTGATTGTGTTTGCCCTGCAAAGGTAACTCCTGGTAGTCAGATTTATCGCTGGCGTCAAAGCCTTGAGAGATATGGTACAGAGAATAAAGAAAAGAAAGTGATGGCAGAAGGAATGAAAGTTGTTTACGAAAACTATCATATTTATGATGCATTACTTCGTAATTCATCAGTAGCCAATCACATACCAGAATCGCTAATGGATATAAAGCTTAATCCATGGAGCATTGGTCATACAATGCCAAAGTTTGCGAAAAAGCCTTTCCATGTCATATTTAAGCACGCAATGGAGGAATTGAAGCATGAATAAAGAAGATTTATTTAGCAAATTACGACGTAATACAAAAGAACAGTTTGATATGCCCGAGAAACCTATTGAGGGTATTAAATATCAAGATGTAGTACAGCAATTTATCGAGATGAGTCATATTGTAGGCTGTGAAGTCATTGAGGCTAAGGCAGAAGATGATATCAATGCACTGATACAGAAGGCTTATCCTGATGCAAAGATATTGGCTTCAAGTGTAAAAGGAATAAAGGCAGACCTTAATCCTGACACTGTATCAAAGGCACAAGACCTAAATGGAACAGATGTTGGGATCATTCAGGGAGAAATTGCTGTAGCAGAGAACGGATGTGTATGGGTACCACAAACAATGAAAGAAAGAGTTGTTTGTTTCATCTCAGAGAACCTTGTAATCCTCGTTCAACGTAACAATATCGTCAATAATATGCATGAAGCATATAAAAAGATTAACATGACAGACTATGGTTACGGCTGTTTTATATCCGGTCCAAGCAAAACAGCCGATATTGAACAAGCACTTGTCATGGGAGCACAAGCAGCACGTGGAGTTACAGTTATCATAATGGGATAAACGTTAATTTTGTCAAAAACATAAATATAACGTATTGTTAGGAGAGGTTTACGACTTTTTTTATTAACTTTGCAAGGAGAAAAAGAAAGTTAAAAATATAACTGATTTTTAATAAACATATAAGTTATGAAGATTGAAAAAGTACATGCTCGCGAGATTATGGACTCACGTGGCAATCCTACAGTTGAAGTAGAGGTAACTCTCGAAAATGGCGTAATGGGTCGTGCAAGCGTTCCATCTGGTGCTTCTACCGGTGAGAACGAGGCTCTGGAGCTTCGTGATGGCGACAAGAACCGTTTCTTGGGTAAGGGTGTTCTCAAGGCTGTTGAGAATGTAAACAACCTTATCGCTCCAGCTTTGAAGGGTGACTGCGTGCTGAATCAGCGTGCTATTGACTACAAGATGCTTGAACTCGATGGTACTCCTACTAAGAGTAAGCTCGGTGCTAACGCTATTCTCGGTGTTTCTTTGGCTGTAGCTCAGACTGCTGCTAAGGCATTGAACATTCCATTGTATCGTTATATCGGTGGTGCAAATACTTATGTATTGCCAGTACCTATGATGAATATTATCAATGGTGGTGCTCACTCTGATGCTCCTATCGCATTCCAGGAGTTCATGATTCGCCCAGTAGGTGCTCCTTCTGAGAAGGAAGGTATCCGTATGGGTGCTGAGGTATTCCACGCACTTGCTAAGCTTTTGAAGAAGCGCGGTCTCTCTACTGCAGTAGGTGATGAGGGTGGTTTCGCTCCTAAGTTCGATGGTATCGAGGATGCACTCGATTCAATCATTCAGGCTATCAAGGACGCAGGTTATGAGCCAGGCAAGGATGTTAAGATTGCTATGGACTGTGCTGCTTCTGAGTTCGCTGTATGCGAGGATGGTAAGTGGTTCTATGACTATCGTCAGTTGAAGAACGGTATGCCAAAGGATCCTAATGGTAAGAAGCTTAGTGCTGATGAGCAGATTGCTTACCTCGAGCACCTTATCACAAAGTATCCTATCGACTCTATCGAGGATGGTCTCGATGAGAACGACTGGGAGAACTGGGTTAAGTTGACATCTGCTATCGGTGATCGTTGCCAGCTCGTTGGTGATGACTTGTTCGTAACTAACGTTAAGTTCCTCGAGAAGGGTATCAAGATGGGTGCAGCTAACTCTATCCTTATCAAGGTTAACCAGATTGGTTCTTTGACAGAGACTCTCGAGGCTATCGAGATGGCTCATCGTCATGGTTATACAACTGTAACTTCACACCGTTCTGGTGAGACTGAGGACACAACTATCGCTGACATCGCTGTTGCAACAAACTCTGGTCAGATTAAGACTGGTTCTATGTCTCGTACAGACCGTATGGCTAAGTACAACCAGCTCATCCGTATTGAGGAGGAACTTGGTGCTTGTGCTAAGTATGGTTACACAAAGTTGAAGTAATCCATTTTATCACCTTGTGTGATTAAATGAATTTTTATAGAGTAGGGGATAATTGCTTATAATAGTGATTATCTCCTATTTTTATTGTTTGTAGTTATGGCGAATGTCATTGAGATTTCCATAAAATAAATAGATTTCTTCGTTATACAATAAATTATTAATGTATAAGCCAATGTCTTATAGCAATAAAATAATTAGCCTTTTAGCACTTTTATTGTGCGAAAAAACTTTACACTAATTCTTGAAAATAGTCATTTATAATGCTCAAAAATGCCATTATGGATGTTATTTGTAAGTACCTATACTTCAATAAGTTACAAAATAGCAAAAGAAAAGGTGCTTAGTTGGACTCCAAAAGGGCGTTAATAAGGTTGCAAAAGGGCGTCTTTAGCAAGTCAATTAAGCCTTAATTCACATGTAATTTAGCCTCAATAAAAATGCAGTAGACGAAAATTATTTACAAAGATGATTTTTATTAGGTTAGTATGACATGATATTTAGAAACGATCTCTTTCTTAAGTTTTTAAAGTTATTCATTTTTAATTTGAAGCTGTTTTTTTCTGTTTCTTATTTTTCTCTTTTTAGCTTATTTGTATAGTTTTTGTTGTGCAAACAGACTTACTTTTCTCTTTGATAACTAATTTTTATAAGTAAGAATATAACTAACGCCTAATGGTTTTTTTAATATCTTTTTTTATACGCTTAATACATAATGAGCATTATGATAAATAGATAATTTATAACCTACAATAAAATTATAAAATCATATAAAACCTTACTTTATCGCTTGATTCTAACTTTCAATATCAAATATAACTCTTAAGAAATTTCCCTATCCCACCCTCGTCAAATATGTTATAGTCAGCTAATGGTAATGCTATATGCAAAATGCAAAGTACACCGTACCAGTCTTTTTAGACATTATATGCTGGGAAATGCAACCTGCAAATAAATCCTCAGAAACCCCGTACTCTGATGTAATGTTGTTTTTAGCTCACACCTACAACATAATAAGACTACACCTTAAAATGTCCCTTATATTTTCTTACATTCTTGAATAAAGATTACTTCATTAGTTCTGTTATGAAGTTTAATGTCTGTATCTTCATATCAAGTTCGCGTAATTGCTTAGACAAATCATCAATCTTCTTACTTAAAGGCTTGATATCTATGGTTGTTACCATTTTAATTTCAGAACGGCTGTAACGCTCCTGAGATTCTGATGCTTTATTGAAAATTTCTCGGAGTGACGTAATACGCATAGAAAGAATATCACGTTCTGCCATCATTTCTGTAATTGTACGCCCTTCACTAATAGTATTCATGTTAGTCTTGTTAATCTTGAAGATTAAAGCAAAAAGAGTATTCAGACAAGCATCCATCTCTTTCATCAACTCCTTAGGTTCTTCAGAAGGAGAATCTCCTTCCTGTACTCGAACATTATTCAGTATTCTACTTTTAAGCTGTTCTATTCTTTTTTGTGTATCTTTACGAATAGCTAATGCTTCTGCTAATTTCATTGTGATATGTATTTTTGTAATTATTCTGTTATATTCTGGTTATTCTTACGTGCTTCGTCAAACTTGGCTTTCATTGTAGGATTCATGTACGTTAGCCTACGTATAGTAAGATCGTCTGTGTCTTTATTAGCAAGACGAAGGTTGTTCTCACTACTTAAAAGTTCCTCACGTACCTTTTGAAGTTTTATAATTGTAGCATCAATATCTTTAATAGCATCATTAAACTTCTTAGATGCCATTTCATAATGTCGTCCAAACTTAGTTTTGAAGTCTTCTATCTTATTTTCAAAGTTGGTGACATCCACCTCTTTGCTTTGTGAAAGAATCAGTTGCTTTTTATATTCTAAACTCTTCTTTGACGTTTGTACAAGAAGATTGATAAATGGAACGAAGAACTGTGGCCGAATAACATACATCTTTGGGTACAGATGACTCTTGTTTACAATACCAGTATTATAAAGTTCATTATCAGCTTCAAGAAGACTGACTAAAACAGCAAACTCACAACCTTTCTTTTTACGGTCATCATCAAGCTTTTTAAGAAGTCATCGTTTTTATGTTTAGTGGCAGTAGTATCCATTTCATTCTTCATTTCGAACATGATAGAGATATACTCCGTACCATCTTCTTCTGCACGAAAGATGAAGTCTCCCTTTGTACCATCGCTTGCATCATTGTCTTTCTCAAAGTAAGCAGTAGGCATCATTGGTCGAATATACTGGTCAAACTCAATACTACAATGCTGTTCAAGCGTTTCACCAACCATCTTGGTAGACATCTTGGTCTTCAAATCTTTATAGTAGTCCACTAAATCCTGCTTCATTCGAAGTTCATTCTCATGATGTTTGATGAGTGATGCCTCATGAAGTTGTGCTTCACGCTTCTCTAATTCTACTGCAGAACGAAGCTGAGAGATTTCTGTGTCCTTTGCTTGAACCTCCTTTTGAGCTTTACTACGTTCCTCCATGAGCACAAGTTGCAACTTATTATCATTCTGTTCTATGACAGAGTTAAGCTTAGATATTTGCTGTTCCTTCTCTGCCAAAGCTATCATCATCTCATTTTTCTTCTGAGTTGCAATGTTTTCTAACTGTGTTTTAAGCACCTCTATCTCAGCTGAGAATGAACTTTTTAGCCTCGTAAGTTCGCTTTCTTTCTCACTTTTCAGACGTTCAATCTCAGCATCTTTGGCACCAAGTTCAAGTTCTTTCTTAGAGAGTTGGTGCTGAAAGGTTTGTTCTGTCTTTGCAGTTGCTAAGGCTTGTTCTGCCTTATGCTGCTCATGAAGCTCAGCTATACGACGGTTAACCTCCTCGTTAAACGCTGTATTCTTTACTTGATTAACGATGGAAGCATAGTCTGCTTCATCAACAGTAAATGCCTTATGGCAGTTAGGGCATATTAATTCTTTCATAAATCTGATATCTTTAGATATTTGAAAAGTCTACTCACAGAATTCTGACTATAAATATTTCTATTGTTCTTCGTCATTCAATCTGTATCGATATTTATGTTAGCTATAAAATAAACAAGCCGAATGCGAATATACAAAATTAATTGCTCATTCTGAATGATTAAGCAAGAAAAAAATAATAAATAGCTTGTTAAATTATTGGATTCACTATTATTACCAACAGAAATGACCCTATAAAGGAATATTGACTATTGTTTAATAGAATCTAAAAATTAGATTATTTGCAAATGAATAAGTCTAATAAAATGGCATAGTCTTTATCTTATTTCAATATGTCCATAGGTTTAAAAGATTCTAATATGAATAAGATGAAAGAACCCTTGATTAATTTTCTTATTACAAGAAACAATGCTCAGTAATCGCTTTTACCATTATCTGGTAAAACGTTTACTGAGCATTAAGAACATCTATATATCTTCTTTAATAGGTATCAGACAGATGTAATACTGATAAAATAAACTTTACATCTGATAATCCTTTGCCAAACCTCCAGCACTTGTTTCCTTATAAAGAGACGGAATATCATGTCCAGTCTGCTTCATAACCTCTACAACACGATCAAATGAAACGCGATGGCTACCATCACTGAAGGATGCATAAAGCTGAGCATCTAATGCACGACAAGCTGCAAAAGCATTACGTTCAATACAAGGAATCTGTACTAAACCACACACGGGATCACATGTCATACCTAAATGGTGCTCCAAACCCATTTCTGCAGCATACTCGATCTGAGATGGACTGCCACCAAACAACTGACAAGAAGCTGCTGATGCCATTGCACAAGCTACTCCAACTTCACCCTGACAACCTACTTCTGCACCTGAAATAGAAGCATTATATTTTACTATATTACCAAAAAGACCTGCTGTTGCAAGTGCATGCAATATCTTAGTTTCTGAAAAAAATCATGTCCCTTTGATAGGTGATACAGAACTGCAGGGACTACGCCACAGGCACCACAAGTAGGTGCGGTCACAATCGTACCACCAGAGGCATTCTCCTCACTAACTGCCAAAGCGTATGAATAAACCATTCCTCGACTCTGCAAAGAAGGCTTATATCCACGTGCCTTTATATAATAATTAGGTGCTTTACGAGCAAGGTTCAATGGACCTGGTAAGGCTCCCTCACTGTCAAGACCACGCTCAACAGCAGCCTGCATTGTTTTTCCAGACTTCACGCAGATAGTCCCATAAATCATCCCCCTCACAATGTTTTACATACTCCCAATAACCACGTCCATGATGTTCACACCATGTTTGGATATCTTTAAGTGTATGCAAATCATAGACAGACTCCTTATGGAAGTAGTCGTCTGTGGCCTTTCCTTCTGACAAAGCACCACCTCCAACACTGTATACAGTCCATTCGTCTAAGAGATCTTGACTGTTATTATAAGCACGAAACAACATGCCATTAGGATGATAAGGAAGGAAAACCGAAGGTTCCCATACTATTTCTACTGGTGCTATTTGTTTTTAGTACATCAATAATGGCCTTATCTGTCATGTGCCCCTTACCTGTGGCAGCCAAGCTTCCATACAATGTAACTTCAAATCTTGCTGCTTCTGGATGACGTTCTGCAAAGATTATTGCTGCACGCTGTGGTCCCATCGTATGACTACTTGATGGACCCTTACCGATTCTAAATATCTCTCTTAATGATTCCATATATGGTTGTCCCAAATACTTCTTATTTACTATTCTGCTGCAAATGTACGAAAAAAACGTCAATTATGCAGAAATGCATCTTATAAATTGTCGAGTATAATTTTTTATTATCTAAAACCTATTCCTATAGTTTATATTTCTAATTTTCCTTTTAATCGATTATTCTGAGGATAGGGTGCTATCAAATATTTATTTGTTGAAATAGAAATACCATGTCTATCCATTACCATGACTCTCGTATTCTGTAGGTTACCCTACTGTTAATTGTTATTTGTAAATTATTTTCACACAACTCGAATCTAAAACATGCTCTTTAGGCTTCTTAAAGACGCCTAATTGGCTTGCAATAGGTGCCCTTTTGAGGTCTTATTAATGCCCTTTTGAAGTCCAATTAAGCACCTTTTCTTGTACGAGTTTATAACAACTTGATTTCCTGCTGATTACAAATCCTCTCTTCATACGTGTTTTCACCTTTATTTATTGATATGTTATTCGAAATTATGTCATGATTTTTCATAATATTATTAACATTTTCATAGTAATCAATATAACAAGGTTTTCTATATTAGAGAATAAAAACAAAATATGTTTAGGCTCTAATGACCGATTTGGGTTTAACAGCCTTGGCAATATATTTATTGCAATTCATATTTCAATCTTAGTGGTTTGGTTTAAACGGATAAACTTAAATAATTCTATTAAGTTCGATATTTTACCCCCCTACTCTACCTTTTTGTTTCTTTTTTTAGTCAAGAAAGTGTTTTATCATGTGTTTTTTTGTATCTTTGCGCAGATAATTATAAAGATTTAGAATGAAACATTTCGCCCTCATACTGTCGATTTTTTCATTGCTGACAGTGGCTTGTACTGATAAAAAAAATACAGAAGAGCCAGTTGCAAAGGTTATTGATACGATTCCAATGTTAGTAACACAGGTACAGCAATGTTCACGACTTTACACGACAGAATACCGTATTCATAAGATTATCACTCATGATGATAAGATGAAACTGTCTGGCTCGTTCATGAAGCAAGACTTCAGTGTGACTTTACCATTAGGTGATCGTCGAATTGCAATTCCAATGGACGCTACATTGAAAGCCTACATAGACTTATCTGGTTTTAGTGATAAGAATATTCAACGCCAAGGAAAGGAACTTCTCATTACCCTACCCGATCCTAAGATTGTTCTTACTTCAACAAAGATTAATCATAAGGAGGTGAAGGAATATGTGGCACTGACACGTCATAACTTCACGGATGCTGAACTTACAAGTTATGAGGCACAAGGAAGAAAACAGATTATAGCTTCTATACCACAGATGGGTATCATCGAACAGGCACAAGAAAGTGCTGCACGACAGCTTGTTCCGATCTTTACTGCTATGGGTTATAAAGAATCTGACATAACTGTCTCATTCCGCAAAAAGTTTACTCTGAAGGATTTAGGACAGGTGATTGAAGTAAATAAAAAGGATTGAAAATGGAAACAAGAACACCTGAAAATATAATGACAGAGCAAAAGAAGAATGATATTAAGCCGAATAAGAAAGGACTTTTTAGTCGTTTCTTATCATTTAATAAAGGTTGTCTGCTGACCTTTTTAATCATCATTAGTATTTGTGTCGGTCTATTTTATTGGTTTAATTCATCCAATAAAATAAGTATATCTGCTGATCAGCGTATTGATATAACGCCAACACAGATACAACAAATACAAGATATAGGTCAATGGGAATTTCTTGCAATCAATGATGAAGAACTCATAGATACGGTGAGTCGTGGCTTCTTCTCTGACTCAGAACTTGTGCGTATTTATTATGGTACGGTTCGTTTAGGTGTTGACTTGCATCAGACAGAACCTCATTGGCTTCGTGTTGAGAATGACAGTGTTATCGTTGCAAAGTTGCCACCTATTGGATTACTTGACACTAACTTTATCGACGAGGCTAAATCACGCTCATTTTTGAGAAAGGAGATTGGACTTCGGCTGATCGTGAACAACTCTATAATCGCGCTTATAAAAAGATGTTAGCTCGTTGTATGACAGCTGAGAATATTAGGATAGCTGAGAAAAATGCTAAGCAGCAGTTTACTCAGTTCCTCCGTTCTATGGGCTATAAAAATATTAAGGTTGAGTTTGTCACAAAGAAACAATAAGAAACACAGTTATAAGGAACTTTTCAGCTTTATAATTGAGAGGGTAATAAGAGGATAGTGGCATCAGAAGAAACAACACAACATATAGAAAGCATGACAGAAGGCGCTCCTTCACGTGCTATCTTGAAATTTGCAATACCTCTCATTCTTGGTTATATATTGCAGCAAATGTATCTAATTATTGATGCCGCAATAGTAGGAAGATGGATAGGTGTAGAGGCTTTGGCTGCTGTAGGTGCGTCAAGTAGTATCATGTTTCTTATCATGGGCTTTTGTAATGGTTCATGCGCTGGTTTTGCTATACCTATAGCTCAAGCGTTTGGAGCAAAGGACTACCATAAGATGCGTTGTTATGTTAGCAATGCTATGCGTATTGCTTTGGTATTAGCCATCGTCATTACGTTACTTTCCTGTTTTCTATGTGATAAGATTCTACAAATGGTTAACACGCCAGAAGATATTTTTTATGACGCTTATGTCTTTCTTTTTCTGCAGTTTTGCACTATTCCTTTTACTATTGCCTATAATCTCTTATCTGGTCAGATACGAGCATTAGGTAATTCCAAGCAGCCTTTTTACTTTCTTCTTGCATCCTCTTTCTTAAACATCTTTCTTGATATTGTTTTTATTCTGTTACTTGGAATGGGAGTTGAAGGAGTTGGTATAGCAACTTTTCTCAGCCAGTTTTTTGCATCATTATTATGTTGGTGGTTTATCAAACGACACATGACAATCCTTGTACCTATCGGTGATGAACGTCAGTTTGATAACAAAAGAATAAGTATTTTGCTGAACAATGGTATACCTATGGGGCTACAATTCTCAATTACCTCTATTGGTATTATTATGCTGCAAAGTGCAAATAACGCTTTAGGAACAGTTTATGTCGCTTCATTTACTGCAGCTATTCGTATTAAATACCTATTCACCTGTGTACTTGAAAATATAGGTGTAGCCATGGCAACATACTGTGGACAAAACCTTGGTGCAAAGAGACTTCAGCGAATAAAAACTGGTGTGAATGATGCAATGTGGATAATGATAGCTTATTTCGTTCTTACAGTTATGATTATCTATCCTTTTGCAGACGAAATGATGATGATTTTTGTTAATGGAAAAGAGCAGGAAGTAATTACAAATGCAGCACAACTGATGCGTATTTCAAACTGGTTCTATCCTTCATTGGGAGTCCTCGTCATACTTCGATACAGTATTCAAGGTCTTGGATATAGTAACTTGAGTATGATGAGTGGAGTTATGGAATGATAGCACGCTGTGGTGTGAGTATTTGGTTAGTACCTGCTTTGGCATGGATAGGTGTTTGTTATGCTGACCCAGTAGCATGGATAATGGCAGATATATTCCTTATTCCAGCCTATATTTGGTTGATTAGAAGACTAAAGAGACAAATTGGATAGTTTTTTAATAGCCTCTTGCATATCTTCAGCAAATCTATTATGTGTCAAAAGAAACTCCTCTCGACCATTAGCTAACAGTTTGTATAGTTCTGAACTCATCCCATCTACATATGAACTGATGGCATATTCGATGTCATCTTTCTGTCGTTCGCTGTTTGAGAATGCGTAAACTTGATACTTCTGATGGAAAAAGCAATAGGCTGCCTCAATGCTATCTTTTGTAATCATGTTCTTATCTATTAGAATGTTTGAAACTAAATCAATCTTTGAAACTAAAGTATTTCCATAATGGAGCTACCATTAATGCTTGAAGAAACTCACCACGTAACAACATTTGTTTTACTTCCTCCTTAGGACAAAGAAGAACATCTATGTCTTCTGTCTCATCAAGATGCTGCTTGTTTGTCTTTTTTACGCCACGAGCATAGAAACAATGACATAGGTTATCCATAACTCCTGGATTGGGAGCTATGGTCATAATCTCTTCCCATTTACCACCAGTGTACCCAGTTTCTTCTTCTAATTCTCGTTGTGCAGCATGTAGCGGAGCCTCTCCTTCTTCTACCACTCCTGCACAAATCTCTGTTGACACGACGCCAAGTCCGTGTCTATATTGACGTTCCAAGATAAGTTTCCCATCTTCTGTCTCAGCAATTACATTAATCCACTTTGGATATGAAAGTACATAATACTCATCATAGATTTTTCCATTTGGTAATTGAACGGTATCACGACGAGCCTTCATCCAAGGTCGATTAATAAGTTGCTCGGATGCAAGTATACTCCATTTCATATCTTCATCGTTTCGTTGCTTTTTCTTATCCATAACGTCATAAATTGTGATTCAGTAGATACAAAGTTATTATATTCCAATTTAATGTGCAAATATAATGCTTGCCATTTACTTTTATTACGTTTAACTTTTTGCTAATAATGAAAGAGTCATATTCCTTTCTGCCCTACTCTCAACCTTTTTTACAATAGAAAAAAAAATAAAGAAAATCATTTTTGTTGACGAAACTATCAATTATATTTTATATATTTGTAAACAAGATAACAAGGGCTTGCCGTATCCTAAATCAATTATAATCAGAGGTATGCTTTACGGCGGAGCTACTCTATGGAGGAATATAACTATGAAACGTAAACCAAAGATGCACAACGAACAAGAGTTTAATCTTGATAATGTTTATCAAGAGGATGAACGTCAACTTGATAATTTAGACGATAGCTCCTTTGATATGAGATATAAATGACAATTACTAAAGCTTGTAACATCTATGGAGTTTCCTTGAAACAAGCTTGGCGTACGTAGTAATGTTATAAGCTTTTGGCATTAATCATATTCTACAAAACTTTCAATTAAACTTGAAAGTAGCTTCTTTTATGTACGTATACTTGGGTATATTAACAAGAAATCATCAAGTGTAATTATCATACATCATATGTCTAATTTTATTGACTGATTCCATTTCAAAGTAACTTTATGTGCTATAAATGCTCTAATTATTGTTAATTAGGCAAGAATTATCATCTATTATTATGTTACATAACATTAATTTTTAGTAACTTTGCAACCGATTATGCCGTTTTGGGCTCAGAATAAGTGCTGGATAGATGCTCAGCCGCCCAGCGGTACAAACCCGTTTACAATAAAAAAATGTACGCAATTGTAGAAATTAACGGTCAGCAGTTCAAGGCTGAGGAGGGCAAGAAGCTCTTCGTAAACCACATCAAAGATGCGGAAGAAGGCAAGGCTGTTGAGTTTGACAAGGTTCTGTTGGTTGATAACAACGGAACAGTCACAGTAGGCGCACCAACTGTTGAGGGCGCAAAGGTAGTAGCTGAGGTAGTAGCTCCTCTCGTAAAAGGCGACAAGGTAGTTGTCTTCAAGATGAAACGTCGTAAGGACTACAGAAAGAAGAACGGTCATCGTTCACACTTCACTCAGGTAGAAATTAAATCAATTAACGCTTAACAAGGAGGACTTAAGAATGGCACATAAAAAAGGTGTAGGTAGTTCTAAGAACGGTCGCGAATCAGCTTCAAAGCGTTTAGGTGTTAAGATCTGGGGTGGCCAGAAGATTATCGCAGGTAACATTATCGTTCGCCAGCGCGGTAATAAGCACTTCCCAGGCGAGAACGTTGCACAGGGTAAGGACGACACATTGTATGCACTTGCAGACGGTGTTGTTTACTTCCACAAGGGCAAGTACAATAAGAGTACTGTTTCTGTCCTTTCAGAGGAAGTTTACGCTGCTAAGACTGTAAAGCCAGAAGCTTAAAGCGAAACAAACAAACAACTATTCCAAACAAACAACATAATCCCGGTCTCCTTTTGGAGCCGGGATTCATGCTTTTATAAGAGTACTTCAAGATAACTCTTTACAATAGCTTATTCTTGAATCAAGTTAATGAGTACATCTACTCACACTCTAAAACAAAGCCTACTTAAATCATAATGAATGATTTGAGCCCTTATTCTTACTACTTAATAAATAAAGTCGCGTTATTATTTAACAACCACTTTTCTTTACACTACCATCAGAATACTTCACGATTTGTATACCCTTCTGTTTTGCATTGAGTGCTTATAGTTTCCATATGCTCTTAAATCCGATAATAAGTTATAGGCCTTTTAGTTGCTATTCTCAACATAATATATTATATTTGCCATATCAATTCAGTTATAAAGAATTATTTTGATTCACAACTAAAGAATATTTATTATGGTAGTAACTAAAGCAATTTATCAAGGAAAGGGACGCGTTGAGGCAAAACACGTAAGATCAGAAGTCGTTGTAACAACAGATGCAGGAAAAGCAGTTGGTGGTCTTGGAGAAAATCAAAACCCTGTCCAACTTTTAGGTAACGCATTATCTGCTTGTGTTCTAACACTTATGGGGTTACAAGCTGAGCGTGGAGGTGTAGACTTCTCTGGCTGTTATGCTGAAGTTGGTGAGTGCGAAGAAGATTTGGAAAAGTTCACAGTTACTCGTATTCCGATAACTTTTCATCTTAAGGCTTCATTTGATGAAAAACAGCGTAAGAAGTTTGAGTATATAGCTAACAAAGCATGTTTTGTGGGTAATACGTTAACTGCAGAAAAGGTTTTCACCTTTGTGTACGATTAAAAGCACTATTAATATGTCGACAATATAAGGTAATTAGCTGTCAAACTGCTTATCATCCATATATAAAAAAGTCCTGCCATAATCTAATAATCGATTATGACAGGACTTTATTCCTTCTATATGCTACTAATTAGTAACTTCCAAATAGACTTCTTTTTAGCCAGAAGTCTACGTTATGAAAGCTTACACTCATCAATTAACCTGGAGTTAGGACTCAAGAAATTAGTCAGTTCTGCGAATCTTGATAATCTTATCAAATGTGGATGAATCTTATTAAGATATGATCTGTCCTCATTATCCATATAATTTGGAATATGAATCGCCCATCCTCCTATTTTTAATACTGGAGCTACATCTTCTGAATATGAATCTCCGACCGCTAATAATTGCTCTGCTTTTACACCAAACTGTTTGCAAAGTCGTGTATAAGCATCTGGTGTTTTATCCGATACAATAACAATATCATCAAAATAGGGACGTAGTCCCGAGCGTTGAAACTTATTTTCCTGATCAAGCAGTTCTCCTTTTGTAAATACAATCATTCGATATCTACCAGTGTCATGCAGTTTTGCCAATGTTGTTTTAACTCCATCGAAAGGATGACCTGGTAATCGCAACAATTCTTTGCTTACCTCAACAATCTGTCCGATATCATAGCCCTTTACCTTTCCGTGACTGATTTTGACCGCATTCTCTATTAGTGATAGCATGAAAGCCTTACTTCCATAACCAAGGAGTGGTATGTTAGCCTTTTCAGTTGCGCGGAGAGTATGGGACACCTCATCTGCAGAAGCATACGGGGCAAGAATCTCACAGTACACTTTTTCCACTGTATTAAAGTAGGTCTGACTACCCCACAGTGTATCATCAGCATCAAATGCTATAAGTGAAATCTCCGTCATAAGCCTAAAAAATTAGATATTATTGTTATCTTGAACATTCTCTTCTTTATTGAACCTTGTCCAATAAAGGCTGGTCGTAGACAGTAAATAATAAAATTCCTTTCAAAAATAATAAATCCTCCTTTCCTTTCTTTTTGCAGCAAAGATAACCCTTTTTTTCGTCATTACAAGTTTTTTTATCAATATTTTTTTATCAACAAAATTGTTAATTTTACTTTTTATTAATTATATGCAAATACATTATATTTATCGACAAACAACATTTTTGCGTTAATAAACGTATTTTGTTTATGTACTCTATTAACATTGACAAACCCTATTTCGACTACGATGTTGAGGTAATTAATACGTTGAAAAATTTGACTAATTCAAATATTTTTGCTTTCTTTGTGGTCATTTAAATTTGGAAAGAAGATGTATATTTTGAATACTATTCTCTCATAAATTACATCTATAAAGTCCAAATATTTACCTAATTGGAAACTAAACAAAATGGAACAAAAACTCTTGACAATAGCCTTAGTGTCTTCTGCAATCGGAACAGGTCAGAAAGCTTTAGCTCAAACACGTGGAACAACTACAGATAAGCCAAATGTAATTATTATATTGGCTGATGATCTTGGCTATGGTGATTTAGAGTGTTATGGTGCCAAGAATGTTCAAACACCTAATATTAATAAGCTCGCACAGTCAGGCATACGTTTTACGAATGGACATGCAGTCGCTGCAACAAGTACTCCCTCTCGCTATTCGCTTCTTACTGGTGAATATGCTTGGCGTCGAGAAGGTACAGATGTAGCTGCTGGTAATGCTGGTATGATTATAAAACCGAGTCAATTTACGATGGCTGATATGTTTAAGAGTCGTGGATATGCTACCTGTGCTATAGGAAAGTGGCATCTTGGACTGGGTGATAAGGGAGGTGAACAAGACTGGAATGCACCTTTACCAGAGTCTTTAGGCGATCTTGGTTTTGATTATCATTATATTATGGCTGCTACTGCAGATCGTGTACCATGTGTCTTTATAGAGAATGGTTCGGTTGCAAACTATGACCCAGCTCACCCAATAGAAGTCTCCTATGTACGAAACTTTGAGGGTGAACCTACAGGACGTAAGAATCCAGAACTCCTTTATAATATGCGTTCGAGTCATGGACATGACATGTCTATCGTTAATGGGATCGGTAGAATTGGCTATATGAAAGGTGGTGGAAAGGCTCTTTGGAAGGATGAAAACATTGCCGACTCAATACTTGCACACGCAGTGAAATTTATTGAAAACCATAAGAAAGAACCTTTCTTTATGTATTTCGCAACAAATGACGTTCATGTTCCTCGCTTCCCTCACAAGCGTTTTCGGGGAAAGAATCCAATGGGAGTGAGAGGTGATGCTATCGTCCAGTTTGACTGGACTGTCGGACAGTTAATGAAGAAACTACATGAACTAAAGATAGATGACAACACACTCGTAATTCTTACAAGCGATAACGGGCCTGTCGTAGATGATGGATATCAGGATGGTGCAGAAGAACTCCTCAATGGTCATAGTCCTGCTGGTCCTTTCCGTGGCAATAAATATAGTGCTTTTGAAGGTGGAACAGCTGTTCCATTAGTTATATCTTGGCCTCGCAAGATTAAGGGAGGAATGGTGTCTAAAGCACTTGTGAGTCAGATTGACCTTTTATCTTCTTTGGGTTCACTCGTTCAAGCAAGATTTCCAAAAGGTAGTGCACCTGACAGTCGTGACTACCTCCCTACCCTTCTTGGTAAAGACCTGAAGGGGCGCAACTATGTAATTGGACAATCTAACACACATGTCCTTTCAGTGCTTACCGCTCAATATCGTTATATTGAGCCAAGTAACGGACCAAAAATGATTCAATGGGGCCCAAAGATTGAAACAGGAAATCTTCCTGTTCCCCAACTTTATGATATGACTGTCAGCCCTTTTGAATCCAAAAATGTTGCTGATGAGCACCCTGATGAGGTTTCTCGTATGCAATTAATATTGAAAGAAGAGAGAAATAAATAGTACTATTAATTAATGTTTGAAAGAAATTAAGACCTCCCATTCTTTCGATATAGCTAACAGCAAAACTATTCCACATATTACAAGAATAGTTTTGTTTTGATTTGCTGTCACTTTTAACACTTCTTGTAATCCTTCTGTAAACTAACGAGTTAGATGAGAACATAGAGTGATAGAAGTGACAGCAATAGTTATTTTTTATCAATAAACCGAGTTCACTCTGGCAATGAATTGTAAGCTGTAATGCCAGCAACACGATGAGTGCTTACCAACAGCACAATACATGCGGAATAGCAACACGATTTGTGTGGAGTAATATAGAACTCTTAAAGGATATTAGTTTGATGTCAAGGAAGCCTCTCCTTATATTCAACTTTATAACAAACTTACTTTTTGAAGGAACTTAATGTTCAGTTTAAGTAGCTTGTTGTAAACTTAAAGTATCTTCTATTATTTGAGGTGATGTTTGGGGGGTGAAAATCATTAATACCAAAGGTTTTTCCTTAATAATATCATCTAATAAAAAAATATTATCATCTATTAGGCAAGATAAACCTGTAAAGAAATCACATATCTTATTATGAATATCCAGACTATCTACAAATCTTGCATCAATATCCATTTCTAACTGTTCTGTACTATTTAAATACCACCTAATAATAGGTCGTTTATCTGAGAAAAGGGTTATTATTTCATTACAAATATTGTCCTCTATACTCTCTGCAAAACCATGAAATCTATCTTCTATAGAAAACAAATACGTTTTACAGATATAGTTATAAATATCTGTCAATGTCCCTTTTTTTAAGATGTAGGGCAATTATATCTCTAATAAAATCATCATGAGTATAATATAAATATTTCTTTATTTGATACCAGTTCATAACGCTTACCTTATTTAAAAATCCATTAAAAAGTTTTTTTGTAACATATTCTAAAAATCATACCAAGTAACTTTATTATAAACCATCGTTCTTTAATTTATTTCTTCATTACTTATTTTTGTTCTTAGAACTCATTATATGACTTGGAATTTTTCATAAATCGTTAAATCACTATATTAAGCATCTCAATGAGTACAAAGATAATTAAATATCGATAAATAGAAGTAATTATCAATAAGAAATTACACGATTAATGAGACTCTTGTCTATAATTTAAAAATATAATTTTTTTAACGCTATAGCATTCTGATATTCAAAAGAAAAAGAGGAATATCCTTACGAACATTCCTCTTATAACATTCAGTGATTCCGTTGGGGTCTGTGCCATTGTTTGTATATTGTTGTAAATAAGGATTTTACAAAAGTCCTTTGTTCGTGCGATATCACAATGGGTACACACTTTTTTTTAAAACATCAAACAAATATCAACTTTCCTATTAAAGACGATAGGGTTCAGTCCCCATTGTTAAAATATAAGTACTCATACAATGTATAATATTAAGCTCTTACACCCATACAGCGTAGAGTTATTTCCCCTCAACCTTATCGGGTCTTGACTAATGTAATTACCTATCCTCGGATTGTAATAGCGGAAGCGGTTGTAGTAGAGGCGAGTCTCATCGTCCTCATACTGTCCTAACTGGAGGAAAGGGATGAAGTCACGAATGCCTTTTATGTTTCGAAGGTCACCATAGATATCATAGTCAGCCTGCCAAACTACGTTGCCATAACTGTTGTACGCTTCCACAGGGCGACCAATATAGTCGCTGATAATCGTGTAACGTTCACCGTTCTGTATCTTTGCCACAGGAACGTATGAGCCTTCCTCATAAACCCATGTGACAAGGTTCTCTACTGGCTCTTCACTCAGCATACGGATGCGACCGAACTCATCAATGCTATGCTGCGGTCGGTCCTTCTCCTCATACTGCCACTCCTGCACCATCACGTTGCCGTCCCAAAGGTAACGGAAGACGTGACCATTGAAAAGCTTTGCCGTGCGACGCCCAAGGGCATCATACTCGAAGCGGACTGTCTTGCCGTATGGAAGCCGCACCTCCTTGAGCATACCGTTACCATACCATTCATAGGCATAGTCACCTGTCTGCCATGCAATATGCGTGCCACTTTCCTCCGACACCTCGTGGTTCGGTGCTGTGTCAGCCCACGACGTGGAGTCTTCAATATGAGGTTACCCTCAACGTCATAGAGATAGTCATAATGGCGGTCATGGAGAATCCTGCCACCCTTGCCGTATTCCCTGTCCCTACGGTCACGACTGCGGAAGACGTTTCCTACGGTATCAGGCATACGATAGTCGTCCGTACCGTCCTCATAGCGGGCACTCATCAGACTTCCAACCGCATCATAGGCGTAGCTTGTCCTGCCTCCCGTGATTCCATCTATCACACTCTGCAGACGTCCCGACGCATTCCACGCATAGCGGCGGTCGTAGCCGTCCTGACGCAGCGAGCGGCTCTTCTGTGAGATGACATTGCCATAGGCATCGTAGGTACGTGTCATACGGATGCCACCAGAGAAGATTTTCTCTATCTTCAGTCCCTCGCTGTCACGTATGATTTTCTCTTCCCAGTTCTCACCGCCACCATTGGCTGCCGTCACACGGCTGAGCAAACCATCCTCATCAAAGCTGTATTGAACGACCAGCTGAGACAAGTTTCGAGTACTAATTTACCTAATCTTTTAGTTAAAAATCTCTGTTAGAAAAGTTCTATTTAAATTCTGCCCTTGAAAATAAATCATATAATAAGGCTTCATTATTACATATCTCTCGAAACTTTATTATAAAAGCTTTTAAAACATCTGCATTTGAAGAATAGGCACAATACATATCCGCTTCTGGATCATGATGTATATTATCTTTGAATTCAGGCATATACTCTTTCAAGAAAACTTTTACCAGAGAACACCAATCATATCCGTTCCCTTCAAAGCCTTCTTCCTCTCTCGTTTCAAAAAGTTCATGCTTATATTCTCCTGCATTCAAACATACAGAAAACATATCTTTATGATTAACCCAAAAAAAAGGGGCAATCAAACTTTTGAATTGTTCAGTGTCCATACTGTTCTAACTGAATAAAAAGCTCATCACTATTACTTTTAATTCCGTCTCTGAATTTTACGGGGATTTTATTACCGCAACGCTCGAACCAATCGTTAAACACTTTTTTCCACTCTTGTACTTTCTCTTTCTTAATTAAAAGATTTGCATTAACTGGAAACCTCTTTGCTAAGAGTACTAATATATCGATATGGGTCATCAAAGCTTGAACTGGCTTATTAGCCGTTTTAAGCCATTCTACATTTTGTTCTATCTGCTTTAATGCTAAGTTGATATACCGTGCATTCTCCAACTCTGCCATTTCATTTCCTTCTGGCGCAGTGCTAAATATTTTCATACTTTAATAAAATTATAATTTACAACCTACATCTTTTGGTTTTTTATGCATTTTATTTTTTAACTCCTCTAAAGGATTTTCCGATGTCCATCGTTCTTTTACTCTACCCCTATTCTTATTCAATAAGTTAGATTTTTTCAACTGGTCTTTTATAGAATCTGTTGCAGAATAATCATCAATATGTTCAGCCAATCTCTTTCGTATAAGAGCTCCTTCTATTGAACGGGCTTGATCATGATTTAATCCTTCAGCCAAGACTTGCATTTTTGCTATTTTACCATTCTTTTCAGGATTAGCTAAATGTTCTAACCATCGCTCGTCTGCAGTTCTGCTTGTAATCCCATAATAGACAACTTCATTATCAGAGTTTAAAAGCTGGTAAACAAGTTCACTTAACCCAAATAAATCGGTCCTCTTATTTAAATCCCTTACATACCCATACAGCGTTGGGTTATTTCCTGCTAACCTAATCGGGTCTTGACTGATGTAGTTACCAATCCTCGGGTCATAATACCTGAACCTGTTGTAATACAGCCCAGTCTCCTCGTCCTCATACTGACCTAACTGGCGGAAAGGAATGAACTGCCTGCTGCCGTGAAGGTTGCGGAGATTACCATAGATGTCATAGTCTGCCTGCCAGACAATGTTTCCGTTATCATCGTATGCCTGGGCGGGACGGCCGATGTAGTCACTGATGATGCTGTAATGCTTGTCACCAACTATCTTGGCTGTAGGGACATAGCTGTCACTGTCGTAAACCCACGTGATGAGGTTCTCAATTGGTTCAGGCCTATCGAGTGTGACCTCACCAGTCTCGGTAACAATCGTGTTCGGACGGTCAGCCTCGGCATAGTCCCACTCGTGCAGGATGACATCACCATCCCAGAGGTAGCGATATACTCGTCCGTCAAAGACCTTCTCAATGCGTCTGCCTAAAGCGTCATACTTGAACGTAACGGTCTTTCCGTCAGGGCGTGTTACACTCCTAAGCATACCATTGCCCTGCCACGTATAGGTATAGTCACCTGTCTGCCAAGCAATATGCGTGCCACTTTCCTCCGACACCTCGTGGTTCGGTGCTGTGTCAGTCCACGACGTGGAGTTATCAGGATAAGATTACCCTCCACATCATAGAGATAGCCATAATGGCGATCACGACTGTGGAAGACATTGTTCATATAATCATAGCTTAAACCTATGTGTACAGCAAACCAATTATTACATTACTTTATATCCAAACTAAAAAACTTTTTATAGATATTACTTTCCCAAGAAAACACTATTCGGAAAATCACTCTGAACAGTGAGAGAAACCTTATTGCTCACTAAAAGGATATCAAGAATATTTCATTTTCATATTAGATGACAGTTCGTTACTCTGTCCTATCCCCATACAGTTGTTTTATATGCTCTAATATTGGCTTTACGTTTTTAGTCTGATCACCTATCTTAACTGTACCGTTATCAATGCCGACCAAAATCTGGTATGCAGAGAATATTTTTCCTTTCTTGAACGGGTCTAAGCCCAAATCAAGAAGCTTGATGATATTCGGAGTATAGTCTATGTCATGTGAGAGGGCGTATCCAAGCAGGCCAGGCTCTACCTTAATATTGATGTTGGGGACTGTAAGCAGATAATCAAACATCTCATAGTTTTTTGACAGAATACAGTGGTGGAGTGCTACATAACCATTCAAGTCTGGTTTATTTATATCTGCACCTAATTCGATCAATTTCTTCGCATATTCGTTAGCAAAGGGGCAATCTTCAACTGGGTTTCTAAAGGCAATAATGCAATTGATAAGAGCGGAGCGTCCAAACTCATCAACAGAATCAAGTCCACTATGCTCTTCTAAAGACTTTGAATCTGTCAAAATCATAGTTATGACTAATAAGCTCAACAATTTCTAATCGGCTAAAATCATTTTTTTTATTTATTTTATTCTTTTTCATAATCTAATAAAATAATTTAATTACGACTTACAACTTACAATATTATTTTTCATTTCACCATTTGTTTGTGTTAATGGATTAGCTTTTGCTTCTCTGACATGTGACATATTCGTATGAGGATCTTCTATTTGATAAATAGCAGGATTATTCATAAGGTCATTAAATTCTTTTTGAGTCATGCCTTTCTTTTCTGCATACTCTTTGTAATATCTATATTCATGTCCTTCTTTGTGCCCTAAATGATACTCACCGTCACCCAATGAATAATTACGTCTCTTTCCTCCTTCTATGGCAATAGCATTATCCATGCCATCCACAGTATCGTAAAAACGCCCATCAATAATAGTCCCACTCTTTTCTATCGCTATTCGTGTTTTCTTACGAATATAAGGACGATGTAAATAAAGTCCAAATATGTCAAACCAAACATTACAATCCCTCACATACCCATACAGCGTTGGATTATTTCCCATCAACCTTATCGGATCTTGGCTGATATAATTACCAATCTTCGGGTCGTAATATCTGAACCTGTTGTAGTAGAGGCGAGTCTCATCGTCCTCATACTGTCCTAACTGGCGGAAGGGGATGAAGTCACGGATACCTTTTATGTTTCTGAGGTCACCATAGATATCATAGTCAGCCTGCCAGACTACGTTACCATAACTGTTGTACGCTTCCACGGGGCGACCCATATAGTCGCTGATAATCGTGTAGCGTTCACCGTTTTGTATCTTTGCTACAGGAACGTACGAGCCTTCCTCATACACCCATGTGACAAGGTTCTCTACTGGTTCTTCACCCTGCATACGGATGCGACCGAACTCGTCGATGCTATGCTGCGGACGGTCCTTCTCCTCATACTGCCACTCCTGCACCATCACATTGCCGTCCCAAAGGTAGCGACAGACATGACCATTGAAGAGCTTTGCCGTACGACGCCCAAGGGCATCATATTCGAAGCGAACAGTCTTACCGTAAGGAAGCCGCACCTCCTTGAGCATACCATTGCCATACCATTCATGGGCATAGTCACCTGTCTGCCAAGCAATATGCGTGCCACTTTCCTCCGACACCTCGTGGTTCGGATGTTGTGTCAGTCCACGCCGTGGAGTCTTCAGGATAAGGTTGCCCTCTACGTCATAGAGATAGTCATAATGACGGTCACGGAGAATCCTTCCGCCTTTGCCATATTCCCTGTCCCTGCGGTCACGACTGCGGAAGACGTTGCCTGCGGCATCTGGCATACGATAGTCGTCCGTACCGTCCTCATAACGAGCGCTCATCAGACTTCCAACCGCATCATAGGCGTAGCTTGTCCTGCCTCCCGTAATTCCGTCTATCACACTCTGCAGACGTCCCGACGCATTCCACGCATAGCGGCGGTCGTAGCCGTCCTGACGAAACGAACGGCTCTTCTGTGAGATGACATTGCCATAGGCATCGTAGGTACGTGTCATACGGATGCCACCAGAGAATATCTTCTCTATCTTCAGCCCCTCGCTGTCACGTACGATTTTCTCTTCCCAGTTCTCACCGCCACCACCAGATGCCGTCACACGGCTGAGCAAACCATCCTCATCAAAGCTATTCTGTACGACCGAACCAAGCGAAGTCCTTATTTCTATACGGTTTCCAAGGTCATCATAGATATTCTCCACCGTCGTACCCTTGTCACTGGGCAGACCACCACTGAAACACTCCTTGACCACACGGCCGCCCTCGTCATACTCCATAGAAACGCTTCCCGTAGCATTGCGTGCCTCAGTAAGCCTGCCGAGCGCATCATAGCTGAAAGCTTCTATCGTACCATCACTGAAGCTACTGCGTGTCAGCCGTCCTCGCTGGTCATACTCATATTCCGTCCATCTGCCGCCAGCCCTTTCCTCACGGATGACACGTCCGGAGCGGTCACGCATATACTTGCGGTGCATACGGTCAAAGCCCGTCTCACCGACAATCTCTCCACGGAGGTTGCGGTCAAAGGTATATTCCTCGCCATGCTCGTTGGTAAGCATACGAAGGCGGTCCATACGGTCATAGGCAAAACGCAGCACGCTGCCATCCTCGCCCTCACGCTGGAGGATGTCGCCCATTGGCGAATACTTGTACTTCACACGGTGAAAACCCTCACTCGCTTCGACCACATCCTCGTAGGAATTGTAACGGAGGTTCGTCGTGCGTTTGCCAGTAGTGATAGAAGTAACTCGGTTTAAGCGGTCATAGCGGAACGTCTGTCGTGCACCGGCAGAGGTAAGTACTGAGAGAACATTACCCTTGTGGTCATAGTTCCACCGTGTTCCCACACCCTTCTCATTCTTTACAGAGACAAGGTTGTTCTGCTCGTTGTATTCCAGGTGTACTGTCCTGTCATCAAGACTCACAGAAGACAGCAGTCCATGCGTGTCATACTCAAAGAAAGTAGCTCGGTCGTCGGCTTCTATGACGGCAGAGAGCTGTCCCTCTCCATTGACAGGTGTACCGTCTTGGGAAGGTTTATGATAAACAAGGACACGACGGTTGCCTAAGGCATCAGTTTCAGTTATCAGTCTGTCTTCCTCATCATAGGCACGTGTCTCCTCCGTTCCATCAGGATGAATAACACCTGTAAGATTACCACGTTCGTCATAGCAGTAGCCTGTCATACGTCCTTCGCCGTCCCACTCACGATAGACCTCATAGTATTCTGTATATTCGTAGCGTTCACGTACGCCCAGCTCATCTTCCACGGAAGTAACAAGCTGCTCAGGCGTGTAACGATAAATCGTCTTCTCGTTCTCACCATTGACAACTACGTTATAGCCTTCTTCTGGGTGATATTCAATCCAGCCTTCCTGATAGCCGCCTTCGCCCCAAGTGTGTATGCAGCGAGCTTTCTTTCCTTCTCCTTGATACTCCCAATAGAAAGTCTGACCGTCCCTATCGGTCTTCGACGTCATAAGGTGGTTCTCATATTCAATATGAGTAGTCTTGCCCATGGCATCCGTGATGCCTGTCAGATCACCAGCCTTGTTATAGCTATACTCAACGAGTGTTTCATCTTCACCTCCATCAGTAGACAAGAGTACAACTCTTCTTACTTCTAAATAACCGTCATATTCAAGACGTATTTCTTCCAGCTGCATCAGAGATTTCTTTCAGCTTTCCTGCTTCATATTGCAACTCTGTTGTATGGCCAGACATATTTTTAATGGATGTAAGTCTCCATCTATCTGTTTCTGAAGCATAAACCCTTTCAAAAGTCTTGGTAATGCGACTTTTATGGTCATACGTCTCAAAGACTCCATTTCCTCTACGCAGTGTCAGGTGCTCTGAACGAATATAAGCTTCTTCTCCCTCATCAAGCATAGGAAAGCCCAAGACTCTTCCATCCTCGATGCGTACACCGATAGCATCCTCCTCTGGGTCAAGAATTACATCAAGGTCGTAGTTGTTCTGACACCCATATCCAAGAATACCAACATAGTCATTATCGCTGCTCCACTCTCTTCTCCACTCCAACGGCATAACACCTTGAAAGGCAAAGTCAGTACCTTCGTAAAGAACAGAACCATTGACAAGGTTTATAGGCTCAAATCCCATCTCGCATAGTTTCTTGCTGATGCGATTATCTTTTCCTGCTATCTTTTTCAACAGCTTGTTCATACCCTTACGAGCAAAATGCATAATAGCACCAAAGCCAAAACTCATGGCAAGTCCTTTCAGCATACCAGCCCAATCTGGGACAAGCGGATCGCCAATGTTAACAGGTGCCCCATAAGAAATAGGGAGTGAATAAGAGGTTGGAGCATAGATGGTTGGAATCAGATGCCAAAACTTTTTATGTCCAGGTTGTATCGTCAAAGGGATTCCAATGTCATTACAGGTCATTACGAAGTATCCTTTTCCGCTCAGTCGGGAACCTTCTGCATATACTCTTTCAGCTCCGAAAAAGTTCATTGAATCATGACCTATGATAGGTGCCATTATAAACGCACCTACTATAGGAAAGTGAACAAGTGGAATAATAATACCTTGCGTATCAGACACTCCTCTTTTGAACCCATTCACATTAACCGTTGCTCCAATGAACGGAACATAGTCCATCGGGTCCATAACGAAACCAATGAACGGATGAAAAGGATTCCATGATGTCGTAAAATGGATATCAATTCCCAATATAGGGGTCAAATGTGTATCAACTAAATTCATCTATATTTGGTTGTTTTGGGTTCTTTATTTGCTGTAGCTGTATCGTGGCTTGGGAGGCCCATAACTCACCATATATTCTCTTCATTCTCTCTTCAATATCTTGTCGGCCATTCTTTGTCATATTCTTATCATAGGACAAAAGAAAAGCTGCAATAAGAACGAAATCTGTATGCTTAAGGCTTTCATCCTCCATCGTTGAAAGATGTGGAAGGAGTTTATGAAGAAGCATGGAGCCTATCTCCTGCGTTGAATTCAGAATAGATATAGTTATAATATTTCGACAAGCACCAATGGCATTAATAATATCATTATGTAAAAGACAATAGTCCAATGTCTTTTCAAACCACTCAAGTGCTTCTTCGTGTTTGCCGATATAGTTCAGGTATGATGCCTTGTAGGTATAAGCTGTAACTGTCATAGCTGCTACTGAACTGTCTGACTGGTGAGAATCACACAAGGTTATCCCCTTATCCAATAATGCAAGTGCCTGTCCATCCTTGTAACGGAAAAGGAAACCTGCATAGACGATATAGGTGTAGAGCCACAATGATGGCTGACCAGATGCACGACCGATATCCAATAGACGTTCTCCAAGATCATCTAATTTACCTCTTTGGTCTTTGGAGGCAGCCTTGCCCATCTCGACCATAACTTTTCTAATCTTTACATTAGGATCTTCTGGATTACCTTGTGTAAGCAGATCGTTATAAGCTCCTTCCATATCAAGACTATCCAACCTTATGGTCACACATTGTTCTTTCAGACTGGATGCCAGTGTACTATAGACTTCTTTATCTGTATAGTCAATGACAAGCAGTGCAATATGAGATGGGAGTGTTTTACAGAATTCACCCAGCCATTTCTCAAACAGTTCATAACCACATAATAGTCTGGGAACAAGTCCAAGAAGAAGCATCTTTTGTCCGTAGTTCGGAAGACTCTGACTGAAACTTTCCAAAACAGATAACAACAGTGCTTCCTGCTGAATAGGTTCAGCCTCCTTTACCTTGGTAAGATACTGGGTGTGTTCCTTCCAAGGGAGTTGCGGGTACTGTTCCAATGCACGTGAATACTCTTCAAGCCAATCGTTACATAGCTGCCACGCAAAGGTTTGCGAATCTGCAAAATCAGTAAGCATCACAACAGGAGTTTCTTCTATCTTGCCATAGGGAGAGGATTCCAGTTTCAAAAAACCATTGACAATGGGAAGGTCAGCCTCTCTTATAACAAGTCTGACAAGTTTATAAGCAGACTTTCCTGCCATATTTGACTTCCAGACAGCCTGTATCTTGCCTATGCGTTCTGCTATTGGGTTATGTTCGTTTGACACCATAATCTAAAACTAATTGAGATTGACGGAACCGCTACCCTTGACATTCGTCGTAACAGATTCTATATCTGCAGCTACAGCTCCCTTTATACTTACTGTGTTACCAGCTTCAATCTTTACTTTCTTTGCTTTCTGCTCAACAAGCGCATTACTCTTTATTTTTACAGACTGCGTACCTGTTGTCTTATATTGCTTTGTTGTCTGCTTGATGGAATCCGTTCCGTCTACCTTGATATTCTTTCCATCAACCGATATATTCTTACCGTTTATCTTTATTGTACCATCTTTGTGTAACTCAATGGAAGCACTACCACAGGAGATGATTATTTTGTCAGACGAATCAAATGTGGCATTACCAGAACCGTCCATGTGAATGCTTGTTTTCCCAGGATCAGCTAATGTGACACTACCTTTGGAGTCATCAAGCTTAAGGGAGCTGCCGCTTCGTGTGGTAAGGCTCTTGCAGTTATTGCCTTGACCACCGCCACCACCAGTTGTTCCGTTAAACAGGCTACCCATAACGTATGGGCGGGCAGGGTCACCATGACGGAAGCCGAGGAGGACTTGGTCGCCTACCTCTGGGATAAACACAAAACCGCGGTTGCTCTTTACGTCACTACTGCTACCGCCATCAGGTGTCATCACACGCACCCAACTTGTCTGCATACCATCCGTCTGCCAGTTCATACGCACACGCACACGGCCCTTACCCTCAGGGTCAGCATTGCTAAGCACGGTTGCCATCTGTGTTTCAGCAAGCGGCATACGCACCTTTGGACTTGGCAGTGCCTTTATTGTAGCAGGGATAGCCTTGAAGCGGTTTTTGTAGTAGCTTCCTTGACTCACCTCATGTGTTATTTCGATAATGATAAAGTTACCCAAGCTCTCTTCTGATAGGTTCCCTACACGTTCCAAGAATGAACTGTAGAGACTTATAACGGAACCTACACGCAGAGTAGGTACCTGACTCTCAGCTGTGATATAATGTGTCTCTGCCGTCTCAGCCGCTTGCTTACGCCCCGTGTAGTTATCGAGCTCCGTCGCATTGCTGATACGTGGCAGCGCATGCTGTCGTGCAGGTTTTGAGAATATACCTAATGATGCACGGAAAGCATCACCCGCAAGTTTGTCATGACCATATGCCAAGTTTGGCGTCATACGTTGCATCTCACGGTCAGCACCAGAGTGATAAGAGAACACCTGCTCAGAGCGTGCGAGGGTCTGTAAACCAATGTCAAGTGAAGACAGTGTTGTTCCATATTCTAATCTTATAGGGTCAGCCAATTTCCTTGGTTTACCAAAGATTAGTTTTGTTCCATCGAAATACATCCACTCTTGATACTGATGAGCAAGACGACGGATAAAGTCGAAGTCAGACTCTTCATACTGGCAGATAAAGTCCTTGGTTTCCTTGAATTCAGGATTCAACTCTAATTGCACCTTAGCTTGTTCACACAGCTTTCACTACATCCCCAATGGTTCTATCATTCCATGAGAAGCAGCTATGTGCCGTTTCCATTCTGTAAGTAGCGGAGTAGCCAGAAACGATGATACATCCAAAGTCACTTCCTTCTCTGTGTAATTGTACATTTGTCACCACACCTACGAAGATAGGAGTATTTGCAGCCTTTACAACGATGCTTTCACCCAGCCACTTTTTACTGTTCTCGCTGATGTTATGTACATATCTATTGCCACCAGATTCAAGTTCAACAGACATTTGGAATCGGTGGTGTTTACCTATATTTTGTTCGATTTGTAGAGAAATAAAAGAAGAAAGAGTCTTCTTTCCTATGCTGATAGTGATGGGGTTGAAAGGAATTGACATGGGTTGTTTGTTTTGAAAATTAAAAGCTAATTGGCTTATACGGCATTACATTTAGAATCTCAAGGGAAAGCAATCGGAGTATGTAGGATAGTAAAGTCCCCCCCTTGCTTGAGTAAGAAACGAAAAAGAACTATGCCGAGTACGAAGGCTCAGCATAGTCCTGATGTTTCTCAGACTTATGTGCGAGGCCAACGGTTGTCGAGCTCAGCATTGCCCACGGTGATATTCTCAGCAGAGAAAGTCATACCGATAGTCATAGGAGCCTCGTTGTTAACGTCGAGTGTTTCCTTGTAATGAACGATGTAAGCATTCTTGAAAGAAATCTCCTTCATCTTAGCATCCTCTTCGCTCTTCTTGTAAACGATCTTACCCTCAACAGGCTTGAACTGGCTGTTAAGCATAGCCTCGATAGTAGAAGTGTCATCAGTAGACTCGATGGTTACACTGATACGACCGCCAGAGATGCTTGATGCAGGCTGACCCTTCTTGTCAGTTGTACGGCTGAACTCGTAGTTAGAGTAGAGTACGTCATACTCCTTACCACCCAATTCCAAAGTTGCTCTAAATGAACTCATAATTGAAAAGTTTTTAAGTTGTTAGAAAAAAATGATAAACGAGGCACCCTTATCATCTCCTTTACCAGAAAACAAAAAAGAGAAAACCTCAACAACTTCTTGAAGTCCCCTCTGTACGGCTGTTAAACAGTCTTGCTCTTGAAAGAAGAGGATGATTCACAATCTGTTGTTTTTAATAATGACAAAATTAGAAATATATTTTCATTACAACAAATATAAAAACAATATATAACAGATATTTAAGTTTTAATACAAGCAACGATTAAATTGAGTTGTAAATCGAGATTGTATCTATAACAGTGCTCAGTATAAAGCTTTATCATAAAGTAATATTTTACTCTAACAACATATTCCCTTGTCAAGAGTAAGACTAATGTATAATTTCTATGAGTTTATCGATTAAGGAACTCAATGGAAATGGGAGAAGTAATTCTTTAAGAAAAAACATCTATAAGAACATGATAAGCGCTCAACACCATTGGTGCTTACCATCAGCACGCCATGTGTTGAAGGTAAGCACATCGACTAAAGATAGTGAGAAAGGGATATAATGGCGTTATAATGAATATATTATGACGCAAATGCCTAATCCTTATAAGAGATGTTTATCAGACAGCATCAATACAGCAATCGTTATTTTGGTATCACACAATTAATAAAAAAGTGGTCTCACAAGTGGTATCACTATGGGTACACGGGATAAGTAAAGTACGCTATATATCGGTAAATAAAAATAACTATCAGTGGGAAAACGCAAGATAAATGAAACAAATTTCTATCATTAACAATATTACCCCCTTAGCTCATGGCGATATAATACACTGATAATAAAAACAATAAGAGGAATATCCTTACGAACATTCCTCTTATAACATTCAGTGATTCCGTTGGGGTTCGAACCCAAGACCCACAGCTTAGAAGGCTGTTGCTCTAATCCAACTGAGCTACGGAACCATCATGCGGGTGCAAAGGTACAGATTTAATTCGATTCTACCAAATTCCGTTCCCCCAAATTTCGTGACAATAAACTTATCTGGTAAATTTATTTATACTTCTGCAAGAAAGTATCAGCTTGTGTATTGCCAAGTTCCTTAGCCTTTTGAATATTCTTAAGACCTTCTTCCTTCTGTTTACTTTCACATTGTGCAATACCAAGAATAAGATGGGCATCAGGCTGAGAGGCGTCAAGTTGAATTGCCTGTTGAGCAGCACTGATAGCAGCATCAACCTTGTTTAGACGTAACAAAGGCTACCTGCTTCTGTTGGATATAAGGCTTCCTTAGGATCAAGTTGTGATGCAATAAGAATATCCTGCAAAGCTTGCTGCCACATACGTCCTTTCACCTCGCACTGTTCACGCATATAATAGAAAGCAGCACTAAGACGTCCTTGATTAAAATATTCATATGTATAATAATCCTGTACAGCCTTTCTATATTCTCCCATCTTCTCTAATTGCTGACCACGTGTATAGAAATATGGTGCAGAAGTAGAGACATATGGTGTGTCGCAAAGTTCGATACTCTTATTAAGCAAATCGAGAATCTCCTGATCATTAGCTCCCAAATGCTGACGACTCTGTGCCATCTCTAAGTAAAGTTCTGGATTATTAAACTTAGTCTTTGTCAATGCTTCAAACTCAGTATAAGCTTTTGCATAATCGCCTTTCGCATAGATAATCTGTGCCTGAAGGTGACGATAAGCATCGTTTGCCTTAGTAGTTTCAGCCTTTTTTATCTCATCCAAAGCCTTATCCAATGTCCATCCCACAGACTTTGTCTTTTCAGCAAACTCTTGAATAAGCGCATTACGATAAATAAGACGAGCAAAGTTATAATGTGCTTCATCCTTTGCAGAAACCTTACTAATAGCTGTTTGCATTGTTTTATCCGCATTAGCAAAGTCACCTTTTGCAACTTGTATATTCGCTAAAGCATAATAACCATCATTTGCTTGTGGGAATTTTGTAATAAACTCGTTGACAATAGCTTCGTGTATATTAGTAGGTTTCTCAGAAGAGAGCATCAATGCAACAACAGCCTCCTCTACAGTGTTTGGTAAACCTATTCGAATATTGCTCTGTCGAAGAGTGATATTATTCTGTGAAAGTCCCTTAACAACAAAGTCCTTGGCATAGTTTACATCCGTTGAGCTCTGTGATTCACCAGCAGAATTGAATAAACCGATAACCTGTCCTTTAACATTAAATACAGGAGCACCATTCAACTTGTCAGTAGCTGAAGACTTCAGAATCGTATAATTATACTTATCCATGAACTTTTCAACACTTGACACATCAGCCTTTTCAGCATTACCACTCTTTGGCATTGGTGTAATCCATGCTTCATCACCTACAGAAACTGTTGTTGCCAAAGGAGCAGCAATAGTCTTACCGCTCACTTGAAACTTGACTATATCATAAATCTCATTGGCACCAAGCAAGCAATCCACCTCGTGTTTCTGTCCTTTAGCATCAATAATAACAGCTTTATCTGCTCCTATAAAGGGCTTCCAAGGACTTACAGCAACACCATCTGTACTAATACATACACCATTAGATGTTGCTAATATACTGCCGTCTGCCTTAAAGGTTGTCAATGTAAAAGCTGCATCTGCAGCCTTCTTAATCGCACCAGGTTGAGCAGAAATGTTAGTAGAAACACCCAATATAAGGGCAATGGACAAAATTAAAGTTTTCAGTTTCATATTCATTATTTCTTTCATTGTATATTTTTAGTAAGGTATTACTATTTCTTCTTACTTAAATCTAATAGTTCACGAGCATTCTGTAAAGCTGCATCAGAAACATCGGCACCCGAAAGCATCTGTGCTATCTCATTCACACGCTGCTCTTGAGTCAACTCACGCATGTGACTGCGTGTCCCTTCTGTAGTCTCCTCCTTCTCTACTTTATAGTGTGAAGTTCCCAAAGCAGCAATCTGTGGAAGGTGTGTGATAGAGATAACTTGACGATTATTATTACCCATTTCTTGCATGATGAGTGCCATCTTCTGAGCAATTTTACCACTTACACCCGTATCAATCTCGTCAAAGATAATCGTTGGCAACTTCACTGCCCCACTTACCATTGCCTTTAACGATAACATTACACGAGCAATCTCACCACCAGAAGCTACCTGTGCAACAGATTCCATAGCCGTACTTGTATTGGCAGAGAAAAGAAATTGAATCTTATCTGCACCGTCCATTGTCAAAGGCTTTGGAGACAAATCAACCTTAAACCTAACATTCGGAATACCCAATGGAATAAGTCGGCTACTCATCTGTTCCTCAACAATCTTTGCAGCCTTACGCCTAAGTGTAGTCAACTTCTCAGCTTGCTTTTCACAAGTAGTAAGTTTTGTCTTCACTTCTTGCTCAAGTAATTCCAGTTCTTCATCACTATTGTCAATATTCTTTAGCAGTTCAGCAATGTTGTCACGGATTTTGATGAGCTCTTTCTCCGTTGAAACACGATACTTCTGCTCAAGTGTATTCAGCAAGTCAAGTTGTTGATTTATACTATCTAAGCGAGAAGGGTCAAAGTCAATATTCTCAACTTCACTACCAATCTCACCTGCAATATCTTTCAGTTCTATATGTACTGACGACAAACGCTGTACGAGTTCTTGTGCTTTAGGATATACTTTCTCTATATTTCCAAGACTATCCAGACTTTGTCCCAGCTTTCGAAGAACTCCGTTGTCATCATCACTCAACAGATTATCAGCCTCGTAGAAAGCCGTTTTGATATCTTCCGAATGAGAGAGCGTTTCACTTTCTTGCTCGAGTTCTTCTTGTCTGCCCTCAATTAGATTAGCATTGTCTAACTCATTGAATTGAAAACGCATGAATTCTTCATTTTCCTGCGCTTTGGAAATCTGTTCTTTCATATCTGAAAGACGTCTTTCAGATTCTTTATAGTCTTGATAAGCAGAACGATAAGCAACCAGTTCTTTTGTGTCTTGAGCGATAATATCCACAACATTCAACTGGAAGTCATCCTTCTGTAACAAAAGATTCTGATGCTGCGAATGAATATCTATAAGTTGTTCACCCAATGCACGCATCATTTGTAACGATACAGGTGTATCATTGATAAAGGCACGAGACTTTCCTGTAGCCGTTAGTTCACGGCGAACAATTGTATCTTCAGGTTCAAAATCAATATCTTGTTCCACGAAGAAGGATTCAAATCCATAGTTAGAAAGGTCAAAATGTGCCTCAATCGTACATTTCTTCTCCCCTTGCTTTATCTGTTTGCTATCAGCCCTATTGCCTAACAGCAAACCAATTGCACCCAAGATAATACTCTTTCCCGCTCCTGTTTCACCAGTAATAACCGAGAAACCAGAATGAAAAGCAATATCCAGTTGATCAATCAACGTGTAGTTTTTAATATATAGATGTTTCAGCATATATTTGTCAATTATAATAATTGAAGTTAAGGCAGAGGATAACTGTGTCCTACAAAAAGATTACTATTGTTTTATTTTATCCCATGTAATATTCTGACTGGCATTGATACCAAAGAGGATATCGTAGACCAATTCCTTTTCTTTTTGTGTTCCTTTGCCTTTATATATATTAGCCAACTCGTCCTTCTTATAGTCTGTCCATATTTGTGGTAACATGCTTATTGGACGATTCTCATGTGCCTTCTTTAATCCATTCTCCAAAGCTGATGTGATATTTGTACGACCACGTTCTGCATTGTTAGCCATTTCATCCAAACCTGTTCGGTAATAGTCGTACTGCAATTGGCGGAAAGGTTTCATAGCACCATCAAGATAATCGTTGATAATAGCAAAGCGATTGCGAGAATTGTCAAAAGCTTTCCATCCTGTAAAGTTAAGATTCTGTGCATTATTCGTCAAAACCATGCAGCGTTGTAAGATATCTTCACCACCCATAGGAGAGAAAGAATCCAAATCTAACCCTATGATAAGATAAGCATAGTAAGCTATCAGAGCCGTTAGTTGATTATCTATATTCTCCTCATTAAACTCAATCTGATCGAATTGAGCAAAGGTGAAGTTAAAGTCACCATCTTGATTATTATAGAGTGTAGAACTATAAGCAGCATTATAAACAGGTCGGTTTGCTTGTATCAATGCAGAACAAGTAAAGAGGTTGCTACCTGGGTCATATTTGCTAATAGTAATATTAAAGTTACAGTTTATACGTTCATTTCTTTGAAACTGATAATGAGTCCATTGGCGTGTGTTAATAAACTGTTCCAAAGTCTGTTGTAAATTCTCAAAGACAGAAGCATCTGTACCCTGAATCTGATTATGATTCACGGTTACCTTTGCATTTAGCTCTTGCGCAGATAATTCTCCATTAGAGAATAGAAACAAGCTCGTCAATAATATCACGAGCCACTTCTGTCTTTGGTTTCTTAGCATAACTCTTCTTACCTTCTTTGTTGATAATCGTTATTTGGTTATCATCTGCTTGGAAAGTCGTACCAGGAATTCTCGTTGAGTTCAAAACAATGAAGTCAGCATTTTTCTTTTCCAACTTTCTTTGGGCATTGCTTTCTTCTTCATTTGTTTCTAATGCAAAAGCAACAATGCGTTGTCCTTCTCCTTTCATACTGCCGATAGTTGCAGCAATATCCTGAGTTGGCTTCAGCTTTAAGAGTAGTTCATCCCCCACTCGCTTAATCTTTGCTCAGCAATCGTCTCTGGACGGAAGTCAGCAACAGCTGCACACAGTATTGCTGCATCACAATTAGGGAACTCCCCTACTGCTGCTTCATACATTTCCTTACAGCTTTCAATATCGACTCTCTGAATATTTTCTGTACAAGTAAGGCTCACTGGACCAGCAACAAGCACAACCTTTGCACCACGTCGACTGCACTCTTCTGCCAAAGCAAAGCCCATTTTGCCAGATGAATAATTACCTATAAAACGTACTGGGTCAATCTTTTCGTATGTAGGACCAGCTGTTATAAGAATCTTTTTATCTTTTAAATCTTCTGTATAAGATGGCGACTCCGATGAAGTAGAGAAGAAATCCACCAAAGCCTTAACAATATTCTCTGGTTCTTCCATTCTTCCCTTACCCTCCAAACCACTGGCAAGAAAACCGCTACCGGGTTCAATAATATGATTTCCGAAGCTACGTAACGTCTCTATATTCTTCAGCGTTGACGGGTGCTTATACATATCCAAGTCCATTGCAGGTGCAATGAAGACAGGTGCTTTCATTGAAAGATAAGTAGTAATAAGCATATTGTCAGCTACTCCATTTGCCATCTTACCCAGCGTAGCAGCTGTACAAGGAGCAATAACCATTGCATCCGCCCATAGTCCGAGGTCAACATGAGAGTTCCACGTACCATCCTTTTGTGAGAAAAACTCACTTACAACAGGTTTATGTGTTAATGCAGACAGTGTTATAGGAGTAATAAACTCCTTACCCGCAGGCGTAATAACTACCTGCACTTCTGCCCCACTCTTTATCAGCTCACGGATAATAAGACAACTCTTATATGCTGCAATAGAGCCTGTTATGCCTAAAACTATTTTCTTTCCTTTCAGCATTACCTTACTTATTATTAAACTCTCTCAGGCGAATACGTGTCAAGACCTGCTTTGTATTATAAGTAAAATCACTTGCAAGCATCCAACTGTAATAACCTGGATCTTTACGCAAAACCTCAGCAACATCCCAACCTTTATACTTACCAAAGTTGAATACTTCATGACGGCGTGGCTTTCCTATAGCATCCAACAATTGGTTACCATCCTTATCAGTCATGTCACGCCATATTATACGACCAGCGAAGTCTACAAAGTCATTCATACGAGAAAACTCTGCCAGTTCATCCATGTCGTTATTCAACACACGATCCTCTTCTTCCTGATTGCCGGGAGCATACATATCAAGTTCACCCTGTAGCACACGCCATGTAGCTTCAGTATCCTGATCCGCCTTATGTGCTTCAAAGTCGTCTTCCATCTTCCTACCACAGTAGAACTTATAGGCAGCAGCAAGATTACGACGCTCCATCTTATGATAGATATTCTGTGCATCAATCAGACGACACTTTGAGAAATCAAAGTCAACACCTGCACGCAGAAATTCTTCTGCCAACATTGGCACATCAAAACGATTAGAATTATATCCAGCAAAGTCACAACCAGCAAACTTATCTGATAAATCCTTAGCCTTCTGCTTGAAGGTTGGCGCATCAGCTACATCAGCATCAGAAATACCAGTCAATAGCGTTACCTCTGCAGGTATTGGCTTTTCAGGATTAATAAATATATTTTCTCTTTCTTCCTTTCCATCAGGATGAACCTTGATAAAAGAAATCTGGATAATACGGTCGTTTACAAGGTCAAGCCCAGTCGTTTCCAAGTCGAAAACTATCAAAGGCTTTGTCAAATTCAGTTTCATACGTCTGTGTATAACCCTATATATAATCATAAAGGAGAATGGCTATATAGAAGATACACAGCCATCCTCCCGATAAAATCTATCTCACTTGTTTCTTAATCGTTCAACAGCATCGGCATAATCAGCATGAGAATATCCTCATTCTCTGGCTGAGTACCTGGCACGATTACACCAGCACGTGATGGATCAGCCAACTGAATGACAACATCATCACTCTCAAGGTTATTTAAGATATCAAGCATGCTTGAACCCTTGAAGCCAATGCTCATAGGATTGCCACCATACTCACAGGTAACACTCTCCTTAGCACTTGTTGCAAAATCGATATCTTCTGCATTCAACTCCAACAAACCTGCTGACACATGGAAACGAATCAACTGTGAAGAATCACTTGCAAAAGGTAATACACGACGCAAAGCACCAATCAATGACTTACGATCAATCGTAACCTGATTAGGATTATCCTGTGGGATTACACTGTTATAATTAGGATATTTACCTTCAATCAAACGACATGCGAGGTTGCCTTCAGCAAAAGAAATCTCTGCAGAACGCTCATCGAAACGAATGATAACATCGCCACCATCCTTTGAAAGAACATTCTTCAACAATGAAGCTGGCTTCTTAGGAAGGACAAATGATGCTGGAGAATCACTCTTAATAGAGAAGATCTTGTTTCTTACAAGCTTATGACCATCGCTGGCAACTATTGCCAACCCATCTTCCTTCAAATCGAAATAAACACCATTCATCACTGGGCGGAGCTCATCCTGTGCTGTTGCAAAGAGTGAACGTGTCAGACTATCTGATAACTTCTCAGCTTGAAGCGTAATTGTCGTTGCATTATCTGATACAGACTGCGCCTTTGGATACTCATCTGCACCAAGAATCGGGAAGTTATAAGAACCATTCTGATAGGTAACATAAATCTTCATTTCATCCAGATTAACATCCAATGTCAATGGTTGCTCTGGGAGTTCTTTCACAGCATCAAGAATCGTATGATTGTTCACTGCAAAATTGCCTTCGCCTTCACAACTCTCAAGATTCAATGTTCCGCACATGACATTCTCACTATCTGAAGCAGTAATTGTAAGTTGACCATCATGAACTTCAAACAAGAAGCAATCCAAGATAGGAAGAGAATTCTTACTATTAATTACTCGAGAGAGAGTCAACAACCGGCTGCTCAATGCAGTGCTTGAAAGGTTAAATCTCATTAGTATCTTATTTTAGTTAATATTCTGTTACACTTATTATATATCCAGACGGCTGAAACAAGTCCATTACCATCTTTCAACTTCATCGTACAAAAATACAAAAAAGGGACGTGAAAAACAAAAAATAAGTATAAAAGTTTCGCTTTTTAGAACTATTTTAGTAATTTCGCAAACAGAATAAAGTATTAAAATAACCAAAACAAGTAAGATAAATGGATTTACAAGGAAAAGTAATTGCTGTTCTTCCTGCACGTGAGGGAACTTCAGCTCGAGGACCATGGAAGTCACAGGAGTATGTGATTGAGACACACGACCAGTACCCAAAGAAGATGGTTTTCAATGTTTTTGGTGCTGATAGAATTGAGCAGTTCGCTATTAAGGCTGGTGATGAACTCAATGTAAGTTTTGACATTGATGCACACGAGTACAACGGCCGTTGGTTTAACAATATTCGTGCATGGAACGTTCAGCGTGTAGACGCTACAGCTGCTATGGCTGGTGCGCCTGTTGCTGCAGCTCCAGTCACTCCTCAGCCAGCTCCTGCTGCCCCACAGGCTACCCCATTCCCTCCTGCACAGCCAGAGGAAAATTCTACAGATGACTTACCATTCTAATAGAATTACACGATTTTCCGATTTAAATAAAGACAGACTCTCTGATTTAGTAGAGTCTGTCTTTTTGTTTTAACAGATATTCTTATTACTAAAAATCTTAGCTTTATACCTTATTATATGGTGATACTATGAGTTGTAAACACAATGTCTATAAAAGCAAAACCTATTATCAAATTTATAGTACCTCAAATCCGCAACTAAGCCTTTCAACATCCTTATTGCATTTACACATCCTCTCATTACTGAATTTGCAGATAATTTGAATTTGAAACACCCACTTCTGCCTACAATATCCCCTTACCCCACAATGTGACTTGAGGCAATACGCAGTATTATTCCCAAAAATCCTGCATACCATCCATCCGTTTCTGTCTTTGAATCACAAGTCGGTATGCTTTACCCTTCCACTTCTCAACAAGGATAGAGTTCAATTCAAACTCAATGCCATTGATTTCCTCTGTTTTCCAGCCTTTGAGAGCAAAGGTGTCATTGTAGATCGAACTGCAGCGGTTAGCACGGATATAGAAGGACTTGCTGTGTTTTTCTATTTCCTCCACAATTTCCTTGGAGCATGCTCCACAATCAGTTCTGAAGCGATTGATAATGAGCCCATTCTGTTCAAATCTCTCAAAGAACCTCTTCTGCGTGTTCTTCTGATGGAAACGAAAAATTGTGTTACCATTGCTATTCTCTATACCGACTATCAAATCGCCAATAACCGACACGCCAGGGCGATAACCAAAGAACTTCTTGTATGTAGGCTTTGCATCATACTTCTCTATCTCTATGATCTGATGGTCGAAATCAACATCATACATCTCACTCCCTTTCAGTTGGCCAGATGCAAATATACAATTGAGCAATAAAGTATTGAGAGTGTCAGCCGTATTGAAATCGTAGGTCTTGCCCATATCTGATGTGTATGAAATGTTTTCTTGCGTCAACTCCTTTATCGCTCTGAGGATAGTATCAGAGCTACAAGTGCGAAGTGTCAGATGAAGCGAGAGGTGGTTCATCAAATGAGTAGTGACATCCTGGGGTACATGATCCGCCACAGAAGTAGATACTCATGAGAGAACGAATGATTTCGCTGTACTGATAACCGAACGATCTACACCTTAGACCGAGGGTTGAGTCGATTACAGATGATAATGTGTGGAGTCAAATTGCTCCATGATTGAAATAACACCCCAAAAGGAGTGAGTCTCTCGGATTTAATTTGTATCTTTGCCATGTCCATCGTCGCATTCTCTTGTTTTTTTGCAACACTAAGATAAGTGAAAACTCTGACATGGCAAAATCCTGAGCAACTTTTTGTTGCTCTGGTACTTAAAAAGTTTAATTTATAATAGTGTTGCGGAATTAAGAATGTTCATGTAAAACAAAGTACTTATGATATCTGTCTATTCCATCAAACCGCAGTTTCAACGGGTGTTAACGCCTATTTTAGAGTTGTTGCATCATGCAAAAGTTACTGCCAACCAAATCACCTTGTGGGCTTGTGTCCTCTCACTTGTCATCGGCATTTTGTTTTGGTTTGCGGGCGATGTGGGTACATGGCTCTACCTTTGCCTGCCTGTGGGACTGCTGATACGTATGGCCCTGAATGCCTTAGACGGCATGATGGCTCGTCGTTACAATCAAATAACCCGAAAGGGAGAGCTGTTAAACGAAGTGGGTGATGTCGTTTCGGACACCATTATTTATTTTCCGCTGTTGAAGTATCATCCCGAAAGTCTTTATTTTATTGTGGCTTTCATTGCCCTCAGCATTATTAATGAATACGCAGGAGTGATGGGAAAGGTGCTGTCGGCAGAACGACGGTATGATGGTCCGATGGGCAAGAGCGACCGTGCTTTCGTTCTCGGCCTCTACGGGGTGGTCTGTTTGTTTGGTATAAACCTTTCAGGATATTCCGTTTACATCTTTGGGGTTATCGATTTGTTGCTTGTACTCAGCACGTGGATTAGGATAAAGAAGACGTTAAAAGTAACCAGGAATTCGCAAACGCCTGAGTAAACCGATGGTATTGATAAGCAGTGGAGTATGAAAAAGAAACCTTATCCAACGGTTGCGGTTTTTTCTGGCGGTGGTACACGTTATGCTTTGTATCTCGGCATGTATGCGGCGATGCAACATTATGGTGTAAAGCCCGACCTGCTGATTGCCGCTTGCGGTGGCAGTATCGCTGCCAACATCATCAACTCATTTGCTACCGACGAGCAGCGAAAGGCCTTTATACAGTCGGAAGAGCTGTATCGCTTTGTGCAAAACACCCGAATGACACGTTTCAAAATGCTGTATAAGATAGGTGTCTATTGCCAACGCAAGGTGCGAAACACATTCTATGCTCCTTATATAGAAAATATTTTCGATAAATTTATCGTAGACATGCCCACCGACATACGCCCGCTTTTGCCCTCGTTGGCTGTTCGACCAACCCTTCCCACCATCGTAGTAGGTGCCCGATTGTTGTTTGACAGGGCTGACATCGGTAAAGAAAGAAACGGAAGAAAACTTTATCGGAAGGTGCTTTACCGATGCCGAGACAGCTAGAAACATCGATTTGCCAGCTGTTAACTGCAATTTTAAAAGCTATGAGGGTAGTGCCATCGACTCGCAAGTTGAGCTGTTTCAAGATGTTCCCTTACCCATTGCCACCCGAATATCTGTTTCGGATATGTTCTACGTTCAGCCCGTGCATTACAAAGGTGCCTATTTTGCGGGCGGAATTATTGATTTGATGCCCATAGAACTGGCCGAACAACTTGGCGAAACAATTATCTTTGAGAAGAAAAAGGGGTTTGGCACCATCGACGAGGCACTTATTAGAGCCGTATTTGGATATAGTGGAAATCGCCGATTGCAAGAAGTGATGACGCATTCGGTGAACTATTGGGTAGACACGGCCGACATGAACCAGGCACTTTCGGGCCATTACATCGAAAAAAACATCAATCTTCTGAAGCTCCAGGTAGAACTGAAACTGCCCAAAACCTATGCCCAGTTTGTAAAAGATATGAACTTTCAATGGCAATACGGATACGATAGGGTTGCCCAACATTTTAAAAACAAACAGGTATGAACATCTTTATTACGGGCGGAACATCGGGTATCGGCTTGGCCTTGGCGCGGTTTTATGCTGCCAAAGGCCATCGGGTGGGGGTGTGCGGACGAAATACGGCACGAATAGACAGGAGTGATGAGGTTAACAAACTGTTACTTGCATACCAGCTGGATGTGTGTGATAAGGACGCATTAACCGTTGCCGTAGAAGTGTTTTGTGCCGATAAGGGGTTGGACATGATGATTGTTGCTGCTGGATATTACCGTAACGGCGTTACTGAAGAAGTGGATTTTGAGCAGACTTCACAAATGTTGAAGGTTAATATCGCGGGTGCATTGAATGCGATGGAAGTGGCACGAGAAGCAATGAATGCATCCGGCGGACATTTGGTAGTGATTGCTTCGGTGGCAGGATTGTTGCATTATCCGTGCGCAAGCGTATATGCCAAGTGCAAAAGAGCATTGATACAGATAGCCGATGCTTATCGCCAAAGTCTTGCCGACTATCAAATAACGGTTACAACACTTGTTCCGGGCTACATAGACACGCCACGATTGAGAGAGATATACCGTAATGACCTTTCCAAATGTCCGTTCTGCATGCCCTTAAATCGGGCTGTTGAAACAATGACAAAGGCCATAGCGCAGCGCAAAGAACAGGTGGTGTTTCCGCCAAAAATGCGCCTTTCCATCGCTTTTCTTTCGCTTTTACCCACTTGTTTGTTATCGGCTTTTATGCACCGAAAGACATTATGGAGCATTCCCAAATAAACAACAAAACTGTATGGACGTGTAAGCGGCCCTTGCCAAACGGTTTGATGCAGCGTTGCGGTATAGATAACAAATGCTTGCAAGTAAGCAAATACATCGCCCTTGTTATTTGTTGGGGTGTATTCTATGCTGTTTATACTTTTGCTGCAAGCTATGCGGCATCGCTTAAAGAGGTGTCTTCGCTTTGCTTTTCGTTTGAAAAAGCCATACCGTTTGTACCTTTTGCCATCTATTTTTATAGCAGTAGTGTGGTATTTTTTATATGGGTTTTCTTCCTCTGCAATACTTTTCGGCAGCTGTCGACATTAAGTAAACGCATCGTTTTTATAACCGTATTATCGGGAATTTGTTTTATTATCTTTCCGTTAAAACAAAGTTTTGTACGTCCGGAAACAGCCCATATCTTGTTTTCTTTCATCAATACGTACGATACACCTTTTAATCAGGTCCCGTCTTTACATATAGGTTATGCCTGCATCTTTTGGAGTGGGGTGCGAAATAGCAGGTTCAGAAACTTACTGAGAATGTGGTTGGTGTTGTTAATGCTGTCTACCCTTTTGGTGTATCAGCACCATTTCATCGATATTACTACCGGTTTGATGGCAGGTTTTCTGACGTTATGGATGTTTCCTTACCGTAAAAAGCGCAACCAACAAATAGCAACGGTTTACTTTTTTGTTGCCGCTGTGGGGTTGACGGCGTTATTGTTTGCCATCGAACATTCGGTTTTAGGAAGTATTTTTTTATTGTGGGGCATACTCGTCTTGCTTTTATTGGGCCGTGCTTATTATCGCTCTAATCGACATTTTCTTAAAGACGACCACGGTTGCATCGGTTTTTTGCGTTATATTTTCTATTTTCCCTATATCGCAGTGTATCGCATATTGTGGTTGTTTTCTCGTCAGGCACCTGTAGAAATTGCACCCAACATCTTCGTTGGAGGCTTGCTTTCATGCCGTTCTGCTCGGAAATTCACCATGTTGGGAGAGGTTTCGGTGTTCGACCTTTCAGCCGAATTACCCGAAAACGCCTACTTTCGCACATCGGCAGATTACCATTGCTTTCCGCTTTTGGATATTGCCACTATCCCCAAAGCCTGTGAGGAGCGTATTGTAAATACGGTTTTAGAGAAGATGAAAGCCGAAGATGTGCCTCGAAAGCTATATATTCATTGTGCAATGGGCCGTTTTCGGAGTCGCCGAATAGGTGAAACGGTGCAGTTAATGATAAGTAAAAATTTAACCAAAGATAAAAATGGAAACAGGAACATTTAAGAGTTTTGACAACGCAGATATTTTTTATAGGGTGTGGAATTACAACCCTTCGCAGAAAACCATTGTGATATTGCATCGCGGGCACGAACATTCGGGACGTTTGCAAGCCTTTGCCGAGAACGAGCAATTTGTGCATTTCAACATCTTTGGCTTTGATATGCGTGGACTGGGGCATACTTCACAATCCGTTTCGCCCCATTTTATGGACTATGTACGCGACTTGGATGCTTTCGTAAAATACCTCTATGAGCAGTATGGAATTGTTGAGAGAGACATCTTTGTGGTGGCTAACAGCATTGCAGGTGTAATTGTTCCGGCGTGGTGTCACGACTTTGCGCCCCGTATTGCTGGTATGGCACTTCTTGCTCCTGCGTTTACCATTAAGTTATATGTGCCTTTTGCAAAGACGGGAATTGCGTTGGCAGCGCGGCTCTTCAAACACCTAACAGTGCCCAGTTATGTAAAATCGAAGGTGTTGACACATGATGTGGAACAGCAAAAGGCGTACGACACCGACCCGCTAATTACTAGAGAAATTGATGCGCACTATCTCTTGGATTTGCTGAAAGCAGGAAAGCGTATAGTAGAAGATGCTGCTGCCATAACCATACCGACGCTATTGCTCTCTGCCGGTAAAGATTACGTGGTGAAAGACGATATGCAAAAGCGGTTTTTTGTTGACATCAGCTCCACCCAAAAGCGGTTTGTCAAGCTTAAAGGGTTTTATCACGGGCTATTGTTTGAAACGCAACGTGAGCAGGTTTACAATCCTATTGCTGAGTTTATTAACCGCTGTTTCTCACTCGAACAACCGCCGGCGACCTGTATGCCTGATAAATTTACAGTTGACGAGTATAACAAAATGACTTTGAATATGCTTCCCCGAATTGAACGTTGGGGCTTCGGATGCAGAAATGGATGCTCCATCACTTGGGATTTCTTAGTAAAGGAATGCGTGTGGGACTAAAATATGGTTTTGATTCGGGTATGTCTCTGGATTATGTTTATCGCAACCAAGCACAGGGATGCGGACCAATTGGGCGATGGATAGACAAAGGCTATCTTAACACCATTGGTTGGCGAGGAGTAAGAATACGACGAGAGCATCTCATCGCAACCGTAGAAGAGCGTATTGAAACGCTTAAACAGCGCAATGAACCCGTGAAAATACTCGATATTGCTGGTGGGACGGGTAATTATTTGTTCGACATCAAACGCAAGTTCCCGGAAATAGAAGTGGTTATAAACGACTTTTCGGAAGCAAATATTGCTTTCGGCGAGGCACAGATACAACAGCAAGGACTTCAAAATATACGGTTTACTCGTCTTGATTGTTTTAATAAAGACTCATATCGACAGCTGAATTTTGAACCTAATATTGTTATTATTTCTGGTATATTTGAGCTGTTTGGTGATAACGAGCTTGTTTGTAAGGCCATCTCTGGTGCTTTATCCGCACTGCAACCGGGCGGCTTTTTGGTCTATACTGGTCAGCCTTGGCACCCTCAGTTAAAAATGATTGCTTTCGTATTAAACAACCATCAAGAGCGTGATTGGATTATGCGGCGGCGTTCGCAACGCGAACTAGACAGTCTTTCGCCTTTTATGGCTTAACCAAATATGGCATGAAACTCGATAATTTCGGTATCTTTACCGTTAGTTATGGAACGAAATAAGTTGCAAACGGGCTTTTTCTTCAGCCGCAGACAAATTTGTTGGGGGCGTTGTTATCAAAGTAAGACGTGTTGATGGCGATGTTTCGGCGTGTCAAAGTCATTTTCCAATTACCCGTCGCCCTACCATTTTGTAGGACAAGGGGAAAGAAAACACCGTTAGTAAATGCTTTGCTGTTGTGAGAAGCTTGCAAAACATCGCCGCGATACTTGTAGGCAATGATGTATTCGTCGTAAGCAGACAGAAAGATAAATCTTTCTTTCTCTTTGATGTCGATTGAAGAAGATTCGTGCAGCAGATAAGTTTTATCGTTGAAAACGACCTTTTGAAACTCTTTTTCAATAATTTCAACGCCCAATCGCACCTCTTTCACTGACAATCCCGATCACCAACAGAAGTCGTCTAACGTTGCTGGGGCATGACTTCTAAAGTAATTGCGTGCCAATATGCTCAACGCCTCGTCTTTTGTGGGTAAGGGTATAGGGGCTACTCGCTCGTCTAAGAGCATGTAGGTATGTGCGTTTCCCACTTCAGGGCCGCTGCAAATGAGTGCCTCGCATTCGGCATTCTCCAAAAAAGGTTCATAAAAACAGTGTCCGAAGGTAAGCCTTTTTCAGCCATTCGTTCTGTAATTTGCTGTTTGGCAAGGCTCTCTCCGCCGCTCAACATGTCATAGATATGCTGGTTCGCGGTGTCGTACATCTGCTCGGAGAGGGACACTCTTTTATTGCACTTCGTTTTGGAACTTGCATCTCTGAGCCAAGCTCAGGGAGGTGAACACTATATAAAGAAGTTTGACACATGGCATCATCTTGTCGTCATGCTTTATGCCGTAATGATGCGTTTAGACTCTCTGCGTGAGATAAAGGCCTCTCTCTTTGCTAATTAATCGCTTTTATCATCTTGGTTTAAAGCATTTTCCTTATCGAAGTACCTTGTCAGATGCAAACAAACGTCGAGATTCCGAGATATTCGGTTCAATCTATATGAACTTATATGAGAAATACCGCCATGAGCTTTACTCGGACAGCCGAAATTGTGGACAGCCTAAATGGCTGAAGAATCTAAAGATAATAGATTCTACGACAATAAGTCTGTTTTCTAACTTAGTCTTTAAAGGAGTAGGACGTAATCCCAAAACTGGTAAGAAGAAGGGTGGAATAAAAGTACATACAGAGATATTTGCTAATGAGAATGTTCCAAGCGATATTAAGTTCACATCTGCAGCCAGTCATGATCAATTTGCACTTATCCCAGAACGATACGCCAATGAGGTATTGATTGCTTTTGACAGAGCCTATATAAACTATGAAAAGTTCTCTGAACTGACGCAAAAAGGCGTTATATATGTAACTAAGATGAAAAATAATCTTAGCTTTGAAAGGATTGCTGATACGGATTACCAGATGACTACTGATTATGGAGCTGTACGCATAGAAACCATTCTCTTCCATAAGCATACAAAGGAAAAAGATATCTACCATAAAGCAAGAAAAATCACATATCAGGATAAGACCAAGAAAGGGAAAATCAGATTCATATCACTGCTGACCAATGATTTTCAGATGTCAGCAGAAGATATTATAGCTATCTACAAGAAACGATGGCAAATAGAAACCTTATTTAAGCAAATAAAACAGAATTTTCCGCTAAGATACTTCTATGGAGAGAGTGCGAATGCTATAAAAATACAAATATGGATTACGCTTATAGCCAATCTGCTTATAACCATAGTGAAGAACAAAATAAAGAGACCTTGGAGCTTCTCAGGCTTGGCAACAATGATAAGAATTTTACTTATGAGTTATGTCTCAATATAAAGCTTCTTTGAGCAGCCACATAGAGACTGGGATAGATTGATTAGCCAAGTAAAAGCCCCACCAGAAGAGTTGTCATTATTCTAGGGGGGCTTGGAATTTGAAATTAGAACTAATCATGTGCATTTCAGCAGGATTGAGAGAGAGTATTGCAGCATGTAGAGGTTTTATCGGACAGCAATATTACTTTTTTGAAGCTTATAAGACTATATTTATGTAAATATTTTTGCGCGCAATTGATAACCTATTGCAAGCTAATTTGCACTCAGCACCATTGGTGCTTACTATCAGCACAACACGTGCTGAGCATTAGCATAATATGTGCTAAATAGTAATACATCAAGAATAGATGAGAGAGAAAGGGCATTATAATAATCGTATAATAAGAGATTAGTGACCAATTGAAACAAAAAGTGGTATTATATCTCACCCTTCAAAAACCATAATAAACAAAAAATCGCCCAAGGATTTATTGACCCCTTGGGCGATTTATATACTTATTTAATAAGTCTGTAGCCTATTAAACTGCTGCTGCAATCCACTCATATACAAAGCTGCATACACCGAAGAGGAGAATTCCTGCCATGCAAACAGCCAAAGCGAACTTAGTGTTACAGTCACTCTTGAAGGTTGGCAATGGATTGTCTGTACGAACAATATACATAGCCTTTACAATCTTAAGATAGTAGTAGAGTGAGATAACAGTGTTGAGCAATGCGATGAATACAACCCCATAAGCCCATGCTCCCATTGTAGTGTTGATGTCAGCACCATTAACGCCTGACATGAAGATGAAGAACTTAGAGAACATACCTGCAAACGGAGGAATACCACCGAGTGAGAACATCGCTAAGGTCATCAAGAAGCTCAGACGTGGGTTGGTCTGATAGAAACCATTGTAATCATCAATATTGGTCTTACCACCATTATTCTGTTCTACAACAGAGATAATAGTGAAGACTGCCATGTTAGCAACAACATAAATCAGAACGTAGTAACTAAGTGCAGCAACTGAATTTGCCCAATTATTACCAATAGCTGCCAACATAATATAACCAGCCTGAGAGATTGAACTGAAAGCCATGAAACGCTTCAATTCACTCTGACGTACGGCAAAGAGATTGGCAATAGTAATTGAAAGAACAACTACAATCATCAGCAACACGTGCCAATACTCCATCATGCCATCAAAGACATGGAAGAGAATACTCAACAATGTGAAGGCTGCAGCACCTTTTGAGATTACACTCAAATAACCAGTAACAGTTGTTGGTGCGCCCTGATAGGTATCAGCTGTCCAGAAGTGGAATGGAACAAGAGAAATCTTGAAACCAAGACCACTGAAGAAGAACACGAGACCCATGATTACCAATGGAGTTGCCTCCATCTTTGTAGCGATATCAGCGAAGTAGAGAGTACCAAACTGACCATAAAGGAAGCTGATACCATAGAGCATTACACCGCTTGAGAAGGTTGCTGTCAAGATAAACTTAGCTGCACCCTCTGCAGAGTTCTTGCGATACACATCGAAGGCAACAGTACATGCCAAAGGCACAGATGCCATTTCAAGACCGAGGAAGAACATCAAGAAGTTGCCTGCACTCATCATGGTGAACATACCAAGCAGTGTTGAAACAATGAGCATATAGAACTCAGCTTCTTTACCGCTCTTTGCAGCCCAAACACGACTCTGAACTATAACTATAAAGGTACCCATAGAGAGTATTGCCTTCATCACATCAACAGCAGGTGTTGTTTCATACATACCACCGAACAGACTCTGTGTGCCCATAGGATAAAGACACACGAAGGTGTTCAGAAGCAAGAGTACAGAAGCCAGCGGATTGAACCACTTGCGTTCTTCAGTCTTTGCCGTTGCAAGTCAGCAACGAACAAAACAATCAGGATGGCAATAAGACTTGCCTCCGGAATCATCTTAAAGAAATCACTATAATTCATTTCGCCAGTTTATTAAAGATTACCCAAATTTGGTATATATGTGATAATGTGATCAAAGATAGGATGAACCGCGTCCATAATCATATTCTCAAAGAAGAGTGGACAGAGACCTAAACCTGCAACGCAGAAGATTAGACAGCCGATAGCGAATCGCTCGTCCCATGTAGCATCATGTAACTCATAGAACTTCTTATTTGGAATTTTCTGGAAGAGAATCTTTCCTACCACACGTAAGATGTAGACAGCTGTGATTACAATTGCTGTACAAGCAATGATTGTTGCTACACGATGGAATGTACCTGCATTCTCAAATGAACCTACGAAGATTGTCATCTCAGCAACGAAGCCTGAGAAACCAGGCAAACCAAGGTTAGCAAGACCTGCTACTACATAAGATACAGCCAAGAATGGGATAACCTTCATAAGACCACCAAGGTAACGAACATCACGTGTTCCTGCACGGTGATAAATCATACCGATACATGCAAAGAACAAGGCTGTCATCAAACCGTGTGAAAGCATCTGGAGGATTGCACCTGTGATAGCTGTCTGTGTTGTCATAACCAAAGCGAAGAGTACCATACCACAGTGTGAAACAGAAGAGTATGCGTTGATATACTTCAAGTCGGTCTGTACACAAGCAGAAAGTGCACCATATACTACAGAGATTGTTGTCAACACAAGGAATACAGGTGCCCACATCTCCAAAGCATCAGGCATAAGGAACATTGCAATACGCAAACAACCGTAGCCACCAAGCTTCATCAATACACCTGCGTGGAGCATTGATACTGCTGTAGGCGCTGAAGCGTGACCGTCAGGAGACCATGTGTGGAATGGGAACAATGCACCAAGTACACCAAAACCAATAAACACCAATGGAAAGAAGATGTTCTGAATGTTCTTAGGCATAGCATGCATACGTGCTAACTCCATTACATCCATTGTGGTAGCACCACTAAAGTAGTAGATACCAAGGATACCGAGTACCAAGAGAGCAGAACCACCCATCAACATCAAGGTAAGCTTCATTGCTGAATACTCCTTAGGACCAGTACCCCATACACCGATGAGGAGGTACATTGGAATCAGCGCAACCTCATAGAACATGAACATGGTGAACATATCCGTAGAGATAAAGAAGCCAAATACACCTGAAGACAAGAGTACAAACCAAAGGAAGTATTCTTTCTTCATTGGTTCAAGCTGCCAGCTGGCAAAAGTACCTGTGAAAATAATGATTGCAGAAAGCAGAATCATTACGACAGAGATACCATCTACACCTACCGAGAAGGCAATATTTAGAGGCTTAAACCACATTACGGAGTTTGTCAACAGCATCGCATCATGATTACCTGCGTTGCGCTGTTGAACGAAATAAACAGTCAGCCAGATTGCACCTATCAAAAGTGCCGTAGAGCCGGCTACCATCACACCGCGTACCTGATTATCATTCTTCGCTACCCAAAGGGCGAAAAGCATCAGGACGGGGATAATTACAAATACAGTTAATATCCAACTCATTTCTTTAAATCAAGCAAAGTAATACTAATGTTAATGCTACAGTACCAGTGATAAACCATACGGCATACTGACGAACATCGCCACTCTGCCATGAACGGATAGACTCACCAGCCTCCTGTGTACCCCAAGCCATGAAGTTAAACGTACCATCGATAACGTGGCGGTCGAACCATGCGATTGGAATAGAGAAGCAACGGAATACGATCTTGTGTGTAAAGAACTGCCATGCATTATCAATATAGAATCTGTTGAGGGCAGCCTTGTGCAAACGTGGGAAGGTACGCTGCAAAGCATCAGCAACAGGCTGCTTCTTGCCCATGTACATCCAAGTTGCAAGAGCGATACCGATAACTGCTGCAATGATACTGGTTGTAGCGATGCTCCAGTCAAGATGGATATCATAGCTGAGACCATTAGCACTTACAAAGTGACCAAATGGAATCCAACCTGCAGTGATAGAGATAATTGCGAGGAATACCAATGGACCCCACATTACGAAAGGTACTTCCTGTGGACGACGACGATTCTCTGGGTCTTGCTCGTAATAAGATTCACCCCAGAAGATTACGTAGTAGAGACGGAACATATAGAAAGCTGTCATACCAGCTACAAGTGTCATAATCCACTTTAAAGCCTGTCCTTCTACACCAGGAAGTGCATTACATGCTGAGATAATCTCATCCTTAGAGAAGAAACCTGCAAATGGAGGAATACCAGCAATTGCCAAGCAACCAATCAAGAAACAGATATTCGTAATTGGCATGTATTTGTGTAATCCACCCATATACTCCTTAAAGTTGCTACCAATGATAACAATAATAGCACCAGAGCAAAGGAAGAGCAGAGCCTTGAACATTGCATGAGTGAAGAGGTGGAACATTGCTGCCATATAGCCGAGACCACCATGGTGGAGATATTCTGCACTATAGAATGAACCGTGCTCCTTCTCATAGAAGCAAACACCAAGCGCAACAAGCATATAAGCAATCTGTGAGATAGTAGAGAATGCCAAACCACGCTTAATATCACGCTGAGCACAAGCTACTGCTGCTGCATAGAAGGCAGTAAATGCTGCAATCCAAGCAATCCAATGGAGTTGCTCCTGTGCACCAAACTGTACATAGATTGGTAACAATGATGCAACCTGGAAAACACCAGCAACAACCATCGTAGCTGCGTGAATCAAAGCAGACACAGGTGTTGGACCCTCCATAGCATCTGGCAACCAGATATGCAATGGGAACATTGCTGACTTACCAGCACCACCAATGAACATCAAGAAGAGAGCTGTTGGGAGTACCCAAGTCAAATGTGGGTTCTTAGCCAAGCCATTCAGTGTCTCAGCAAGACCTGGATTAACATTAAGATCATAGTTGAATGTGCCAACATAGAAACTGAAGAACAAGATACCAATCAAGAAGAACAAGTCAGCAAAACGTGTGACAATAAAGCCTTCTTGCTGGCATGTACTGCAGTATGCTTTGGATAATAGAATCCAATCAACAGATATGAACATACACCTACCAACTCCCAGAAGAGATACATCTGGAAAATATTAGTTGCCACTACAAGGCCAAGCATTGACATCGTAAAAAGTGATAGGTAGGCATAGAAACGCTGGAAGCCGTGCTCATACTCCTCAAACTTATAATTCTCATCACGTTCAGCCATATAACCGAATGAATAGATGTGAACCATCAAGCTGACAGTAGTAATGACGATTAACATCATCACACTGATTGGAGAAAGACGGAAACCAATGTTGAAAGTCAAAAGTTCAGTAAACTTCAACCATGTAATGTTGAAGACTGTAACAGTTGGGTATGTACCATTTGCCAAACGACCATCAGTTACATTGAAGGTCTCGCCCATTGCTGTATACTCACCAGTATAAAGAAATAATGGTAAGCAGTGTAAAGGCTAAGCACAAATAATGTTCCCAACATACAAGTGCCGATTATACCAGCGACCTTGCGAGGCATCTTCATACCGAACAAACCAAGCACAACAGCGCTTAGGAACGGGAGAAGAAGTATCAAAAATGCGTAATCAAACATATTTGTTTCTCTTTATAATTTCATATTTTCAATACTGTTCACCTGATCGCTGTGGAAATGACGGTAAACATTGATGATAATAGCGAGTGCAACAGCTGATTCAGCAGCACTTACACCGATAGAGAAGAGTGTAAAGAACATACCCTCATATCCATCAGGGAAAAGTAGACGGTTGAATGCAGCAAAGTTAATATCTACGCTATTGAGAACTAACTCTACGGAGATAAGCATTGCAACAAGGTTGCGACGGGTTACGAAACCAAATACTCCGATAAAGAACAATAGTCCACTAAGGACAAAGAAATATCCTACTGGTATCATTTGCTTTCCTCCTTCTTTTTGTTATTCAATATAACCAAGCCACCAATGATACAAGCCAAAAGAAATACAGAGATGAACTCAAATGGGAGAACATAACCATACTTATTGGCTGTCATCAAATTACGACCGATGGTTTCCATTGTAACCTCATTTGATAAAGAATCACCATTCACTACAGTGTGACGCAAAACTTCATTCTTTAACAGAACAAGGATTACTGTACCAAAACCAACTAAAGCAATGAAGGCTGCAAGGAAAGTACGCTTTCCTAACCAACGCTCAGAAAGACCTTGCAATGTACGCTTACTTACTAATTGAATAGCGAAAATGTACATCATTGTGATACCACCAGCATAAATACTGATTTGAGCAGCACCAAGGAATGTGTAATCGAGCAGGAAGTAGAGACCTGCAACGCCAAAGAGCACAAACAGCAATGCTGTCGCAGCTCGCATGATACGCTTCGTCGACACGCAGAATACGGCTGAAGCCAGTATAATAACGGCGAGAACCGCAAACATAATTAATCTTGCCATATCTCTAAACCTTTATTTCTTTAGTATTGAATGTTCCTACCTTCCAGTCTGCACCACCGTCGATAAGATCAGGCAGTGAACCACCTTCATATACCTCCTTATCAAGGTGAAGGATTAACTTAGAACGGTCGAAGACAGCATTCTCGAAATCATTCGTAAACTCAATTGCATCGAAGTTGCAGGCATTAACACACAACTCACAGAACATACAATCGCCTAAGTCATACTCATAATCAACGAGCTGCTTCTTCTTTTTACCTGTCTCTTCGTTGGTAACCATCTCAGAAAGAATCTTGATAGTACCATTAGGACAAGCCTTCTCACACATTGTACAAGCAGTACACTTGTGATTCTTTTCTTCGTCACGCTTGAAGACCAAACGGCCACGGTGACGCTTGGCTACGTGAAGGGTTGTCTTACGATTCTCAGGATACTGCTCGGTAGATTTTGGTGTGAAGTATTCCTTCATGGTCACCTTCATACCCGTAGCAAGTGTCTTGAGTGCGCTCCCGACCTCACCAAAATATGATTGTTTTTTATCTTCCATTCTCTTTAACCATTAATAGTGAATCGTCCAACCGAATGCAACACACACCGTCATCAACACAAGGATAACCAATGATAGTGGCATAAGATACTTCCACTCTAATTTCAGAATCTGATCGATACGGAGACGTGGGAATGTCCACTTAATCCACATCAGCAAGAATACTACTGCGAATGTCTTACCAAGGAACCAAACAAGACCTGGAATATAATTCATAATAGCATCGAAGCCATCTAATCCAATGTTCAAAGGAGCCCAACCACCTAAGAATACAGTAGTTGCAATACCTGCTACAACAAATAGATTAAGGTACTCTGCCAAGTAATAAAAACCAAATCCCATACCACTATACTCTGTATGGTAACCTGCAGTCAACTCACTCTCAGCTTCTGCCAAGTCAAATGGACCACGGTTAGCCTCTGCATTACCAGCAACACAGAATACGAGGAAAGCCAAAGTAGCAGGAACATGTCCCTGTACGATCAACCACTGCAAAGGACCTGTCTGTGCTTCAACAATACCTGAGATCTGCATAGTACCAGTCAGAATAACTGCTGAAATCAAACAGATACCTAATGACAACTCGTATGAAATCATCTGTACTGCACCACGCATAGCAGAAAGGACTGAATACTTGTTGTTACTACCCCATCCCGCAATAAACACACCAATAACACCAATAGAACTAATGGCTGTTACAAGGAAAATACCGACATTGAAATCAAGGATATGAGCACCCTTATTCCAAGGAAGGAAAGAGAATGTACCGACAGATGCAATAATTACAAGGAATGGAGCCAAGTAATAAAGCAGTTTATCTGCCTTATCAACAGCAAAGATTTCCTTAATCAACATCTTCAATACGTCAGCAAAGACCTGTAAGGTACCCCACCATCCTACTCTGACAGGACCAATACGGCACTGGAAGTAGGCGCAGACCTTACGCTCCATAAAGATAAGCACAATTGCAAGCAAAGCATAAGCAAGAAGTATTGCCAGTCCCACCGCAACGCACTCAATCAGAACGGTCCAGAAATTACTCAAGCCACAAGTGACGCGAAGCAATTCATCGAACCATGTTGTTACTATTCTAAAATCGAACATAGTATGATTTAATTCTTAATTGATTACTTTAATGATAACCTTGTTAGCGATCAATATCAGGAATAACGAAGTCAAGCGCAGCACCAGTAGTCACCAAGTCGGCAATCTTCTGACCACGCAACATCTTATCCATAGCACCAACAAGTGTCAGACCCATAGGACGGAACTTCAAACGATATGCAGTCTTGTCACCACGTGAATCCAGATAAGCACCAAACTCACCACTTGCACCCTCAACAGCGAAGTACCACTGTCCTTCAGGAACCTTGATGATTGGCTTCTGCTTAATATAGAACTCACCCTCAGGGATATTGTCAATGAGCTGCTCAATAATATTGAGACTCTGATAAATCTCCTGAATATGACAATAGTAACGATCCATAGAATCGCCATGAGTCAAAGTAATCTGCTCAAAGTTAACCTTATCATACATAGCATATGGATGGTTCTTACGAACATCATTCTTCCAACCACTTGCTCTACCAGCAGGACCAGTCACACCATAGCTGATACAATCTTGCTCATCCATAACACCAACATTACGGAAACGCTCATGGGTAATGACATTATCACCAAAGACATCAAGATACTCTTGAACCATTGGACGTAGGTACTTGCAGAGCTCCTTAACATTTGAAACGAAGTTCGGATCAATATCAGCCTGCAAACCACCTATTCTATAATAGTTCTGAATCAGACGACCACCCGTTGTCTCCTCCATCACGTTCAAGACATGCTCACGATCACGCATACCATAAAGGAAGGCTGTGAGTGCACCTAAGTCCTGAGCACAACAAGATGTATAAAGGAGGTGATTATCAATACGCTGCAACTCATCCATAATTGTACGGATGTAGAGAATACGCTCTGACAATTCAATACCCATACCCTCCTCGATAACACCAACAAGTGCATGACGATGCATCATCGCTGACAGATAGTTCATACGGTCAGTCAACGCCAAGGTCTGAGGATATGTGAACTGTTCACAAAGTTTCTCGATACCGCGATGAATATAACCCAAGTGTGGATAAATCTTGGTTACAGTCTCACCATCCAACACCGTCTGCAGACGAAGCACACCGTGAGTAGAAGGGTGCTGAGGACCAATATTCACAACGAAGTTATCATCAGTAAACAGCGGACGCTGTGTACCAACGAGTTCACCATTCTTATTAAGATTCCACTCTGTAGTTGTATCAAGTTCTACATCATCCTCCGTAGTATACATGTTCTTAGCAGGATCCATGTCATAATCCTTACGGAGTGGATAACCCTTAAAGTCGTTTCTCAAGTAGAGGCGACGCATATCAGGGTGACCAAGGAACTTAACACCATAGAAGTCATAGACCTCGCGCTCTAACAAGTCAGCATCAGCCCAAATATTGTAGACAGAAGGAATAACATGCTCCTCTCCTACCTTCTTGCAAGCTGCTTTACAGAACAACGCTCGTGTGTATTTGTATTCTCAAGAATATAGATACATCCAAGACCTTCCTCTACACCAAAGTCTTCGCCGACAACAGTTACAAGGTAATCGAAATGCTTCTCATTCTTCAGCTTTGCCATTTCTGAAGCAAAGCTATCAAAACCGAATTCTTTATTTTCTAATTTCATTCTCGCGTACCTTATATATTAATTGTTAGTAGCTGTCTCATCTGCAGCCTTGCTTGCTGCATCAATCTGATCGATTTCCTTGCCCAACTTCTCAACATCTTCTTGTGTCACTGGCTGGTTAACGACAATCGTTTCTTTCTTAGGAGCAGACTCTACAGGAGTTGAAGAAACAGGCTTTGCTTCAGGTTTGGCTGTAGGGCGAACTGGTTTAGGAACTGGTTTATGTGACTCCTCCCAAGCTGCTTCACGCTTTTCCTTAATCTCTTCAGGGGTGATACCCAACTTCTCACTAAAGATAAGCTCGGCATTACTCTTGCCCAACTCACGCTCCTCAGCCGTCTGCTTGTGGTTAACGCCACCAAAGAATTTCTCAACCTTCACCTTACGTTGAAGCTGCATCATACCATAGATAATAGCCTCTGGACGTGGAGGGCAACCTGGGATATAAACATCCACAGGGATAATCTCATCGATACCACGCATCACATGATAACTATCCTTGAATGGACCACCAGAGATAGCACAACCACCAACAGCAATTACATACTTAGGCTCAGCCATCTGGTCATATAAACGCTTTAAAGCTGGAGCCATCTTGTTTGTGATAGTACCAGCACACATTATCAAGTCAGCCTGACGTGGAGAGTTACGTGTTACCTCAAAACCGAAACGTGAGAAGTCATAACGCGCACATCCAACAGACATAAACTCAATACCACAACATGATGTTGCAAAGGTAAGTGACCAGAGAGAGTTACTACGCCCCCAGTTGATAAGTTGATCCAAGTTACCGAGAACGAGGTTTGTTCCACCATCGTTCAATTCGCTTGCCATTTTGCTAAGCGTGTCATTGTCTTTCCATTCATCGTATGGAAGAGACTTGATTTTTGGCTTTCTTATTTCCATTCAAGTGCTCCTTTCCGCCAAGCATACGCAAGACCAAATACTAATACCAACATAAAGAAACCAATCGTAGCAAGTGCGAGAGGTCCAAATGTTTTTACAACAACAGCCCAAGGATAAAGGAATACGGTTTCCACGTCAAACATCAAGAAAAGAATGGCAAAGAGGTAGTAACCGATATGCACTGGCAACCAAGAGGTTCCGTAAGTCGGGATACCACACTCATAAGGCTCACCCTTCGCCGGATTATATGAACGCGGACCAATCCATTTAGCAATAGCATAAGCTGCTACTACCAAGAATGCGGCCGTTATCAAAACGGTAACAAAAAGTGTGAAATACATAAACTTTATATAGCTATAATTTAATTATTCAATCTTGCTCTAAGAAAACATGTTTCAAAACGTGTGCAAAGATACAAAAATATTTGAGAACGTGTGCAAATTAAGCAGAAAAACATACCACTTTTTGCAAACTCCACTTTACAAACGATGTATTGGCAGATTTACAAGACGATAATACGAAGTCTATCAAATACGACATGTTTACTTCCTACGACAATTAGGTTACTAATGAAGTTGTCCATGAAAATATTTTATCGACAGCTTACATGAAAGAAAACAAATTAAGAATAGTATTCTATCAATCCATCTATTGGTGAAGCTATCACCTTACCAACTTTAAAATTAAAAGTACTGGCACTCATTCTTAACTGTTCTTCAAAAGCTGCTGCAATCCCGCCAACAGCAGAAATTGTACGAACTGAGGTTGTTGTATACTTCAAGATATTTTTTTCTTAAAGAAATTATCGAAGTTACATCTTACTAAAGATTCTAATTCAGCATATTGTAAGTTCTCTTTAATAAACTTAGAAATACCTCCTAAGTAACGATTCGCAAGCGGTTGACGATAAACTTTATCTATGATTTCTGGATAGGTTAAACCACTCCACTCTAAATATAAATCGCGTATCTCTGTAGATAAATCACCCTTAAAAATACCATTGAGTAGCAACTTGCCAAGTACTGCTCCACTACCTTCATCTCCTAAAATATAACCTAAAGGCGGAACATTTGCCACAATATTCTCGCCATCATACTGACAGCTATTGGCACCAGTACCTAAAATACAAGCAATACCCGCATCGTATCCACAGACAGCATGTGCAGCCCCTAACAAGTCACTCTCCACCTTTATCGAGGCTGAAGGGAATGAAACCATAAGTGCTTCACTCACAACTGAAGAAAGATTCTTCGTACAGCCTGCTCCATAAAAAGCTATCTGTGAAACACATTCTGTTATATCTTTCTTTAGTAAAAAGCTATCATTTTGCTCTGTAGCCTTGCATAGCGCAGGCTTTAGCTCCTGCTCTAAGACCTTCAAAATAACATCCTTCGACTGATGAAAAGGATTTATCCCTTGTGTACGAACTTTCAGAACATACTTACTTGTATCTGTAGGCAAACTAATCAATGCCCAGTCTGTCTTTGATCCTCCACTATCAGCAATTAATATCATAGTATATTTTTTCGTGCAAACTTACTATTTTTTATCCATTTATATGAATTATAACCCAAGAAATGCACATACAAAGACATCTTTAGTATCATTTTACATTCCGATATAAGTCTAAATGACAAACTTTGCGTACCTTTGTAGACATTAAAACAATCATAAAAACTATTCTTTACAACAAATAAATATGCGCAAAAAGCTATTCTTTATCACCATATTGCTGTTTATCCTGACCCTTCCAGCAAATGCTGTACTACAGGAGGACTCACTGAAAAACTCACTCCAAGTACTACGCCATGAATTGATTGCACAACATCTTGAACAAACAAAACAACTGAATAAGTCAAGATTCATAACTGAGCAAGTGACAAATCAGCTAAAAGAAATTGGTGAAAAGTCTGCTCAAGTATCATTGATGCTTTATTCACAGAAGACGGACAACATCTTTGACCTTACCTATGCTTGCCAACAAGCAACTGAATTATGGAAAGATTTCCAAACAAAGACACGTCCGTTTCATGACCTTATCACGGAAAGTAACGAAGAAATAGCGCGCTACGACTCCCTTGTCAATGTGCTTAGCACGATGTACACTTTCGGTCTTACTCAAAAAATGAAGACCGACCGAAACGTATGTCTTACTCTTGCTGTAAGTATTCGAAGAATGTTAAAGGAGCGCAATGATTCTTATCAAGAATATATACAATACTACAATTACAGCCAGCATCAGTTGCAGGCACTTGATGCATATGCACAAAAACGCTATGCCGAGATTCAGTCAGGCATCTTTACAAACACAGGAGATAGCTACTTCAAGGTTCTTAAGTCAGTTCGTTTTCGTCTTAGTCAGATGAACACGACACTCTCTGAGAAATATACGCCAAACACCGTCGTAGTCTCTCAATGGGATGTAAAATGGATTATTACACTCTTCAGTATGATTCTGATTTATGGTTTGATAGCCATTATCATTAATTATCTGAGTATTCGATTCCTTGTGACGCGAGTCATGAAGACAAATCGTTTCGAGCAGAAGAATCAAAGTTTCCTTGCCAAGCGTACTTGTATTATTATGCTTGCTTCTGTCATCACATTTAGTATAGTACTTATTATTATCCGATTGTTCTCGCCTTCTAACTTCGTACACATGGCATGCAGCCTACTTTTGGAGTACACATGGATGCTATCAGTCATTTTTGCATCATTGCTTCTGCGTGTAGAAGGTTCACAGACACATAATGCTTACCGTATTTACTATCCATTGATTATGATTGGCTTCTTTGTCATTGCGTTTCGTATCGTGATGCTACCAAGCTCAGTCGTAACTCTTCTCTTCACACCTTTATTATTCATAGACACATTGTGGCAGGCAAGAATGATTTACAAATATCATAAGCTTGTACCTCATTACGACTTAAATTTTGCATATATCTCTCAATTTGTATTCATCTTCTCACTTATAAGTGCATCGATTGGATATACAATGTTTGCCGTTCAGGTAATCATATGGTGGTCAATGCAGTTGGCTTGTATTCTTACAATTGCATTCTTCAAAGACTACCTCAACCAGTACAGGGAGAAACATCCAATAAAGAAACTATCACCAGCAAAGGTATGGCTTCTTCGTTTTGTTGACATTGTTCTCATTCCAACAGCTTTGGTAATATCATTTATCCTTGCTATTTATTGGGCAACTGATGTCTTTAATCTTAGTGGATTGACATGGAACTTATTCCGCGCCAACTTTATTGACTCTGATAAGATACAGATTAGTGTTTACTCAATAGCTGTGGTAACTATCCTATGGTTCATCTTTAATTATCTGAATCTAACGATTCGAGATGCTATCAAGTTATATCTCAAACGCAATGACCCATCTACAGCCGAAGCACGTGCTACGATGTATATCAACGTATTACAAGTAATCGTGTGGGGAGCTTGGCTATTGATTACACTTGGTTTCTTTAAAGTCAGCAGCACATGGTTAGTTGTTGTAACAGGTGGCTTGTCAACGGGTATCGGTTTCGCCATGAAGGATATTCTTGAGAACATTTATTATGGTATTTCTTTGATGGCTGGACGTATTAAGATTGGCGATTATATCATCTGTGACGGTATACGTGGTAAGGTTAGTTCTATAAACTATACCTCGACAGTGATTGATGCACTCGATGGTTCTACGATTGCTTTCCAAAACTCACAACTCTTCACTAAGAACTATAAACATGACCAAGAACGATGGTTATGAGGTAGGAGCTATTCAAGTTGGTGTTGCATACGGTACGAATGTAAAAGAAGTAAGAGAACTACTTATAGATGCTATTGCTAAACTTGGCATCACTAATGAGAAAAAAGATATTATTGTTAGACTTCAAAGCTTCGATGATAGCTGTATCACACTGAAGATTCTTGTTTGGCTAAATGTGTTAACACAGGCAAATGATATATCAGTTGTTATGGAATGTATCTATGATACGCTGAACAATAACGGCATTGAAATCCCATTCCCACAGCGTGAGATTACAATTAAGCATCAACAAGAAAACTAACACATTATCCTATTTACTTAGATATAAGGACTATAGGTAGGTAAAACACACTCCATTTTGTTAGTCAGAAAAGGCTTATTTCGTCATATATATGATGACGATTATAAGCCTTTTTACCCTCTCCTACGATTGTGTTGAGGCTTAGCACGTGTGGTGCGAAGGCTTAACACCAATGGTGCGAAGGGCAAACTCCAAGCTATATATTATTGGAGAGAATGCAACTCAACGTTTGGAACGATGAGTACCAGTATGTAATAAGAAACTTATTACTTGTTTTTTCTACATATATCAACAGCTATTATGCTAAAAAAGTTATTACAGAATAACAACATAAATCTTAATTAAAACAACTCAAGAATACACTTTTCAAAGATACTTATAACTATCATAAAATCAATTGATTACATATTACAGAAGTAAGAGATGCTTGTTTAGCATTTAAAAAGGCATTAATAAGAGATCAAAAGGGCATCTTTTAAAAACCAAGTAAGGCTTAATAGAGATACAGTTAAGCATTGATTAGACTTGATGAAGAGAAGAAATATTGACAAATATAAGACCAATGGTTAGTATTATAATATAAAAAAAGAGAGATGCAATATGCATCCCTCTATATAACTTAATCTTTGTTCAATTCAACTTATTAGAAGTTGTAGTAAACACCGAAAGTGATGTTGTTACCATCAAGGCTTGCACCCCAAGTGTGAGCGTCTACGCTTGCACCTCTCTGCTTAACAGACTTCCAACCAGCGAAACCTACGTGAGCTACGAGGCTTACCTTTGGGCTAACGTTTACAGCAACACCTGGCTTCAAACCTACAGACCATGCGTTTGTACCACCTCTATAGTGCTGGTAAGCAAAACCACCATCAATGAAACCATTTACATACTTGCTACGTGCGAAAGTGTAACGAACGTATGGCTCCAACTTAAAGTAGTTGTTAACTGAATTCTCGCTCTCGATGTTAACAGGGTTACCTTTACCCCAACCAACTACTGTACCGATTGCCAAGTTTTCGTCGAGATTAATACCAACCTCAGGGAGAACCTGATAAGTTGTTACGTTCTCTGAATTACCAATCTTTGATGAAGCAATACCTACGCTACCACCAACATAACCCTGTGCGCTTGCTGCAAGTGATACACATGCTACAGCAAATGACAATAAAATCTTTTTCATAATAGAAAACTTTTAAATTAATACTGAATTAAATCTATTTACCTTATGCTACATACCACTCATAAAGAGGTAATAAGCGTTGTTTTCTGGGTGCAAAGTAAAAGGTTTTCTATTAAACAACCAAATTTTATGCATAAGTTTTACTTTAAACATCTAAATGAACGTTAATCATTTGTCTGTTCACCTTATTATATATAACTTTGCAGTAACTCTTGAGAGAATATATCAATATTTTTGTAGAAACAGGAGCATTATATACTATTGAACTATGATGAATAAACCTACTTTCATTGCAGGTCCCTGCGTTATTGAAAGCCAAGAACTACTCAACACGGTTGCTGAAGAGTTAGTTAGGCTTAATAAGAAATACGATATAGATATCATTTTTAAAGCAAGCTTTGATAAGGCTAATCGTACAAGCATACACTCTTTCCGTGGTCCAGGACTTAACAAAGGGCTTATGATGCTTCAAACAATCAAGGAGAAGTACGGACTACGATTGCTGACTGATATTCATGAAAGCTATCAAGCTGAGGCTGTTGGAGAAGTTATTGACGTTATTCAGATTCCTGCTTTCCTTTGTCGTCAGACTGACTTATTAGTGGCTGCAGCAAAGACTGGTAAGATTGTAAACATCAAGAAAGCACAGTTTCTTAGTGGTAGAGATATGCGTTATCCTGTACAAAAGTGTCACGAAAGTGGGGCTAAGGATGTGTGGTTGACTGAGCGTGGAAATAGTTTGGATATAACAACCTCGTTGTTGACTTCCGTAATATCCCTGATATGAAAGAAATCGTTTCGAATGTTATTATGGATTGTACGCATAGTGTACAGCGTCCAAGTGCAGGAGATGGTAAGACGGTTGGCGATCGTAAGTTTGTACCTTCGATGGCATTAGCAGCTAAAGCCTTTGGTGCTACAGGCTACTTCTTTGAAGTTCACCCTACTCCAGACGCAGGATTATCAGATGCAGCTAATATGTTGGAACTTGAGAAGTTAGATGAATTAATAGGAAAACTGGTATGAACGAAGCAGAACAAAGATTGACACAGGTCAGAGCATATGCTACACAGTGTATCAAAGAAGAAACTGAAGCTACACTTAATCTGATAAACCAGTTAGATGAGAACTTTGATAAGGCTGTTAGCCTAATGTTCTATTGTACTGGTAAGGTTATTGTCACGGGTGTTGGCAAAAGCGGAAATATAGGTGCTAAGATTGCTGCAACCCTTTCTTCTACAGGTACACCTGCATTCTTTGTTAACCCTTTGGACGTTTATCATGGCGATTTGGGTGTGATGACAAAGGATGATGTTGTATTAGCATTATCTAATTCTGGACAGACAGACGAGCTACTCCGCTTCATTCCAATGGTACTTCACATGAATATTCCTATTATTGGAATGAGTGCCAATCCGAATTCATTATTGGCAAAGTATTCTACAGCCCATTTGAAAGTGTGGGTTGAGAAAGAAGCGTGCCCTCTTAACCTTGCTCCAACCAGTTCAACAACAGCAGCTCTTGTCATGGGTGATGCCTTAGCGATTGCGCTTATGCGTGTACGCAACTTTAAGCCACAGGACTTTGCACAGTTCCACCCTGGTGGAGAGTTGGGAAAACGCTTATTGACTACAGCACAAGACGTAATGCGTTCTGATGAACTTCCTATTATTCCAAAGGATATGCACTTAGGAGAAGCCATCATACATGTAAGTAAGGGTAAGCTTGGCTTGGGTGTATCGCTTGACAATGGGAAGGTGATAGGCTTGATAACGGATGGAGATATCCGTAGAGCTATGGAACGTTGGCAGGCTGAGTTCTTTGATCATACGGTCAGTGATATAATGACAAGAGAACCAAAGATAGTCTTACCAACTACGAAGATTACAGAGATTCAACAGATTATGCAGCAGAATAAGGTACACACAGTGTTAGTATGCGATGAGGAAAGACACTTCTTAGGTGTTGTTGACCATTATAGTTGTATGCTGTAAAGATAGTTTTTATTATCTTATCTACGATATTTATATTGGGCAACATAACCTTTGTTTGCCATAGGTTATTGTTTGCCATTGACGAAAATGAGAGAAAGAAAAGTGAACTTTAATACAAAAAAAGCTATTACATGGGTGATGGTATTATGTTACATACTATTTCCAACATACCTTTTAGCACAAACAGAGACAGAAAACACTGTGACTGAAGGGTATGAGATACTTGCAAATAGAGCCGATTCTATGATTGTGAATCAGCTGCGCAAGAAGAATGTACACTTCTCTCATAACAACTCAGTAACTTTACTTACGACTGGTAAAGATAAGTTTAATGATCTATTTAAGGCTATCGATCAAGCACGTTCGAGTATTCACTTGGAATACTTCAACTTTCGCAATGATTCTATCAATGACGAACTCATACAACATTTAGCGGCAAAGCGAAAGAAGGAGTTGAAGTTAGAGCTGTTTTTGATGGCTTTGGCAATGCAAGTAACAACCGTCCCATGAGGAAACGCCACCTAAAAGCGATTCGTGAAAAGGGCATTGAGATATATGAGTTTAAGCCAATGGAGTTCCCTTGGCTACATGATATATTCAATCGTGACCACCGTAAGATTGTTATTATAGATGGAAAGGTTGCATATACGGGTGGAATGAATGTAGCTGACTATTATATTAATGGTACTGAAGTTGTTGGTTCATGGCATGATATGCATTGTAGAATCGAAGGAGACGAAGTTAATACATTGCAGAACATCTTTTTTAACATGTGGTTTTTAGCATCTGGACAGAGAATACATGGTGCAAAATATTATCGTGGAATCTTTAACGCTGATTACATAAAAGGCTTGAAACCTGATACTTGTGGAAGTACAGGAAGTAAAATGGTGGGTATTATTAACCGTGAACCACACATTTCTAAGGATATTATCCGTTATTTCTATATTAATGCTATCAATGATGCAAAGGACAGTATAAAACTTATCAACCCATATTTTACACTGAGCAGAGCCTTGAAAAAAGCATTAAGAAATGCCGTAAAACGAGGCGTAAAAGTAGAAATCCTACTGAGTGTAAAGAGTGATATCCCACTAACTCCTGATTGTGGATTCTATAATGCACATCAATTAATGAAGAAAGGTTGTACAATCTGGATGTATGAAAAAGGTTTTCATCACACAAAAATTATTACTGTAGACGGACAATTCTGTACTGTTGGTTCAGCCAATCTAAATGCAAGAAGCCTACGTTGGGATCGTGAAGAGAATGCAGTAATAGTTGATGCGTGTACAACACATGAGTTAGATGAACTCTTTGAAGCGCAAAAGAAAGATAGTTTTAAGCTTACCGAGGAAAAGTGGAAACAGTGGCGTACACCATGGCAACGTTTCCGTGGCTGGTTTGCTCATCTGCTATCTCCATTCCTATAACGGATAGAAAATAGCAAATTAGCCGTATTAAATCTTATTGATATCAATATAACCATGCATCACTGCATAGATAGTTAAGGCTGACACACTCTTCATTCCAAGCTTGTCCATAATATTCTTGCGGTGAGTAATAACTGTTGTAAGACTGATATTCAACTTCTCAGCAATTTCTTTGTTAATCAATCCTTGAACTATCAAAGACAAACCTCTATCTCACGATTGCTTAAGATCTTATTCTTTAATACTTGAGGGAGTTCTGGTAAGTTCTTACCACCAGAGTGACCATACTGTACTATCTTCAGAATAGCCTTGACAAGTTCATCCTCTGGAACATTAATACAAAAACTATGGAAACCAGAAAGCTGTGCATTTGGGTCCTTAGTAATAGTCAGAACAATGGTCTTGTGGATACATTGAGAGAAGAATTGTCTATTTTCTAAGACAATTACTTGTGACACAAAATAATGATAATACGAATTTGGCTGTGCCTTTTCAAACTCCTGGAAGCTTGAAAAAGAATCAACAGTCATGATAGGCATAACATTCTGTAATAGCTGCTTCAATCCTAACACAACAAGTGTGTTAGCGTCAACTATCGCTATCTTGGGACGTCCCATATTCATATTAACTGGATGCTCCATCGTTTTGTTTATAGAGTAATAGGGTGACTACCCACCCTATTAACAGATTTCTATTAAAGTTTCACGCTACTGATATCCACAAGATTATTAACAATTGCATAGATTGTCAATCCTGCTGGTGAATGTATTTGTAACTTACGAGCGATATTACGTCGATGCGTAATCACCGTGTTAGTTGAAATACACAGATGGTCAGCTATTTCCTTGTTTGTCATTCCTTGTGCGACTGCCACAATTACATCCTTTTCACGATCACTAAGAACCTCGTTTGACACAGGATTCTGCGTAATCATGTTCGAAATCTTTACACTTACATCATTTTGCTTACTCTTTTGTTCTAAGCGTCTGATTACTGGAATAAAGATTTCTTCTTCTACCAAAGCATGCTGTTCAAGCCATGCTTCGCAGTTATATATGTCATATAATGTAGCAGTAAGACGGTTGTTATGATGCGCATCGGAAGGCAAATACTTGATGATAATACTCTTCAATTCACGTAACTTCACGTCTGTTTGGCTATGATGCTTAGAATAAGTCTCAACATCGTATGCATCATTTGCCTCACCCTTCAGCAGGCTATCAACATATGGAAACACATTCTTCTCCTCATATTGCATGTGATTATGGATAGAATGAGCATACTCATCATAGAGACGGAGAATAAGACGGGCAAGATTATCCGTTTCATCCAAAGAAGCACACAACTCTTTGCGTATGAAAGGTAACTTATATTCAAGGTAATAAGTATGACTTGCTCGTAAGTATTGCATAAGGGTTGGAATAGACAATCTGTCTACATCATCAAAAGCCTTATATCCGTTTATAGTAAAATTAACTACAGCCAGGAATGTATAAGTGTCTACATTCTGTTCATCACAAACCTCTCTCACGGTTTTATCACCAAAGCCCAAGCTGATACCAAAGCTCCCTAAGCTCTGTAACAGGTCGTAATTATCTCTGATAAGATAAATCATCTTATCATCGGGCTCGTACATTTTTTGATTCTTCATCTTGTCACCTTGTAATGATATCGTATGCAAAATAACAAAAAAAAAGTCAATAATGCAATAGTTATTGTCAAGTATTTATTTTTTTATCATTAATTATCATCCTAAAAAATACACTATAAAAGAGCTACTTAATCATCTAATATTCTACTAAACCTATAATCTTACGATGTGTTTATCTTGATAGTGGCAGGTAATTCTCACCTTTTTACGAATGTGTTTATGCCCCGCACATATCGTGCGATAGCTTAGCACCAATGGTGTTGTTGGTTAACACCAATGGTGTTGAGTGCTAAACACCTTACCATATCTTGTAAATAAAAGAACGACTTAGTACAAAAATCCTTTCTAATAATACGCTATAAACTACAAAGGGAAAACTATTTTTGTTTATTTAGTGGTTTGTTCCAAATAAAAGCGGTATCTTTGTAACTTCTAAAGTGTTATAAAATACATGATAAGCTAAGACAACTGATATGACAACAGATAAAACAGCCATTAGAAAGGTTACTCGTAAACGTGGAGCAAAAGCACAGAAAGCACCGTTGAAAAGTCGTACTATCTCGAATGACCTTATCCCTATAGAAGAAGAAACATGGCTTCTTCAGCCTATCGCTGTGACGATGATGCGTCATGATTATTCGCTCATTCAGGTGAGGATTCTGGTGTCTATTGTTGAGAGTTTGCAATCTATCTTACATGGTATTTTAAATAACAAACGAGGATTTCAGCTCGACTTATTCCACACTGATGAGTTGGATGAGGACGGACGTATGCCTATAAAACTGCCATTCAAAGAATTAGGAGTCGACCCAAATCACTATCCTCAGTTGAGAAATTCACTGAAGATGCTTGCTTCTATTCCTGTAGAAATACCCTATAAGACAGCTGAAGGAAGAAAGTACACCAAAGCAACCAACCTTTGTGACGTATATATTCCAGAGGATCGCTCTTATAACAAATATGCTATTTTGAAGCTTGATCATAGTGTTGCAGAGCGTCTTGTATCGTTAGACTTCGGTTATCATCGCTTAGGCAAACAGATTGTCTTTGCATGTAAAAACCGCTACACCCAGCGTATCTATATGTTTATAGAGTCATGGGTGGACAAAGGTCGTACTGTTATTAAGACTTTTGAGTTCCGCAAGATGCTTCGTTTGGAGAACAACTATAAGAAGTTCTCAGACTTCTGTCGTCGTGTTCTTGACCCTGCCATGCAGGAATTAAAGGAGCTTGCAGAGAAAGGTTTCTGTGATTGTCACTTTGAGTATGAGAAGAAGTATGACCATGGTCAACGTGGTGGTGAGCCAGATGAGCTTATCTTCATCATACACCGCACTAAGGATAAGATGAATGTACAATTGCAGGAAATGACACAGAACCAGCGTCGACAGTTCCAGCAATACCTCGTACAATACTTTGACTTCACACCAGTAAATGCGCAAGCAATGGCTGATCGTATTACAGCCGAAACCTACCAGGAGGCTGTACAGAAGCTAATGAGCCTACGCGATCGTTTTGCAAAGACATTCGTTAAGGACAAAGCTGCCTATACTTTCAAGAGTCTTGACGAAATGTTGAAGTCGAAGGAAGTTCCCAACACCATTGTAGAGGAAGTGGAATAACATATAGGAACTTTCCCTTACGGAATAGGAATTTACCTATTGGATATTTGAAACCAAACGACTACTTTTGCAATAGAGATATAACATAAGTAGTCATTCTTAAAGGTTACAGATATGAAAAAGAATATTTTATATACATTCGCTTTAGGTTGTTTAAGCCTTTCACTTTCTTCATGTGGTGCATACCTCTCTGCAGGGGGTGGATATGGTAGTCCTGTTTCTGTATATGACGATGGATATAATGTTGGATACAGCAGTACATACGGCAGAATTGGATATGAAGAGGCGCGACGACAGGCACTCTTCTTATCAGACAAGATGGCTTATGAACTTGGATTGAGCGACGCACAGTATCAAGCTGTGTATGAGATAAATCTTGATTATCTCCTTAATATGCAGGGCGAACGCTCACTTTATGGAGATTATTGGGCACGCCGTAACAGCGATTTGTTCTATGTATTGAATGCTCGCCAATATAACTATTACATAGGTGAAGATTACTTCTACCGTCCAGTTTATTGGTACAATAATGATTATGCTTATCGCGTTTACAATCGTTACCGTGACCGCAATTATTATTATCGTTCACGCCCAGCAGAATACTACACCTATCGTGGCGGAAGAAACAGATACAATGATAGCTATTATGCAGGACGCTTCGGTGCTCGACGTAATCCACCTACGGTAACCAACCGTACGAGATCGAGTCAAGAGGTTTATCAGAATGGTGGCTCATGGAATACTCCTCAGCAGAATAATGGCTATAGCAGCTTTGGTAATGCAAGAAGAGAGAATATGAACACTGCACCAAGTAGGTCTTATGATCAGCAGTTTGGAGGGGCAAGACAACAGTCAGAAAGACAGACTTACCAACCTCAACAACAGCAGTATTCTACTCCTCCACAGCCATCAGGTAGCAGGTCTTCATTTGGAAGTGCTTCTCGTTCATCAGCACCAAGTGCTCCAATGAACTCTAATCAGTCTTCATTTGGCGGTGCTTCTCGCTCATCAGCACCAAGTGTTCCAATGAACTCTAATCAGTCTTCATTTGGTAATGCTTCTCGCTCATCAGTACCAAGTGCTCCAATGAATTCGAATCAGTCATCATCGGGTTCAACCCGTTCAGATGCACCAACGAATAATAGTCGATTCGGTGGACATAGATAGTAGAAAAATAATATATGAGAATAACGGAAATAAACCGCTCAAGAGTAGCCTCTGTAATGGTCAGGGGCTACTTTCATGCTTTCTTCTCGGGACTGGCTGATGCCTTGTATCCAGGGAAGAAAAGGTTAGAACCAAAGGAATACAAGCAATTATTGGTTAACAATTTTGATAACCTTTCAGGTCATTTTGTATCTGTACTCTTTCCTGTCCTTATCCGTCTGAACTACTCAGACCTTGATACTGTGGCAGAAGATATGAAGCGACGTCATTTCTCTGAGACAACTTCTGCAAAGATTTTATTGCGTTATGCTTGTGGGAGTAAGGAGTTATATGACCTTGTAACAGCCGAATATCAGAAGCAGATGTTTGCTCTGCTTGACGGACATTTACAGTCTGCTGAAGACTATTTTGCTGATTGCCCTACTTTAGCACATGAAAACAACGTTCCTGTTTCACTGGCTATCCGCTCTATCGTTCGTGTACAAATGCAAGCCTATGCAGCTGGAGTAACACAAGCAAAGACAGAGATAAATGGATTGCACCAGGCAACTGTATACCGCTTGATGATTGCTGGAATGATGACACTTCTGCATGAAGAGCCTGTAAAGTTTGAAGAGGAGAATTTGGAAATGATGTTCAGAAAGGTATCATTAAACTCTGATAACTTTGAACATCTCATGAATGAAATGAACCAAGCATACGAAGACTTGGTTTAATACAAATATTTTCGAAACAAAGACTTTAGAGAGGTAGCACTGAGACACTATGTCATCTGTCACCATAAAGCAGCTATACAACCTCACTTTTACGGCTTTTAAGGTTAGAATTTATTTTACATTTTATTCTACAAAGCCTGTTAGAAGACGACATAAAACGGCTTTCTTTAACACACCTGTAACCAACTGTAATTCAATATCTTACAATGCAGCATAAGAAAAGGTGCTTAGTTGGCTTTCAAAAGGGCGTTAGTTAGACCTCAAAAGGGCACCTTTTACAATACAATTAGTGCTTAATTGGAATCCAATTAAGCACTAACTACTTTTATTGCAAGAATATTTTTTGACATTATCTATAAATTCTAAAGATACAATACACTATCTTTTTGACTTATAGTAAAGTGATTTTTCCACAGATTCTCATACTCTTAGTAGATACATTCATCTACCTTTATATCCGTCTCTTCAGTTGGTATGTGTGGAAGGAACTGAAAAGGAAAACAGATACCAACCTTATATGCATTTGTGAGCAAAGGAAGAAAACGGTCATAATAACCTTTTCCACGTCCAAGACGATTCCGTTCCTTATCAAAAGCCATGCCTGGAATGAGCGCAAATTCTATAGAAGAGAAATCCGTAAAAGCTTCACCTATAGGCTCAAGTATTCCATAACTACTCGTTTCAAAGGAATTTGGATTACGATAGAGTCGAAGTTCCATTTCGGTATCACTGATGACAACAGGAAGAAGAATAGTCCTTCCTTCATTATGAAGTTGCTTGATGAGGTCATGTGTATAGACCTCATCAGGCAGCGAATTATACAGAAGAACTGTCTTAGCACTTTGAAGACGTGGGTGATTGAGTACTCGTTGGATAAGTGGACATGACTCCTTTATCAATTCTTCTGTAGAAAACTGCTTCTTGCGTGCCCTCACTTCTTTCCGTAAGGACTTTTTATCAAACTGTATCATCGACGTAGAGGGATTGTTTTACGTAGGGAATCAGAATGCTTCAGAGCCTTCTGCTTCGGTTTAAGCAAAAGTAGAGAAGGCATATGGAACACTCTGATAGCCTCTTTACAGTTGCATCGTCACGGTTCACATACTCTATCCAAGCCTGTTCATCAAGTATATTATAAATGATACGGCTGTTAAGATAATCCTGCAGAAGTGAGTGTGAACGCATAATCATGAGATTACGTCTGCGCAATCCGTTCTTTTCTGCAAAGTTAACGAAGTCACCTACAAGGTTCTGATGCTCCAAGTAGTTTGCCAATGGTTTCATTTCCCCAAAGCTACTGAGTTTTTTTCTGTTACTATCAGTATAATTGAAAGCATACTGAAGGATAAGTCCACTCATCACAGCTTCCTTATAATAAGAAGTTACCTTTGATGTATCCTCTGGTACAAAGATGTCTGGCGTAATACCACCGCCACCATATACAGTACGTCCGTTTACTGTATGATAAGCTGGTCCCTCATGTTTTATACTATCCTGAGAGAAGAACTCACCATGCTGATAACGTGTGAGAATATCATTCTCATAGTCAGCATTATCACCAGGCTTGAATGGCTTTTGGATACAACGTCCTGAAGGAGTATAATAACGTGCTATCGTCAATCGAATCAAACTGCCATCATTAAACTGAATTTGCTGCTGTACCAATCCCTTACCAAAGGAACGACGACCAACAATCGTTGCACGATCGTTATCTTGCATAGCACCAGCGAAGATCTCTGCAGCAGAAGCCGAACCCTCATTGATAAGTACAACCATTGGAATATGCTGATAGCTTCCCTTACCATCACTACGATAATTAACACGAGGACTCTTTCTACCTTGTGTATAAACTATCAGACGATTCTTTGGAAGGAACTCATTAGCCATCTGTACAGCAGACTCCAAGATACCACCTCCATTATCACGAAGGTCAATAACCAAGTGATCTGCACCCCGAATATTGAGAGTTTGCAAAGCTGCTAACATCTCCGCATAAGTTCTTTCACCAAAACTCTTGATACGAATATAGCCTGTTGTATCATTAAGCATATATGCAGCAGAGACACTCTTCACAGCAATATCACCACGTGTTACCGTGAACATCTTTACTCCCTTTTCACCATATCGCTTAACACCAATCTTTACCTTCGAATCCTTTGGACCCTTAAGGCGGTGCATAGCTTCCTCATTTGTAACATCTTTACCAACAAACGATTTACCATCGATACTAACAACCTTGTCACCTGCTAACAACCCAGCCTTATCTGCGGGGCCATCCTTGATAACATTCTGTATACGCAATGTATCTTGACGAATAGTAAATTCAATTCCAACACCTGAGAAAGAGCCCTTCAAGTCATCCGTAGCCAGCTGCACATCCTTTGCACTGATATAGACAGAATGTGGGTCAAGCTCTGACAGAATCTCAGGAATAGCCTTATCAACAAGTTCATCGATATTAACAGAATCAACATACTGATCATCGATGATATGCAACAGATTACTAAGTCGACTACTACCACTATTAATGATATTTAGACGATTACCTGAGAAATGATTGGCATAGAAAGTACCAATAAGAATACCGACGACAACACATAGTGCCATCAGTAACGGCATGAAATGATTGTTTTTACTCTGATTCATAAAAGCCTAACCCCCACTCTTCCAGATAAGATGAAAGCACCAAGAGGGATTCGATAAATACTTGTTATACTTTGTTTTATTAACAGTGGGGATAAACTATATTAGGTATGAGACCTATTTGATTATACTCCAACAGTTTACTCAAATTCTTATTCTTATTTATAAAGACGCTGAAGAAGAACTACTGTCATCCTCAAGACTTTTATACTCTACTTCAACTCCAGCTCTTGTCAGCAAATCTATACCATCAGTAAGACGATACTTCTCGGCATAAACAACTCGTCGAATACCTGCCTGAATAATGAGCTTTGCACATTCAATACAAGGAGAAGCTGTTACGTAAAGCGTTGAACCTTCACTATTATTACCACTTCGGGCAAGTTTCGTAATAGCATTGGCTTCAGCGTGGAGGACGTATGGCTTTGTTACGCCAGATTCATCCTCACATATATTCTCAAAACCACTCGGTGTACCGTTATAGCCATCGCTAATAATCATCTTATCCTTCACAACCAAGGCACCTACCTGACGTCGTTTGCAATAAGAATTCTCAGCCCAAATACGTGCCATACGAAGGTAACGATAGTCAACAGCAGCCTTACCTCTTCCCTCTACAGAAGAAGATGCTGATGGGTGTTTTGATATATGTTCGTTATTCATTCTATTAATAGATTTTATAAATAAACATGGAAACAAACAGCAAAATAGCCATTATCCTTTATCTATTATCCGATTTTCAAAACTATTACTGCCCTTTTGTAAGTCCATCTCTCGCTTTCAACGCATCAATAGTTGGCTCTTGTCCACGGAAACGTTTGTAGAGAGTCATAGGATGTTCTGTACCACCACGTGAGAGAATATTATCTCGGAAACGCTGTGCAGTAGCTTGATTAAAGATTCCTTCTTTCTTAAATACACTGAAAGCATCAGCATCAAGAACCTCTGCCCACTTATAGCTATAATAGCCAGCAGCATAACCTCCTGCCATAATATGAGAGAATTGTACAGTCATACATGTATCCATACGTTGCTCATCAATAATTGCTGGTGCCCATGCTTTTTTCTCAAAGGAGATGATATCCTCGGTGAACTCTTCTTTGTGTGTGTAATAAGCCATATCTAAGAGACCGAAACTTACCTGTCTCAAACATGCTGTTGCAGCTCCATAATTACGGCTGGCAATAACCTTATCAATCAACTCGTCTGGCATTGGTTCACCTGTCTGATAATGGAAAGCAAAGGTACGGAGGAATTCTTTCTCTACAGCAAAGTTCTCCATAAACTGAGAAGGAAGTTCTACAAAGTCCCACCAAACATTGGTTCCTGATAGACTCTCGAAACGCGTGTTAGCAAATATACCGTGAAGCGAATGACCAAACTCATGCAAGAAGGTCTCAACCTCACCTAATCTTAACAATGCAGGCTTATCCTCTGTAGGCTTAGAGAAGTTCATAACAAGAGAGGCATGTGGGCGTACATTTGTACCATCACGCTCAATCCACTGACCTTGGAACTCTGTCATCCATGCTCCATCACGCTTTCCTTTACGTGGGTGGAAGTCAACATAGAGTACAGCCAAATAACTACCGTCCTTGTCGTAAACCTCATAAGGTTTTACATCTGGATGATAAATAGGTATATCCTTGTTCTCTTTGAAGGTAATACCATAAAGACGTGTAGCCAAGCCAAAGACTCCCTTGATTACATTGCCTAACTCCAAGTAAGGGCGAAGCATCTCGGGATCAAGATCGTATTTCTTCTTCTTCAGTAACTGACTATAATAAGCTAAGTCCCAAGGCTCCATCTTAAAGGCTGCGCCCTCTTCTTCCTTAGCTAAAGCTTCTACTTCCTCACGCTCCTCAATAGCCTTTGGTTTATAAGCCTCAATAAGGTCATTAAGAAGTTTATACACATTCTCAACCTTCGTAGCCATGCGATGTTTCATCACATAGTCAGCAAAGGTATCATAACCAAGAAGTTGAGCCATCTCTCTACGAAGATTTATCAGACGCTTACAAAGTTCAAGGTTGTTTGTGTCGTTGTCTTTTATACAGAGCGTGTTGCGAGCCATATAGAGCTCTTTACGCAGTTCACGCTGAGTACTATACATCATAAATGGGCCATAACTTGGGGCATCCAAAGTAAATACCCAGCCTTCTAATCCATGTTCTTTTGCTGCTTCGTGTGCTGCTTCACGTGCTGTATTAGGAAGTCCATCAAGCTGTTGTTCATCAGTAATGTGCAGAGTATATGCTTTATTCTCCTTCAAAACATTCTGTGAAAACTGCAGTGATAGCATTGAGGCTTCCTCAGTAAGCTTGCGTAAACGGTCCTTTCCTGCTTCATCCAACAAGGCACCACTACGCACGAAGCCCTCATAACTTTTTTCCAACAGACAATTTTCCTCTGGCGTCAACTCTCCATGATGTTCATAAACATACTTGACACGTTCGAAAATCTTAGGATTTAAACTAACATCATTACCATGCTTAGTGAGAATAGGACTCATCTTCTGTGCCAAAGCGTCCATTTCATCATTTGTTTCAGCACTGAGCATATTAAAGAATACACTCTCCACACGACTCAGAAGATCATAGTAATGCTTACGTCCTTTAACCTCATCCTCTGGTATAATCGTATTCTCAAAGGTTGGTTCATCGGGGTTATTAATAATATTCTCAATCTGCTCGTCCTCACGGCGAATACCTTCCATCATTGCCTCTTCATAATCAGCAAGAGTAATACGGTTGAAAGGTACCGTGTAATGCGGTGTATCATAAGGTAGGAAGAAAGGATTTATACGCTCTTTCTCCCCTGTTATATTATCTATCATTTCTTTTTCTACTTTCTCTTAATTTAATTTACAAAGATAACTCAAAAAAAGGAAATATACTATATAAAGAGGTGGAATTTAACGCAATTTTGTTTCTATATTACATGTAGAGTAATAAGTCTCTACAACTTAAACCCAAATTGACTCATTAGAAACTAATCTGATTCTGTTTTTATCTGTCTTTGTAACGAAGGCATAGCGAGCTACGTCATATTTACAAAGACAATACAAGATGCCGACAAGATGATAAAAAACATTAAGAAATAATAAGCTGATTAACGCCCAACACGATTGGTGTTTACCATCAGCACGAGATGTGCTAAGCCCCAGCACCATATGTGCTAATCATCAACACGTGTAAAAAAGGGAGTAAAAGAAACTCATTGTTACACTTAAACAATAAGGCATTAATAACTAATTGATATAGAAAAAAGTAACAGAATAGTACTAATATCAAATTAAATATTAGTAAAAGAATATAAGAGAAGACATCTATCCTCTTAAGGTTTCCAACTGCGGAATAGTAATGATTCCCCTACTCATTGTTAACAGCCCTTCACATTGTAAAGCATTGAGCATACGAGAGATATTAAGACGACTTTGATGTAACTCTTGAGCAAGGTCTTCCATCGTTATCCTTAACACTTTACGACCTGCTTGGGTAAGACAGCGAAGACGTAAAAAATTAACAAACTGCTGGCGAATGTCACTGGGCTGTTGCCTCCATGGGATATGACTCATTCGCTGTGCTTGCATAGAAATACTATTGAGAAGATTAAGGCGGAAAATAAGATAATTATCAAGTAGACGTAACACCTCTGACTTATCCAACGAAAGCAGACTACAATCTGTCTGCGCGATAAAATCCTTTGTATAGCGTTGCATAAGTCCGAAGAAGTGTTCGGGCTGAATAACTGCTGGTGCCGACAATTCTTCCTCTATTCGATAACGATGGTTGTCAGCATGACTTATCACACGAAGTGTACCATTCATTAGAAAGAATAGCTGTGTACATTTATCATCCATGCTTACAAGCGGTTTGTCTGCAACAAGTTTATGAAAGCCAAACTTTGTTTGTCCTACGATATCTGACAATTCATCCGTACTAATACCGATGAAAAGTGGCAGTTCGAGAAGTTTATCGTAGAGTTGGAGCATAGTAATAAAAAACATATATAGCCACCTTCTCAAGAGAGAAAGCGGCTATATTTTTATTTAACAACTTTTCCTTTCATTGAAGGGCTATACCATACTTGCAAATTACCTTTCGCATCAGAATAGATGAAGTAAGCCATCAACTCTGGATGACGTTCGAGTAATTTACGTGCTTTCTCGATACCCATCACCATAAACGAAGTGGCATAAGCATCAGCTGTAGCACAGTTTTTAGCTAAGACTGTTGCAGAAAGGAGTGAATGCTGTACAGGATATCCAGTCTTTGGATCAATGGTATGAGCATATTTCTTTCCACCTTTATAATAGAAATTACGGTAGTTACCACTCGTTGCCATAGCCTTATCCGTAACATTCAATACCGTCTGTATCTCTTGATTAACCTTCACGCTATCATCTGTTGGCTTTGTAACACCAATCTTCCAAGGCAGACGCTGTTCACTATTACCCATCGTAACAATCTCACCACCAATCTCCACCATAAAGTTTTTAATACCATTACGACGTAAGAAACGAGCAACAATATCAGAGCCATAGCCCTTAGCAATTGCAGAACAATCAAGCATAACACGCTTATCTGTCTTCTGAATTGTGTTACCAACAAGCTTCACCTTATGATATCCTACAACTTGATGCAAGCTATCTATTGCCTGCTTAGAAGGATGCTGACCAGTCTTAAAACCAAAGCCCCACATATTTACCATTGGAGCAACTGTGATATCAAAAGCGCCATCAGTTTCTTTAGAAATAGACTCAGCGAGTGTAAACACCTCACGAAACATCTCATTCACCTTCACAGGTTTGTTTTGATTAATCTGTGAAATCAATGAATTAGCTTCAAAAGTAGAGAAGGTTTGATTTACCTTCTTCAATTCTGCTTCTATCTGCGGCTGAAGATCTTCATTGCTTTGATAGGTAATATTATAAACTGTACCAAAGATAAATCCCTTGTTATGCTGATATGGCATTGAACGCTGACAACGAACAATAGCTATTGAACCGATTATCAACACAAGAAGAAAAGGAATTTGCCAATATAGTTTTTTCTTATTCATATAATGTTTTTATTTATTAAGAGTTAAGAGAAAGTTAGACTTAGAAGGGAATAACTTTTACAGTTAGGACGCACAGGCAGTACGACCATTAGTAAAAACTATTAGAGAAACTAACAACAAGTTCTCTCTGACTTCTAAATAACTATCTCATTATAGTTCAAAAAGTACATTAAAGGTGGCACCAAGCTGTGATGACCCACCACGACCATAACCAGGAACATACCAAGCTTCACCTATTTCTCCCATCTTATGAGCTACACGGAGCTTATAACGAACACTCCAACCCATACGAATAGGGCCTAAAATCTTTGCATCAACACTACCAACGAGTTCTGCCCAAAGTTGACTTCCCTTATTACCAAGAGCACCATAAGAGGATTGTGTTCCCCAAATAGGGTCAGCAAGTCCTGGACTAAGGACATCATACTTAAACGAAGTGTAGCCTACTCTACCACCCACCATGAAGCGATAATCGTCATGCTTATTCTTAAGCATATTAAAGTCGCAGCCCACTCGTCCATAAGGTGCACTCGTCTTAAAGTTTGTTCCTGTTGTTTCATCGGCTTTATCAGCCTGTCCCACACCAACTTCAACTATAGGAAAATATCTATCCTTGAGATTTACTCGTAGCAAAGCTTCATACTGACCGTATGATGCAAGCCAACGCATAGCAGGTCCAACAAGATCTACACCCACTGCTGCCCCCCTAAAGAAAGGAACGCTATCCTCCTTTACCTTTGGCAAGGATGACCGGCGTTGTGCATTAGCTGTAGTTGGGTACAACAGGAATAATGCATTAAGGATTAGTAAAAGTGATAAGTATATGTTCTTTCGTACCATCATAATCAACATTAGGATTACTGATTTCAACCTGTCTCACACGTGTGCCCTTTGCTGATACGGCAGTAAGGGTATGAAAGAATGCTGGCGAACAGTCAACACTCTCAAAATGACTAATATTTGTCTTTGTCACTGTAACTGTATCAACTGTTGTTACACCTGCCTTACTTGTGAACACAAAGCGTAACTTGTCACTATCGCCACTATAGCTCATAGGCAAACTGAATTTTGTCGTGTTAACCTGTTTATTCAACAAATCGTATCTGTTTTGTTCTCACGTATTGCCGAGATAGTAAGTGTATCGTGCAAAGTATCGCCCTGTACAACATAATTAGCCCATACACCATTGGTTACAGGACAATCAATGTCAGAACAAGAACTCATCCAGATTACTCCTCCAAAGAGAAGAGTAATCAAGAAAGCTTTACTTACTATATGCTTAATCTTGCTATAGTTCATTTCCTATTGAATTATATAAATAAGTAACATCAGTTGATAAGAGTTTTCAAACTTATACTCACAGCTCTCCATTAAGTATGGCATATAAAAGAGACTGTTGCAGTAATCATCTATCAAAAACTACAAAAAGAGGGATTTCTCTTACATTTCTTTCTCTATCTGATAGTCATTTCTGCGTGGATTACTACGACTGATAAGGTCGCCAATAAAGCCGGCAAGGAAAAGCTGTGTACCCAATACCATCGCAACAAGAGCAATAAAGAAGGAAGCATGATCAGAAAGTAGGTCGCCATATACACCATTAATAAGCATAATAACCTTTTCTACAATCAGCCAAAGGAATGCTATAAAGCCAATGAAGAACATAAACGAGCCCATCAAGCCAAAGACATGCATTGGCTTCTTACCAAAGTTGGTGAGAAACCAGAGTGTCAATAGGTCAAGATAACCATTAAAGAAACGATTAATTCCAAACTTTGATTTACCATACTTACGTGCTTGATGCTGTACAACCTTCTCACCTATACGTGCGAAGCCTGCTTCTTTTGCAAGATAAGGGATATAACGGTGCATCTCACCATATACTTCAATATTCTTCACAACATCGCGGCGATAGGCTTTCAAGCCGCAATTAAAGTCATGCAAATTATGTACACCACTAATCTTACGAGCCGTAGCATTAAAAAGTTTTGTTGGTATAGTCTTTGTCAATGGGTCATAACGTTTCTGCTTATAACCACTAACAAGGTCGTACTTCTCCTCCATTATCATACGATAAAGTTCTGGTATCTCATCAGGAGAATCCTGCAAGTCAGCATCCATCGTAATAACAACATCACCTTGGGCAGCATTAAAGCCACAGTAGAGCGCAGGACTCTTACCATAGTTACGACGGAACTTTATAGCATGAACATGTTCCGCATCTTTATGATGTAAATCCTCAATGACATCCCAGCTCCTATCTTTAGAGCCGTCATTGATAAATATTATTTCATACGTGAAGCCATTAGCGTTCATCACGCGCTGAATCCACGCGTGTAATTCTGGTAAACTTTCTTCCTCATTGTAAAGAGGAATAATTACTGATATATCCATATTCTGTATTAGGAGTTTTCTATTAGAAATGAGGAGTTTATTAAGTTTAATTTAAGATATCTGTCTCTTGCCTTTCTTAGACATAATAGCTGCAATAAATAGAGAGCATAAGCCACTAACATTACGGCAGTAACAAAAGTGCTTGAGGCTAACGAGTAGGGTTGAAAAGCCTCTGGCAATGCTGCAATAAATTGGTCATATGGAACACCTATAGCTGCGAGAGTGCTTTTTCCCTCATTACTGGAATAGAGATTAGTAACCATCATGAGTAATTTCCCATTATCAAGATAGTGCATATAAAGCCATTGCAGCAAGCTAAAGATAATTGCAGCATTAAAGAAAACACGTACACAATAAAAAAGACTACGACGAAAAGATATAACTCCATTACGTCCCTCCTCACGAAAAATCTTCAATCGATAAGCAACAAAGAAAGGAGTTGAAATAGAGAGTAAAAAACTAAATTGTGCCAAAACCGGCAGAATGGTTATACCCAACAAGCATGCGAAACTTGCTGCCCAAATGATAGCAAGATAAATACCATCATAACGAGTATAAGCTGTCAGCTGTTTAAAATCTTCATAAATCATGATACAAAAGTACGGAATATTTATTATAAATAATGTAGTACACTGCCAAATTTATGGTTTTTTGTTAAAAACAGAAAAAGTTTTGATTTCTCTTTGCCAGAAATAAATAATTTATGTATCTTTGCACCCGCTTTAACAGCAATGGTAAAGTAGAAGACGGGCAAGTCTCTTACGACCAGCTCCCTTTGAATCCCCCAGGACGGGAACGTAGCAAGGGCAGAAGGTTGTAGCGGTGCGATAGGAATCGCTTGTCCACCCCGCCTCTTTAGCTCAGTTGGCCAGAGCACGTGATTTGTAATCTCGGGGTCGTTGGTTCGAATCCGACAAGAGGCTCAAATTAATAGAATGACTAAGAACACAGAAGAAGGTATGTCGTGAGGCATACCTTTTTTGCATTATATGGCATCAGAAAAGTTTCTGATAACCTAATTGGAAGATCTAAAAAAATAAGACGTCCCACAGAAACCCTAAATTATCAGGACTATATTTTATCTTGGAATTACATTGTCAAGCAGGAGAAAGCCCCCTTACTCCCAAATCTTCGCAGCGAGTTTGACAAATTCGACCTTACCATCAATGTAATCTGCAAAATATTCTGCTGCTGGTACACCATCAGGAAGATTACATGAGCCACAACCGCCACACGAAGGTGCTTTACAATGGAAACGTTCTTGAATAAACTCAATTCGCTCTTCTCGGTCTGAATATTCTATTTGTGGTGCTAACATCTAACTTACTATTTGTTTAAAAAGTATTTTATCTCCTTATAATAATCGATTTGCAAACTTACACAAAATATTCGATATATAATGAAATAATTACAAAAGTTTCAACAAATAAAAGCAAAACAAGTTTACAAAACTTGCTTCAACTGTGTAAAATACTCCAACTTTAACAAATGAGGGTGTTCATACTCCTCTACAACTTCATGCTGCCATATAGTATGAAAAGGTATATGAGCTGCCCAACCACCAAGTTTTAATACGGGTTCTATATCCGAACGAAAAGAATTACCCACCATCAATAACTGCTCAACATTAATAGAAAACCTCTCACACAATTGGTAATAAGATGCCTCAGTCTTATCTGAGACAACTATAATATCATCAAAATATGGCTTTAAGCCTGAACGATGAAACTTATTTTCTTGATCAAGCAGTTCACCTTTTGTAAAGACAACTAAATGGTATTTTCCTGTTTCACGTAACACCTTCAAAGTTTCTTCAACTCCATCCATTGGCTTGCCTGGTAATTGGAGAAGTTCTTTACCTAATTTTATAATCTTCTCAACCTCATCTGCTTTTAACCTTCCCCCACTTACCTCTATTGCATTCTCCAATAGAGATAATAAGAAAGCCTTACTCCCATAACCTAAAAGTGACATATTTGCTGTTTCAACAGCAAAAAGAGCTTTAGAAATTTCATCGGCTGACGCGTATGACTTTAATAGCTCACAATACTCTTTCTCTACCGCCTCAAAATAAGTTTGACATTCCCACAAAGTATCATCTGCATCAAAGGCTATTAATGATATATCTTTCATAACTTTATTGTTTCCACCTGCAAAATTACATTATTTATATGTGTAATACAAATAACAGCCACGAAATAATCTCTATATTTAACTAACTACCTTAATGATGTAAGCATCATTCTTAAAAAGATCATTATAGACTTAACTTAAATAGGCTCTCCATGAAATTCAAATAATTATTTTTCTTAGACTTTAGAATACATCCTTCAAAAAAAATATTTCTTCGAAATGAAATAAACATCAATCCCTTTTTGCCACCAAGAGTCCAAGCAAAAAAAGTACAGGAAATTAGTAATTTATCCAATATTTTTTTAGTCCAAATATTTTTTGCTGAATGAATAGTTTTATATAAATTTGCAACAGAAAGTTTATCAAAATGGAAAACTTTTGAAGAAGAAAAAAATAAAAAAAGTTATCCAAAATAGACAACTTTCACAAGAAAAATAGTGTATTAAAAATTACACCTTCTGATAGACAGTAATAACAGAGTTATAAACACCTAAAAAGATAAAATGAGCAATGGAAATGAAGAACTTTACAATCACAAAACGTGATGGGTCAAAGGATCGGTTCTCCCTCGACAAAATTATGAATGCTATTCTCAAGGCATTCGAAAGCGTCAATGAACCTACTGATTTGGGTACTTTATCAAAAATCATCGCTAACTTGAATATTCAAAACGACATCAAGGTAGAAGACATCCAGAATCAGGTTGAGTTGGCACTTATGAAAGAAGGCTATTATCAAGTAGCAAAAAGTTTCATCGTCTATCGTCAGCAACACACAGAAGACCGTGAAACTCTTGAAAAGATGAAGTTTCTTTCTGACTATTGTGTTGCGTCAAATGCAGCTACAGGTTCAAATTTGATGCCAATGCAAATGTTGAACATAAGAACATCGCAACACTTATTGGCGAACTTCCTAAGCAAGGATTTATTCGTCTCAACCGCAGACTACTTGTTGATCGTATTAAGAAGATGTATGGTAAGGACTTGGCTGATGAGTACATTGACCTTCTAAACCACCATTTTATATATAAGAATGACGAGACAAACCTCGCCAACTATTGTGCTTCCATCACTATGTACCCTTGGCTTATTGGAGGTACAAATTCAATTGGTGGCAATTCGACAGCGCCAACAAATCTGAAAAGTTTCTGTGGTGGCTTTATTAATATGGTATTCATGGTGTCATCTATGCTCGCTGGAGCTTGTGCTACGCCAGAATTCTTGATGTACATGAACTACTTTATCCAAAAGGAATATGGTAAAGACTACTGGGAGCGTGCTGATGAAGTTGTTGATCTTAGCCTAAGAAAGCGTACCATTGACAAGGTGATTACTGATTACTTTGAACAGATAGTTTATTCACTGAACCAGCCTACAGGTGCTCGCAACTATCAAGCAGTATTCTGGAACATATCTTATTATGACCGGCCATATTTCGAGTCACTCTTCGGAAACTTCTATTTCCCAGATGGTTCACAGCCAGATTGGGAGAGTCTTTCGTGGTTACAGAAACGCTTTATGACTTGGTTTAACCAAGAGCGTCTAAAGACTGTTCTCACCTTCCCTGTAGAAACGATGGCTTTGTTAGCAGAGAATGGTGACTGCAAGGATAAGGAATGGGGTGACTTTGCCGCTAAGATGTATTCTGAGGGACATAGTTTCTTCACATACATGAGTGATAATGCTGACTCACTCAGTTCATGCTGCCGTCTACGTAATGAGATTCAAGATAACGGCTTCTCCTATACACTCGGTGCTGGTGGTGTCTCAACTGGATCAAAGAGTGTATTGACAATCAACCTCAATCGCTGTATTCAGTTTGCAGTCAACAACAACCTTGATTACAAGGAGTATCTGACGCATATTATCGAGTTGTGTCATAAGGTACAATTAGCATACAATGAAAACCTCAAGGAGTTACTGCGTAATCACATGCTCCCACTCTTTGATGCTGGATACATCAATATTGATCGCCAGTATCTCACTATTGGTATCAATGGTCTTGTAGAAGCAGCAGAATTCATGGGACTTGACATCACACCGAATGAAGATTATAAGAAGTTTGTACAGACTGTACTTGGATTGATAGAAACACAGAATAAGGCTTTCCGCACAAAGGAAGCTATGTTCAACTGCGAGATGATTCCTGCAGAGAATGTCGGAGTAAAACATGCTAAATGGGATTCAGAAGATGGGTATTTTGTTCCACGCAATTGCTATAACAGCTATTTCTATCGCGTTGAGGACAACTCGTTGACGATTCTTGACAAGTTCAAACTACACGGAGCACCTTATATAGAACATCTAACTGGTGGTTCTGCACTTCACATGAACCTCGAAGAGCACCTCTCCGAACCACAGTATCGCCAGTTGTTGCGTGTCGCTGCACAGGAAGGTTGCAACTACTTCACATTCAATATTCCTAACACTATCTGCAATGACTGCGGTCATATCGACAAACGATATATGCACGAATGTCCACATTGTCATTCTAAGAATGTTGATTATCTCACTCGCATCATTGGTTACATGAAACGTGTTAGCAACTTCTCTGTACCTCGCCAGGAGGAAGCACACCGCCGTTTCTATGCAGGAGAAGACAAATATACAGTTAATACAACAAATGAGAAGTTATGTAAAGAAACGGTTACTGAAACCAAGAACGCATAACAGACATTATTGTAAAAACGCTTTAACTTACTAATAGGGTTGACAGACTTCACGTCTAACACCTTAAAATCATTTACGGACACACGCTTATGTGTGTCCGTATTTGTTTGTATTCCTCTTCATAGATTTCATGCTGCAACATTCAAAAATAAATCCAGGTATCCACAAAACCACTTATTTGACACACAACACTATTATAAAAAGTTCACCCTACTACCAATAAAGTAACTAATCTTTTATTTTGGTGTCCTCGGATTTGGAGCATTACTCTTGAGACCTAAAAAGAGCTATTCCACATTTATAATCATCAATTTTACTGAGGTCCATCCAATCTGCTTCAGATTCATGCAACGAATGGAATGTAAGTACACATGACTCTCTTTGTATGGTTAATATAATCTCATATCCACATTTCATTTCTTTAAGTATATTCTCCAGTCTATCTGCAAAAATAAAAGCATTTGAGACAATATCCTTACGACAAAAATCCTCAATGTGGACATTATTGAGAAAACATTCATACGCCGTCATATCATCAAACAAATCTAATGTTATATGTGGATTATTGACATAAAAACGTTTAAAGAAAATACATTGTCCATTAACAGTGATTCCTTCTTTTAAAAGATTCGCAAGTCCTTTGGACAGCCTATTTGAAATAGGCTGTCTTTTCAGAAAGATCATCATTTTTTTATTAAATACTATCATTCTCAAAGATATTTTTATCCTTTTTTTATGGCACGTTTGACATCTTTGTTCTCGAGTCATTAGTGTCCCGTTAAAATCGGGACATTAATGATATACTAAAGTTTCCCACCCTAATAAAAAGAAAAATAACAGTTTGTCGAATTTTCTTTGTAAATTAGTAATCGCTAAAGAACTGATTTTAAAGACAAGACAACAAAACTATTATGGAAGCAAAAATAAAGAAAATAAGTGGGTTATCCAAACTCTTGAGTGTTAAAACTCGAGTGAGTGATGATTTACTTCATCTTTTTGGCAAGTTTGGCATCAGTCGCTTGTTATCTCGCCTTTCATTGGAAAAACATGACGGGGTTTCCTCTTCGGAGTTAATCCTTTCTCTTTGCCTCTTCCGCATTGTGGGTGAGAGCATCTACAGTATATGCAAGCATAAGATATATGAACTTTCAAATCATGGTAAGAACTGTTTCTATCGGATGATGATTCGCCCGCAGATGAATTGGAGACGTTTGATGAACCACTTTGCGCTGCGTTATATGTGCCTCTTGCGTAAGTATGGCGAAGATCCTCAATCTGATACCACGACGTGTTTCATTATAGATGATACTGTGCTTGAGAAGAGTGGTGTGAGAATGGAGGGTATCAGTCGTGTTTACGACCATGTAAAAGGTAGGTGCGTATTGGGCTACAAACTGCTACTTTGTGCATTCTTTGACGGCAAGACAACCATACCCTTTGATTTTTCACTGCATCAGGAAAAAGGGAAACAAGGCGACTGTGGGTTGACAAAACAGCAATATAGAAAGGCATATCATATTAAGAGGAATACTGGCAACCCCGATTATAAGTGCTTTCAAGAGTGTAAGATGTCTAAGATGGAAGTTGCCATGGATATGCTTCGCCGTGGATGGAAGATGGGCTTGCATGCGAAGTATGTGATTACCGATAGTTGGTTCACCTGCGAGCAACTTATGACATGTGTTAGAAGCATAGGTAAAGGGGCAATGCACATTGTTGGACTTGCAAAAATGGGAAAGACAAAATACACCGTATCAGGCAGGAAGAAAAATGCGGCAGAACTCATTGCCACCTATGAACGCGAACGAGGAAAGAACTGTCGTAATTATAAATGTCGATATATTCAACTCAACGGACACTTAGGAGATATACCTGTAAGAATCTTCCTTATCAACTATGGCAGGAACTCCCGCATGGAACGTCCTGCTATTCCACCTTTCAAATTTGCTTGTTCACTTTTACCTAAAGAAGTAATAACGTCTTTCTTTAGTACTAATTTCTGCAATTTTTTCATAAATTTAAGTTATTATGTTATTATCACCCTAATATTACGCTAGGGGCCACGTTTTGTTTTAAGTATAAATCTGATGACTCTAAAGTTGAATTTGTTCAGAATGTCAATATTAATAAGATTCACTAGTGTAGTAATGAACTGCTCTTTTTAAGTGCTAATTTCTGTAACTTCTCCAAAATCTTGTTTATTAATTAATTATTTGATTTTTTTACCGAAGGGTATCTTTTTATTTTTTTCCTTATAAATACAAAAAAATGAAATAATGATAAAGAATAGCACACAGGATATGTTTAAGTATTCGCCTTTCGAAAAAGTCTATTATCCCACTATAAAAAAACCATAGTTTAATCTCCACACTGTACCATAGGGTATAAGATAGATATAATCTTTATTTTTGAGCAATAACCCCAAAGATCGTCATGAAACCCAGACAAACCCGATAGGTAAAAACAAAAACTCTTAAAGATCAAACTAAGATAATATTGCATAATTGAAACAGCAGAAAGTGCTATAAACAAATATGAGAAATAAAAAGCTGTTAGGTTATTAACATTATAACTGGAGAATTCATATCCAGGTAATAACTTATCCAGAGCAAAACCAGACAGAAGGAAAGCAAGATAACCTATGAGGAAAGAAATAAAGTTAATCTCTAAAAAGGAAGACCATTTTTGCTCGAATAAATTGTCAGCTTGCTAATTGGTCTTGTAAAAAGAAGTCTAAATCCATAATTCTTATATTCTACATCGCATAAAGAATAACTCAAAATGGCTGCAAGAATTGGATAAAGCAGAGCATAGAAGTCGAAGATGTATCTACCCAATACCCATACCCAAGGATTATAATCAAAAGTTATTGTTGGATTATTGACAGCATCAGCATGTTTAAACAAAACATATATATCAATGCATAAAGTCATGAACAAAGGAAATAACAAGAAGAGCCAAATGGCAATATTAAATCTTAATTTATAGTGTTCACTTTTAAGAATAGTAAAGAACGATATAGGTTTCATAAGTCGGTTTTTATTAGATGAAGGAATACAGACTCCAAATTTTTCTTGGTATGTATCTGCAAATAAAATTTGAATGTGGTTTTGTTGCATTAATTTTTTAAAACTGTCAAAGGAACCATCTTGCTCTATTTCTATAATAAGCGTTCCATCAGAGATCCTTTTTGTGGGAATCAAGTGTTCTTTACATATCTTCATGCATCGTTCCGGTTGGTCCGTATGTATTAAATAAGATTGCTTTTTCTGATTGAGTAGACTATTAATTTCTCCTTGAAACAATAATCTTTTTATTATTTAATATTCCGATGTGTGTGCATATTTTTCTCCATTTCAGCTAAGATATGTCCTGAAATGAAAATAGTTTTTTTCCTTTACTTTTTAAGTTTGAGCATTAGCTCTCTCATTTCAAAAAAACACCTTGAGGATCTAGTCCATTGAGTGGTTCGTCAAGAATGAGTAATTTAGGATTATGAAACATTGCCATCGCAATTCCCAAGCGTTGTTTCATTCCTGTAGAATATTTTTCTAACTTTTTTTGTCTTTATCTTTAGTCAAATTCACAAGCTCTAGAACCTCTTGAATGCGTTTTTTTGTCCACAATGATATAGTATATCCAAATAGTTTAGATTCTCATAGGCACTCAAATCTGCATAGAAGAATGGATGTTCAATCAAGCATCCTATATTTTTGAAGGATATGCAATCTGTTGGAATGAAATTCTTTTTTTATTGAAAAAAATACCGTATTTATTTTTAGTTTGCTCCAATCCTAAAAAGTATCTTTATCGTTGTTGATTTACCCTCTCCATTCTTGCCTAAGTATCCATAAATGGAACCTTCTGGAATCTTCAAGTTAATGTCTTCTAATACAGAATGATTTCTGTAGTTAAAAGTGAGATGGTTAGTTTCAAGTATATTCATAATCAACACTTTCTTTTTAAAAATTATTCGTATTTAAATGATTTAACTAAAGTTTCCCACCCAAATAAATAGATAGAAAAATAATAGTTTGTCGAATTTTCTTTGTAAATTAGTAATCGCTAAAGAACTGATTTTAAAGACAAGACAACAAAACTATTATGGAAGCAAAAATAGAGAAAATAAGTGAGTTATCCAAACTTTTGAGTGTTAAAACCCGAATGAGCGATGATTTATTTCATTTTTTTGGCAAGTTTGGCATCAGTCACTTATTATCTTGCCTGTCATTATAGATGACACCATGCTTGGGGAGAATAGCGTGAGAATGCAGGGTATTAGTCGTGTTTTCAATCATGTAAGAGGCAGATGTGTATTGGGCTATAAACTGCTACTTCGTACATCCTTTGACAGCAAGACAACCTTACCCTTTGTTTTTTTTCATCACTCCAGTCCAATTTGACAATTTACAGCTAAGTGAAAAGTACTCCATCCCAATGGTGTTAGTACTTCGCACCAATGGTGCTTACCAACAGCACAATATGTGCTAAGCAACACTACAAGTATTTTAAAGTTTCTATATGCAAACTTATATCAAGATGAAAAAGAATGAATACTCATATCAAACTTTCAAATAGTTTAGTCATCCTTCTTAAACACAATCATTTGCGCGTCCCTAAAACTTATTGGTATATCCATAATAACCGAATACACTTTAATGCACCCATGCTCAGTATTCAGAGAACAAAGTATTTCTCTAAAAATAATTTTGCTGTCACTACTGTCATCCAAAATCATCATATAACTTATTAGTTTACAGTGGTATTACATAAAATGTTAAAAAGTGACAGCAACTTAAAATAAAAAATACTCTTGTAAGATATGTAATATAATCCTTCTATTCGAGTATAAAACTTCAAAAAACACATTTACATTATCTTACCTTTATGCTTTAACCCAAGCAAATAAAGTCAATTCCAAACGTTAGTCATGTTCTTTTCATCACATTTTACTATAATTTCTCCACTCTCTTTATGTTGTTTTGATTAATATTATTATCTTTGCACTGATTATTTCGAAATAAATATCTCTGCTTATCCGAGAAAGATGAGTAGACAGTAAATTCTAATCGTATAAATGAAACAATTCAGACTGGTGGACAACATCGTCGGATGGCTTGCATTCTTTATTGCAGCCTTCGTCTACTGTTCCACAATTGAACCGACAGCCAGTTTCTGGGACTGTCCCGAATTCATTACAACAGGCTATAAACTGGAGATTGGACACCCACCTGGGGCACCATTCTTTATGCTTACAGCCAATCTTTCTCACATTTTGCAAGCGACCCAACAGAGGTAGCACGTATGGTTAACACCATGAGCGCATTGCTTTCTGCAACGTGTATCATGTTCCTGTTTTGGACCATTACCCACCTCTCACGTCGACTGATTGTGCGTGATGGTGAAGCTCCTTCACTTGCAAAAACTATCGCCATCGAAGGTGCAGGCCTTGTTGGTGCACTGATTTATACTTTCAGTGACACTTTCTGGTTCTCAGCAGTTGAGGGTGAGGTATATGCCTATTCATCAGCGTTTACAGCTGTTGTTTTCTGGCTTATATTGAAATGGGAAGATAATGCAGACAAACCTCATTCTGACCGTTGGTTGGTACTGATTACCTATATGACTGGTCTGTCAATTGGTGTGCACCTACTCAACCTCCTTTGTATTCCAGCCATTGCACTGGTTTACTATTATAAGAAGGTGCCAGATGCAAACTTGAAGGGTTCACTCTTTGCCTTGCTCCTCTCTGTAGTCCTCGTTGCAGCCGTTCTGTATGGTGTTGTTCCAGGTATTATCACAGTAGGTGGATGGTTTGAGTTATTCTTTACGAATACACTTGGCATGCCATTCAACACGGGTACCATTATTTATATTGCCTTACTCATTGCTTCCTTCATTTGGGGCATCTATGAGACATATCAGGATAAGAACCCACGCCGTCAGAATATAGCATTCTTGGCAGCACTGGGACTGATTGGTATTCCATTCTATGGCTATGGATGGACAGCATTCTTTACTGGACTTGTTGTACTTGCACTCGTTTACATACTGCTTCAGTGGCAGCGTCCATTTAACAAAGATGGCAAGAAGCAGCGTGTTGCACTTGTTTCTTCACGCATAAAGAATACAGCTTTGCTTTGTATGCTGATGTTGTTTATCGGCTACTCTTCATATGCTGTAATCGTTATACGCTCAACAGCCAATCCACCAATGGATCAGAATTCACCAGAGGATATCTTTACTTTGGGTAGTTATCTGAGTCGTGACCAGTATGGTGACCGTCCATTACTCTACGGACAGGCATACTCAAGTCAACCTGCAGTTGCAGAAGACGGTATGCACTATAAGTTTGATGAGGGTGCTCCGGTCTATGAGCGTAAGGAGAAAGCGTCTAAAGACGAGAAAGACTCTTACTTCATTGTCCGTCATAAAGCAACACAGGTTTTTGAACAGAATATGTTATTCCCACGTATGTACAACCCTGGTTCTGCTGGTCTATACGAACAGTGGATGGGTGGTATTACTGGACATGATGTTGATGGCGTAAAGATACCTACACAATGGGAAAACTTAAAGTTCTTCCTTTCTTACCAGTGTAACTTCATGTACTGGCGTTACTTCATGTGGAACTTTGCAGGACGACAGAACGATATTCAAGGTAATGGTGAACCAGAACATGGTAACTGGATTACAGGTATATCATTCATTGACAATTCGCTTTATGGTGACCAAAACTTGTTACCAGATGAGTTGAAAGCAAACAGGGACACAACGTCTTCTATTGTCTACCATTATTGCTCGGATTAATCGGTCTTTTCTGGCAGGCATGGCGTGGAAAACGTGGCATACAGCAGTTCTGGGTCGTATTCTTCTTGTTCTTTATGACTGGTCTTGCCATTGTTATCTACCTGAATCAGACACCAAGTCAGCCACGTGAACGTGACTATGCTTATGCTGCTTCATTCTATGCATACGCTATCTGGTGTGGATTAGGAGTATTGGCACTCTACGACTGGGCACGTAAACTCAAGGTTGCACCAGTATTATCAGCCTCTGTCATCTCACTTGTTTGTCTGCTTGTTCCTATCCAGATGGCATCACAGACATGGGATGACCACGATCGTTCAGGTCGATATACTTGCCGTGACTTTGGTCAGAACTATCTTAATTCATTACAGCAGAAGGGTAATCCTATTATCTTTACGAATGGTGACAACGATACCTTCCCACTTTGGTATAACCAAGAGGTTGAGGGAGTACGTACAGATACACGTGTTTGTAACCTTTCTTATCTGCAGACAGACTGGTACATCGATCAAATGCGCCGTCCAGCATACAACTCACCAAGTGTACCTATCTCATGGCCACGCCTTGATTATGTAAGTGGAACAAATGAGTATGTACAGATTCAACCAGAATTCAAGGAACAAATACGAGAATTCTATAAGCAGGATCCTGTTTTAGCAAAGGCACAATTTGGTGACGACCCATTTGAATTAAAGAATATTCTCAAGTATTGGGTACGCTCAAAGAATGCTGACAGTCATGTTATCCCTACTGATACCATCTACATGACTATCGATAAGGAGGCTGTTCGTCGCAGTGGTATGATGCGTCCAGGTGATTCTATTCCAGATCGAATGGTTATCTCATTGGCAGGAAAACAAGCTTTATACAAGAATGACTTGATGATGCTTGAGATGATTGCTAACTGTAACTGGACACGTCCTCTCTATGTAGCTGTAACCGTTGGAGCTGAGAACTTTATGAACTTAGGTGAAAACTTCATTCAAGAAGGTCTCGTAAATCGTATTACTCCATTCTCTACAATGGACAATGCTAATTCTACTGGCATCAATATGCGTAACTTCGATACTGAGAAGACTTATGATGTCATGATGAATCGCTTCAAATGGGGTGGTCTTAGCAAGCCAGGACTTTACATCGATGAAACTGTAGCTCGTATGTGCTATACACATCGTCGTGAGATGGCTGACCTTGCACTTCACCTCATTGCAAAGGGTGAGAAGGCTAAGCGTTGAAAGTATTACAGAAGGCTGAGAAGGAAATACCAAGCTATAACGTGCCAATCAGCTACATGAGTGGTTCATCAGATATGGCACGTGCATACGCATTACTTGGTCAGAAAGTAAAGGCACGCCAGATGTATGATGATTTGTGGAAGATTTCACTTCAGTATGTAAACTACTATTTGAGTCTTAATCCTCGTCTCTTCAATATGTCTCAGAGTTCATGTAAGATGAATTTCCAGATTATGATGAATCTTGTTAACGAGAATGAGCAAGCTGATCGTGAATGGGCAAACAAACATGCAGCCCAGCTTGACAATCTTTTTGTAAGATTCAAAAATAGAGGTGGTGCATTGATGTAGGATTACTATAATCCTATTAAAGAGATTCAAAACTAAAAGCCAGAATCTGGTTGTCCTTAAAGACAGCCAAACTCTGGCTTTTTGCTTTACACTATCCGCTCTTAGCTCTACACAAACAGGATCTTAGTTGAATAGACGATAATAATATTAAAGTACAAATTCTTTCTCAGTCATTGAGAAAAGAGTTTAGGGATGTATTGAATAATATGCTAATAGAACAACCTGCACGCTGGCTACGTATCTTTTATCCACACGCTCTTTGGCGTATGGACAAGAACGATCACTCCGTTTATCTCACATTTGATGATGGACCAATACCCGAAGCAACACCATTTATTCTCGACATACTTGACCAATTCAATGCAAAGGCAATGTTCTTCATGGTTGCTGACAATGTAAGAAAACATCCAGAAATCTATGAGGAAGTAATACGTCGTGGACATAAAGTGGGGAATCATACTTATCATCATCTTGGTTCTTTCAAACACTGGACACTAACCTATGCTGTAGATGTTACTAAGGCAGATGCGCTTCTCAACACTCCTTATTTCCGTCCACCACACGGATGGTTACGCCATACAGTATATTGGTGGGTAAAACAAAATTATCGTGTTGTTATGTGGGACCTTGTAACACGTGATTATTCTAAATGGTTATCAGCTGCAGATGTTGTAAACAATGTAAAGCGATATGCTCGTAATGGGTCTATCATCACATTTCATGACTCTCTCAAAAGTATTGACAAACTTCGTACAGCGCTCCCAGAATCATTGCAATGGCTTAAAAACCAAGGTTATGAGTTTAAAGTCTTCCCTGATGACCCTGCCGAAACATTTTAATCACACATACCTCTATGGTATAAAAAATAAAAATATTGTGGTAGTAGTTCATGTTTCTCCTTTAACTATCATCTAATTACCCCCCTTTCTATAAGGAAATTTAATCTCATTATATGTCATCAATAGATGCTTTAAGCCCTAACATAAATAAGGAAGATTCAATTGTCGTTCAATCATCAACAATAAAATCTTTAGCACACTCCATGGGATTCTTTGCTTGTGGTATAGCAAAGGCAGCACCTGTTGATGAAGCTGTAGCACAGAAATATCGTAAATGGCTGGAGAATGGTGAAGAGGCTTCAATGGCATATATGACAAATTACTTAGAGAAACGACTTGACCCACGACTTCTCGTTCCTGGTGTACGGAGTATCGTTTCACTTGCTCTCAACTATGCTCCTGCTCAACAGCTACCTAAAGGCGAGTATCAAATAGCAGCTTACGCACTTGGTTTAGATTATCATGACCTAATGAAGCAAAAGATGAGGGAATTAGCGATAAAGATAACAGAACGGTGGCAACTCCCCAAACAAGAAGAAGACGAAGAACCCTCAGTACGTTGCTTCTGTGATACTGCTCCTGTCCTTGAACGTTATTGGGCACAGAAGGCAGGACTTGGATGGGTAGGACGCAATCATCAGCTCATCATTCCTCATGCAGGTTCTATGTTCTTTTTGGGTGAGATTTCTTACCTTTTGATGTTGATGTATACGATGAAGCGATGTCAAACCGATGTGGAAGTTGCCATCGTTGTATTGATGCCTGCCCTACTCGTGCAATCATCCCTGATGAAGATTTCCATGCCGAACGATGTCTTTCATATCAACTGATTGAAAATCGTGGAGAACTAACTGACGAAGCAAAAAGCCACATGGGTGATACGATATATGGCTGTGATCGATGCCAAACTGCATGTCCTTGGAATCGCTTTGCAACACCTAATACAGAACCAGCTCTCCAACCTAAGCCTGAGCTTCTCAGCATGAGCAAAGAGAAGTGGCACAATCTAACAGTTGAAGATTATCAACGGTTATTTAAAGGATCTGCTGTTAAGCGAGTTAAATACGAAGGTCTGAAAAGAAATATTACGGTAAAGGAAAAATAAGTAATTCCTAAGATATATGTAGTAACAAAGGCTCTCTAACAAGAGATATTACTATACTTCCTACAAGAATAAGTTTATTTTTAATTTGCTGTCACTTTTAACACTTCATGTATCTATACTGTAAGCCAAGGCATTAGATGACAACATTGAATGACAGAAGTGACAGTAAAATTAGTTTTAAGAAAAAACACCTTGTTATCAGTACTCAGTGGTAAAGTGTATTGATTATTTCAGAGCTATCAAAAGTTTAAGAAAAAGGATACGAAAACAATTAAGAATTTTGCAAAACTCACAAAAGAAGTAAGCAAGAGAGAATAAGCTACCATTATATCTACCATCAACGACTTTAATAGTAACATTTGTTCCCACTTTCTAACTTGGCATCAACTTTGTAGCATTTAATATAGAGAAATAAAACAAAATATTATAAATCAAATAAAGGAGATACAAACATGGCTAAAGTAGAAAAAGGAATTGTTTTCACTTCAAACAGTGTGATTGATTATGCAGAAGGTGGCGTAGTAAGTAAAGAATTGGTACACAGCAATGCTGGTAGTGTTACTTTGTTCAGTTTCGATGCTGGCCAAGGACTTTCAGAGCATACCGCACCATTCGACGCTTTCATTCAGGTTGTTGATGGAAAAATGGAATTGACCGTTGAAAACATAAAGCACGTGATTAGTGCAGGCGAAAGTTTCATCATTCCAAGTGGTGCACCTCACTCTGTGAACGCACCTGAGCGATTCAAGATGATTATAACAATGATTAGAGGGTAGGGTTGAAGTTTACCACGAGTTGACGAGTTAACGAGTAAACAAGTTGCTTGATAGAATATAGTTAATTAGTTAACGAGTTAACAAGTAAACAAATAAGATTTATAAGGACTTATTAGTTGGTTAATAAAACGAGTTGACAAGTTGAAATGATTAAAAGGAATTGAATCCTTTCTATCAAACAACTTGTCAACTCGTTTACTTGTTAACTTGTCCACTCGTTAACTTATCAAATTGTCAACTATCTTCTACTTCACAATAGCTTGATAATCCTTTTCAAATGAACGAGGATGGCGACCTATTAAAACAGTATTCAATAAACAGTTAGCAACCAATTCTTCATTTGTAAGATCAACCTTAGGTTCTTTCTTAACTTCCTTACCAAGAAGAACTTCCCACGGACCATTAAAGTCATGGTCATCTGCTCCATAGAACATCTCGTTAGTATCAGGATCTTCCATTAACTGATAACGAATCTGCTTCTTTGATGCAACAGGGTTAAGCGTTAACAATAAATTGTATGCATTACCAAACTGCACACGCAAATGGCGACCTTTAGGAAACATAAGTCCTATCTGTGGATAAATTTCATCAAACTGGTAAGCTTGGAATAACTCTTTTAGCTTCATAGATAATGTTGTAATATATTATCAATTAATACTTTCGACACACCATTGCAATGATGCAGACGAACCATTATAAATGCAAAGTTACATTATTTTTTTGATACACTTGCAAGTTAGAACATTAATTCGTATATTTGCAGCGTATCACTAACCAGGGGTTCATTTACAGAAAATGATTCCCCATAAACATTCAATACACATGAGAAGAGACCAAGAAATTTTTGACCTTATTGAGATGGAACACAAACGCCAGCTCAAAGGTATGGAGCTGATTGCATCAGAGAATTTCGTCAGTGACGAAGTTATGCAAGCCATGGGATCTTACCTAACAAACAAGTATGCTGAAGGTTACCCAGGCAAACGCTATTATGGTGGTTGTCAAGTGGTTGACCAAGTTGAAACACTTGCCATTGAGCGCGTAAAGCAACTCTTTGGTGCTGAATATGCCAATGTGCAGCCTCACTCTGGTGCGCAGGCTAACCAAGCTGTGTTGCTTGCCGTGCTGAAACCAGGTGACACATTTATGGGACTTGATCTTGATCAAGGCGGTCATCTCTCTCATGGTAGTGAGGTAAATACATCTGGTATCCTTTATAACCATGTTGGTTATACATTGAACCGTGAGACTGGTCGTGTTGACTATGACGAGATGGAGCGTCTTGCACGTGAGCACAAGCCAAAGCTTATCATCGGTGGTGGTTCTGCTTACAGCCGTGAGTGGGATTATAAGCGCATGCGCAAGATTGCTGACGAGGTAGGTGCTTTGTTAATGGTTGACATGGCTCATCCTGCTGGTCTTATTGCTGCAGGTTTGCTCGATAACCCTGTAAAATATGCTCATATTGTTACCACAACAACTCACAAGACACTCCGTGGTCCTCGTGGCGGTATTATCCTTATGGGTAAGGACTTCGATAATCCTTGGGGCTTAACAACCAAGAAGGGTGATTTGAAACCAATGTCTATGCTCTTGAATTCTGCTGTATTCCCAGGTAACCAGGGTGGTCCATTGGAACATGTTATTGCAGCTAAGGCTGTTGGCTTTGGTGAGAACCTCCTACCAAGCTGGAAGGAATATGCAACACAGGTGAAGAAGAATGCTTCTGTTCTTGCTCAAGCACTTGTTGAGAAAGGCTTCAGCATTGTTAGCGGTGGCACAGACAACCATTCTATGTTGCTCGACCTACGTCAGAAGTATCCAGACCTTACTGGTAAGGTTGCTGAGAATGCACTTGTTGCTGCTGACATCACCGCCAATAAGAATAAGGTACCATACGATGAGCGTTCTGCGTTCCAGACCAGCGGTTTACGACTTGGAACAGCTGCAATGACAACACGTGGCTGTAAGGAAGATATGATGTTACTCTGTGCTGACCTTATTGATGAGGTATTGTCAGACCCAGAGAACGAGCAGGTTATTAAGCGTGTACGTGAGAAAGTGAATGAGACGATGAAGGACTATCCTCTCTTCGCTTACTAAACACAAGATTTATAAAAGATATTATACAATAGAGGTGTACCAATCATTTGGTACACCTCTATTCGTAAAATTACCATATAACGAAATTAGCGTTTTCCAATACCCCACATTATCCATTAGCAATTTACAATATTCAATAAAGCGGGTATAATATCCCCTAAATACCCATCTTCAATCATTGTACTACAGCTCCGCACACATCGTGTTGATGCCCAGCACACGTCGTGCTGTTGGTAAACACCAATGATGCTAAGCGCTAAACACAATTCACGATATAAGCAACTTCCTACATACTAAACTGCTTATGTATTCTCAGAACAATACTAAAGTAATACATAAGCCGTTTTTATGAGTTCATTAATACAATCCAATCCAATTCAATGGAATGCAAACTAAACTAACATTCCCCTACTCTCCCGTATAGAACTTGATAAGTTTTGTAAGTCCTAAATTGCAAGCAGGACAGAATTCAGGGTGCATATTTGTACGCATACGGCAGTCTGGATATGCGCGATAAACACCATGCTGAGAATAGCCTGCAGGTTCATAAACACCCACCTTCCACTTATCATAACGTGCATTAGGTTTATCAAGATCAGCTGGCTGAGGAGTTGGAACCGGTGTCTTCTTGTTAATAAGATTCTCCCATTTCCATGGAAGTCAACTAAAGTTGTAAGGTTTGGCTCCCAAGGTTCTACATCAGTTGGATACATATTAATCTGCTCCTTTTCGTATGCATATTCATCACCCAGACCTGCAAAGGAATGTCCAAACTCATGTACAACAACTGGCTTGAAATAAGGATTACGCACCATTGAAAGGTTATAAGAGTTCAGAATACCACCGCCACCATACTTCTCTGTATTTACAAGTACGATGATATGCTCATAAGGTGTACCAGCCAACCAGTCATGTAAATCCTTTAGATGTAATGTTGTCAGATAACGGTCACTGTAGAATGTATCAAAATGTGAGTGAAGTGCTGTGTTTTTCCAAATACCCTTTGATGGTTCAGACGTACCACTCTCCATAGATGGTGACTTAACAGCTACAACATTAAAGCGTTGACGCAGAGATTTAAATGGCTCATGTGCAAATAGAGCTTCATTAGCAGTACGACAATCTTCTATAAAGTTTGCCATCTCTGCCTCTGTATATCCCTCTGCAACATAAGCAATGTGAATACAACGTGTCGTGTCTGCAGCCTTCTGCAATGTTTCGTAAGGTGTTACAGAACGTTCACCAATGTGACGAATGAGAATATCCTTTGGATTAACAGTATGACTCATAGATACTGTTACCTCACGACGGTTGTTCCTTAGTTCAACTGTAATATCTACAGAATCCTTTGGAAAAGGAACAAGGAAAACATTTTCAAATGCCTTACCAGAAGGTTTCTTTGCTTCATCATACGTCAACCATTCCTGGAAAAGTGTTGAGAATGAATTGCGATAGATAACCTTTGTGTACGATGGTCACGTACAATAACTTGACCATTTCCTTCGACAGGTACCTCTGCCAATCGTTCATGCTTACCATACCATCGTGGTATGCGTGACAACTCGTCTACAGCAATGGTTTGATGCTTAGCATTACCTGAAAAAATGTAATCAAGACGAAGTGTTGCATCCTCAAAGTAATGATTAAAATCCTGTGCTGCGGCAGTTAGCGTGACAGCCAATAACAAGAGCGTGATAATTTTTTTCATAAGGTTATAATGAATTAGGTTTCTACATTATGATCTATTACATCAATCATGAATAGGCATTTTTATAGCTTTACGTCTATTCTCAATTAGATAAATATCATACCATATATTATCGAATACAAAGTTATCAATAATAATGAAAAAGTCAAAACGAAATACCATAAATCACAATTGGAAAACACATAAATTATAATACAATAAACAACAAAGAACCGTCTCAGCCAGAATAAAGTCTGCATTTAACCCAAATCGTTCATTAGCCACAAAATGTATAGTTCTTATTACTATGGTATGTTACCTAATAAGCTATTTGGCTTTAAAAACTAATAATATAATTTACTATCCTTATAACCTAAATATATATCGCTTAACTACAAAACTAATAACAAAAACATAAATCAAAAATTTGGCTGTTTGTTTTTTTTAATGTAACTTTGCAACGCAATACCGCCGATATGGCTCAGTTGGTAGAGCAACGCATTCGTAATGCGTAGGTCCCCGGTTCGAGTCCGGGTATCGGCTCCATTTGCGGAATTAGCACATCGGTAGTGCACGGGCTTCCCAAGCCTGGGAGGCGGGTTCGACTCCCGTATTCCGCTCACCGGTTATTAGATATAAAAATAAGGACAGCTTTCTTAAGTTGTCCTTATTTATTATTATAAGATTCAGAAGCAGCTAAACCGTGATTTTTGGTTAAAACATGCTCTTCCATTAGACACTACTACTAATCCCAACCTTTAATTTCTACAATATTATAATCAACATATTTCTTATCAACGACGATAATGAAAAATGGTTGTGTAAAGTAGGTTTGTGCCTTTCCTTGTTCTAACTTGTATTGCAATTCAAGATGCTTCTTCTTTAAAGTCAATGAAAGAGGAGCCAAGTCTGTCTTCCGATTTGTTTGCGGGAGAATATAAGCAATTGCAAAGTTCTTATTAAAATCAATCTTGGTTGGTTCACCGCCCTTACCCATAAAAGCTGCCTCACCAAACTCTTTTACAAGAGTCTCCTGTGAAGTAATCTTCTTTATTATCGGTTTGGTCTCATTACCAATATGAAAATAATTACGAGCTTCTGTATAACTTACAATATTAGATTTCTCCACCCCCATTTTAGAAGTGCCACATGAAGATAACAACAACATTGTAGCTGCAAAAGCAAGCAAAAGTTTCTTCATCATAATATAATTACTATCAAATATTTTTATAAACACTATACTTCTCTAAGTGAATATGAAAGAGTCACTTAAGTAGTTTTTACATCAATTGTGACTGACATTTTACCAATAATATCTGTCAGCAAAGACAAAAGTAATTAAATTATGTCATATTATCACTTTTAAGCAATTAAAATTAGTTAATTTAACACATGGCACATCTTTTGCTTATATAAGATTGTGCAAAGAATGATTCAATGCACGAATTTATTAACAAAATAGAATAAAATATGGCACATGGACATGATGTACTCCATATGATGGAGGGTAATAGTTATGAAACAAAAGAAGATTTAGTAAAGGCAATTATAGAGCACTTCGGTGAAGAGGAGCGTTTTCATACTTGTTCTGTAGATGGAATGAACGCTGAGGAATTAGTAGATTTCTTGACAGAACGTGGTAAGTTTATGCCTGCTAAAGGGGGATTCACTGTTGATACAACTAAGATTTGTAATCACTAAGACAGTGAAAAATTGAGGTAAAAAATATAATAAACTTTAGAGTTGAATCTAAAAACATTTGATTATGATTAAAATATATGGAATGAATACTTGTCCAGACTGTATTGCAGTTGACAAGCACGTAGAAGGTGACAACCGTTACGAAGTAATAGAAATTGGTTCACATATTAAGTATTTGAAGGAATTCCTTCGTCTTCGTGATAACAACGCTGTATTTGACGAGGCAAAGAAGCACGGCTATGCTGGCGTACCTTGTTTTGTACTTGAAGATGGTACAGTAACACTATCACCAGAAGAAGCTGGCATCAACCTTAACGATGTCCCTGCAGCAGCTTCTTGCCGACTTGATGGTTCTGGCTGCTAACAAAATAGATAGAATAAAATTAAAGCCCTCGACAATTCGTGGAAATAACTTCATGAATTACGAGGGCTTTCTCTATTCATATATATTACTGACATATATCAGAATTACTAATAAACTTGCAAAATAAAAAAGCACCCCATATAGGAGTGCTTTCTATAATAATTCAAATAAAATCAAACTTTACTTTGCATAAGCAACAGAACGAATCTCACGAATAACCGTAATCTTAACCTGTCCTGGATAGGTCATTTCATTCTGTATCTTCTCTGCAATCTCAGAACTGAGCTTCTCGCTTTCTGCATCATCCATCTTGTCAGCACCAACGATTACACGGAGTTCGCGACCAGCCTGAATAGCATAAGTCTTTGTTACACCTGGATAACTCATTGCAATCGCTTCAAGATCATTCAGACGCTTGATATAAGCTTCCACAATCTCACGACGAGCACCTGGACGAGCACCAGAGATGGCATCACATACCTGAACGATTGGTGCAAGAAGTGTAGTCATCTCAACCTCATCGTGGTGAGCTGCAATGGCATTGCAAATATCTGGTTTCTCCTTATACTTCTCAGCAATCTTACCTCCATAAAGAGCATGTGGTAAATCAGTCTCTTCGTCTGGTACTTTACCGATATCATGCAATAAGCCTGCACGCTTTGCCTTCTTTGGATTCAAACCTAACTCACTTGCCATAACAGCACAAAGATTTGCTGTTTCACGAGCATGCTGCAAAAGGTTCTGACCATATGAAGAACGATATTTCATCTTACCAACAATACGAATCAACTCTGGATGAAGACCATGAATTCCAAGGTCAATAGCTGTACGCTTACCTGTTTCAATAATCTCATTATCAAGTTGTTTCTTAACCTTAGCAACAACTTCTTCGATACGTGCAGGGTGAATTCGTCCATCAGCAACAAGCTGATGAAGTGCCAAACGACAAATCTCACGACGAACAGGATCAAAAGCTGAAATAACAATAGCTTCTGGAGTATCATCAACAACAATCTCAACACCTGTTGCAGCCTCCAAAGCGCGGATATTACGACCTTCACGACCAATAATACGTCCCTTCACCTCATCACTATCAATATGGAAAACGCTTACTGAATTCTCAATAGCTGTTTCAGTTGCAACACGCTGGATGGTCTGGATAACTATTCTCTTAGCCTGCTGATTAGCATTAAGCTTTGCTTCATCAACAATCTCATTAATATATGAGGCAGCGTCAAGCTTTGCTTGATCCTTCAAACTTTCAATCAAACGCTTCTTAGCTTCTTCAGAACTAAGACCAGAGAGTTCCTCGAGTTTCATTCGCTCCTGCTCCTGCATCTTCTCAAGATCCTGCTGCTTAATCTGCAGTAGCTTCTTCTCATTATCAACACGCTGCTGCTGCTGATCAACATCCTGCTTACGACGATTAATCTCTTCTTGACGTTGATTCAATGCAACCTCACGCTGCTTCAAGCGATTCTCACCCTGTTGAATCTTCAATGTGCGCTGTTGAACCTCTTTCTCGAGTTCACTTTTCTTATTAAGAAACTTCTCCTTAACTTCAAGAAGTTTCTTTTCTTTAATTACCTCTGCAGCTTTCTCTGCTTTATCCATTGTATCTTTGTATTTTCCAGTTAAGATATAACGGAAAATAGCAAATCCACCAGCACATCCTGCTGAAAGGCATACCACAGCTATTATAACTGTTACTATTGGACTCATTGATTCTTTTTATGATTTAAATTAAATATTCTCACTATTACTTCAGTGCATCTTCAATTTCTGAAGTGAGTTTACTGAGAATATCATTAAATGGAGCAGTATCATTACGTACACCTTCTTTCTTATATCGCAATGCAATATCCAACATAGCCATATATATAATGTCCTTATCCCCCTTCTTACCCTTAAAAAGAGTTGAATAAGTATTAATTGTGTCGGTAATAAGCTTGGCTGCCGAACGATAATACTCCTCATCCTCTCGTGGAACGTTTACGGAGAGTTCTGCATCATAGACATGCAATCTTATATGTAACTTATCGTCTGCCATTATATTCTGTTTTATTTCTCACTTAGAAGTGTAATACACTTATTTACATCTCGGATAAGTTTGGCAACACGCTTTTGTGCAGTTTCCATATCACCATCCGTAACTTCAAGCATTTTAGCCATCTTCAACGAGTTATAATCAGCTTCTGCTTGAGATAACTCACCCTGCAGTTGCTTTATCTCCTGTTCACGTTGGTCGACAAGCGCATATAACTCGTCATTTTCCTTCTTCAGTGCTTCATACTGAAGGATCATCTGACGAACACGCGTCGCAAACGTATTCAGAATCTTCTCATTTGCATTCATAGCTAATCTATTCGTTTTGGCTACAAAATTACATTAAAGTTTCTATTTAAGCAAATATATGCTTAATTATTTTGACTCTGCCTCTTCAGCAGGTTTAGGTTCCTTCTTAGCAAGTGAAACTACTTGATAAACGAAGTCTGTAGTCCATTTACGACTAAATCCAAGACGCTGATTATATTGGCGAACTGACATAACAGCCTTAATAACACCTGGATCAGAGAAACTATTCTTATCGTATATGTCATTTACAGTCTTCTCCGTCATCGTATAGATAGCTTTCTTGAAAAAGCCAGGAACCCGCAACTTAAACTTCATCAAATTACCCACAAGCATCATCAAATCTTGTGTGAAACCTTGGAACTGATAAAGATAAGGCTGGATATCCTGCATCTTCTTACAATTCTTTTTGATGCTTGCATCTATCTCATCAAAGAAGTTATCATCAACATTATAAATATTTTTCATAGTCTTTCGCACACTTGCTTTTTCGCCAGGTCCCAACTTATTATTCAACGTAGGGACACGAAAAGTCTGCTTGTAGGTACGTAAATCTGGAAGCATTGCTAAATTATTGATACCCAAACGAGTTGCAAGCACTGCTTGAAAATAAACTCGAACAAGTGTCATATAGTCCTCCATACCACCAGTCTTTGACTGTGTAGCATCATTCTTCCCAAAGAGTTTTAATAAGAATCCCATATCTTTTGTTTAAAGTTTTTAAAGTTATTAAGATGAACTTTTTAATTTTTTTACTCGATTGCAAAGTTAATAAAAAAACATGAAATTCACCTATTAAGTAAATGATTTCTCATTTTCACAGCTTTTAATTAAATTAAATTTATTACCTTTGCAATCAAGATAGCAATATTGCAAATGAAAGCGTTTAACGACAAATACTTAACGAAAGGATTAATTGTCCTCAATGACTTGTTCATATTGAGTACAGCCCTATTACCACCCATATTTGCACTTAAAGCACATATGGTAGGATACGACTATAGGTATTTAGCGTTAAAGCATATAAAGATAAACAATAACTACTAATTTAAAACAGATATCAAACCATACTATTATGAAAGGAATAGTTCTCGCTGGCGGTTCAGGCACACGCCTCTACCCTATCACAAAAGGAATAAGCAAGCAGCTTATACCAATTTACGATAAACCAATGATTTACTATCCAGTATCAGTTTTGATGCTGGCTGGAATTAAAGAGATTCTAATCATCTCTACCCCATTTGACTTACCAGGCTTTAAACGTCTTTTAGGAGATGGAAGTAGCTTTGGAGTACGCTTTGAATACGCAGAACAACCTTCACCAGATGGCCTTGCGCAAGCATTTATCATAGGCGAGAAGTTTATTGGCAATGATTCTGTTTGCTTGGTCTTGGGAGATAATATTTTCTATGGAGCAGGCTTCAGTTCATTATTACAAAATAGCGTACAAATGGCTGAAAAAGAGAACAAAGCTACAGTATTTGGCTATTATGTAAATGATCCTGAGAGATATGGTGTTGCTGAATTTGATAAGACTGGAAAATGTCTTAGCATAGAAGAAAAGCCCGAACATCCAAAGAGTAACTACGCTGTTGTAGGACTTTACTTCTACCCTAATAGTGTTGTTGAGATTGCGAAGAATATTAAACCATCTCCACGAGGAGAGTTAGAGATTACAACTGTCAATCAGTGCTATCTTAAAGAAGATAATTTAATGGTACAGACTCTACAACGTGGTTTTGCATGGCTTGACACTGGTACACATGACAGTTTGTCGGAGGCAAGTACTTTCATTGAATGTATCGAGAAACGACAAGGACTTAAGGTTGCATGCTTGGAAGAAATAGCATACAAAAAAGGCTGGATAACAACAGAAAAGCTTCGAGAAGAAGCACAACCAATGATTAAGAACAACTATGGTAAATATCTCCTTCAGCTTGCAGAGGAGAAGAGTAACCCAAAATAAATTCCTTACTGAATAATAAGAAAAGTAATAAATATGGAAGAAACAACTAAATTAGAGCAAGGGAAGGAACTTGAAGTTAATGAAGGTAACTCCTCCTTTGATTTTGCCACCTTGTATCGAACCATCGTACTCAACTGGTACTGGTTCGTATTGTCATTAATTATTTTCGGGAGCTTAGGAGCAATCTATCTTAGATATGCCACACCAATGTATCAGGCTACTGCAAAGTTGCTGATTAAGGACGAAAGTAATAGCAATAGACGTGGTTCCTCTTTACAGAACATGTCAAATCTTGGTATTATCTCAAACTCAACTGGTATTGATAACGAGATGGAGATTCTGACATCACACTCTATTGCTGAAGATGCTATTAGAGACTTGAAGTTATATGTTAACTACTCAACAAAGGGAAGAGTAAAAGACATTATTCTTTATCGCAATCAACCTCTTAACGTTGATGTAGACCAGGCTCATCTTGAGAGATTGAATGCTCCCATTAACTTGAGCATAACAAGAGACAGTTTAACATATACTGTTACTGGAACTTACTATGTACCAACTAACGACAACTCAAATGAAGGTCCATACTCTATTAATAGAAAGTTCACCAGCCTTCCTGCAACAATAGCTACTCGTGCTGGTATTATTACTATTAGTTCTAATTATGGACATTCATTAAAGAATGCAGATGTACTTAATGTAAGCATTCTCTCACCAAGAATGGCATCTAATAAATATGTCAGCGAACTTCAAGTTGCACAGACAGCAAAGTCAACCTCTATTGCGCAGCTGCAGCTTACAGACGAAGTACCACAGCGTTCTCTTGATTACTTGAAGCAGTTAGCAATTGTATATAACCGTCAAGCAAATGAGGACAAGAATACCATTGCACTTCGTACAGACAAGTTCATCAATGACCGTTTGGGCAAGATTAATGCCGAACTGGGCAAGACCGAAGGTCAGTTGCAGAACTATAAACAGCAAAATGGTATTGTAGAGTTGAAGATGAATGCAGGTAACTCTGTAGCAAATCAGAATAACTCAGAATTAAAGCTTGCAGAGGTTGAGACACAGATTGAATTATTCAATACAATTGCAAGAGAGGTTGAGAGTTCATCTCGTAATCTTTCTCAAGTAATTCCTTCTAACGTAGGTTTGGATGACCAAAGTTCTACATCTCTGATTAACAAATATAACGAGTTAGTACTTGAGCGTAATCGTTTACTCCGTAGTGCTTCCGAAAGTTCTCCTGTTGTAGAGCCACTTACAGCACAAATTCGTGAGCTAAATGGTAACATTCGCCGTGCGATTGGTGCTGCACGTCAGAACCTACAGATTCAGCGTGATGCAGTTTTGTCACAAGTTAATAAGTTTAATGAACAGGTTGCTGAGACTCCACAGCAGGAACGAATGCTGACACAGATTGACCGTCAGCAGGAAGTAAAGTCTGGTTTGTACCTGATGTTACTCCAAAAGCGTGAGGAAAACAACATTTCTTTGGCAGCAACAGCCGATAAAGGTAAACTTATTGATGACCCACAGTTGTTAGGTAAGATTAGTCCAAAGTCAACATCAATTATGCTTGTTGCTTTACTAATTGGCTTAGTACTTCCAGTATTGGTAATCCTTATCTTACAATTCTTCCGTTATAAGATTGAGGGCCATGACGATGTTGCTCGCCTTACCAAGTTACCAATCATTGCAGACGTTGCTATTGCAAGTAATAAGGCGAAGGGTAAAGCAGATATCGTTGTACATGAAAACCAGAACAACCAGATGGAAGAAATCTTCCGTTCAATGCGTACCAACCTTCAGTTTATGCTTAAGGAAGGACAGAAGGTTGTACTCTTCACTTCATCTACTTCTGGTGAGGGTAAGACCTTTAACGCAGCAAACCTTTCTGTTAGTTTCGGTCTCTTAGGCAAGAAAGTTATCTTGGTTGGTCTTGATATTCGTCGTCCACGTTTGGCAGAGTTGTTCGGTATCAACGATCACAAGCATGGTATTACAAACCTTCTTGTAAAGGATAATCCAACGATAGAAGATATATATGAGCAGATTCTGCCTTCAGGAGTTAATAAGAATCTTGATCTCCTCATGGCAGGTCCAATTCCTCCAAACCCAGCAGAGCTTATTGCACGTAATTCATTAGATATTATCATTAATCTCTTGAAGGAGAAATATGATTATATCATGATTGATACCGCACCAGTCGGTCTTGTTACAGATACTCTTCAGATTGCGCGCGTTGCAAATGCTTCTATCTATATGTGTCGTGCAGACTATACTCCAAAGTCAAGCTTCAACTTGATTAATGCACTTGCAAACGAGAAGAAGTTCCCTAACATGGCTATTGTTCTCAATGGTATTGACATGTCTAAGAGAAAATATAGCTATTACTATGGCTATGGCGGCTATGGCAAGTATGGTAGATATGGTAGAGCAAGCTACGGTACAAGCTATGGACAGTATGGAAACTATGGCAATTATGGTAACTATGCTAACAGCCACTATGGCAATAAGCACGATGACTCTATAAAGCGATAAACTAACAGACAATGATTATTGCAGTTGACTTCGATGGAACCATCGTAGAACATAAATATCCTAAAATCGGTAGCGAGATCCCTTTCGCTACCGATACGCTTAAAATGCTGATTAAAGATGGTCACCAACTTATCTTATGGAGCGTCAGAGAAGGCGAACTACTCCAAGAGGCTGTTGATTGGTGCCATGAACGTGGGGTAGATTTTTGGGCTGTAAACAAGGATTATCCTGAAGAAGAAAAAGAGAAGAACAATCATTTTTCAAGAAAGTTAAAGGTAGAAATGTTTATCGATGACCGTAATCTTGGTGGATTACCAGACTGGGGAACTATCTATCAAATGATTACCAATAACGAAACATGGGAAAGCCGTAACTTTGCGCATCGTTCGTTTGAAGATCATAAACCACCTAAGAAAAAGCACTGGTGGAATTTCTAACAAATAAAATAGGATACTCTACAAGGGTATCCTATTTTATTTGTACTATAACTTACCAACAACACTACGTGTGCGGAGCATCAGCACAACATGTGCGGAGCATTAACACAATATGTGCTAACATACAACACGTTCATAAAGAACGAATAGTGAGAGGCGTTATAGCGAAAGAATATATTGGAAAACATAAACACTAAACCTATATAGGAAGAACTTGCCAAACAAAAATAAGTTTCAATAAAAAAGATGTATCAAATATATTCATAAAATAGAATTACAATATATTTGATACATCCCTCATCTAAATATGTTCAGGTTCTTATGAACCTATTTGGATTAAAGTTTACCAGCTTCACCCAAATAACTATCCTTAAAACCAAGAAAGTAAAGTACACCATCTAAACCGATAGTAGTAATATTTTGTTCAGCATTAGCTTGTACACGTGGTTTAGCATGAAAGGCAATACCCAAGCCAGCTTCAGAAAGCATAGGAAGATCGTTAGCACCATCACCAACAGCAATTGTCTGAGCGAGATTGACCTTCTCTACTTGTGCTAATAACTTCAATAACTCAGCCTTACGTTTACCATCAACAATATCACCAATGTAGCGTCCTGTAAGTTTATTATGCTCATCTATCTCAAGTTCATTAGCATATACATAATCAATACCATACTTGCGCTGTAGATACTCTCCAAATAAGTAAAGCCACCACTTAATATGGCTATCTTATATCCACACTGCTTCAAAACAGTCATTAAGCGATCAACGCCCTCTGTTATAGGCATTGTTTCGGCAATATCCTTCATGACATCAGCATCGAGCCCCTTCAACAAAGCAACTCGTTCTGTAAAGCTTTTCTTAAAATCAATTTCACCACGCATTGCACGTTCAGTAATAGCAGCAACCTGCGCTCCTACCCCAGCACGTTTTGCTAATTCGTCAATACATTCTGTCTGAATAAGTGTAGAGTCCATATCAAAACATATTAGACGGCGCATACGCCTGTACATATTGTCTTTCTGCAAAGAAAAATCAATTCCTTGCTCGTGACTCATCTGCATGAGGTCAGCCTGCATCTGTCTATAGTCTTTAGGAGTACCACGCAACGAAAACTCTATACATGCTCTGACATTTTGATTACTTTTGCGAATACTCTGACGCCCTGTCAAGCGAAGAATAGAATCTATATTTACACCTTGTTCTGTAATCACTCGAGTAGCCTCCTCGATATTACGAGCTGATAAAGACCTACCAATAATCGTGAGAATATAACGATTTTTCCCTTGTCTATTAACCCAATCTTCGTATTCATCATCTGTTACAGGAGCAAAACCGATATTTACACCAAGTTCCGTAGCCTTGAATAACAGTTCTTTCATTACCTGCCCGGCACCCTGATCATCAATACGAATAAGAATACCAAGTGATAAAGTAGAATGGATATCAGCTTGACCAATATCTAAAATATGGGCATTATAACAAGCAAGAATAGACATCACCGCAGTTGTTAATCCTGGTCTATCTTGTCCTGTTATACGTATAAGTATTAGTTCCTCCCTTTTTACGTTTGCTTCGTTCATAATATGTTTTTTACAGATACAAAAGTAATCATTTCTGACGAAGTAAACAAATAGCAATTATCATTTATACATACTCTGCCGTTTACAATAAGTAAGATTCACGAAAATAAGTATGTAACCTGAATAATTGACCCATTTAGATAATGCAAAACGTTTAAACAAAATAAAAAACGCACTTAAACTCATAGAGCAAGTGCGTTCCTAAAATCAATTATAAAATATATAATCTAACTCATACAACATTAGTTGTACCAAATTTCACCACCAAGCGTTTCATTCGCATCGGTATGTTCCTGACTGTTCTGATTCTCGAAATCATGAGTTTCGAAAAATTCTCGTGTTTTGTTTTCTTTCATGTTTATACCTCCTATTAATTAGACTAAATGGTAAATATATTACGTTATCCGCTAAATGACTGTTACAAATATAGGTAAAATGAAAATAAAAAACAAGTAAAACACTGAATAAATTAATTATTTAAACATTTTTTACTGCATAATGAATTTTTTATATCATTATATGCATTTATGATATCAAAACTATTATCCGTGATTAAGATGTGCCAGTAAGGACAAAATAAAATAAGACTTAATACCAAGTATAAGTCAAAATGTACTTTGAAGAACACTCACACTGAAACTTAAGCGTGATATTACGCTTCATATTAGTTACTAAGCTTGACTGCGGGTCTACTTTTATATCTTTTAAAGCTAAATGTTCAGAAGAAAAGAGTTTATACATAGTTTCCTTGGCACACCAAGCAATAAGCTTATCTGTCGTACCAGCAAAGACCTCATCATCTCTTAGGAAACGTGATGATATACGGTTTACTCTATCAGAAATGTATTCTATATCAACACCTACTTCATAGTCACGAGAAAGAATAACAGCAACATAACCAAGAGTATGAGATATACTTATATGATAGCCCTCTATCATTGGTTTACCATCCTCATTATGTTCTACTAAAGGCTCATAGCCCAACATTTCCGTTAAGACATAATGTACCCCATCTTTCTCAGCCTGTCTCCCTCTCTCTCTATCTCCAACAGACCAATGACGACTTTACCCTCGGCATCATTCGTTATCCTTACCACAAACAGTAACTTTAACTTTACTAATACGACGCTCTTCAATAGCTAAGACTTCAAACTTATAGTTCTTATAGTCCAGTATCTCATGTACTGCAGGGAAATCTCCCTTGATTTCTAATAGTAAACCTGCTACAGAATCAGCATCGCCTTCTATCTCATCAAACTCATCATCTGGGAGATTAAGAATCTTAGAGAAGTCCTTCAAGAGAGTTTTACCCTCAAATATGTAGATATTAGAACCTAACTTTGTATAGTTACGCTCTTCTTCATCAAACTCGTCATTAATCTCTCCGACAATTTCTTCAAGAATGTCCTCCAAAGTAACAATACCACTCGTACCGCCAAACTCATCAACGACAATAGCTATATGAACTTTATTCTCTTGGAAGTCACGTAAGAGATCGTCTATCTTCTTCGTCTCTGGAACAAAATAAGGTGGACGAATCAAACTCTGCCATCTAAAGTTAGTTGGCTTAGATAGGTGAGGCAGGAGATCCTTAATATAAAGTACACCTCGTATGTTATCTTGATTATCTTGATAAACAGGAATACGAGAATAGTTATTATCAACGATACATTTCAAGACATCTTCATATGAACAGCGGATATCCAAATCTATAATATCCTGACGAGAAGTCATTACCTCTTTTGCAGTCTCATCTCCAAAGCGAATAATACCTTGCAGCATACCCTGCTCATCCTTAATATCATTCTTATCTGTCAATTCTAAAGCCTGTTCAAGATCATCAACAGACAACTGACGATTCTCCTTTTGAACTACCTTTCAGCAAAAGCACCACTTTTCAACAATATAGTTTCGATAGGCCAAAACAACTTACGGAAGAAAACAATGCCTTTGACACCACTTCTACAGAATGCCAATGGATTTCTTCTACTATAAACCTTTGGAATAATCTCACCAAAGAGTAAAAGCAAAAAAGTCAACAGAATGGTTACACAAAGAAACTGCAACCACTCTTCCTTAAATGTAAACAGACTGGAAAAAATATAGTTACACAGCATAATAATCGCAACATTGACAAGATTATTCGTAATAAGAATTGTTGCCAACGTACGCTCACTATCGTCTCTAAACTGCTGAATAAGCTTATCAGAAGTATTCTTATCCGGGTCAAGTGACTCTATATCAGTTGGAGATAAACTAAAAAAAGCAATCTCCGACGCACTTGCAAAAGCCGAAAGACTTAGAAGAAAAACAGCCAATAGAATTGCAAGAATCACACTAATATCTATTGGATTAATACTTATATAAGAAGAAAAAACTACTAAAAAACTATCCATTAAAAAGGTAAATTAGAATTATCTGTAGTATCAGAAGCATTATCATCTACTTTCTCTCCAGACACACTTTCAGATTTACGGGATGCAGAAAGCCATTCAAGGTTGTCACCATAAATCTCTGTAACATAACGACGCATACCTTTCTTATCATCATAAGTACGATAACGCACACGCCCCTCAATATAAAGTTTATCGCCTTTATGAATATACTTCTCAGCATACTTAGCCAATGCTTTAAAGAGAACTATGTTATGCCAATCAGTGTGATCAGGTACAACCGTACCATTTGGAAGTGTATATCCACGCTCCGTTGTTGCCAAAGTAAAAGAGGCAACACATTGGTCTGCCTCATAATATTTTATCTCTGGCTCTCGACCGACATTACCAATTAACATTACTTTATTCATAAGAAAGCAATAGCAAAAAGGCATGTGAAATTACTTCCACATACCTAAATATCTAAACTTAAAATTCTTACCTTTAGCAGAAGGGAACTGACTTCTATTGTCAACCCTATCTTTTAGATACTCAACGATACGATTATAGCAATCCCATCCTGAAACAGCCTTACACTGTGCTACAAAATGAGTATCACGATATTCATGTTTACCAGAAGTAGGAATGAGGACGACACGCTTAAAATCAAGTTCACCTTCATACCACCCCTCACGTTCCTCATTGAGATGCATAATAGCTGGATTATCCTTACGCACGATTCCATCAACAACCGGACGAAGGGCTTTTTTCTGCTTAAAATCCATCATTGTAGCTGCCTCAGTCTTAATGACTATAAAATAAACCCGAGGACGAACCTTATAACGTTTTGGATAAAAGACATCGTTGGAAGCATAATTTCTAATATCATCTTCCAATTCTGGAGTGAGTTGAATGTCAGGAATAGAACTTAAAAAATCCAAAGCTTCCTCAACATTGTGTACTAATACTTCATTATCGAAATATCGCAAATATAAATTCATAAAGAAATGCTATGTATGTTTCTCTAAAAAAAAGAGCGGCAAACGAGGCTCGAACTCGCGACCCCGACCTTGGCAAGGTCGTGCTCTACCAACTGAGCTATTGCCGCATTTACTAAGTAAGTAACGACTTACTTCAAAACTCTATGTGAAGAGGAGGAGACTCGAACTCCCACGAAACAATTTTCACTACCCCCTCAAAGTAGCGCGTCTACCAATTCCGCCACCTCTCCAGCATATACGAGACATTCTGATTTAGAAAGTGCCCAGAACAGGACTCGAACCTGCACGTCGTGAAACACACGCACCTGAAACGTGCGCGTCTACCAATTCCGCCACCTGGGCATTTACTTAGAAGAAAACTTCTATATAATTCAGAATATCAAAGAGCGGCAAACGAGGCTCGAACTCGCGACCCCGACCTTGGCAAGGTCGTGCTCTACCAACTGAGCTATTGCCGCATTTAACGTCTCTCTTTCTCTAAAGAGTTAAACAAAAAGTCGGGGTGACAGGATTCGAACCTGCGACCGCCTGGTCCCAAACCAGATGCGCTACCGAGCTGCGCTACACCCCGTTGCATATTCATTAGTGATTGACTCATTTCCGAATTGCGAGTGCAAAGGTACTATATATTTCCGACACCTCCAAACTTTTACATGTTTTTTTTCAATAAAAAATAAGACTTTTCTTACGAATCCCGTTTGCATATAATTTCAAATATACGTAAAGTTATTGATAAACAAGCAAGTAAGAAGAAAAAGGAAATATAATGACTAAACTCAAAAAAATTTATTTTTATTTTTTTAATCAAATCAACGTTACCATAAGTCAATGTACTTTTTCAAGTAAGACGACAATAGATGTAAAAAAAGCAAACTTTCTAATCCTTGTAAGTCCCAAATCATAAAAAAATTCTCTATATCTTCACAGCATAAAAGCAGTCCGACTACAACTTTTATACTCATTATCATTAAATTCTTTTTATAAAAACTTCTCATCATGAAAGAACATCCCACATAATAAAAGAAATAAAAGCGAATGAGCCCAAAGAAACAGTTATTAAATAAATATCTTTTGTTATATTCCCTAATTGGCTTATTAGGCCAATTAGACTTATTGGGCTTATTGGGTTATTAGGCATATTGGGCTAATTAGCCTAAAAATACCATAATCTTAATTATTCACCCCCTCTACACTCAAGTACCAACAAAACATCAACACCCATCACCCAACACCCATCACCCATCACCCTATATATATAAGGTATTAAAAAAAACGATGGGCTTACTCTATAAGAATAACCCCATCGTTTTAATATTACAAATCCTTTTAAATAACGAAATAGATAATACTTATTTAATGATGCCTTGCGCCTTGAAAATCTTAGTCAAAGCCTGAACACCGCGTTCAACCTGCTCCTCTGTATGAGTAGCCATTAAAGCAAAACGCACCAAGGTGTCTTGTGGAGCACATGCTGGAGGAATTACTGGATTGATAAACACACCAGCCTCATACGCCAACTTTGTAACCACAAAGGTCTTTTCAATATCACGAACATAAAGAGGAATAATAGGGCTCTCTGTTTCACCTATCTCAAAACCCTCTTCTTTAAATCGCTTCAAAGCATAATTAGTCACCTTCCATAACTGCTCCAAACGTTCTGGCTCCTGCTCTATAATATGGAGAGCTTCCAAAGCAGCAGCTGTTGCTGCAGGTGCATTACTTGCAGAAAAGATATATGTACGGCAGGTATGACGGAGATAATTAATAGTATCCTTATCACCAGCAATAAAGCCACCAATTGAAGCCAAACTCTTTGAGAAAGTACCCATAATGAGGTCTACCTCATCTGTCAAGCCAAAATGATCACAAACACCTCTACTTGGCGACCAAAGACACCTAAACCATGTGCCTCATCAACCATGATTGAGCAGTTATACTTGTGCTTCAATTCAACAATTGCTGGCAGATTAGCTAAATCACCCTCCATCGAGAAGACGCCATCAACAACAATCAGCTTAACCGCTTCATGAGGAAGTCTCTGAAGAACACGCTCCAAATCTTCCATATCATTGTGCTTGTAACGAAGTTGAGTAGCAAAACTCAAACGTCGTCCATCAACAATACTTGCGTGATCACGGTCATCACAGATAACATAATCACCACGTCCTACTACAACAGAGAGGACACCAGCATTTACAGAAAAACCTGTTGAAAAAACAAGCGCCTCATCCTTGCCTTCAAAAGCAGCAAGCTCTTTCTCCAACTGAACATGAAGATCGAGTGTACCATTTAAGAAACGACTACCGGCACAACCTGAGCCATACTTCTCAAGGGCACGCTGAGCAGCATTAATCACACGTGGATCGTTTGGAAGACCTGTATAGGCGTTAGAACCAAACATAAGAATCTCGTTGCCATCAATATCTGTAACTTCTGTTCCTTGCTTACTTGTAATCTCGCGGAAGTATGGATAAACACCTGCATCCATAAACTTCTGCGGCTCGCGGTAGCTTTTGTACTTGTCTTGTAACTGTCCCATTATTTTTTAATGTGGTGTAGTCATTGACTACTTAAATATTATTTTAGGCTGCAAAGATACTAATTTAGAATGACAAAAAAGTCTTTTTGATTAGAAAAGTGATTTTTAAACATTTTTACTCTCATAATATCCACGATATAACTGATAAATATGTATCTTTGTACAAATAAACCATGCGCTGATTATTTGGCACAATGAATAAGAAAAAAGTAGTTTTTATCCTAAACCCTATATCGGGTACAATTAGTAAGGCGGGTATTCCAGACCTTATTGAAGAACGACTCGATAAAGACAAGTTTGACTATCGCATTGCAGAAACGCAACATGCGGGTCATGCGACCGACCTTGCCCGAGAAGCCGTGGAAGAAGGTGTAGACCTCATTGTGGCTGTGGGTGGAGATGGAACGGTCAACGAAGTTGGAAGGTCACTTATCAATACTAAGTCTGCTTTAGGCATACTCCCTTGCGGTTCAGGAAATGGACTTGCAAGGCATCTAAACCTACCGATGAATCTAAAGAAATGTATTGACATCATAAACTGTTATGATGTTAAAGCACTCGACTATGGTATCATCAACGACCATCCGTTCTTCTGCACGTGTGGAATGGGCTTTGATGCTTTTATTTCGATGAAATTTGCAGAAGCTGGCAAACGTGGACCTATCACTTACATGCAGAAAGTTCTTGAAGAAGGATTAAGCTATGAGCCTGAAACTTATGTAATAGAAGATGAGGATGGAACACATCGTTATAAGGCTTTCCTCGTATCAGCAGCCAATGCTTCACAATATGGTAACAATGCTTATATCGCTCCGCAAGCATCTATGAGCGATGGTCTGTTGGATATTATTATCATGGAACCATTTGACCTCATCGAAGCCCCACAGGTTGCCATTGAGCTTTTCAACAAAACGTTGGATAAAAACTTAAAGATAAAGACTTTTAGAGCCAAACATATTCATATACGCCGCAAGAAAGAAGGGGTTATTCATTACGACGGCGATCCTATCACATCTGACGCTGACGTAGACATCTCTGTGGTACCAAAGGGAATAAACATCGTAGTCAATCCTAAGGGAGGGAAAGATTGTAGACAACCCAACATGCTGCAAACCGCCTTTTCTGAAATTTTCTACAACATTGATTTGATGAGACAAGACCTCACGAAACAAAGTAGAAAGGTACAGGCACTTAATAAAAATCTGCTTCGTAAACTGAATATATAAATCCTGAAACGAGACGAATGGGATTTACTTTCAAGCAATTTCATATCATTGATGATCACACGGCCATGAAGGTCGGGACTGATGGCGTATTGCTCGGAGCTTGGGCAAAAGGTGGTACAAGAATCCTTGATATAGGAACAGGAACTGGACTTATTGCCCTTATGATGGCACAACGTTTCTCAATAGCACAGATTGATGCTATTGAGATTGACAAGGGAGCGCTTGAAGATGCACATCTTAATGTTTCAGCATCTCCATTTAATGATAGAATAAATATTCTCAATAGTTCCCTACAAGATTACATCCCATGCAGTGAAACCCAAGAAGGAGGAATCTACGATGCAATTGTATGCAATCCACCTTATTTTATTAATTCATTAAAAAATCCATTACAACAAAGAACGACTGCAAGACACACTGACACCCTCTCTCACCAAGAACTAATCTACCATTCTAAAAGGCTCCTTAAAGCAAACGGAACACTATCCGTTATCATCCCTTCTGACAACAAAGATATACTTGAAGCAGAAGCTATATTTAACGGATTATCAATACTAAAGATAACTAATATTAAAACAAAATCTTCAAAACCTGCTAAACGCTGCTTAATAGAGTTTGGAAAGGATACTACCGCAGTATATAAGATAGAAGAACAAGTACTAAACGACGATAATGGAGTACGCACAATGTGGTATCAAAATCTTACACAAGCATTCTACATTAAGTAAGTAAGAAGGCAATAAATGATAAGACAATAACTAACATTCAGTAAAGAAACGTATTTAAAGCTATTATCATCCGAAAACACATTAACAGAAAAGTAAGACATTAAGGGTTTACTGTAGCTTATTATTCCTACAATAGTAGACTTACTCACCAGCTTTTATCGGATCAGAGAGGCTTAGCACACATAGTGCGGAGGCTTAACACCAATGGTGCGAAGCATCAACACCAAATGAGCGGAGTACAAACATCCTACTATTTACCACCTGTTTCTTATGCATATAACCCCACCTTTTTACAAGATAGCTAATTAAAGCACAATTATTCTTTTAGTCTTTCGGTTTTATTTTGTACCTTTGCAAGCTAAAAGCAGGTATAAAAGAACTTTATGAAACAAAATAGCTCTATACAAATGATTACTGATTACGAAGGAGACATGCCAAACTTGGACGTACAAGTTGATGGCGAAATCCCTATTTTCGTAACCCGTAACCTCGTTATGTTCCCAGGTATTCTCTCCCCTATCCTCGTTGGCAGAAAACCAACTCTGGCTCTTGTCGAACACTTGGAAGAGAACCCTAACACGATTATAGCAATTGTAAGTCAGAAAGATAGCAATATTAATGACCCTCAAGTAGACGATGTCTATATGACAGGTATCTACGCACGATTCGTTCGTGCCTTTGATATGCCTGGCAATTACGAGGGGGAATAACCGCACGGTCATCTTACAGGGACTTGGTAAGTGTAAGATTAAGGACATCACCACTACTGAACCCTACATGAAGGGATATACCGTTGCTATACCAGAAGAAGCTGAGCCAAAGAGAGACAAGGAATTCTCTACGGCTGTTGAGGATATGAAGATGGTCACTAAGGAGTATATCCATGGTAGCGATGACATCCCAGATGACACACAGTTTGCACTCGACAATATCAATAATCCTGTTGTCGCAGTGAATTATGTGTGTTCAACCATGCCATTCCCAGTAACAGACAAGATTCAAATGTTAGAAGAAAATTCTATCAAAGATCGTCTGTTTGCGTTGATGAAGGTGCTGAATCGTGAAATTCAGTTCCAGCATCTCCGTCAGGATATACGCTCAAAAACACGTGAGGACCTTGACGAACAGCAGCGCGAATACTTCCTACATCAGCAGATTAAGAACATTAAGGAAGAATTGGGTGATGGCGATTCTGCACCTGACAAGAAAGAATTGCTTGAAAAGGCTAAGAATAAAAAGTGGTCAGAAGATATTGCCAAGATATTCCAAAAGGAATTAGACAAACTTGACACTTTAAACCCACAGAGCCCTGATTATAGTGTGCAGGTGAATTATCTGCAGACAATGGTCAACCTACCATGGAATGAATATACTAAGGACGATCTTGACTTGAAGCGTGCAAAGCGTATTCTTGACAAGGATCACTATGGTATGGAGAAGGTCAAGGAACGTATCCTTGAATACATTGCAGTCCTTCAGTTGCGTGGCAATTTGAAGTCGCCAATCCTCTGCCTTTATGGTCCTCCGGGTGTTGGTAAGACCAGTTTGGGTAAGAGTATTGCGGAAGCTATGAAGCGTAAGTATGTACGTGTATCTCTCGGTGGTCTCCACGACGAATCTGAAATCAGAGGACACCGTAAGACTTACATTGGTGCTATGCCTGGACGTATCATCAAGAATATCCAAAAGGCAGGCTCATCAAATCCTGTTTTCATTCTTGACGAGATTGACAAAGTTACTCAGAACACTGTTAATGGCGACCCATCAGCAGCCTTGTTGGAGGTTCTCGACCCTGAGCAGAACAACGCTTTCCATGATAATTATCTGGATATGGACTATGACTTGTCAAAGGTATTGTTCATAGCTACGGCAAACGACCTCAATACTATTCCACGTCCACTACTCGACCGTATGGAACTTATTGAGGTTTCAGGTTATATTACGGAAGAAAAGGTTGAGATAGCAAAACGCCACCTCGTACCAAAAGAACTCGAAAATACAGGTTTAGACCAGTTAGAAGAGAAACCTAAGTTTGCCAAGGCAACGTTGGAGAAAATTATTGAAAGCTATACACGCGAAAGTGGTGTGCGTCAACTTGAGAAGCAAATCAACAAGGCTATGCGCAAGTTGGCTTTCAAGCAGGCTATGGATAAGCAACTTCCATATACGAAGATTACTCCAGATAAATTAGAGGACTTATTAGGTAAGCCACCTTTCACACGTGACATCTATCAGGGCAATAAATATGCTGGTGTGGTAACAGGACTTGCATGGACCAGTGTTGGTGGTGAGATTCTCTTTATTGAGACCTCACTTTCTAAGGGTAAAGCGGGTAAGTTAACCCTGACTGGTAACCTTGGTGACGTCATGAAAGAGTCTGCTGTCATTGCATTGGAGTATGTCAAGGCACATATCAGCGCATTGAACGTAGATTATCGCATCTTTGAACAGTGGAACATCCATATCCACGTACCAGAAGGAGCAACTCCAAAGGATGGTCCTTCAGCTGGTATAACGATTGCAACAAGTATTGCTTCAGCACTCACACAGCGTAAGGTGCGTAAGAACACAGCAATGACGGGCGAGATAACCCTACGTGGTAAGGTTCTTCCAGTGGGTGGTATCAAGGAGAAGATACTTGCTGCTAAACGTGCAGGAATTACTGATATCGTGATGTGTTCAGAGAATAAGAAGGATGTTGAGGAGATTCCTGAGGTTTATCGTAAGGGTCTTCAATTCCACTTCGTTGAGAACATTCAGCAGGTATGGGACTTTGCTTTGACCGATGAAAAGGTAGAACACCCTGTAGACTTTACGATTGTTGAAGAAAAGAAGGAGGAAACAAAATAATGACATTTGAGCTTCAGCATACAGATAATGCCAGTGATGCCCGCACAGGTATCATCACAACCGACCACGGACAGATAAAGACTCCTATCTTTATGCCTGTTGGTACCGTCGGTTCTGTTAAGGGTGTACACTTTGAGGAGTTGCGTAAACAGGTCAAGGCACAGATAATCTTGGGTAATACCTATCACCTTTACCTGCGTCCGGGACTTGATATCATCAAGGCTGCAGGTGGTCTGCATGGTTTCAATGGTTGGGATCGTCCAATCCTGACAGACTCTGGTGGCTTCCAAGTTTTCTCATTGACAGGTATTCGCAAACTGTCAGAAGAGGGCTGTGAGTTCAGAAGTCACATCGATGGTTCTAAGCATATCTTCACACCAGAGAATGTGATGGACACCGAACGAATCATTGGTGCCGATATTATGATGGCTTTCGACGAGTGTCCTCCTGGACAGAGCGATTACCAATATGCCAAAAAGAGTTTGGAAATGACACAGCGTTGGCTGGATCGTTGTATCAAACGATTCAACGAAACAGAGCCACTCTATGGTCATAACCAAAGTCTCTTCCCTATCGTTCAAGGCTGTACTTACAAGGACTTGCGCCGTGAAGCGGCAAAGTTTGTAGCTGATAAGGGTGCAGATGGTAATGCTATCGGTGGCTTGGCTGTTGGTGAACCAACAGAGGTGATGTATGAAATGATTGAGGTAGTCAATGAGATTCTTCCAAAAGACAAACCTCGTTACCTGATGGGAGTTGGTACACCACAGAACATTCTTGAAGCTATTGAGCACGGCGTGGATATGTTCGATTGCGTTATGCCTACCCGTAACGGCCGTAATGCAATGCTCTTCACCTACAATGGTACGATGAACATGAAGAATAAGAAGTGGGAAAATGATTTCTCACCGATTGATCCAGATGGCTGTGACATTGATGTTATCACAAGTAAGCCTATCTCCATCATCTCTTCAAAGCGGGAGAATTGCTCGCAATGCAGATTGCCAGCATCCACAACCTTGCGTTCTATCTCCGTCTCGTAACGGATGCACGTACACATATTGAGCAGGGTGACTTCGTACAGTGGAAAGCTTCTGTCATTGAACAGTTAGGAAGAAGAATTTAAGAAGAAACCAAATGAGTAAGGTTAAAGAGATTGTTGATAAAGTTAAGAAACTGATTAACCATTTCGGGCAACGTATTTTTGCACGCTTTCCTGTCTTGAAGAAGGTAGGACATCTACTTCAGATGCTCTCACCTTCGCGTTATATCGGTATTCTGGACTGGTATATCATTAAGAAATTCATAGGTACATACATCTATGCTATCTTATTGATTATCTCCATTGCTATTGTGTTCGACTTCAACGAGAACCTCTCTAAGTTCACGCAATATCATGCCCCATGGCGAGCAATCATCTTTGATTACTACGCCAACTTCGTCCCTTACTATTCCAATCTCTTCTCACCACTATTCGTATTCATTGCAGTAATCTTCTTTACTTCCAAACTGGCGGGTAATTCTGAGATTATATCAATGATGGCAGCAGGCGTGTCTATCAGACGACTGATGCGCCCTTACATGATATCATGTGTGCTCATCGCAGGCTTAACATTCTATCTTAACAGCTTTGTGATACCTCATGGGACTGTTATTCGCCAAAACTTTGAGTCTCTCTATCGTAATTCTAAAAAGAACACATCGGCAGAGAACGTACAACTGTTTGTTGCAAAGAATACTACCGCTTATATTCAGCATTACGACGACCAGTATAAACGGGGCTATGGATTCTCACTTGTAAAGACTAAAAACAAGAAGATAGTCAGTCACATGACTGCAATGGAGATTCAGTATGATACCGTTGCTGACACAAAGTATCATTGGAAGGTAAGTAACTGGAAGATACGTACACTCAAAGGATTAAAGGAGCATATCCAAAGTGGAGCCTCAAAGGACACCGTTCTACTCATGGAACCGACCGACCTTGTCTACTCTAAAGGTCAACAGGAGACCTTTACCTCTCCAGAACTGCTAAACTATATCTCCAAGCAGACCAGCCGTGGCTCTGGTAATGTGGTACAGTATGAAGTTGAGTTCCACAAACGAATAGCGATGTCGTTCTCGTCTTTTATCCTCACCATTATCGGTCTCTCCCTCTCTTCACGTAAGAGGAAAGGTGGAATGGGACTCTATCTTGGAATCGGTTTGGCATTGAGTTTCGGCTATATCATGCTCCAGACCGTTTCAGCAACCTTTGCTATTAAGGATAACACACCGCCTATATTGGCAGCGTGGATACCAAACATTATCTTTGCTATCATCGCCTACTTCTGCTATAGACATGCACCAAGTTAATAAGGCGAATAAAACAAAAGTAAAAACTACCCTCATTGAAGAAGGGCAAAACAGTAAAATATGTATTTTGAAGATTTAGATTTAAACGATAACGTACTTGACGCACTATATGACATGCGTTTTGATGAATGTACTCCAGTTCAGGAGAAGTGCATTCCCGAAATATTAAAAGGACACGACGTATTGGGCGTTGCCCAGACTGGAACAGGTAAAACAGCGGCTTACCTCCTTCCAGTTCTCTCTAAACTGGCTGATGGTGGCTACCCTGAGTCAGCAATTAATTGTGTCATCATGTCGCCTACTCGCGAGTTAGCACAGCAGATTGACCAAGGTATGCAGGGCTTTGCCTACTATCTTGATGGTGTATCTTGTGTTGCTGTCTATGGTGGTAATGATGGTAATAGATACGATCAGGAGTTGAAGAGTCTCGCATTAGGAGCAGATGTAGTGATTGCTACTCCAGGGCGCTTCATCTCTCATATTTCTCTCGGTAACGTAGACTTATCTAAGGTGAGTTTCTTCATCCTTGACGAAGCTGACCGCATGCTCGACATGGGTTTGCTGATGACATTATGACTATTGCAAAGAAATTGCCTGCTACATGTCAGACAATTATGTTCTCTGCTACGATGCCTGCAAAGATTGAAGAACTTGCGAAGACATTGCTAAAGAATCCTGTTGAGATTAAACTCGCTGTAAGTAAGCCTGCAGAGAAGATTCAGCAGACAGCATACGTATGCTATGAAACGCAGAAGATGGGCATCATTAAGGATATCTTCAAGGCTGGAGATCTCAAGCGTGTCATTATCTTCTCAGGTTCAAAACAGAAGGTAAAGCAGATTGCAGGATCGCTTAATCGCATGCACATCAACTGTGGTGAGATGCATTCCGACCTTGATCAGGAACAGCGTAATGACGTTATGTTTAAGTTCAAGAGTGGACAAATTGACGTATTAGTTGCCACTGACATCGTTTCACGTGGTATTGATATCGATGATATTGCAATGGTCATCAACTATGATGTACCTCATGACGCAGAGGATTATGTTCACCGTATCGGTCGTACAGCACGTGCTGACCGTGACGGAAAGGCGATTACCTTCGTGAATGAAGACGATATCTATTTCTTCCAGCAGATTGAATCGTTCTTAGAGAAGGAGGTTGAGAAGGCGCAACTACCTGCAGAACTTGGCGAAGGTCCTGAATATAAGAGCAACGGAAAGCCTAAGAAGGCTGGCAATAGTGCAAAGAGCCGTCGCCGTAAGGACCGTGACCATCAGAGCCACAAGGACAAGAAACAAGGAAATAACAAGCAACGCAACAGACGTCCTGCACCGCAGACTCAGAACAATACTGACGAGAATAACGCGAACCAACAGGAGCGTAAGGCTGGAAACAAACAGAACCATAGACCTCAAAAGCCGCAAGATAACAACTCTGCAACAACTGAGGGTAAGCCAGTAAACAAGAAGAATAACCGTCAGAATAAGGGTAAGCAGCAGGAGCGTCAGCCAAAAGCTGAGAACGAGAAGCGCAATGACCGGAAACCTGCTAATAATAAAGGCAATGCTGAAAACACTGCCAATCAGCAGAACAAGAAGCCAAACAATAAGCGTAAGAAGCGTAACAACCGCCAGCGTACACCAGAAGACAAGTCTGTAAGAAGGAGTACGAAATATGATATTCGTGAGGAGTTGCCATCAACATCCAACAACGAATCAGGCTTAAAGGCGCTTATTAAAAAGCCTCTGAAGTGGCTTCGTGGACTCGGTAAGAAGTAAAACGAGTATGTTTACACATTATTATATAATGCCCGTAATCCCAAACAAGGATTATGGGCATTGTTTTATCACCATCTAACCTTTATCGTATTATACGCATAAAACACAGCTTTTTACTCATATTAGTTTATTAAACCTAAACAGATTGTATGCTATTATCGAATAGCTTGTTTGTTTTTGCAACAAAGACGTTGCACACTATTTCGAGTTACATAACCAGCCAAGAACTCTGTCTATCTACGAAATTAATAAAAGAAGAAGTCCTTAAACGCTCAAAAAGGAATACCCTTCTTCATTACTAACCTTATTAATCAATATATCCGAAGTCCCATGCAACAGATTCTGTGGCTAAAGAAAATAGTAATACTCCTCCACACCATTGGTGCTTACCCTCCGCACAACATGTGCGGAGCGTTCGCACATAATGTGCTAAGCATTAAAATGTATGGAGAAGATTTGTAAAAATGAAAAAGCAACCTCACTTAAATATTTAATAAGTCAAACAACCTTATCCGACTTGTAGTGCGGTAACTATGCCTTAAGATAAGACACCATTGCAAAGTGGCTTTTATCAAGATTAATTTTCCTGTCACTACTGTCATCACCTATATATAGGTAACTATTTAGTTTACAAACACTTGTGAGAAATGTTAAAAGTGACAGCAACATGAATTATAAAAATAGTATAATAAAGTAAGATGTTTACATATATGTAGTACTAACAATACGCTCTTCATCTTGCAAAAAAGATAACAGGTATTCTACTAAAATCGAAAGAGAGTTGACAATGACTTATTCACACCATAATCAAATATTTTACAACAAAAAGATAGATATTTAAGCAAAAATCGTTATCTTTGCAACATAAACAAGCGTAATTCTAAAAATAAAACATTTCAGGGTATAATAATAAAAACAACTATTTATGAAAGCAACAGAAGTCGTAGAGAGATTAAAACAGCGTTTTCCAAATGAGCCAGAGTATATTCAGGCTGTTTCACAGGTATTAGATACGATTGAAGATGAATATAATAAACATCCTGGTTTTGAACAAGCCAATCTTATCGAGCGACTCTGTATACCAGACAGAATCATTAAGTTCCGTGTAAACTGGGTTGATGACAAGGGAAATGTACAAACCAATATGGGCTTCCGTGTACAGCATAACAACACGATTGGTCCTTACAAAGGTGGATTACGTTTCCATGCATCAGTTAATGAGTCTATCTTAAAGTTCCTCGCATTTGAGCAGACATTCAAGAACTCACTGACAACACTCCCTATGGGTGGTGCTAAGGGTGGTTCAGACTTTTCTCCTCGAGGTAAGTCAAATGCAGAGGTAATGCGTTTCTGTCAGGCTTTCATGAGAGAGTTGTGGAATTACATTGGTCCAGACTGTGACGTTCCAGCTGGTGACATCGGTGTTGGTGGACGCGAAGTTGGCTATATGTTTGGACAATATAAGAAACTGACTAATCAGTTCGTTGGTATCCTTACGGGTAAAGGTCAGGAGTTCGGTGGTTCCCTCATCCGTCCTGAAGCAACAGGATATGGTAATGTATACTTCTTGCAGAACATGCTTAAGACTCGTAATATTGACCTTAAAGGTAAGACGGTCCTTGTCTCTGGTTCGGGTAATGTAGCACAGTACACAATTGAAAAGTTGCTTGAATTAGGTGCTAAGCCCCTTACCTGTTCTGATTCTGATGGTTACATCTATGATTCAGATGGTATAGATGAGGAGAAGTTGGCTTATATAATGGAACTTAAGAACATTGAGCGTGGACGTATTCGTGAGTATGCAGAGAAGTATAATGTGAAGTATGTTCCAGGAGGAAGACCTTGGTCTGAGAAAGCTGACATCGCCACTCCATGTGCGACACAGAATGAAATCAACGGAGAAGCAGCTGCTGAACTCGTAAAGAATGGTGTTATCGCTGTGACAGAAGGTGCAAACATGCCTTCTACACCAGAGGCAGTAAAGGTTTCCAAGATGCAAAGGTACTCTATTGCCCAGGTAAAGCAAGTAATGCTGGTGGTGTAGCAGTGTCAGGACTTGAGATGAGTCAGAACTCTGGACGTCTGAAGTGGAGCCGTGAAGAGGTTGACCAGAAACTCCATCAGATTATGGATGACATCCACGCAAACTGCGTGAAGTATGGTACTGAAACAGATGGATACATCAACTATGTAAAGGGTGCTAATGTAGCAGGCTTCATTAAGGTTGCTAAGGCAATGATGGCGCAAGGCGTTATTTAGATTCTTCACAGTTAGAACCGCAATAAAAGAACTGGAGTACACAACTTAAACTTTTATATATGCTCAAAGCATTCAACAGGAAAGATATCTACCATGAATGTTTGAAAGCGTGATAAAAGATTTTAAGTTATGTACTCCTGTTATTTTCCTACAATTAACCTTAATTGAATTACATATTCTGACTATATCAAACAATTCTACATTAACCCATAAAACACGCCAACCCCAACTCAACTAACCTTTAAACAAGACCTTGAAACATAACAAAACAAGTTCGTTTTTTTCCGTATAATTTAGTACTTTTGCAGTTGAATTAAAAATAAAGTTATGAAACTTTCAACAATATTACTATCCATCATGTTAGGACTCAGTTCTTCAACTATGGCACAACAGAAAGATGTTACTATCAAACTTATCGAAACAACTGATGTGCATGGTTCTTTCTTCCCATACGACTTCATCACCAGAAAACCTAAAAGTGGTTCTATGGCAAGAGTCTATACATTAGTAGAAGAGCTGCGTAAGAAGAATGGAAAAGACAATGTCTATTTATTGGATAATGGTGATATCCTACAAGGGCAGCCTATCTCCTACTACTATAATTACGTCGCACCAGAGAAGACTAACATCGCTGCAAGCGTGCTTAACTATATGGGATATGACGTAGCAACGGTTGGAAACCACGATATTGAAACAGGACATAAGGTTTATGACAAATGGTTTAAGGAGCTGAAGTTCCCTATCCTTGGTGCAAATATTATTGACACAAAGACTAATAAGCCTTATATCTTACCTTATTATACTATCAAGAAAAAGAATGGTATCAAGGTTTGTGTCATCGGTATGCTCACCCCTGCTATACCTAACTGGTTGAAAGAGAGCATTTGGAGTGGTCTACGCTTTGAAGAAATGGTCTCTTGTGCCAAGCGAACAATGGCAGAAGTGAAGACGAAAGAAAGCCAGACGTTATTGTTGGTTTGTTCCATTCTGGCTGGGATGGAGGTATCAAGACGCCAGAATACGACGAAGACGCTTCGAAGAAAGTAGCAAAGGAAGTGCCTGGCTTTGATATTGTATTCTTCGGTCATGACCATACTCCACATAGTTCGATTGAAAAGAATATTGTTGGTAAAGACGTAATCTGTCTTGACCCTGCTAACAATGCACAACGTGTAGCCATAGCAACATTAACCCTTAGACCTAAGACTGTCAAAGGTAAGCGTCAATACACCGTAACAAAAGCTACAGGTGAATTGGTTGATGTAAAGGAACTCAAAGCTGACAATGCTTTCATTCAGCACTTCCAACCAGAGATTGATGCTGTAAAGGCATGGAGCGATCAGGTAATTGGAAGATTTGAAAATACTATCTATTCAAAAGATAGTTACTTTGGCAACTCTGCTTTCAACGACCTTATCCTCAACTTGGAGTTAGAGATTACTAAGGCAGATATTGCTTTCAATGCACCTTTATTATTCAACGCATCTATCAAGGCTGGTCCTATCACTGTTGCTGATATGTTCAATCTTTATAAGTATGAGAACAACCTCTGCACCATGCGTTTGACAGGTAAAGAGATTCGTAAGCATCTTGAAATGAGTTATGATCTGTGGTGCAACACAATGAAGAGTCCTGAAGACCATCTTCTTTTACTATCTAATACACAGAATGATGCACAACGTCTTGGCTTCAAGAACTTCTCATTCAACTTTGATTCAGCAGCTGGTATAGATTATGAAGTAGACGTTACGAAACTGACGGACAGAAGGTACGTATCCTTCGCATGAGTAATGGAGAACCATTTGATGAAAATAAGTGGTACACAGTAGCAGTTAATAGCTATCGTGCTAATGGTGGTGGCGAGTTATTAACCAAGGGTGCTGGTATTCCACGTGACTCTTTGAAGAGTCGAATCATTTGGGAAAGTCCAAAAGACCAACGCCATTATTTGATGGAAGAGATAAAGAAGGCAGGTGTGATGAATCCACAGCCAAACCATAATTGGAAGTTTATTCCAGAGACATGGACTATTCCTGCTGCAGCACGTGACCGTAAACTTCTTTTTAGCGAATAAACAAATCAGAAGGTAAAGTAACCAAAGAGCAATAAACATAATAACAGTTTAGAGTTTAAGGTTAATAGAATTAGGCAAAAGATTAATACTTAGACCAATGAAGAAGTACTGGTTTGTTTTCTGCAAAACAGATATTATGCTTAAGAAAGAGAGTGAACATTATACCATTCCACTTTCTGAAGAGCCCCCAGTAGCACTACATCCTTGGACACATGTACTGAATGTCACTCCTATGGAGGATGGTACAGAAGTAAAGGCGGTCATGATAGACCAACCAATTACAGACAATCCTCTGTATGAGATGTGTGGCTTACGTCCATCTTTCTACCACCTTTCCAAGGAACTTTATCTTAAGGCTGGCAAGTGTCATGAACTACTTTACTGGGATAATAACACTAAGTTCTGTGGCGTTTGTGGTGCACCAATGAAGATGCACACTGATATATCAAAGCGTTGTACGAATTGTGGAAAAGAAGTATGGCCACAATTGGCAACAGCTGTCATCGTTCTTGTACACCGAGGCAACGAAGTCCTTTTGGTACATGCTCGTAACTTCAAGACCGATTTCTATGGACTTGTAGCGGGTTTTGTTGAGACTGGTGAAACACTCGAAGAGGCTGTACATCGTGAGGTAGAAGAAGAAACAGGAATCAAGATAAAGAACATCCGTTATTTTGGTTCACAACCTTGGCCCTATCCTTGTGGTCTGATGGTAGGCTTTAATGCCGATTATGACGGTGGAGACATTCATCTACAACAAAGCGAACTATCAAAAGGAGCCTGGTTTACTAAAGACAACCTACCAACCATTCCTGAGCCTTTATCAATAGCACGAATGATTCTTGATGATTGGATAAATAAAACATCAATATAAACTAAAGAGTATTTAAACCTTAAAACAATGATGACTTTCTTAGAAAAAGCCCTCGGATTTGATTCCAAATCTATGAAGCTCCGCACTGAGATTATTGCAGGAGCAACAACATTCTTAACTATGAGCTATATCTTAGCTGTCAATCCAAGTATTCTTGCAAGTACTGGTATGGATAAGGGAGCGCTCTTCACAGGTACAGCACTGGCAGCAGCTATAGCTACATTGTTGTTAGCATTTATGGCAAAGCTTCCTTTTGCACAAGCTCCATCTATGGGTCTTAACGCCTTCTTTGCCTATACACTCTGCGTATCTTTAAAGTTTACATGGCAGCAGTCGCTTGCTATCATGCTCATTGAGGGTGTTCTCTTCATTGCAATTACCTTTTTCAACGTGCGAGAGATGATTCTCAATGCCATCCCAACTAATTTACGCTATGCCATATCAGCTGGTATTGGTATGTTCATTGCTTTTATCGGTCTGAAGAATGCAAACATTATCGTTAATAACGATGCAACCCTTGTTGGCTTAGGCGCCTTCACACCTACCTGTATTCTTGGTATCATTGCTATCTTACTCAGTGGTGCGCTCATGGCAAGAAACGTCAAAGGCTCTTTGTTCTGGGGTATCATCATCACAACAATTATAGGTATACCAATGGGCGTAACAGTCTTTCCTAATGGATGGCTACCAGTTTCTGCACCACAGGACATAACTCCTATCTTCTGTAAGTTTGACTTCTCAGGTCTTCTGAATCTTAAGACTGTATTGGTAATATTCTCTCTACTGTTAATTAACATCTTTGACACTATCGGCACCCTGATGGGCTTAGCTGATAAAACAGGTATAGTTGAACCAAATGGCAACATCCCGCATGTAAAGGAAGCCATGATGAGCGATGCTATCGGTACAACTTGCGGTGCTATGTTGGGTAGTTCAACGCTGACTACATACGTTGAGAGCGCAAGCGGTATTGCAGAAGGTGGTCGATCTGGTGTAACAGCATTTACAGTAGGTATTTTCTTCATCGTATCACTCTTCCTCTCCCCTATCTTCTTACTCATCCCAAGTGCAGCAACAAGTGGAGCTTTGGTTATGGTAGGTGTACTGATGATTGACTCTGTAAAGAAAATCAATCTTCAGGATATTACAGAATCATTCCCAGCCTTCATCACAATGATTACAATGGTGCTTTGCTATTCTATCGCTGATGGTATTTGCTTAGGAATCATTGCATATGTATTCATGAAGACGTTTACACGTCAGTGGAAGGATCTGAACTGGACACTCGTTGTATTAGCAGTTCTCTTTATCCTGAACTTTGTGAGAAGCTAAAAGCGATTTTAAAATATGCAACTCCCTATGAGTCATAAAGCTACTCATAGGGAGTTTTTATTTATATCACCATACCACACCTACTCTAAAAGAACATTTCTTTGTCATATAATAGAAAAAGAAGAAAAAACCATGATAAAGTTTGCACAATTAAAATAAAATGACTACTTTTGCAACCGCTTACGAAAAGTAAGGGCGTTTAGCTCAGCTGGTTTAGAGCATCTGCCTTACAAGCAGAGGGTCGGCGGTTCGAATCCGTCAACGCCCACCACCTTGGGTAGTTTCCAGAGTGGCCAAATGGGGCAGACTGTAAATCTGCTGCTTCTAGCTTCGGTGGTTCGAATCCATCACTACCCACAAAAGAGTTGTAATCATTTGATTACAACTCTTTTGCTTTCTAAACCCATTACCATCATACCGCTGACGAAACATTGGACTGTATGAGGGCTCAGTAGAAAAAAAGGGCATTCCTTCTCATACAGAAATGTAACCATATTACTATAAAATTTTAATTTTACTTTGCTGTCACTTTTAACACTTCGTATAAACGCACTAGAAATCAATAAGTTAAGAGTAATAATTACATAACAGAAGTGACAGGAATTCATGTATCTGTTAACAATAGTGATTGTAGCAGCGTTTGCTATCTTTTAAATTCTACAAACCCAAATTAGTTAAATAAACACAAAAGAGCATCACATTCGCTTTTTTTCCTAAAGAACTTTACCGTTATCTACGAAAATTTAGTAGCTTTACAGCGCATTAAAAATATTGCACTATGTGTTATTATGTAACAAACAACATTTTTGAAAGTAAAACAAAAAAAGCATTATAAATTTTATATGAAGAAATTATCTATTCAAGAAGAAGCAATTATGCAAAAAGTGTGGAAGCTAAAAAAATGTACGGTAACAGAGATTCTAAAGGAACTCCCTGAACCTAAACCTCCCTACACCACAGTAGCTTCTGTTATGAGGAATCTTAAACAAAAAGGGTACATATCCCAAGAAAAGCAGGGCATTGCATACAGTTATTTACCAGCCATAGAGGAAGAGGAGTATAAGCATCGTTTTATGAGAGGATTTGTACATGACTACTTCAAAGACTCATTTAAAGAGATGGTATGTTTCTTTGCCAAGGAGGAGGATCTATCGTTTAAAGATTTGGTAGACATTATTCGTGAAATAGAGAAAGGAAAAGAGTAATACTATGATATTATAGCTATCTGTATTAAAGATAATGTATAAAAAATATTTGGATTATGCTTTCATACCTTGTTGAAATAAACATTATTATCATCTTTTTGTATGGTTTTTATCGCCTATTGTTTACTAATGATACTTTCTTTAGCTGGCGAAGATTTATGTTGTTGAATATATACCTTATAGCTTTATTAGTCCCTTTTGCTGATTTTAGTAATTGGATTAGTATTCGTGAGGCTACTCAAAATATGGCTAATACATATGCTGAAACAGTCTTGTCAGAAGCTCCTTCTCCTCCATCCAAAGCCACGGTGCTGTCATGGAATACTGTACTTTTGTGGATATATATGGGTGGTGTTTGCATCTTTCTGCTACGCTTTGTAATTCAACTCATTGGAATATACAGATTAGCAAGAAAAACAGAGGTAAGTATCATTAAAGGGGTTAAGGTACACATTATCGAGAAAAATGGGAGCCCTTTTTCTTTCTTCCATTGGATTTTTATTAATCGAGAAGTACTATATGAATCGCAACTACAAGAAATATTAATTCACGAACAGTGTCATGTAGAACAGAAGCATTCCATAGATGTTATGCTATCTGAATTATTTACTATCGTATGTTGGTTCAATCCTTTTGCATGGTTATTAAAAAGAGAAATCAGACTCAATCTTGAATACCTTGCAGATTTTCATGTTGTGCAAGTAGGGTGTGATCAAAAGAGTTACCAATATCACTTATTGAGGATGACTTATCATAAGAAAACTCCTACTATTCTAAATAATTTCAATGTTTTACTTCTTAAAAAGCGCATAAAAATGATGAACAAACGTAGATCAAGAGTAATAGTAAAGGCAAAATATGCCCTTCTTATTCCAATAATAGCTACACTATTAGTCGTCAAAAATATTGAGAGTGTAGCGCACTCATTAGTATCAAACAAAATTGTAAATAATGAAGTGATTGTACCTATTTATACAAAAGCAAACAATGCACTTCAAAAGAAACCAATTTTTTCATCAAAGATTTCAAAAGAAGATAATATTAAAAAGCTCAAAGAAGAAGTACATGAGGTGTCACATGATGAAATAAATACTATTGTCAAAAAGAAAGCTATAAATAATACTGCTCCGAGTAATGTAATCAAAGATTCTCATGCTGACATAAAAGATTCAGAATTACCAGAGAAAAATAGCACTAATGTGCGTATATATAATATTTCTTTTGCTGTTGACGCAAAGGGCTCAGTTTCATCCCTGAATGTAACGCATATAAAAGACACTTTATATAATCAGAAGGATTTACAAGAAATAGAAAGAATGTCAAAAGATAAACCTGATAACACCATAAATAAGACTATAAAAGCTATATATAATCTTCCTATTTCTTTTAAGTTATAGCAACAATTATATCACATACTCTTTAGACCAATGTAAATTGGGCTAAAGGGGTGATTAGAATAATCAAACATACTCTTCATTTATAAAAAATATGAATATGAAAAACCTAAAATGGGCACAAGTTGTCTTACTTGCTTTATTAATATTACTACCAAAACAAATATCAGCTTATCAAAAAAACGTATTACTTTCCCCAACACGAAATTATACTATTCATGGTCGTATTGTAGACTCTTTTACAAACCTCCCTATATCAAATGTTAAACTAACTTTACTATCAGCAGATAGTACTGTAATAGATACATGTCGCACCTTTATATGGAACGATAAAGCTGTTCATCCCGACTCCTATTTCTATATGCAAAAGAATTTGAGTGAGGGAAAATACATTTTTAAGATAGAACATCCTGATTATTTTACAACTTTTATCGACAAAGAACTGCTATTCAAAAGTAGAAACACAAGCATTGACATGCAAGACATTCCTATTAAGAGAAAAGGAATGGAAAATAAAGAGCATATGTTAGGCGAGATTGTTGTTAAGAGTACAAAAATTAAGATGGTTATGAAGGGTGATACTATCATATATAATGCAGATGCCTTCAATCTTCCTCAGGGAAGTATGCTTGATGCGCTAATCAGACAATTACCAGGCGCCACACTTAATAGTAATGGAGAAATATTCATCAATGGTCGAAAATTAGATTATCTTACACTTAACGGTAAAGATTTCTTCAAGGGAAATAACAAACAATTAATAGAAAATTTGCCAAACTATACTGTTAAAAATCTAAAGGTCTTTGAAAAAAGTACTGATAGAAGTCAGGCTATGGGTGTTGATATTGATAAAAAAGACTACATCATGGATATCTCACTAAAGAAAAAATATGAAAAAACTTTTATAGCTAACTTTGATATAGCTGGTGGTACGAACAGCAGGTATGCAACCAAAGCTTTCGGATTATATTTCACTCCACGATTGCAGTTATCTATTTTCTCAAATATTAACAATGTGAATGAGGACCGCAAACCCGGAGAAAAGGGAGATTGGGATCCAACCAAACTACCAAACGGTCAGGTTATACAAAAAACAGTAGGTCTCACCGCTGCTGTTAGCAATGAAAAAAACACATTGGAAAATAATATGTCTACAAGTTTCACATGGAGAGATACACATAATATCAGTCAAATAATAGCTGAATCTTTCTTAACTGGAGGAAACAACTTTAATCGTAGCTTCTCAGATGTTAAATCCAAGAACTTTATTTATGACTTTCAAAATAATTTAAAGATTTCAACGCCCATTTTCCTAAAATCAACCATAAGCTTAAATTACAATAAATTTGATAATTGGGGAACTGTCCGTTCAGCACGCTTCAATGCAGACCCATCACCAATAGGTAGTACAGAAGCAATATTAGATACGATATTTTCCTCTTCCAGAAACAGACTTGTAAATGATTTTGGTGTAAATCGATTGTCTTCTAAAACATATGGATTCGGTCATTCACTTACAACTTTCGCCAATGTTAATGCATATAAACAGTTGCCATCTGGTGATCGTATATCAGCATTGATAGAAGGTGACTATTTAAATACTACAAATTCAATGTTCAACAATTACCAGTTGAAGTACTTAAAAAGCAATGCTATAAGTGACTACCGCAATCGATATGACAACACTCCATCTTACTCCTACAATTATCGTGTAGGACCACAATATACATTCGTGATTCCTAATGGATTTAGACTTTTCACAGGATATCAATATCAGCAAAAAGGAAGTTACCGAAACAACCAAAAATACAGATTAGACAAACTATACAAATGGCAGGAAGAAAATCACGACCTTGGCAGTTTACCTTCTTCTCGTGATTCACTCCTACTCGCATTAGATGCTAACAATAGTTACAAAGGGTATTATTTAAGTAAGCAAAATTCGGTTTCACTCGGATTTGGTTGTTCAAAATCTAAGAATCACAACAATGTGTTCTTCAATACAAACGTGTCTGTTGGTTACAAAAGTGAAAAGCTTGACTATCGCAATTCATTGCTAAACACTTCTGTCAAACAATATAATTGGGTTGCAGGATTGTCTCTAAATATGGGATTTACAATAAACAAATACAGTTTTTACGGTACTATCACTTCGAAAATGGAAACACCAGATCTTTACTCAAAAATTACCCGATCTGACAATTCCAATCCTTTAGCTATCTCTTTAGGTAATCCGAATTTGAAAAATAGTAGAAAAACAAATGTATCTTTAACCTTTAGTTATAACAACAATAGGCGATTTAAGCTACCGATGGCATTTATAAATATCAATATTCATCAGAATGCTGTTGCTAATGGTTTTACTTACAACCCTACAACGGGTGTATATACATATAAACCACAAAATGTTAAGGGAAACTGGTATGGCAATATTGGATTATATGATACTTTTCCTTTAGATAATAAAAACTACTTCACATTAGTAAACGCAATTGTCTATAGCTACAACCACAATGTAGACTTCACAGGAGTAACAGGTCAAACAGAAAGTATGTTGAGTAAAGTGAATAACCATTGGTTAGAGGATAATCTATCTTTAAATTATCAAAAAGGAGGATTGACCTGTAGCTTGGTTGGCGAAATGAAATGGAGATATGCTTATAGCAGACGTGAAAATTTCTCAACTATACGTACCTTGGATTTTAATTATGGTATGTTAGGTTCATACAAATTTAAATTTGGATTAGAAACGGGTATGGATCTTAAGATGTTTAGTCGCCGAGGTTATTCAGATCCTCTTATAAATGCTAATGATTTAATTTGTAACGTATACATTAGTAAGAGCTTCTTAAAAGGGAAACTGGCAGCCAAACTCGAAGGGTACGATATATTTCATCAACTCAAGAGCATAAGTTATGAGATAAACGGACAAGGAAAAACCGAGACACGTTTTAATGCTATTCCAAATTACTTAATGTTGCATCTAATTTATAAAATGAACATAAGTGGGAAAAAGTGAAATTAGTCGTTCATTTAAAAATATATTTCAGCGTGAAGTTTCTAAAAGTAACTTCACGCTATCTTTTTAATCCATATCGGTCATTAGAGGCTAAACATATTTTGTTTTATTATCGAGCAGATTGTTTGGATTTGTAACGCAGGCATAGCGAGCTACGTCAAGTTACACCCTCTTTCTCACAAACAAAATGCAGCTATATTACTATAATAATGTTGATTTCACTTTGCTGTCACTTTTAACACTTCACATAAACATACTACATATCAACGGATTAGAAGTATATTTCGAATGACAGAAGTGACAGGAAATTTTATTCTAAAGAAATTACATTGTTATACAAAAACAGGACTATAAGGTTTAAGTGAGAAATGAGTGTTATAGTACAAAAGTGTTCTTGATTACAACTCCTAAGGAGTTATCTCACATTAGCGATTTGCCTTGTCTACACACACACACCTACTATCGTAAATAAGACACAATAAATCTTCTTTTTAACGAGTAAAGGGCAAACACATATCGTGCGGAGGCTCAACACACATGGTGCGAGCGGCAAGTACCAATCACTTGGAAAGTATATAGTCTTCCGCCCAACCTACTATACTTAAAGCAAAAAGAACTATTTACATATTACTCTGTTGTGAAAGAAAAAGCAAACCCTACTAATGATGTGCTGACAAAGTTATAGAAATAAAAAAGACTCCCAATACTGAGAGTCTTTTGAGGTGCCTAGCGGAATCGAACCGCTCTACATGGTTTTGCAGACCATTGCCTAACCTCCCGGCCCAAGCACCATTCTATTACAAATCATAATTGCGATTTGCGAGTGCAAAGGTAATCAATTATTTCGGTTTAACCAAACAATTCAGAAACTTTTTTCAATAAAGATTACGTAAAATCTTCTTCATGTAAGATACCAAGAATCTTTCACAGACATCGAGCAAAAAGATAAGTTCAAGTAATCCTATTGATAGGTTTCTTAAATGAAACTATTTAAAACAAGCGGGCTTCTTACGACCTTCCAATTTCTGCTTTTTCTTTAACTGATCATGAATGGCACAACCCGAGCATCCATGGCATGGATCACTTGCAGCTCGAAACGATTGCCACGTACGATAAACCACATAGCCTACAGCTGATAAAATCACTATGGCTAAGACAATATACTGCCACATCTTCTCCTCCTTATTCTACTTTTCACACTGGAGTATTAGTAGTATCTTCCGTAAAGATATCTTCTGCTACCTCCATCTCATCATCATCAAACCACTTTGACAGCTTTTCGCGTGCCTGCTTTTTCATATCATCATCAACAGAAGACCACACCTTATTTAATACGTAAAGCAAAACACCAAGGTCGTCTGATAGTCCTGCAATAGGAATAGCATCAGGCACAGCATCAAGCGGTGAGATGAGATAACCCAATGCACCAATGATAATAGCCTTATCCTTAAGTGACACCTTATCACTTTGTATCAAATAATACAAAATCAATGCCACATATACCAACTTAGCACCAGCACGCTTTGCTACACGCTGAATCTTATCAAAGAAACCCTGTTGGGTAAACTTATCTTTATACTTTTGAAAATCAGGTAATTCCATACTACAACTAAATCATTAACAAAACTTACTTAAAATCCATAACTCGGTCTACATAAGCCTTCGCCTCTGGATAGTCTTGATTAGCACGACGAATCTTGTTGCGCACTAAAACTTTCATCATTACCCTATAAAGAAGGAAGAGAACCAAGCCCACACCGATAGCTGCCAACACATTCAGTATTCCTTTAAAAGGCAGCGAATCATCTGGAAATGCCGACATTATCAATATCGGTAAGCACAAAAGGAAGCCCGCTATTGTATAACGCGAACGCTCTGTACCCTCACTGTCCAAAGCCGCCTGGTAATCAAAAAGATAATTAGAAAGTTCCTCCTCACTTACATTAGCTGGTAACTGAGGGAAACCCACTTCGTCTTTATGATTTCTGATTTTATTTTCTACTGTGTGTTGAAAATCATCCAACACAGTTACATACTGTTCTTCTAAATCTTTCATGATTTTCCAATGCTTTTATATTAATAAAAAACTCCCAACTCTCCTCCATCATTCCAAACAGAATGTGAGAAGATGGGCGTATATGAAAGAAAAATAAAACAGTGCTCCTATAAGCCGGGTTCCGTTTCTTCCTCATCTTTCGATAATAGGAAGATGCCTGTCATTTATCTATATTACAAGTCACCTTGCAACTAAAGCATTCTACCCTCCGTTGTGCTTACGCTTGGGCGGGCTACCCTCAAACAACGGTTTACATGAACTTGCAGCTCCTGAACGGCACAGCCAGACGATTACCCGCCTGCTGGTAGTCTCTTACACCACCTTCTCACCCTTACCACACATTACTGCATGGCGGTTATTTTCTTCTACCTACATCTACTGTCACCAATAGCTTCTATTTTCGGAAGCAGGATGCCCTATGCTGCCCGGACTTTCCTCTCGCATCCATTACAGATGCCAGCGACAGAGCCGGAACACTGCCTTATCAGAATGCAAAGATAATGGAAAACATGGAAAAGCCAAAATATTTCAATGATAATCTAAACTTAGCCAAGAAAAGAGATAGTATAAAAAGACAGAAAGAAGTTATTGTGTGAACCTAAACACATAGACATTAAGATAATTATAACAACATAATAGCATATCAAGCTATAAACAAGATTCTTAAAGCTACCTTTACACCTATTATACCTATGCTCTACGTATTATAAAACAATGCTTTACACACATTAGAGTGTACCTTTACGAAATTATTTTTCATGACAATGAATATTTCTTTTCATAAAAATAATCACGTCATACAGTAGTTTTTGCATTTCTGCCATACCTTTCAGTACCTATAAGTATTAAATAATGCGCTCATCCAAAGCCCTCTCCAAAGAGTGGAGTTACATCAACCACATGACACAATGACTTACATTTCCTTTCATTTTGTCAACTTATTAAAACAATAAGATGACAATTAGGAACAAAACAACTACCCAAAACAAATAAATGCAAAATTTACATCACGTAAGATTAAGAGTCGTTAAGTGTTAAATTTTAATTGTTAAAATCGGATAAAGATAACTGACAAATTGTCGGTTTTACAAAATTTGCTCCTATATTTGCATTTCAGAATATGTCAACAAGACATTTACAAATAATGACGGCTTGACACATAAAAAAGTAATTAACGAACAAATAATTAAGAATATGAAGAATTTATCAAAGTATTTGGCAGGCGCGGCATGTGTTACAGCCCTCGCCTTTTCTACTGGCGCCTTCATCAAAGTGTATGCTGCAGAAGCCCCAGTTGTAGCTCCTGGTCAGCCAGTTGACCTCACATACGCATCTGAGAAAGCTCTTCCAGCTGTCGTTCACATTAAGTATGTACAGAATTCTAAGACACAAACCGTTGAGGTTCAAGATGACCCATTTGGTGGTTTCTTTGACCCATTTGGTTTCTTGGAAATCCTAACCAAGGTAATGGTTCACGCCGTCAGCAGGTTCAGACTCCTAAGAAGGAGGCTACAGGTAGCGGTGTTATCATCTCACCTGATGGTTATATCGTAACGAATAATCACGTTGTTGAGGGTGCTGACGAATTGACAGTCACACTGAATGACAACCGTGAGTTCTCTGCTCGCATCGTTGGCACTGACAAGCAGACTGACCTTGCACTGCTAAAGGTAAACGCAACGAACCTCCCTACCCTTCCTATTGGCGACTCAGACAAGCTGAAAGTTGGAGAATGGGTAATTGCAGTAGGTAACCCTTACAACCTCAACAATACTGTAACGGCTGGTATCGTAAGTGCTAAGTCACGTGGTTTGGGTGCTACTCGCAATGGTATTGAGAGTTTTATCCAGACTGACGCAGCCATCAACCAGGGTAACTCTGGTGGTGCATTGGTTAACACTCAGGGTGAGTTAGTAGGTATCAACGCTATGCTCTACTCACAGACAGGTGCATATAGTGGTTATGGTTTTGCTATCCCAACATCAATAATGAATAAGGTTGTTGATGACATCAAGAAGTATGGTAGCGTACAACGTGTAATGCTCGGCATTCAAGGTGGTGACGTACTGAACTTCATCAACGCTCAGAAAGAAGAAGGCAAGAACGTTGACCTTGGTACAAATGCTGGTGTTTACGTTAGCGAGGTTTCAGAAGAAGGAAATGGTGCAGCCTTAGGTTTGGCAAAGGGTGATGTTATCACTAAGTTTGACGGACAGAAGGTGACACGTATGTCTGAGCTTCAGCAGGCACTCAACAGCAAGCGTCCTGGCGATAAGGCAACCGTTACTTTCATCCGCAATAAGAAAGAAATCTCAAAGACTATCACACTGAAGAATGCACAGGGTACGACAAAGGTAATCGAGCAGGCTGATATCGACGTTCTTGGTGGTCAGTTCCGTCCAGTACAGGATGCCCTTAAGAAGCAGTTGAATATCAACTATGGTCTTGAAGTACTGAAGGTTAACAATGGTGCATTGAAGTCTGCTGGAATCAATCGTGGCTTCATCATTCAGAATGTAAACGAGACCATGGTGAAGAACATTGACGACTTGCAGAATATTGTTAAGAAGGCATCTACCAGCAAGGACCCAGTTCTCTACGTTCAGGGTATTTACCCAACTGGTAAGAAGGCTTACTTCGCTATTCCTCTTGCTGATTAACAACAGATAACTTTCAGCTGAAAAGCTGACAAAATAAGAATTCCCCCATTCTTGGTTTTAGATACAAGAATGGGGGATTACTTTTTGATAAGCAACACCTTGAAAAATCATTACATAACGCCAAGTAAAACATCTATAAACAACGACAAAAACACATATAAAAAGCGACTTTATAACCAACAGTATATCAATCAGTTATAAATCAGCAAATCAAAAGGTACTTAATAGGACTTCAAAAGGGCGTTAGTAAGGGGCTTAAAGGGCACCTTTTGCAAGTCAATTAGGCGTCTTTAAAAAGCCGAAAGAGCATATACTGGTTTCGAGTCATCTGAAAATAGTTTACAAACTTCAACAAGTAAGGGAATAAATTGTATGTAGAATACAGATAGACATCAGACCTAATTACATTTATCATGTAATCTTTCCGCCTTTATAAAACCATCTAATTGGGGGTAGTCATACCATGCAAGTAGATTAATATTATTCTATTAACAATCTATGTGTTTAACGTAAGAACCCTCTTCTTACCCTATAAACGCAACATAATAACCACCAAGAATCCAAATTTAACCACCTCTTATCGCACTAAAAGACGTTGTATGAATATGAAAAGAATATTCAACCATTACAAACCAATAAAACGCCTATCAGTCAACAAGAAACCGTTAAAAGACCAAAAACCTAATACACAACACAAAATCATTATAGATTCTTATGTGAGTTTTTTACTTTTTTATTTGTTTAACTCATTGAATTTGTGTAAATTTGCCATCACTTAAAATAATGCTAAGCACATGAGACAATTGAAAATCACAAAATCGATTACGAATCGAGAGAGTGCTTCTCTTGATAAGTATCTGCAGGAAATCGGTCACGAAGAAATGATCAGTATCGAAGAAGAAGTTGAGCTTGCTCAAAAGATTCGAAATGGTGATCGAAAAGCTTTAGAACGTCTGACGAAAGCTAACCTGCGCTTCGTTGTCTCAGTTGCAAAGCAATATCAAAATCAGGGGCTTTCCCTGCCCGATCTTATTAACGAAGGTAATGTAGGATTAATCAAAGCAGCAGAGAAGTTTGATGAAACACGCGGCTTCAAGTTTATCTCATACGCTGTATGGTGGATAAGACAAAGCATCTTGCAAGCAATAGCAGAACAAAGTCGTATCATCAGATTACCACTAAATCAAGTAAGCTCTGTCAATAAAATCAATAAGATATTGACACAGTTTGAACAAGAGAACGAACGCCGTCCGAGTATTGATGAGATAGCACAGAACACTGATATACCAGAAGACAAGATTGTTGATGCAATGAAAGTTAATTCACGTCATGTCTCGGTAGATGCTCCATTCTATGACGACGAGCAAAGTAGCTTACTTGACGTTATTCCTAATGATAACACACCATCAACTGATAAAGAGTTGGTTGAAGAGAGTCTACGGGAAGAAATTGGAAGAGCTTTACAGATTCTTGAGGATAGAGAGAAGGTAGTTATAGAGGCTTACTTTGGAATTAACCAACGTGAAATGACATTGGAAGAGATAGGAAGTAAATATAATCTCACACGTGAACGGGTAAGACAGATTAAAGAAAAAGCAATAAGACGCCTACGCCAACTATCCAATAGCAAGGTTTTGAAGGCTTATTTAGGACAATAACATTAACATTGTAAGATATTAATTTAAGATGAAATTACGTCAGGTATTAATTATAGCAGTACTCCTCTTTGGGATGGGTAAATAGTAGTAACGCAAAAAGGATACAAGCCTGCAAAGGTATATATGTTTGGTTTTGCAGCCTCTTTTAATGATTCAACGGTTTATATGACCAATATTCAGAAGGTGGATGCCTACCTTGCAAAACGACCGTACTAAGTTCCTTGCTAATCGTGAAGACTATTCATATCAACTCCGTTATTACCTACAGAACAATGGTTTGGTAAGCTATCCAACTTGCGTTACGATGTATGCAGAGAATGAGAATAAAGCTATGAAACAGTTCACAGCTTTGAAAAATAAATACGAAAAGGGTAAGAAGAAATATATAGTTAAGTCTATCTCTGATGCAGAGTTCAGCTATAAGACTATAACACCAGACAACTATACTTCAAACGAAGAGACACAAGTGAATACTAAAACCACAAAGTCAAAGTAAGCAGAGCCTCTAAAGATGGAAATAAATAACTTCAGAATAGCAGACTTTGATATACAGATTATATTCCGTGAGACTGATGTCAACGGAATGCACTTACTAAGTTCGTTTGAACCTTTCAGAATCAAAGAGGTTTCAGAGAATGTCTTTTTCCGCTTAACGGTTGACGATACGCTTCGACCTGTTCCAAAGGAAAGGAGACAACGTATCCGTGCTTTCGATACAGGAAATGGTGATACCATTGTTGATCGGGTTGATGATGGTAGCTATCAGTATATTATCAAGGACATTAATGGCTCTGATTGTTGTCTGCTACAGAGTAATAAAGACTTCTCTGACTGTCGTTGTGCACTCAATGGCAACAAGAATATGCGCACCTTTGGACTTAATAATGCATTGATGCTTATCTTTGCCTTTGCTGGTGCACATAAGAAAACCTTGCTGATTCACGCATCTCTTGTTCGTAACAATGGCTATGGCTATGCCTTCATTGCCAAGAGCGGAACAGGTAAGTCAACCCAGGTTAGTATGTGGCTACGCTATATTCCAGGCAGTGACCTCATGAACGATGACAATCCTATCGTGAGAATCATTGATGGAGAAACATGGATATATGGTAGCCCATGGAGTGGTAAGACACCATGCTATCGCAATGTCAAGGCTCGTTTAGGTGCTATTACACGTATTGACCGCGCTAAACAAACTCTGTTGAGAAGCCCAATCCTATTGCAGCATTTGCTTCACTACTCCCCTCTTGCTCCAGCATGAAGTGGGATTCAGACATTTACAATGGCGTTTGTGATACTATTACAAAGATTGTAGAAGCTGGGAGGATATTTACGTTACATTGCTTGCCTAATCAAGAAGCAGCAGAAGTGTGCTATCAAACCGTAACGAAAAGATAAAACTTATGTCAAAAACAGTACTTACGACTTCTGAAATCCAGTTTGCGAATGCAGAGTTTCTACCAGAAGTTGTCAAGATGTTAAATGAAGGACATACTGTTACGTTACGCCTTCGTGGCTATTCTATGCGTCCTTTCCTTGAAAATGACCGTGACAAAGCTTTGCTTGTCAAGCCTTCCACAATAAAAGTTGGCGACCCCGTCTTAGCGGAGATAACACCACGACACTTCGTCTTACATCGTATTGACAGCATAGAAGGTGACAACGTTACCTTACGCGGTGATGGCAACCTTGGTATTGAGCATTGTAAGAAAGAGAATATTGTTGGAGCAGTCATTGGTTTCTACCGTAAAGGACGAAATAAGATGGATGCTACAAATGCTTGGAAATGGAAGTCATATAGCTTTATTTGGACTCGACTTCTTCCTATCCGAAGATATTTATTAGGTATTTACAGACGTATCTGGATTCCTATCTTTGGCACCATTTAATGGAATATAAAAAGAAAGATAATAATATAAACTATCAATAAGAATGAAAGTAAAGAATGGCTTCAACCTCCGTGAAGTATGCGGAGAACATATTATCGTTGCGGAAGGAGATGAGAATATTGACTTCAGCAATATTATATCTATGAACGAAAGTTCTGCATACTTATGGGAAGAGGTGCAGAAGATGGATTCTTTTACAGTAGATAACCTCGTAGAGTTAATCTGCGGTCAATATGAAATTGACGAGGATACGGCTCGCAAGGATGCCACAATACTTGCTGCACAATGGGGTACTGCGGGTATCATCGAGGGTGAAGACATCCCTGCAGATGATTCTGCTGTTAAGAAGGAAACAATCTCTGAGAAAGTTGATTCTACACACCTCGAGGCAGCTACAAGCGAAGAAAGCCTAAAAAGAAAGGCTTCTTTGAGCGTCTCTTTGGTTAAAGAGCAAACTGAAAACAATTATAAATAAAAACTCGGACACTGATTATATCAATTCAGTGCCCGAGTTTTTTATTTATTAGTGCTATCTGATAGAACTTTGAATAATATATTCGTCCATACGACATCACCTTTGATTTACAGTTATCTGATAGAACAACTCCTTTCTACCAACAATTTGTTTCCTGATAATATCATATTGCACTACACTAAGTACTCAACACCATTGGTGTTTACCATCCGCACATGACGTGTTAAGCATCAGCACACTATGTGCTGAGCATTAACACATCAGTAAAAGATGAATTAAAAGTCCCTTGTCATCATCATAATATGTAGTAAGACACGCATGGTTCATTTATACATAATGGTGCTTAGCAAACAGCACAGTTCTTTTATCAGCGCCTATTACAGGTTCTCGATAAACCATTCAGCAACCTGTCTCAGAAGATGATTACGTGTGTTACCACCATAAATACCATGGTTACGATTGGTATAAAGATTCTCTTTAAAGTCCTTATCAGCTTGAACCAAAGCCTCAGAATACTCAAAGGCATTCTGCGGATGTACGTTATCGTCCGTTAGGCCATGACATATTAAGAGTTTACCATGAAGCTTCTCTGCTCTATTGATTGGATTAATAGCATAACCAGCAGCATTCTCCTGTGGTGTACGCATATAACGCTCAGTATAAACAGAGTCATAATAGCGCCAGTTCGTTGGTGGAGCAATAGCTACACCTGCCTTGAACGCATTGCGTCCCTCGCTCATACTCATCAATGTATTGAAGCCTCCAAAGCTCCAACCCCATATTCCAATACGCGAAGCATCGACATAGCTTTGCTTGCCCAACCACAATGCAGCTTCTGTCTGATCCTTTGATTCCAAATCGCCAAGCTTCAAATAAGTACACTTCTCAAACTCTGCACCACGCGCACCAGTACCACGACCATCTACAGTAACAACGATATAGCCCTTTTGTGTTAAGTAGTAGTCAAACATCGCACCACTACCCATAGACCCAACGCCCCAGTTGTCGACAACCTGCTGACTACCCGGACCACTATACTGGTGCATAATTACAGGATACTTCTTTGTTGCATCGAAGTTAGCAGGCTTCACCATCCAACCATTAAGTTTCACACCTTCAGAGGTTGTAAATGTAAAGAACTCAACACCAGTGTTGCCATACTTTGCCAACTTTGCTTGCAGTTCATCATTATTCAACACCTCACGTATCTCCTTACCTTTGTTATCATAAATAGCAAATACGTATGGATGATTGCTATCGCTCCATGTATTGAGGAAATACTTATAATCGCCTGAGAACGAAGCAACATTCCATCCCGCACGAGCAGAAAGACAAGTCAACTTACCCGACTTGTCTGCAACATATATCTCACGCTGCATTGGCTTACGTGCTGCTGCTTGGAAGTAGGTATTTCCAGTCTTCTCATCATATCCATAGATTTCAGTTACATCATAGTTCCCCTTATCAATCTGACGTAAAAGCTTACCATCCTTATTATATAAGTAAAGGTGCATATAACCATCACGGTCAGAAGGAACAAGAATATAATCCTTCATGATGCTAATACCCTCCATAGCTTCTTCCTTCACATACTTAGGTACACTCTCCTTTATCAGTAGATTACATGTACCTGTGAGAGGGTTAGCAGCATAGAGGTTCAACTCGTCCTGATGACGGTTCATTGTATAGAGGATAATTCTATTTGCATCAAAGGTAGACTTGATGCGCGGAATATAACCATCTGCCGCTAATGGTAAATCATATTTACGCACAGTACCATCACTCAAGCTATAAGACCATGCATTAACCTTTGAGTTTGCTTCGCCGACCTTTTGGATATTTGTAGCTGTAATCACCAGGATAGATATCAAACATATCATATGCAGGGTGAGAACCTTTGTAAAACTGTAGAGTATAACTCTTTACCTCACTCTCGTCATATCTAATCCAACTTAGCGTCTTGCTATCTGCACTCCAAGCAAGTGCATTATTAAAGCCGAACTCCTCTTCATTCACCCAGTCGGGTAAACCATTGATTACCTTATTAAACTCACCATCCGTTGTAACCTGCTTTACGCTCTCTCCATCTGTAATATAGATATTATTCTGATGAACATAAGCGATCTGACGACCATCTGGAGAGAAAGTAGGAATCTGCTCAGAGCCATCTTTTGACAGTTTCTTTAACTGTTTTGTCTTTACATCATAGAGATAAAAGTCTGCTGTAAACGAACGACGATAGATACGATTTGTATTCGTTTGTAATAACAGTCGACTTCCATCAGACGAGATCTGATAATCATCAAAGGATTTTAATTGTTCACCCTTGGCATCAGCGAGGTCAAAGATAACCCCTGTAGAACTACCTGTTTTAAAAGAATACTTAACTACCTGACGACCATCAGACGAGATTTGGGCATACTCAGAAGTTCCTTTTAAAGGATTAACACCCGAGATACGCTTAGTTGCAAAAGCACCATTAGTAATGTCTTTCAAAGAGATAGGTTCTCCAGCCATCAACTGAAGTACGGTTAGCATTGTTGCAAACAGAAGTAATATACGTTTCATAAATTCAAGTTTTAACAGCACAAAAATATAAAATATTCCGTATATTTGCAAAATAATGGAACAATATTATTGCGATTTCGGGAACTGGTTGCGCTCTCAGTTCCCTTATAAAGTACAGAAGATATCGGTTAATGCTGGCTTTACTTGCCCTAACCGAGATGGTAGGATTGGCCGTGGTGGTTGTTTCTATTGTAACAACCAGACGTTCAACCCGACCCTATTGCGATAATGGAAAGAGTGTAACCCAACAACTTGAGGATGGCAAACAATTCTTTTTCAGGTAAGTATCCTGAGATGAAATATCTTGCTTATTTCCAGGCTTATACCAACACTTACGGCACTAATGACCATATTAAAAAAAGCTCTATGAGGAAGCACTTGCTGTGGAGGATGTGGTTGGACTCGTTATTGGTACGCGTCCCGACTGTATCAATGATGACCTCTTAGATTACTTTGAAGAACTAAATCGCCGCACATTCCTCATCGTTGAGTATGGTGTGGAAACCTGCAATGATGAGACATTACGACTGGTTAATCGCGGGCATGACTTTGCTTGTGCACGTAAAGCTATAGAAGAGACTGCCCGACGTGGTATCCGTGTCGGTGCACATATCATTCTCGGACTACCTGGTGAAGATGCAAAAGAGAGTTTAAGACAAGCTCCAATCATCTCTTCTCTTCCCTTAACGACATTGAAGATTCATCAGTTACAGATTATTCGTGGAACTCGTCTGGCAAAGATGTACGCTGAAAAGCCATTTCACCTTTATACGGTTGAAGAGTATATCAAGCTCATAGCAGATTACATTAGCCTTCTTCGCCCCGACCTTGTACTCGAACGCTTTGTCAGTCAGAGTCCCCCCGACCTCCTCATAGCACCCAAATGGGGACTGAAAAACTATGAGTTTACACACCGTCTTCATAACTATATGAAGGAGAAGTTGAATAATAAAGCTCAATCTGACAAATGAAAGGAAAGCATCAACGCTCAATAGTCTATCTTGTTATCGCACTGTTAGGAATCTCTTTATGGCATGTATGGAAGAGTAGCAAGATTGCTGAGAACCCAGCTTACACTAAAGGTGTAGTCAATAAACTTTATAAAATTCGCGCAACTCCTTACTACTCCTATTCATATAACGTAGATCAGAAGACCTATGAAGGTAGGGGTAAACAATATGGAGAATATGAAAGTCTGCATATTGGTGATACTATCACCGTTTATTATCAAAAAAATAACCCCAGTAACAGTGAAGCTTATGTAAGAAATAATAAACAATAGATTCAGTCTTCTGACTGTTATTATATCTGTCCTTTATCTTTGAATGCAACATACAGATATACCTTATAAAAGGCTTTACTATATTATTTGGGCAAACTCGTTTATATCTATGCACTTGTATACGGTAAAATGAAAGAGAACTTGAAAAATAAAAAACAATCAAACTAATGAATAAACTTAGTAAAGGCATATTAATATCTACATTAACATTCATTTATATCCTTGGGGTTAGTGTTGTACAAGGCACCTGTAGGAATGGACACGATGTTGGGACTGGTATTCTGTACCTTTATAGTACCCTACTCTATGTTATTAGTTTTATAGTTTCATTCTCAGTATACGGAATAAGTAAAACAAGGAAATATACATTTCTTATAATTGCCCTATTGTCCTTACTCTACTACATTTATCTTTGGATGGAACAAACGGAGATGCCTTACGAAAGGGTTTTCTATATTCTTTGGGACTTACTTATTTATATCTGTGCATTTATATGCTGTAAACACCAAGAGAACTGAACATTGAAAAGGTTCTTCCGTCAAATGGATAGATATATACCATTAGTATATAAAGGGGATAAACTACGAGATATAATGTAGAAAAGGCAAATAAAAATATGTCTATCCATTAGCATGTCTTTTTGTCTTCTACAAACAGTTTATTCTCTTATTAACTGATATTTGTAAACTATTTTCGTGCAACTCAAAACCAATACATACTCTTTTGGCTTCTAAAAGACGCCCAATTGGCTTACAATAGGTGCTCTTTTGAACTCTTACTAACGCCCTTTTGAAGTCCAATTAAGCACCTTTTACTTTGCTACTTTGTAACTATTTGATTTCCTTTTGGTTACGACCCCACTTCGTGTATATGCTTTTGCCGTTATTTATAGAGCTTTTATTTGAAAATGTGTAATGATTTTTCAATCCCTTGTCTGCGGATTTTCGAAGTCTTAAAGTGAAAAGGTTTTCAATGAAAGAGGATATTAATAGGATAGGTAGTTGACAGTCTTAGAAGTGTTTTTGTTTAATGAATAACCTCGGTTTTTCCGTCAAAGCTATACGAAAAGCATCCACGCATTTAACGGAAGAAACATTGAAAAGCACGTTCCCTACCTCCCTTCCCTCCCTTTTCAAGAACAACACGACTGACATTTTGTCCAAAACAAACGACAAATTGACACAAAACACCTATAGGCACAAGGTTTGATATATAGGCAATAGAAACAAAAAATAAGAACAAGTTCTGAAGCCTATTATAAAGGTGTAGGAGCTATAGGAAGGAGATTTGAATATGACATTTGAGAAATTTACAATTAAAGCACAAGAAGCTGTTCAAAGTGCGATAAACATTGCACAGCGAAATGGACAGCAGACCATTGAGCCAGTACACATATTAGCTGGTGTAATGGATAAAGGAAAGGACGTAATAAATTACATCCTCCAGAAAATTGGCGTCAATGCACAAGCTGTAGAGACTGCCATTCAGAATGAGATGAGCCACTTACCAAAAGTATCTGGTGGTGAACCTTACCTCTCTTCTGAAACCAATCAGGTGATGCAGCGTACAATAGAGACATCCCAGAAGATGGGTGACGAATTCGTTAGTATCGAACCGATGCTACTCGCCCTACTTGCTGTGAACTCAACCGCAAGCCGTATATTGAAAGATGCGGGTTGTACAGAGAAGGAAATGACAGCTGCTATCAATGATCTTAGACAAGGTCAGAAGGTACAGTCGCAAAGTGGTGACGAGAACTATCAGTCATTACAAAAGTATGCGCGCAACCTTATCGAGGATGCACGTGCGGGAAAACTCGACCCAGTGATTGGTCGTGATGAGGAGATTCGTAGAGTATTACAGATTCTTTCTCGTCGTACAAAGAACAACCCTATTCTTATTGGTGAGCCAGGTACTGGTAAGACAGCTATTGTTGAGGGGTTAGCAGAGAGAATCATTCGTGGTGATGTACCAGAAAACTTAAAGGACAAGCAACTCTACTCATTGGATATGGGTGCGATGTTGGCTGGTGCTAAGTATAAAGGTGAGTTCGAGGAGCGACTTAAGAGTGTTGTTAAGGAAGTGATGCAGGCTGATGGTAACATCATTCTCTTCATTGACGAGATTCACACATTGGTTGGTGCAGGTGGTGGCGAAGGTGCCATGGATGCTGCTAACATCCTTAAACCAGACCCTTAGCACGTGGCGAATTGAGAGCTATCGGTGCAACAACACTCAATGAATATCAGAAATATTTTTGAGAAAGATAAGGCGCTTGAGCGTCGTTTCCAAACCGTATTAGTAGATGAACCAGACGAGTTGGATGCTATCTCTATCCTTCGTGGATTGAAGGAACGTTATGAGAATCATCACAAGGTACGTATTCAGGACGATGCTTGTATCGCAGCTGTAAAGCTTTCTGAACGGTATATATCAGACCGTTTCTTACCTGATAAGGCTATCGACTTGATGGATGAGGCTGCTGCAAAACTGCGTATGGAACGTGACTCTGTACCAGAGGAGTTGGATGAAATCAGTCGTAGATTGAAGCAGCTTGAAATTGAGCGTGAGGCTATTAAACGCGAGAACGACACAGAAAAGATTGCACAACTCGACAAGGAAATCGCTGAACTCAAAGAGCAGGAACATGGATTCCGCGCTAAGTGGGAAGGAGAACGTGGACTGGTGAATAAGATTCAGCAGGACAAACAAGAGATTGAGCAGCTCAAGTATGAGGCTGACCGTGCCGAGCGTGAGGGTAATTACGAGCGTGTTGCCGAGATTAGATACTCACGACTAAAGCAATTAGAAGACGATATCAAGAACATCCAACAGCAGTTGCAAGCCACACAAGATGGGCAAGCAATGGTGCGCGAGGAGGTTACAGCAGATGATATCGCTGAGGTTGTGAGCCGTTGGACGGGTATTCCTGTCACACGAATGTTACAGAGTGAGAAGGATAAACTGCTCCACTTGGAGGATGAACTACACAAGCGTGTCATCGGACAAGATGAGGCTATCACAGCTGTGGCAGACGCTGTTCGTCGCTCACGTGCAGGATTGCAAGATCCGAAGAAGCCTATTGCTTCCTTCATCTTCTTAGGTACAACGGGTACCGGTAAGACTGAGTTGGCAAAAGCATTGGCTGATTATCTCTTCAATGACGAGTCTATGATGACCCGAATTGATATGAGTGAGTATCAAGAGAAGTTCAGTGTAACTCGACTCATCGGTGCGCCTCCTGGATATGTAGGCTATGACGAGGGTGGTCAGTTGACTGAGGCTGTACGCCGCAAGCCTTACTCTGTTGTTCTCTTTGACGAGATTGAGAAGGCACATCCAGACGTATTCAACATTCTTCTGCAGGTGTTGGACGATGGTCATCTGACAGATAATAAGGGACGAACAGTGAACTTCAAGAATACGATTATCATTATGACGTCTAATCTTGGTTCACAATACATCCAGCAACAGTTTGAACATCTTAACGATACTAACCGTGAGGAGGTAATCGACAAGGCAAAAGTTGCAGTAATGGATATGTTGAAGAAGACAATTCGTCCTGAGTTCCTCAACCGTATCGATGAGACTATCATGTTCTTGCCTTTGACAAAAGAGCAGATTGGTGATGTCGTTCGCCTGCAGCTTGAGAGAGTTAAGGATATGTTAGAGCCACAGGGTATTGAACTTCAGTGGACCGACCCAGCCATCAATTATCTCTCAGATGTTGGCTACGACCCAGAGTTCGGTGCGCGTCCTGTCAAGCGAGCTATCCAACGTTACGTATTGAACGACCTCAGTAAGTCATTACTTGCAGGCACAGTCAATCGTGACAAGCCTGTCATCATCGACAGCTTCGGCGAAGGCTTAGTGTTTAGAAACTAATATTAAAAGGGAGTGTATCATTTGATACACTCTTTTTTTGTTTCATCCGACATTTCAAGTGATACTACTATAAATCTTTATGACGTAAACTTCTGTTCTCCTTTAAGCTTCTTTGTGACCAACATGTTTTCTTATCTTTAGTGATTCTACGTGTCATAACCGTCCGCACTATTGGTGTTCACCGTCCGCACCATTGGTGCTAAGTATCCGCTCGATGATATGATATAATAAAGGGCTATTGTGGCTCATCCACTATGGAGAAAAATAAGATGTGCCGTAACTGTGAAAACATCTCTAAACTCCTTACTATCAAGAACGAGTCCGTCTCAGAATACGCTATTTTTCACATTCATTCCAATATCCCTGATTATCTACAATAAAAGAAACATCCAAAATGAAAGTTCCTGTCACTCATATCACAAGAGAATAGCTTATAACCTACTGATTTATAGCATGTTTACATAAAGTGTTAAAAGTGACAGCAAAATGAAATTAAAAATACTATAGTTATATCGTTACATTTTTAAAAGAGCTAACAATTTTTTAATTTCAAAGAAAAACATATAAACAGAATTATTAGACGCACCCAACTCTTACGTTAGCAAGATTAATATTTCTTCTCACGTAAAAGTGATTCTATCATAAATTAAACCATAGTGTATAGCACTAAGAGCCTTCTACTCATAGTAAAAAGAAGTTATAAAAAGTAGAGAACGAATATAAAAAACGATGCTTTGCACTTAACGATAAAGGTGTTCAAGACTGCATATTACATACTTCTTGCTATGTTTTCAAACATAGTTTATAAACAAACTATCTATAACAAATCTTGCAAGGAGTAAAGCCTTTTGATTGTGCAACACTTACAGATAGGCTTTTTATACTGCCAGAGCATCTATTAAGACCACGGCAATTTGGGCTTGAATGATACTTTCTTGCCTTTGGACCCGTACAAATGTAAACCGTTCCAGACTGAATATTCGTATTTTTCTTTGTAGAAGCAGTCGTTCCTCCTATCGTAGAGAACAATGCAAGTGCTATAAACACTGATTTAATAAATTGCATATTGGTATAAAGTAAGATTGTTGTAAAGAACTTAGTAAATTAGAAATGAGAGCGAAAGGTAAAGACTCTACCTCTTTTAGATATACATTTATAAACCATAAGAAATAGGCGGTATACCTACGTAAAAACATGGTATACCGCCTAAAAAATATATTTCTAAGAAATTACTTCATTTCTTCCACTGCTGCTTGTGCCGCAGCAAGATTAAGCAATATATAGGCTCTTTCAGCTTTCTTGGTATGCCATTATATTTTTAAACTGATTTTTATTTCTCCACCCTTATTTTGTTACTCGCAGCCCATAATGGCAAAATGGCTTATTTGGCACTTTATTTTGCACTGGCTGCGTTTTATTTCACTTTTCACACAACTTATCATCCGAGATTTTTTAACAGCCCTAAACGGCTTAATTTAAGTTTGAGCCTTGAAAGTTCATCAAAAACCATGACTGATTTCTCGTTGGCAAAGATGAGCGACCAGCCTTGATAGGTTTCGCACAGCCCTGTATTCTCATCCTCGTATGTCTCGCTCTCCCACCAGTCATCCATTGTAGCATAAGCCTCCGCTGGGTCTGTTCCGAAAGTATCAACAACCTCGGTCGGGTATTGGCTTATAAGTTCTCGTTTCCACTCCTCTCTGTCAAGCCCTGGTTCATTATGAAGTAAAAGCCACGCTCCCTCTCGTAGTTCTTGCTCCCACTCCAGTGGCTCCATCATATCATTTGAACGCATGGCGTTCATCAGAAGTTTCAATTTTTCAAGTTCCTTGTCTCTTTCCATTCTCTAAAAAATCTTTTTGTTCTACGAATAGTCAATATTAACCAAAATAGATAAATTCCCAAAGCACCCCCAAAGAAATGTATTAAAGTTACATTTCCATAAATCAACCAGTGGATACCTGAAAAAAATGCTGAGAGGATAAGGCAGAGAACGTACATAAATACGTTATACAATATAAACCCAATAATTGTCTTTTGGTTACGCATTGGTTAACTTTTCTATAATTCCAATCAATCTGCTTTTTTGTTCCTGGCTTGTTTCCAATTCTCTTGTCAAAGTGGCAACACTTTCAGTCAATGTCTGTACTATTGGTGACGGCTTGCCATCACTGCAGCTTTCTCCATAATTGTTAGTTATAGTAGACTTTGCAACCTCTCCTATCGTAGTAGTAGGGCCCGTGATACTCCCACCAGCTGCAATGCTTCCACGGTCTGCTGAGATAATAGCAGAATCATCAAAATATTCTTTAAAGAAATTATACTGCAAAACTTCACTTATCTCAATTAATTTATCTGTATCAATACTTACTCGTGTAAGAATTCGATTCACGTTTTGCTGCGGAATACCTATGAGTCTTCCAAATTCAGCCTTGGACATATTGAGTTCATTTAGACGCTGCTCAATTATCAGCCCAATATTAACCTTATTTATCTTCATAATCTATTTTGATTTAACCAATCGCTAATAAGTTAATAAATGTTATAAAATTAATCATTATTGATTAATATAATCTTATTTGATTACCTTTGCACCATAAAGTTAAACATTAATAATTATAAAGCAAAAGAAATGGCAGAAAAAGTGCAATCAAAACGCAAAAATGTGATGTCTCGTATCAAGGCTTTAGAAATTGGCGAGTCAATCAGTTTCCCCATTGAGTGGATGGACACCGTGCGAGCACAAGCAAGCAAAGCAAACGCTTTGTTTGGTGGAAAGCGAAGTACTCGTATGGAAGTAGGCGAACGGCTTATCTATGTTGAACGAGCAGAATAGTATCATGCCAAACTCTTGTAAGTCTTGTTCCAATGCACATAACGGCATCAATGGCCGCTACTGCAAACTATTCAATAAGTATGTTGAACACATGCATTCTCCTATCTGTATAAACAAAAAATAATAACTATGAATAAGTTTTTTAAAATCCACCTTAACTGGCGTATCAATGTATTAGTAATATTGGCAATGGTGGTAACAATCCTCTTAGCCTCTGATTGCGAAAACCTCTATCTACTGTTTACTACTAAACTTGTGGGTTTCCTTTTAGGTTATATATCTTTCCGTCTTGGTAAATATTGGGATAGCAGAGGCAAGATACCTGAATTAATGGAGCTTGCTAACGAAGAAGAATAATATGAGCCTACATATTAACTTCACAGACAAAACCGTCAGTTACCGCACATTTCTTCGGGACCTATCGGCAAATATCGTTAAGATGCTGCATGAAGACAAGGACGATCCCGAGCTTGTTTCAACAAGACAAGCGTACAAAATGTTCGGACGAAAAAATGTAGAACGCTGGCGAAGAGTAGGAAAGATACAGCCTTATGTACGACCAGGTAAGACGGAGTACGAAACGGCCCAACTTCGGTTACTCCAACGAACAGAACAGGACTATTTTTAGAACAAAACAAAATAAATTCAACTATGAAACAAGAAATTGAAAAGTTTAGAAAAGAGACGGGTGTTAATCTCGTTGTTGAAAATGGTAAGCCGTTTTACAGTGGCTCTCTTTACCTAAGAGGCACAGGTATTACAGCACTACCCAACAATCTAACGGTGGGTGGCTCTCTTTACCTAAGAGGCACAGGTATTACAGCACTACCCAACAATCTAACGGTGGGTGGCTATCTCGACCTAAGAGGCACAGGTATTACAGCACTACCCAACAATCTAACGGTGGGTGGCTATCTCGACCTAAGAGGCACAGGTATTACAGCACTACCCAACAATCTAACGGTGGGTGGCTATCTCGACCTAAGAGGCACAGGTATTACAGCACTACCCAACAATCTAACGGTGGGTGGCTCTCTTGACCTAAGAGGCACAGGTATTACAGCACTACCCAACAATCTAACGGTGGGTGGCTCTCTTGACCTAAGAGGCACAGGTATTACAGCACTACCCAACAATCTAACGGTGGGTGGCTATCTCGACCTAAGAGGCACAGGTATTACAGCACTACCCAACAATCTAACGGTGGGTGGCTATCTCGACCTAAGAGGCACAGGTATTACAGCACTACCCAACAATCTAACGGTGGGTGGCTCTCTTGACCTAAGAGGCACAGGTATTACAGCACTACCCAACAATCTAACGGTGGGTGGCTATCTTTACCTAAGAGGCACAGGTATTACAGCACTACCCAACAATCTAACGGTGGGTGGCTATCTCGACCTAAGAGGCACAGGTATTACAGCACTACCCAACAATCTAACGGTGGGTGGCTATCTCGACCTAAGAGGCACAGGTATTACAGCACTACCCAACAATCTAACGGTGGGTGGCTCTCTTGACCTTGAAAACTGCACAGGTATTACAGCACTACCCAACAATCTAACGGTGGGTGGCTATCTCGACCTAAGAGGCACAGGTATTACAGCACTACCCAACAATCTAACGGTGGGTGGCTCTCTTGACCTTGAAAACTGCACAGGTATTACAGCACTACCCAACAATCTAACGGTGGGTGGCTATCTCGACCTAAGAGGCACAGGTATCACAGATGAAATAAAAGTAAATAAGAATCTTTCTTCTAAGGCAATAGCTGCAATAAACAGAGTTTCAAATATACCTATCTTCTGGAAATGGAATGACAGAAGCTATATCAAGGTTGATGATATGTTTACAGCTATTGACTCACATCACGGGAATGTATATCGTGTTCATAAACTCAATAGTAGAGAACAGCTCTATCTTGTAACAGATGGAGAAAATCACTGGGCGCACGGCAGTACACTCCAAGATGCACGTGCAGACCTTATCTTCAAAATTAACGACCGAGACACCTCGGTGTACAAGAACATGTCTTTAGATGACACACTAACCTATGAAGAGGCTATTGCTGCATATAGGACTATCACAGGAGCATGTGCAGCTGGGACAAGAGACTACATAGAGAACAGACTTCCAAAACCACATAAAGAGAAGTATACCGTGCAGGAAATGATTACTCTTACAGAAAATGAATACGGAGGAAAAAAGTTTTCCGAATTCTTCAAGAAATAAATATATGAAACAAACAGAAGAAGATACAGGGCTATCCAGAATAAAAAAAAGAATGGAATTTGTTATACGGTATGCCAAGAATAACCCAAACTGGAGAGAAGAGATTTATAACAATAAATAAAATATTCATTTCTAAAATAAAAAAATTATGAGCAAAATTAATCTTACAGTCGAAGAAATTAATTCTCTGAAATCTACAGAGATTATTACAGACGACAGAGTACGAGAGAAATTCGTACAAATCTATGACACGATGTGGGCAAACACTACAGGCATTAGCGGTGATGCTGCCTACGAGCGTGAAAGCAGGTTCTTCAATAGCTTAATTTGTGAAAAGGAAGACCTGCGCACTAAGTGTAGCAAGTTTTCTATCTTTACATCATTCCTTGATGTAGCAATATCAGGATTGAGCGTTGAGCCTGGGATACGAGCACAAGCATACCTGCTTTCACGCTCCGTTAATGTCGGCAAAGGACAAGATGGAAAAAACTTGTACGTTACACAGTGCGTTCTCACAGTATCAGGCTATGGCGAACTTGTCCTCCGTGCTCGTTGTGGTCAGATACGTCACGCAGATAACCCTGTCATTGTGTACAAGGAGGATGGTTTCGAGTTCGGAGAACAGAATGGTAACAAGTTCGTAAACTACACATGTCGCCTACCTCACACATCCAACGAGATTGTTGCAGCTTTCATGAAGATTACACGCAATGACGGCTCTACCGATTATGCAGTTTTGCTTCCAGAAGATTGGAAAGACTTCAAGGCTACAGCGAAAAGCAGAATCGCAAATGGGATAACAATACTCGTGCGTATGTGAATGGAAAGCCAAATGACTTGTATGTCGCTGATGGTGGTCAAATTGACAAAGGTTTCCTTGTTGCGAAGCTCATCAAACACGCATTCAAGACTTATCCAAAGGCACGTATCGGTCGTGGCACTCAATTAGAGTCTCAACAAACCGAGGAAATGGAAATTACCGATGACATCTACGGTGTTGGCGAGGTTGTAGACACTGCTACAGGTGAGATTATCCAGACCGAAGAGAATTTCGGACCTGCTGCAGACACTTCTGATGGTGTTGTGGTAAATCCTACTGAAGCGCCTAACACTGAAAGTGCCGCCAATGATGATGTTTTCTAACCGCAAAATATAAGTAACTATGAGTACAGAATTAGGTATCGTGCGTCAAGAGAATGTGCAGATGATAGCACAAGACGCACCAAAAATTTATAATGAAAACCAACAGCGCTCAGTGCGTTGCACAAATGCAGGCAACCAATTACTCTCCGAAATAAAGGAGAAGGGCATGAGCGATGAACTCGACCAGCGTTGTGCAGCCTATCTTGACAAATCACGCAAGACGGTAAAGCTGATGAATGAACGGCGTTCACCAATCACGAAGTTGTTTGACAAGATACGCACCGAGTTTACAGGCATGGAGAATTCCATCGACCCAACCAAAGCTGGAAACGTACCTTATCAGATACAGGCTTTCCGCAATCAGTTTGCAGCTAAGAAGCGTGAGGAAGAAGAAAAGCGTAGACGTGAGGAGGAGATGAAGCTACAAAAACAGCAGGCACTCTCAAAATATGAAACAGATGTAGAGGATGATTTTAGAGAATTGTTTAGTAGATACATTACACAACGTATCAATGAACTAACTACACTCAACACATCACTTACCCTTGAAAACTTTGATACGCAGTCCGTGAAGATTGTTGATTATCCTACAGCTATGCCTGCTGATTTGTTCAATCATCTCACGCTATCAGTCCTTGTTCCACAGATGTTGACGACTGATGAGGTAGCAAACATTCGTGCGAGAGTTCAGTCTCGTCTGCTTACACAGTTCAACGAACAATACACTACAGAGATTGGTGACTATAAAGATACTATCGTAGATGCACTAAATTCAAAGCATGCAGAACTTGAGCGTATGGCAAAGCCAATGCAGAAGAGCAAGAACGTATGAAGCAGGAGCTTGCAGCAAAGGAAGCTGCTGAGGCTGCACGACTTGAAGCAGAGCGTAAGCGTAAAGAAGATGAAGCTAAGGCTGCAAAGGAAATGCAGTCACAAGCGCAGGAAGTGGGTGACCTTTTCAACTCTGCATCTGTATCTACTCCAGCATATTCTCCAAAAACTTCTGTAAGGAAGAAGGTTATTGCTCTTGATGCGGAAGGTATCATCAATATCGTTTCGTTTTGGTGGAGCAAAGACGGTCAGTATATGAGTGTGGATGACTTGACTAAGATGTTCAAGAAGCAAATCACAGCCGTTGAGAAGTACGCAAACGATAAAGCTAATGCGGAATTTATCAACTCTCCTCATGTCAAATATGAGGATGAAGTAAAAGCAAAGTAATCATGACAACTCGTAATCCTGATGAATACTATAATCGCAGTGAGGTCTCCAACTCTGACCTCACTGCTCTCAAAGAACAACTCTACCCACGCCCTCAATATGGCGACCGTGAGGCGGCTTTCTATTTTGGCAGCGTTGTCGACGCCTTAATTACTGAACCTACAAGAGTTGATTTCATTAACAAGCTGGTAGATGGTGAACCTGTAGATGAAGACACGTGGTTACATGCTCGTGAAATGCAACGTGCCTTACGTGCAGAAGCAAGACATGACCAATTTCTTGCAAAGGTGTTGGAAATAGCAGACACACAACGTTTCATGGTAAACAAAGCACAGGAGTTTGACAACGGTGGATTCTGTTTCACCCTTGACACTCGCTGTAAGTGGGACTGGTGGTTACAGGCTGCTAACTTCGGAGGAGATCTTAAAACAACGGCAGCCTCAACAGATGCAGAGTTCAATGATGCAATAGAGTTCTTTGATTGGGACCGTAGCCGTGCCTGGTATATGGATATTGCCCATAGTGATAATGACTTCATTTATGCTATATCTAAGAAGAATAACCGCATATTCAAGAAATTTATCAAGCGTGGAGATGATGTCTATAACCGTGGGAGAGAGAAATACGAGGATTTAGCATACAAATACTGGTGTTATTCATTATGAAAGAGCTGAAACATAATCTCAAATAGAACCATATCCATACCAGTGTGAGGGTATCTTGACTGGAATGGAAATGAAACGCCTACTAATTGGGGATGAGCCTGGCTTAGGTAAGACTTTACAAAGCATCGGCATTGTTGATACAGCAAATGCCTACCCATGCCTTGTTATCTGTCCATCATCACTTAAGATTAACTGGCAGCGTGAGGTTGAGAAGTTCACAGATAAGAAAGCGATCGTTCTTGAGAATGCCGTACAGACAACGTGGCCATATCTCCTAAAGATGAAAATGCACCATGTAGCCATTTGTAACTACGAGAGTCTGCGCAAATACTTTGTCTGGGACATCAAACAAAAAGGCTCATTCCGACTGAAAGATGTTGTATTCAACCCTGCAATAAAAATCTTTCGCTCTATCATCATTGACGAAAGCCACAGGGTTAAAGACCCATCAGCGCAACAGACTATCTTCACACGAGGCATAGCAGAGGGTAAGCCTTATCGCATCTTGCTATCTGGTACTCCTGTTGTCAATCGTCCAGCTGATCTCATCGCACAATTGTCTATCATGGGCAGGTTACCAGAGTTCGGAGGACGCACACATTTCTTGCAAGAGTATGGCGGTGGAGACTTAAACAGAGAAAACAGAAGCCAGGAGCCAGACGAGGTAAAAAACCTCGACAAGCTTTCTTCTGAACTGTATTCTCGCTGTATGATACGTAGAGAAAAGGCAAAGGTGCTCACACAGTTACCAGACAAGACACGTACCGACCTCTATGTGGATATATCCAATAGCGAGGAGTATGCTTGTGCAGCAGAGGACCTTGCTACTTATCTGCGTGAATATAAAGAGTGCACTGATTATGAGGTAGCTCGCAAAATGCGAATGGAAGCTCTTGTTAAATTTATGGCGCTACGTTCGATAGCAGCCAAAGGCAAGGTAAAACAGGCTATTGATTTCTGCCGCACGTTTCTTGCAAATGGAAAGCCTCTTATTCTGTTCTGCTCTCTGCATGAGATTGTAGATGAATTGAAAAAAGCATTTCCAAAGGCGGTTACCGTTACAGGTCGTGATAGCATGATGATGAAACAGGCTGCCGTTGATGCGTTCCAATCAGGGCAAGCTCAGTTAATCATCTGTTCTATCAAAGCTGCAGGTGTCGGACTTACGCTTACAGCCTCATCAAACGTTGCGTTCTGCGAGTTTCCATGGACCTATTCTGATTGTTGTCAATGTGAAGACCGTGCGCATCGTATCGGGCAAAAAGATAATGTCACATGTTACTATCTCATTGGGCGTGGAACTATTGACCATACTCTCTATAACATCATACAGAATAAACGGTCTGTGGCTAATCAGATAATGGCTTCCACGGACGATATTCCAACGGACAAGATGTATTTCGACCAACTTACGGATATGTTCCTTAACCCATGTTACAATGGAAAAACCGAAGAAGTGTGAACTCTGCAAGACAGATATTAAAAACATCATCTTTGAACTGGAGAAAGCAGATGTTCTGTATGCAAACATCAAAACACTATCAGCCTCAAGCAGGCGGTATTCAATAAATAAATTATTAACAAAACTCAAATCAAAATTGACATGAACAAGAACATGTTAGCAAAAGAGGTAGCAGTATCTGAAAAGGTTACGCTATCAACAGCATTCAAGACCGTAGACGGTGTACTACGTGTCATTGCAGAGAAACTCGCCCAGGGCGAAAGTGTACAACTTCGTGGCTTCGGCTCTTTCGCTGTCGTGAACAAGTCAGAACGTAAGGTGAACGATATCAAGACTGGAAAGCCCATCACCATTCCTGCACACAAATCTGTACGCTTCAAACCAAGTAAAGAAACTCTAACAAAATTAAACAAGTAAGCTCTATGATGTTATTTGAAGTAGGCGTGCGTATGGAGCGCACTTTAGAAAATGGTGCTCAGGCAACTGCAACAAAAGAGGCTTCTGCTTATGGAACTATCACTGACATTGTTACCATTAAGCGTTCACGCTGTGCTGAATTAATCGGTGATGGCAGCAAGGAGAAGTGGTTTAAGGCAAAGGTGAATTATATCACCATTGACGAGAAGACAGGCAAGGAGAAGAAAACACCAAGCTACTTTCGTCAATGCAGAAACTATTGCTGATGCAAAGAAAGCCGTTGATGATTTCTTTGGGGCAACAATGATTGACTATAGCATTGCTACTCTCGATGAAACCAAGGTGATAGATGTCTTCCGTCATGACTTGAATACCAACAATGAAGATTGACGAATACAAGAAACTCTCTCGTAAGGGTTGCAATAAATACGGTGCAAAGCGTGTCGGTAAACATGCTTCTAAAAAAGAGCATTACCGTTCTGCAACATTGCAGATGATGCAGCGTGCTGGTATTATTGCAAACCTGCGAGAGCAGGTAAAGTTTGAGCTTATACCTGCTCAGTATGGTGAATGTGGAAAAGACTTCAAGGGACGAACAACACGTGTACTCCTTGAACGTGCCTGTTCTTATATCGCTGACTTCGTCTATACTGATAGTAAAGGGCAGACAGTAGTTGAAGATACAAAGGGCGTACGAACGAAAGAGTACATTATTAAGCGTAAGCTCATGCTCTTTATGCATGGCATACACATAAAGGAAGTATAAGCATGGAAAAAATAGAAAGAGACAGCTTTATTGTCTATCGCTCCTACTGGGAAGGGCTGCAACGTATGGATAAGGATGTGCAGTGCGAGGTCTATAATGCCTTAATGCAATATGGTTTTACTGGTAACATTCCAGAAATGTCACCAACGGCAGAGGGTATTTTCATTTTAATGAAGCCAAACATAGACGTTAGTCTTACCAGATATAAGAATGGAAGAAAAGGTGGTAATATCTCTGCATCAAAGCGATGTGTAAGTAAGGCTAATACTAAGCAAATGACCTTTGATGATGAGATAAAGAAATGCTTGAGAACAAACAGTGGAGCGAACCTGTATGTATGCAGCTAAAAATTACAAGCAAAGAATTCAAGCAGCGTATAGATGAGTTCTCCACTCATTTGAAATGCACAATGGATGGTGTTGGGCATGACAGTATCGGTGATGCGCACAGGCATTTCATATCGTGGATGAACAAGAAATATCCACCTAAAACAGAATCAGAAGAAGTTGCTCCAGACTATACCTTTACAGGTGGTTTCGGAGGACAGGATGTATAATTAATAATAGAAATAACTATGAACGAATATCCAAAAACCTTAATTGATGCACTTGCAATGTATCACAAGAAGCCTACTGGTAATGTTGATTGGGACCAGGCTGTCCTTGCTGCATGCAAGAGTAAGGAAAAATCTGCTTCCACTTGGCTGACCCTTCATGATGTGGCAGTGAAGGTACGTAAAGATATTGAAAAAGTACAGCTCGCCTCTTATGACTTACAGGACGAAGAAGCTTATAAGGCACATGCGAATCTGTTGCTCTATATAGCAAACAACATTGTACTTGCACGGCAACGTCGACAGTTCGTTATTGATGACAACAATCGTGACATCATACGCTTTCTACTTTATTATTTAATGGTTGTTCTCTTGCAGAAGAAGTATTCCCTGGGCGTGGTTACAAACTTCACAAGAATATTATGCTACAAGGGGGTGTTGGCGTTGGAAAGACTTTGCTCATGCAAATATTTTCAGAATACCTTATGCGTATACGTTCACCTCGCTTCTTCTATAATCTGTCAGTAACGCAGATGGTTAATTACTACACCTTGCATAACAACCTTGACCGCTTCACATTCAATGAGGAAGAAAATAAAGGTTTCCAATGTACACCTGTAAACATCTGCCTCAACGATATAGGCATACAAGACAAAACTTTCTTTGGTATGGACACTGGGTTACTTACTGACGAGTTCCTTCATGCTCGCAATGAGATTTGGACACAATATGGTAAGTGTGCACATCTAACTACTAACCTTGACGACAAAGCCTTGCGCAAGCGTTTCGAACGTAACGACGGCTTCGGGCGTTTGATAGACAGATTTAAGACATACAATATTATTCCAGTGGGTGGCGTTAGCCGCAGATAATGATACTTACCTGACCCTCCCGACGCAATACTATGGTGGGGGCCTGTTGAGTACAGAGAGGAAACAGGAAGATGTGTTCACTTTGAAAGTTTAGATTAATGAGTATTAGTAAATGGTGACAAAATTCTCGACACTCATGTAGGTAGTGGAAGCAGTAGAATCGCTGCATACAGATTAGATTTTGACTTTTATGGTTGCGAGATTGATAAAGGTTATTTCGATGCTATGGAAGAAAGATTTAAGAAGGAGTGTCTTGGAGAGTATAAAACAAATAACGGGAAAATTGTAAAGCAGTTTGATTTATTTACATAATAAAAAGCAAATCAATATGAAAGAAAAGAAAGATTTATCTCTGGCGTACGCATTGAAAGAGTATGCCAGAGTGAACGGAAAAGGCGGTCCTATTATTGAAGATAACAAGTGTTTCACATTTGACGACATCAAGGATGCTTTCAACGCTGGGCGTGATAGTGTGACTGAGAGTGTGCCTAAATTGAAATGGCGAAGAGTTCACAAAGATGGACCATATCTTGCCGTAACAGTTTTTAACTGGTTCTACAGGATAGAATATGTTTATAACGAATTTCATTTATTCTGTAATGGCTATTTTATCAGTCGTTATCTCTCACTTTTAGAAACCAAGCAGGCAGCAAACGAACACTATAAGAAACAAATTAAACAAGTGTTGGGGTTATGATTGAAACAAAGCTATCAGTTAAAGAGATAGAACGTATCATTGTTGCATACTTAGGCGGTGTTAGAACAAATATTATAGTTCCAAACCTGTCATGGGGCTTTCTTAACCATGAAGCAGACCTTATAGCTGTAGATAAAAATGGATACCTCACTGAGGTTGAAATTAAGCGTTCTTTTGAGGACTTTAAGGCAGACTTCAAAAAAGACAACTACCACGACACAGATGAGCGTGTTTTCCGCTTTGGCTACTTCGTTCCAAAGTCAATTCTAAAAGAATGTATCGAATATAATAACGAACAGTGTAAAGGCGTAACCTTTAATGGTAAGCCATACTCCGTATTTGGTTTCACGGATGATGGGAAAGTATATAACGAAGAAGGGCGAAGCATACATCCTGCTTTTTCTTATTCAAACAACCCTAGAAGTCGTAAACTATTCTTAGAAGAAAGGTTAAAAGTAGCACACCTTGGATGTATGAGGTTGTACCCACTTGGGAAAAAGAGTATAAAACGTTAATAGCAGATTTTAAAGGTTTTAATTTATGAACGGAATGATAAACGATAAGCAGTACATCTTCACTGCAACAGTAGAAGATTATGGCATCCATTGCGATGAGTGTGATTTAAACAAAGATGGATACTCTCTATCATGCGATGTTTTGTGTGAAAACTTTCATAGGTTAACACGTGGACGTGGAGGATATGGAGTTTTTAAGGAACTAAAAATAGAAAAGTAATATGACAGAAAAAATTTATCAGCTAAGAGAATCTGAATATAATGAGCTATTTGAAAAAGCTAAGCTCAACGATAAGGAGATAAAGGAACTTGCAGAGAAGTATTACCAAGAACGTGGCGTTTTCAAAATTACCATTGAAACCTCTATCAAGTTAAAGAGTGGAGACGCTTATCAAGGCAGTAGAGCAACTTTTGATGTAAATTCTTATTGCTTTGAGAATGGTTTATATCGACAAGATAGTTTCAATCCTCTTCTATCTGAAAACGACAGACGGAGAGTCAACCAAATGGTTACGAAGATATGTAAAGATACCTTCAAAGAATACTACGGAGATGTGATTAAGTGCAGAGACAAAATTAGCAATATATTTTCAAAGCTGCAATACTTCAAGTTTATTCTCTACATGATAGCGTTTAGTGGATGGGGAGTTGCGACCGCAGTTATTTTGTATCACTTTTTATTCAGTAAGTAATATGAACAGAGAAATTTTATTCAGAGGGAAATCTATCGGTATAGGAGTATGGCTTTACGGACATTTGTTCAACTATGGACTAACAGCACCGAGTAATGTACCTTGTATCAGCGTCTGTGTACCTAAGTCGTGGAAAGAGGCATATATTCTTTATGCTGTCAGCCCTGACACAATCGGGCAGTACACAGGATTGACTGACAAGAACGGAGTTAAAATATTTGAGGGAGATATAGTGAAAGGCGTAAGTTATAAATTTGACAGTTGTATAAGTGAGTTGATACCATTCGATGTAATTGGAGTTGTGGGGTATCATAAGGAATATCAAACATTAGAAGTTCGTACAAGACAGGCATCCCTACACATTGAAGTTGCTATAAAAGGTGAGGTTATCGGTAATATCCACGACAACCCAGAATTAATGAAGTAAAAGAAATGAAATTATGAAAACATACGTAATCACACTATCAAGAAATTTCCTTGCATATCACAAACGAGCAGGTGAAGAAACACATTTCAAAGAGAAGTTCCTAAGCGGAGAGAAGCTACATACCATACGGGCGAATTACCCTCTGTGGGAAAAACGAATTAAGGAGGTGCAGGATGGGCGTGCCATATTATCCATTCGGCAGTGGACAGGTAAGCCATATAGAAGTAAACAGGTGGAAATTGCAACACTAACAGCAGAAAGCGGTGTGGGTATTCAGTTAATGAAATTGACAAATGATTTTGCAGAGTGCATTGTCGACGATCATCATCATAGCTATGTTGCTGTTGCTATGAACGATGGATTGCATCCTGCCGATTGGATTGATTGGTTTAGTTCCTACGATTTTTCAAAGCCTATGGCTATTATTCACTTTACGAAATTCAGATACTAATATGATAGGACTTGATTTTTTGAGATATGAAAGCAAAAATTACACGAACAGGAGAAAAATAAAAGCGTATGGATAATTTGAATAATAAAGTAACACAGGCTATTCGTTTTATAAAGAGTATTCCATTAGGTGATGATTTACAGGTAGCGTTTAGTGGAGGTAAAGATAGCATTGTGCTTCTCGACCTCTGTAATAAAGCAGGATTAAGATGTAAAGCCGTGTATTCTTCAACAACTATCGACCCGCCAGGCACTATATCCTTTATTAAAAAACATTATCCACAGGTGATAATAAACCGCCCTCCTATCAGTTTTTTGCAGCTTGTAGAGAAAAAAGGATTACCGTCTCGATTAAGGCGTTTTTGTTGCGAGCAACTCAAAGAACGTGCAGGTATAGGAAAGCGTAACATAGAGGGGGTACGAGCAAGGGAGAGTACAAAGCGTAGCAAATATGAGCCTGAGCAATGTGATAAAAGAAACTTCATGAAAGGGGCAAAACACATTTTCCCAATCTTAGAGTGGACGGATAAGGATGTATGGGATTATATCCATACTAACAAACTCCCTTATATGAAATATTACGACCCGCCTTATTCTTTCAAGCGTCATGGATGTATCGGATGTCCGTTAGGAGGAACTAAAGCTATGATAAAAGAGTTTAGAACTTTCCCTGTACTTGCTAAAGCTATTATTCGTGCAGAACAGAAGTTTTTAGATACTCATCCTAACTCCGTTGCAGCAAAGACGTTCAAGGATGCATACGAAGCTTTTCACTATAACTTGTTAGGAAGTACACCATTAGACGAATTTTTGCACAGTGGGGACTTATTCGGTCTTAACTCTAAAGAACATATACACGACCTTTTATTTAGAGAATGTAAGAAAATACAATAATAAGAGAAGATGAAGATAATATACTGTAAACACTTCCCATTTAAGGGATATAAAGCTATAACCTTGCTGAAATGGATAATCGTCAGAGAGGAAGCGAAAGAATGCTTCACAGCAGAAGATTACAACCACGAGTGCATACACTATGCACAGGAAAGAACTATGGTTTATGGGATTCTATCTGTTATATATACTTGAGTTCCTATTTGCGTTGCTCTATTTCTGCAATTGGCATAAGGCATATCGTAATATTTCATTTGAAGTTGAGGCTTATACATACCAAGATGACTTGAATTACTTGCAACACCGTAAAAGGTTTGCATGGAGCAAGTTTGATTGGTAGCCTCAACCACCAAAAGATAAAATCGAACAACCTTATACGATAACTATATTTGCAAATACTTTAAAATCTTGCAAGAATTGGAAAGAAATGGAAAAGGACATACGCTTTACAGGTTATACTGCTGTCCCGTCTGATTATGAATGCTCAGACGGAGAACTCACACAGGCATACAACCTCATCAATGAAGATGGGGCATACAAATCACTGCTTGCGCCTAAGACACTACTACAGCTTGGAGAGAATAAGAAAGTTATTTATTTACACAAAACAGCTTCCTTCTCTAACTATATCATACGTGATACTAAGACCTCTGAAATTTATGCTCTCAGCGCAAATAAGAAACTATTTGAAGAGGCAGAGTTGCTTGGAACTTTTTCAACACTTTCTCATGTGAACTCAATAGGAAACACCTTGCTGCTCTTCTGTGAAGAATATATCCTGTATTTTCTTTGGAAGAAGGGGCAATACTCTATGCTTGGAAATCATTTACCAAATCTACAACTTTCGTTCGGGCTTAGGGGTAAGCCTCGTATATATTCTCTCTCTGACGAAAGTCATTCTACCTTTAAAGTAGAATTTGAGAAGATAGATGAAAGTAAACTGTACGAAGTGTGGACTGAAGAAATCAGAAAAAAATCACTTCCCAGATAATGGCAAAAGTGAACAAATTCCTTGCTAACCAAACGATAAAGGAAGGGCGATTTGCCCTTCCATTCTTTGTCCGTTATGCCTTAAGATTATATGACGGTTCTTTAGTGTGTCATTCTGCTCCTATACTTATGAACCCTTCAACAAAAACAGCACCTATTGTCTTTTGGAATAGAGTTAGTGGTAAGGGTGGATATTCTGAGGCTGAATGCGATATTATGCTGGTTTCAGCAGGGCTCGATTATCAACTTCTCAAAGACGGAGAAAACTCGCATATTCGAATAAACGATTGGAAAGACATAATCACCTCTGTTGATGTTTTTATTTCCAAACCTATATACACCTATGACCAAAATGGAAACTGCAAGTCTTTTGCAGATGCAGATAATCTTGATACTAAATTCATTGGTGCATTGGATATCTCAAAATTCTCTGGGGACTATACACCGGTATCAAATGGACTTATGAATGAGTTCGTAAGGAAGATAGCTGAAGATACAGCGCTCTTACCTATCTCTGTTAACGGAGTAGACCTCACAAGTAACACACCTGGAGGACGTGAGAACCCTTTAGGTCAAAATTATGTAGAATGGAAATACAACAAGCTATACACTCTTTTCTTCTCAAGAGATTCAACCTATCCCAAAACAACTATTAGTTTACCAGAGTATCCTGATGATAAGAATAGAGAGATGCTGGAGAATGTACAGAATTTCTATTTTCTTAAATCTATCAGTATTAATGAGCTCTCTACAAGAGAGCGCAAAGATATTGTCGTGAACAAAGAGTATCTTCAATCACTGACTACAAGAGAGGCTATGACTGATGATTACCTTTCGCACGACCAAATTACTGCAAAATATTCACAGACATATAATGGCCGATTAAACCTGTCTGGAATACGACGTGAGTTGTATCAAGGATTTATGGCGGCATCTATGTTCTCTTATGCTAATAACAGGTCACCAAACTGGGCTTTAACTAATGGAAAGATTATATTGGACTTTGGAGCATTAGCTTTCGTGATATATATATACAGACTATGATAGAAGAAAATGGAGAGAGATTTGTCGCGAATAGCTATACAAGCTCACATCTTGCTCCTTATATGTCAAGTATGTATACTAATGGAGAATATGCTCCAACATCATGGGGTTGTTACCTTTTCTATCCTAATACTCATGCTACTATGATGCGTATACACGCAGGTGTAGAAACATACGAGGTAAAACTTAAGCCGCACGAATTCCTTAATGGTGCATACGCCGTCCTTGATTATGAGCTTACGAGGACAGAGAATACTACGCATACAGAACCTCCGACAAAGCTTGAGAACATTATAGACGTTCCTAACAAGATATATACATCAGAAATAAATAACCCCTTCTATTTTCCTGTTACAGGCATAAACACTGTTGGGACAGGTAAGATTTTGGGTATAGCGACTGCTGCAAAAGCTCTTTCACAAGGCCAGTTCGGACAGTTTCCACTATATGCTTTCACAGATGAGGGTGTATGGGCATTGGAGGTAAACTCATCAGGTGGCTACTCTGCCAAACAACCTATCACACGTGATGTGTGCATATCTTCAGACAGTATCACGCAGATTGATACTGCCGTGCTTTTCGCTACCGACCGTGGTATCATGGAAATATCTGGTTCACAGACGCAATGTCTGACCGATATTATTAATGGTAACGATTTCTTTTCACTTGACCGTCTACCTGGGCTGTCTAAACTCTACCCAGACGGTATCCCTCAAATAGATTGTACCTTTCAGAATTTCGCAAAGGTTCTCGTATGTCTTACGACTATGTTAATCAGCGTATAATAGTGTTCAATGAAAATAAGAATTACGCTTATGTCTTCTCTATGAAGTCTAAGCTATGGGGTATTGTAGCCTCATCGCTCACTACTGCAATAAACTCTTATCCCAATGCCTATGCTATGGCAAAGATAAAGACTGTTGGGAGTGATGGTAAACAGGAGGTGAAAAACAACTGCCTTGTGGACTTATCTCGCTCAGCAGAAACGCATCAGAAAGGATTGCTTGTAACTCGACCTATAAAGTTGGATGTCGCCTCAATGCTTAAAACATTCGATACAGTATTCCTACGTGGTCTGTTTGGAAAAGGGAAAGTACAGGTCGTTCTGTACGGGTCACGAGACAATATCAACTGGCATCTCGTACATTCAGCAAAGGAGCATTACCTAAGAGGCTTCCGTGGTACGCCTTACAAGTATTTTCGTATTGTCGCAATAACCGACTTTTCTATTGGTGAAACATTAGTCGGTGCGTCTATTTCCTATACTCCACGACTTATAAATCAAATAAGATAACTTCTTTTTTTATATGTCCATAATAAAAGGGCAGTTCTGCGTGATGCAGGGCTGCCCTTGTTCAATTATCTATGTTTCTATATTAGAATACTGACAATCGACGACGTACTCTATTTACTCTGCTATGCAATGCCACTCGTATCTGTCTTTCCATATCTTCTGCCTTGACCGCCCAAGTTTCAGCCTTAGCAGGATTGGTAATACTCATCCAGTCTGCCACTGTATAACAAACGATATACTCATGGATAAGCTTTGATAACAAGTTGAGTGTTGTCTGAGAGAAGTCGGGAGGAAGACTAAGGACAATGCCGTAGGTAGGCTGCTCTTTCAAGACATTATCAAGCTCATGGTTGCTAATCTCATTCTTTGTGTATGGATATAGCAACTCCTTGCATTGAGCTACTGTCAAATCAAGTAATCGTGTAATCCTGTTCACATTACCCTCTTCGCCAACATCTTGCACTGTATGCTTGGCGTGTAGGTTGTCTGTCTGCATAATATGACCTTCGATATAGGAGTAGTTCTCGATGTCATACAGCAACTGACTGCGCTTAAAACCAAGCACTGCCTCTATATTGCCGTTCTTATCTGTGTAACAGCCAAGGATATTGCTTTCGTCTGCCTGCATAAACTTTATATTTAATCTGTCGGTGTCTTTGGTCTGCTGCGTTTGCTCACAGACTGTTGAATAGAAGCCATGCTACGAGTTACAAGAGCTATATACTGCTCTGCATCTGCTTTGTTCGTAACAAGATACCACTCGGCAATGGCTGTATTCTTCAGATAGTCATGTACGGCTTCTCCCACACCTGCCGTAGTTGCCTCATTGAAATTGCTTGGCATAGTAAGATTGAGTTCCAGATTATGACTACCATCAAAATGACTGTTATCGGTGGTGGTTCCGTCTTCATCAAGATACTCTGCGAGTTCGGTTTTCACCTCTGCAAAGCCTTTCTTGATACTTCGGAGTATCTTCTCACGGTTCTCCTCGTCCTCACTGGCAAACATCGATGCAACCTCTTTGTGGTTTTCCTTGTTCTGAATGGTGCGACCACGAAGAAAGGTCTCGTTCATAATATCGAAAAAGTAACCATGATGTTTTTAATGGTTACTCTCACTGCTTTCTTTGCTCCTAATGTTGGGGTTGGCATATCTTTGTTATTTGAAATTGTTAATCTGTTGGTAACATAGGACGCTTGCGAGCATAAAGTAGTCGTTCTACATTAAGCATGATTTCACCAGCAGTCGAAAAGTATTCCTTAGCTTCTCCTTTGTTGGCAAATCGAAACCATTGTGCCGTAATAGATGCTATAAAGAAACTACGCAGTGAACTCTGAACACTTTCCTGCAATGTCTTGTCCCATGATTTGCTTACTTGTAATTCTGCCTTGTAGTTCTTATCTACATCTGTCGCACCGCTCACAAGCATTTCTTTCAAGTCCTCATTCACGGCTGTTACACTCTCATCCCAGAAGCGACCCAATTCCTTGAAATCATCATCAACGGCAAGAATGCGATTTCTCGCATTCTCATCTCCGTCTATCAGTTTTGAGCCTGTGTAGTCCGTTGTTTTTGCTACCTCGTTGTACACATCGCTCTGTGAAATAGTTATGGTTATCGTTTCCATCAGAAAGAGATTAGAGAGTATGTAATTCCAATTCCAATATAGGGCTTAAATCCTTGTACTGTTGTCCCATATCCGCTGGATATACCTATATGCCAATGCTTAGGAGGCTTCCTTATTGTTATTACCTCACGCTTTGGGTAGACGAAAATGCTGTCAAGTCGAACATTTACACCACTGATATATGCCGTATAGTCTTTATCCTTATATACGGATTGCAGCATGGGTAATTCTATTTGTACACTATCTTGGTCTTTCACATAATACTATCTGTTCTAAAGTGTCTGCTCTAATGCGTGGTAAGGTATCGAGCATAGCATTTCTCAAAGTCTCCTTTAAGTGGGCTACGCTAACAGATACCTTTGTAGTCCCATTAGACTTCACAAATACTGGCGCAGGCGCATGGTACTTAATAGTATCAACATAGCGCACCGTGTCTGTGATAGTCTCGTGCAAAGGTTTTTCTCCTGTGCGTTGTGTTCCCCTGCCCAGGAAAAACGCAACACACGCAAGAATGATTACGGGTATAATACCCCACAAAAACTTCTTCATATCAGTTCAAAATGGTTTGCACAAATTTAATCTATACAAAGTATCTAATCGTTTTATCTTTTGCTAAAGATTAGCATACTCCTCTTTAGCGTTAAAACACGGACAAGCTTTCATCCATTCGTTAGATGTTATCTTTCCATCTTTATTCAAGTCTGGAGAGAAATCACGATGTCCCTGAATAACCGCTGTAGGGTACTTCTTATGAAGCATCTTCAACAGCGAGCGCAGACTTGCTTTCTGTGCGTCTGTGCGGTTGTCAGTGGGTTTGCCGTTAGTATCAATGCCACCAATATAAGCAACATTGATAGTTTCTGAGTTGTAACCTCTTACACCGTTACTTACTTTGTCTTCATCAAGTAGCTGGGTAATCTTGCCGTCTGGCGACACCACGTAATGGTAGCCTGGATTAACCCAGCCCTTACGCTTGAATTCCTGTTTTAATCCCTCTATCGTCATAGACTGATGGCTTGCGGTACAGTGAACCGCAATGTATTTAATATTTCTCATATTATTTCTCCCTTGTTAATTTGCCACAGCAGCCATGCCTGCTGCTGCCCCTACAAGATATGGATAAATTTTTATCCACCATTCTGGAGGTGTTGCCGCTGCTGCTGTCATAGCGGTATGAATGGCAACAGCAACAATACTGACACCTGAACCCCAAACGACAATATTCTTAAAGAACTTCGGTGTTGTCGCTCTCCACCTGCTTATAATGCTTTAAATGACGCTCTCATTATTCGCCTCCTTTCTGTGTTATATGACTATCCATATTAGGTCGGTCTGCCTTGATGTCATTAAGGTGCGATACCTTAATGTTTATTTCACCAAGCATCGACTTTATTTCTTTCATATCCTCTTGAGAGCCTACGAATAACTGGTGGTCGTTCATAACTTGCACCTCGAGTATTGATATGCGCTGATTGAGCTGTACCCATGAGCCTGCAACAGCTACAATGATTGAGCCAATAACACCTATCATTGCGTTTCTTATGCCTTTATCCATTGCCATATCATAGAAGTTTTACTAACGTTCTTATTCCAAAGCCTATAGCCACACCACCGACTGTCAGCCCCCAATCGATGATGTCTGCCTTTCCGCCCCACATTCTATCCTTAAGTTCAAGTGCGGTTGCTACTCCCATACCTGCATACGCTGCACAATACAAGCTGTTAGCACCAGCACCGATAAGTACACCACCTATAAGGTGTTTGTACCTATTACTTTCTTTAAGCCATTTAATTACTTTCTTCATCTTGTTTTTACAATAAATTTCTACAAAAATAATATAGGAAAAACGATTGAAAGGTTTATGTTTGTAATTACGATAGTAAAGATAGGATGAGGCTGCCTACTAAAGTGATGTAACATATCCCTTCTGCAATAAATGTAGCATTCTCTTTCCAGTCCTTACGAATGAAGGCAAGTGGGAATAGCACCCACAAGAAGAGTAACCACGGTATGAGTAATGCTACTACAACCTGACTTGCCAATCCGAAGAGATAACCGCCTACATAATGTAGTACCTTGTTTTCTGTTCGATAGCAAGGAGAAGCAGCTACCATCAACAAGCCTACACTCATCAGTCCTGCAATATAACCCTGCTTAGGCAGTAATGCATGAAGAGAAGAAAACAACAAGATTGCTGCCGTCATTGTTGCCCACAACGAAAAGCGAACATCACCTACATAATAGCTGAAACTACTCACACTATCTGGCAACTCCCTTGCTTTCTTAGCTGCTACTATTGCCATTGCAACTGAAAGCACTACCGATGAAATGATTAAGTAAACCATGACTGCATATCCTTTATAAATCATATCCTTTTCTGCCCACCCCTCTTCAAGCGTATTAGTTACAAACGAAATGGCAGATAAATAAAAGTCTTTCAGTTCCTCCTTTGTGCTAAACTGGCGATACTTGGGGGCATTCTCTTCGCCGAACTTGAACGTTACAGGTAGATTGCCTCCATCCGTAAGCATACACAAATCAAAGGCAGCTTTGTAATTAAACTGATTCTCTGAAGATAGATATACAATATTACCTTCATAGGTAAACCCTGCAAGTATCTTTTCATCAATTAGCTTGTTGATATGTGTGGCTATATCGCTCTTTAACTCTTCCTCCGTAGGCTTGTGCCCATAGTCCTTACGCCAGCAGTAGCCACTTTCGTCTTTGTCTTTGTCAAAGCCATAGAACAGCACGTAGTGGTCATCGGATAGACGTAACAAACTGTCATTACGTTCCTTGGTTTCGTACACCTTAAAGAAATCTGTGTTCATATTATAGTGCTACTACCAACCTCAGCAGAGGCGTTAAAATTAAAATCAGTTCTGCCATAATTAATTATTTCTTATTGCTGTAATTGTACCAAGCGACACACTTTCTCTCGAATAGTCTTTGTCACCTCCATCACTAAGGTTTAGACTTGTCTTACTCAACGTGTAACCTGTAATTCCAATAGCATAATTACCATTTGGTGCTTAATCGAAAAAGCTCCATTGCTTTGTGTTTGAGCAGAATATTCTTTCCTCGAGTTCTGCGAGGTGATAGTTATAGTTGCATTTGCAAGAGGCGTTGTCCCATCGGTAACAGTACCTGTTACTGTATAAGACCTATTAGATTGTAATCTTGCATAGAGCTTCTTCCTTACTTCATTCATATTAGCGCCAATACAATCACTAATAGCATGATACATATATACTGCTTTTTTATAGTACCCTTGCACTGTGAAGTGGCATGTGTCTCCACCGTCAGGCGTTATATCGAAGTATTTGTTTTCGTTCATATCTATAAATGAAACTCCGAACAGTTGTGATACATTTTTCACTTTATCTTGTAGACCTTCTCTCTGACTCTTCCATCCAGCAGATGCAACAAGGATAATAAACGCATTAGGATTGTAAGCCTTAGACTTCGCTACTATCTTGCAATAATATCCGATAGCGGTTGTTGCGTACCTATCATAGTCATCCCCAAATGGAACTACATCTGTATTCAAGTCTCCCGTCAGCCTGTCATTCCAACCTAATTCAATGATGATAAGGTCTGCATTTTTTATCTGCGCAGTTTTGCTTTCTAAACGACCATACCATCCTGATGAACTGATACCGCTATACCCTGCATTTGTAATATCCCATGTAGGAGATAATTGCTTGATGCGCATAGGGTAAGAATATGGGCGATAGTCCATATTGTGAGTTCCACTTTCTACAAGCGGTTCTCTTGTATCACCGCCTGTTACGCTATCACCGATAAATAGGACGTTAGAAAAAAGACCACACCAATTGATGTCCACAACACCATCCTTTAGCCCAAGCGTTTGTTTAATAATCTTGATGTTTTCTTTGTTTTCTTCAACAATCTTTCTTATTCCGACATTCCTTTGTAAAAGTATTCTATTCTCTTCAAAACCTCCATTATCTTTCGTCCAACAAAATCTGAAATACTTTGCGTTGCTTGGTATTACGATGTCAGAGTGGGTGAAGTAACTTGGATTTTCAGTCTTTGATATCCCACTAATGAATGTATAAGTATCATCGTAGAACGCAATTTGATTAATTATGCTATTCGGGAATAATTTTGCAGACACTATTGTCCACTCCTTGGTGGAAAAGAACTGCGAGATTCTCCAGTTGTTATGAATTTTGTGCTCTCCTGACTTGTTTATAAATCCGACAGAATATGAAACATCTTGAATATTGCTAATTGTTTCGGACTCATATACGGATTCTTTCAAGTCTTGCAGCAGTCCACCTCCTGCTATCTGCTTTTCTCTCGCGACCTTATCTGTAGCGATGTCTACTATCTTATTAACAACAGAGACTTCTTTTGTGTTTTCGCCACTCGCAAAGCTACTTCCCACTTGCTCCATCTTGAGTACTCTATCTTCAAGACCCCTTTTTTCGTATTCGAAAGAAATGCTACAAGTAGAAACTTTATCAGTTCTCTTTGTAAGCTCAATAAATCTTGCACTTTCTGGTACGTCGCTAATATCAAACGGAATAAGGATATCTGTACCTGTATCAAGAGTTGCAGTTGGTAAAGCTATACTGCTAATGTATTTACGTTGCTCATCAAGAAACACAATAGGAGATAAATATCTATCTTTGGAAAACAAATAACACATTCCTTTTCCATAGATACGCTTAATGCCGCTTGGAACTTCAAATGATTGACTGCTCCATTTATTATATGTAGAAGCAACACCCTTGTTATCATATATTGGATCAAAGGACGTTATTGGTGAGATTTCTCCTACTTTTGTCAGCATTTTGTTTTTAATGATCTCCGAGATAGCATTTTGGATATTTTCTGTTACCGCTTTCTGCGACATCACTTTTGTTGCGCTATCGCCCGCCTCCTGTGCAATAGGCAAGCTGCTAACCATATCCTCAATGGTCTTCTTGACTTCGGTCGCTTTTTTCTTTGCCTCGTCGATAGCTTGTTGCAAAGCACCGCTTGTATCTTCAAGCGTTGGGTTTCCACCGCTTTCGCCTGTTGCGACCCACTCTCCACCATCACCTACGTAGATAGGACTTGGTAATGACTTTCCGACGATAGCCCACCAGCCATCATGTGGACGTGGGAACGCTTCACGCAGCTTTTCTACAGTAGTAAAGATTCCCTTGTTAGAACCTTTGATATTCTTTGCATCAAGCCAGCCCTCAACTTTCATATTCATATGCACGACGACATTTCCCTGCACATTAGCATTACCACCAATACCTACGTGACGCCCTATGCTTACATCTCCTTCTTTTTCAGTTGTCTTTATTGAACTCATACTAACAGTTGTTTACTTAATTCGGTCATTACTTGTGATTGTTCTCTTTGCCCAATTGTAGCAAGCACAAGGGCAGCCATCTGATAGATAGCGGATTGATAGCAACGCTCTGGTATCATTATTCCCTCGTTATCATCAATAGATGGTAGGGGATAATACAAAGCTTGTTCTACAGTTGCAGTATCGTCATTACATGAATACAATTCCAGCACACGTCCCTCAGTACGGCTCACGATTGCCACTACTGGCTTTTGTGGATTTCCTCGTAAGCCTTTGTATCGTGAGAACTGTAACTGATACCGAGGGTCGCCTGCGGTAATAGGTTCATATACTGGACGTTCCCAGTCACTCATCTTAAATACCATAAGGCGCATAAAGTCATCAGGAAGCATCACCCAACCCGAATGCTGGTTGCGCCAATAAACAGCATCGCCAAACGGAACGCCACCATCAAGCAAGTGGATAGGTGCGTTGGTAACTGTCCGACGCACCCCCTCCACAACCTTACTATAGATGATGTCATCAAGCATCAAAGTGTCAATGTCTTCATCTGTTATAAGTTGCTCGTTGGTTTTGTTCTCATCTATGGCTATACGTACATCACGCAGGATGTCCTTAACTTCGTACACCATATTTCAAAGCTGATTAATCAGTGAACACTACATCAATGCCATTGCTCTTACCGCAAGCAGTGATGTCTGCACGAGTTCGCAATGTACTACGCTTTACCCCGAACTCTGCCTCGAGAAAGTCCTTTGCGTCGTCATTACATGTAAACTCTTTACGAGTTGATGTATTAACGGTTTCTTCCTCTGGCGGTGTTACTGGAGTTTCATCTGCTGATTGTTCCTGCTCTTTTTGTCTGGGGTATCTGTACCTTGCTTTTCCCCCGTCAGTTCTTCGTTGTTACCAGTTTCACTGGAAGTGTCTACATCCTCATCTTCCTGTAGAGCAACATGCTCGCTTTCAATATATACCTCCTCATCGGTATCCACCACATGAATCTTAGTGATAAGCCCAGACTTGAACTCTTTACTATTCTCTATTGCCAATTGGATAATTGGATTATCCGTTGAAAAGGTTGCAGGGGTACGACCAGCTTCATTTGAAGAGCCATTAGTGAAAGATATTTTCATCTTTGCGCTGCCAACCTTGATAAGGGCTTGGTAGTCAAGCATACCAGCCACACCGTAGATAATTTTTCTTTTCTTCATTGTGTATTTAATAAAATAGGCGGACGGTCATAAACCTATCCGCCTATAGTTTTTTATTGGTGTTTGAATTTTAGTTACCTAATGGTAGTTCACCTGTATAAGGTTCCCATGCAGAGTTCTTATACAACCACACTGTACCACTTACAGCCTTACTGTTGATAGCAGGACAATCCACCATGAGGTAGTAAACGCAATTCTCCTTAGGAGAAGCTGGTGCCTTGTCGCTATTCCACAAGTGCATGTGTAGAACGTCTGTTCCGTAACTGTCATCAGTTCCCTCACCGTCAATCCAGACGTGACATGTGCCCTTCAAGCCGAGACCATCCCACACAATAGTAGCATTGCGGGTTGCCTCTTCACCCTCAACACGGTCTTTGTCTGTATGTTCTGCACTATACACGTAGTGTACGCAGCGGTCGTAAGCAATCATGAAACATGAATTGCTCCAACGCAGACGGTCAAGTGTTGGGTCATGCTTGAACTCCAAATTTCCAAAGATAGTATGGATGCGCGTCACCTCCCAACCAAGGTTATTCATCTTCACCTCGAAGCGTACCTCTGGATGTTCAGAGAAGTCAATAGTCTGAATCTTCTCTAAGAAGTTCTTACCACACAATCCGAGGATAGTGTTAGGGACATCTTCGCCTGTAAAGATGAGCTTGGCAAGGGCAATGAATTTCTTGAAATTCCATTTACCATCATCCTTAATCTCTTTCTTCACCTGATAGCGTACACCCTCTGTGAAGTAAACATCCTGCGGACCCAGCTTGGTGTCAACAGATATCTTACCTTTTCGACCTGCATATAGGGTGCGGTTGCCTTTTACCTTGAAATTAGTAATCTGTGCCTCTGCAATGATTGCATGGTCGAATGGAATCTGCTTGTCTTGTGCATCGAAGTAGTCTGAGACAACACTGTTCATGATGCGCTTCTGCAAGTGCAAGTCAATAGGCTGTGGAACTACAAGGTCTGGTTCTACTTCTTTCTGTGTCTCGTAACAAGCATTAGCCATAAGCACACATACAGAACCTGCAGGAATAGCAGGAGTTGTACAACTCTCATCACCTGATACGGCACGAGGACCATTAACAGCAATAGCTACAGGGTTGCCAGTAGTCGTGTCTTTGCCAACAATGAAAATCATCAGGTCTTTACCTGGAGTAGCTTTCTGACCTGTTGCGTCGTAACCATCAACACCCTTAACAAGGAGAGTGGTATAAGGTCGAGGCAGTTTCTGATCTTGACTGAGTAGAGGAAGAATGAACTGATTGTCCGTGCTCTTCGCTACTGCGTCTTTGGTTGTTACGAAACTCTTGGGTTCATCGATGATGTAGTGTCGAACGACTGGACTCTTAACATTCACTCGCTTAGAATGCAGCATAATCTGCATCATAGGAGTGTCATCACTCTTAAACTTGTACAGCTTCTGGTCAATGTCAGGTGTAATAAGGTTACCTGCGCCAACGCCACCTGTAGCACCAGCAGTTGCACTGACAGTAGTAGCCTGTCCACTAACCTGTGTCTGGGTTCCTGCTGTACCTGCTGTAGGCTGCTGATAGCCACCTGCATGCTGTTGTACTGTTTGTTCTGTTGCCATTTGAATAAAGATTTAAAATGAATAATCTATTTTTACATGCTGGGCTTGACGAGGTTTTCTGCTTTGATACCACCTGTAGCATTGGCTAAATTGCTTACCGTCGCTGCTGCCCCATATACTTGGGTCTTGTATCCAGCACTCCCTTTAGCTCTTTCTATTTTGGGATTGCCGACTATTTTTACCACTTGTTCTATCATGCCATATTTGCGATGTCAAAGATGTCCATATCTTGCTTGCCACTTCCCTGCTGGTTGTTCTTACCATTCAAAGGTGCAAGTCCATCACCGTTCTTATTCTTGCGTAACTTTTCGGTGACCTTTTGATTGCGTCCTGCAACCTCACCTTCTTCTTGTGCATCTGCAACATCTTCGTCATGGTTAATTGCTTTTGTCATGAGATCAAACATCTCTGGCGAGAATTTACCCATCACACCATCACGCACAATGTTGATAAGGTGGAAGATAATTTCATCTGCCTGCTCATCAGTAAGACCACGCTCCTCTTGGAACTGCTTGAGTGCATCAAGAGATTTCGGTAAGTTCTCGGCATACTCATCATCAAGCTGCTTGCTCTTTGCAATACGCTGTTGCTCCTCTGCCCATGCGTCTGCAAGTTCCTGCATCTTGTCAGGGTCATCAAGTGTTTCCTTAATATCTGGACCGAAATTCTTCAGCAGACTAAGTACAGGATTACCTCCCTTACTTAATTCAGTAAGAAACCCTGCGCTACGAGGGTCAGAAGCAAACATGTCAGAAAGTGCTTTTTCACGCTCTCTGTAGCCACCAAGTTCCTTTTCGTAGTTGTCATAGTCTTCGCCTATCTGACCATATATTTCTTCGTCATCCTCGAATTTCTTGTCGGGATACTTCTCACGTAATCGACCGAGTTGTCGGTCTCTTTTGCTGATTTCTTTATTTCAGTTGTAGCCATATCGTTGATACTCGTAGAGTTACTGATTTATTTACCTGCAAATATAATGTGGTAATTATTCCTTTCTCTTTTATCTTTTGTGAGATATTTTTTGTATCTTTACAAGCAAAATGACTAAGGCTGGTGAAATATTACGGAAGCATACTCGACTTTACCCAAGAACGTAACCAAGAACTTATGCGGGTCTATCAAGAGAAACTATCTAAAGCTGGTTACATCGTTATGCCTAAAATCTTTGAGCAAGTTGCAAACTCGCCATGCTCACGGTTTTGGGTGAGTGAGGAACGTGCGGCTATTGTGATTTCCACTTTATTAGCTGGGAAGGTAGTTCCCAATATGCGAAGAAATAAACGTGAAATGTTTGATGAGATTTTTCATCGTTTTCTTATTGCACGTGAACAATATCCTGAAAAATCAATCTATGCACTCGCAATTATGGTAGTAAACCAACCTGCACCTAAGTTTTACATGACCCCTCGTACTGTAGGAGAATTAATCTACCGAATTAAAAATGGTTGGTATGACAAGCAGTTCAATAGGTATAAGGATTATTCACAAGTCAACAAAGAGAAACTCTAAATTGTGGCAGCAGTCATTGGACCACGATGATAATGCAACCCTCGTTCTTTTCTATCAACTATCGTTGGCATATCCATTTCATAAAAACAAATATGCATACCTATAGCTCTCGTCATAACCTTATCGTCATGTCTACCAGATATAGCACCGTATGAGCCGTTCTGTTTCTTCTCATACACAAGCAATTCATCAAGTGCACGCATATCTCGCTCGGTGTATAAGCGTTCACGAACACACTTGATAAGAGTTGATATAATCATTGGTTTGTAGCGGGGTTGGTGTTAAAGCCATACTTCTTGGGGAGTCCCTGTCGTATCTCGTCCTCGCTCTGTCTGCGTGCATACATATTAGGATATACACTTCCTATCTGATTGAGAATATACAGTGATTGGTCTCCACCCTCAACATGACGTTCTTTGTCTCTACTATCCATAGTATTACTTTCTATAACCAACAAGGAGTTGTTATAGAAACCTGCAATCTGTGCTGACTTCCATGCTAATATATCCATATCACAATGTCCGTACCATTCTGCAACTACAGCAGGGCGACCGCCATCCATAAGATTGATACGGTCAAAAACAACTATATCCGACCAGTCGGCTTTTTCTGTTCTACCTCCGACGTCGACAACAGTAAGATAACGGTCTGTAATCTCTACCTCGTCATCTTCTTCTGGTAAAGCCCACACCCACAATAAGCCTTGCGCATCTTCATGGAAACGAAGCCCTGTAAGTGCTTCTTCACCCTCAGACTGTTTCCCATAAACATCGCCTATAAAACGAGGTGGACGGCATGCTGGCTTGAACTCCTCCACTTGGTACCTGTCGAAAACCATCGAACCAGAGTGTACGAACGCCTCTATATCATCTGATGGATACTCACTTGCCATAACACCGTGGTCGTTCTTGCCAGAGCGTTCCTCCATATACCAGTGTATAGCTTCAAGAGTTGCACCTTTATTCCATAGCCACCATAGATATTTCCCACTTTCTTCACGAGGAGACATCACATTGGCGTTTTCTCTGTTGAGATAGAGATTCTCAGCAAAGGTTTTAAGTTCTACATGGGAATTAAAAGGTAAGGAGTACTGTTCTATATCAAACCATGCTATAAACAGCGCATCAAATTGTGAGGGGATATGTGGGTCTGATGCTGCTTCATATTCACGATGGAAAAAGTTTCCTGTACCATTTGCTGTACTTTCCATCACAATCATAGTATAAGGTTTATACAAGATACCAGAACAGGCTGAACGCACAATATCTTCTGGTGTCTTACCCTCTGTAGATTTCCATATACCTACCTCCGAAAGATGCACGAGATTGTAATCACCACCACGGCAACCATCTGGTCGCTCAGCTGTACCGATTTTAATTTGCAGTTACGCTGTGGTACTCGGTGGATAGAACCACTCTTGCCGACACCTACTATCTTCGCCTCATTGTCGGAGTATGTTTCACCCATACTATAGAGCAATTCAACAGGGTATTCCTTGATCATGCGGTCGAACATATCCTTGATTTCATCAGAGGTAGAGCCCTGATGTGCAATGATAAGGGAGTTCAGACCTACTTTGTGTATGAATTGTAGCCATGCGAAGTACATCTGTGTTGCCGTAGAACCACCCCACTGACGAGCTTTCAGGAGAATAAGACGGATAGGTTTATCGGCAATTCTGTCTTTCTCAAACTTTTCTATAAGTTTCCTCTGTGCTCTATTAAGTTTAAACAATACATCATTGCCACCACCTTTCGCCTTAATATATGCAAGTGTGGCAGCCCAGAAAGCAAAGTCATGCTTATAACGTAATCGGATAAGTTTCTTAGAAACCTTTTGACAGTCTGTATCGTTGGGGAATACATGTAGAACGTCTGTAAGGAACTTGTCAATAGAACCATGATGAATGAGTTTCTTCACGAAAGGTATCTTCATCATCGTGTTTGGAAGCCATTGAACTGGTATAACGAAATCGGAGATACATACTCTTGTACGTTCTCCGATAGAACCCTCACCCGTTACAGGGTTGAACTTAGCATAGATTGCTTCGTTTCGTCGGTCGTTTTCTTTGATGATTTTATTTACCTGTTCCTTATCTGACATACTACCTTTGCAACATCTGCTGTCCTTGCTGTACTGCCTCCATGTTAGCTTCTTGCTGTACTTGTTCTGCAAGTTGTGGCGATAAGCCATCTGGAGTTTGTCCGTTCTCTATCTGTTCCTGCTGTGCCTTGATACTCTGTAACAGCTGGTCTGCAAATGGGGAAATCACCATTTTCAAGCAATTGCTGTACACTAATAGCACCTGCTGACCACATCTGCATAAGCAAATCATTAGACATAGCACGATAAGCTGGTGTAGCGGTACTCTCTACAATAGAAAGGTCAAACTCAACATCACGTATTTTCTTTGGGTCGTATTCTACAATAGTAGCATTTCTGCCAGCAATGTTGAATACTCTTGGAGTATCGTAGAACTGTTGGATATTCTTAACGTCTTTACTTGCTCCATCTCTTACAAATGATGAGAATGTATCAAGCAAATCAAGAAGTGATGTAGTTGCATTTTGTGTCTGTTGGTTATACAGACTTGCCGACATACCAGAATAACCTGGCTTGCCCTGTAAAGCCCCATTTACACCTGATATATCCTCAAAGAACTTCAACTGCATATTCAAGAGTTCGGAAATACCAATCTGTGTACAGTTGTTTGCAATCTGCTGAGGTAATGCCGTACCTGTTTTAGGCTGCTTAATCATAATGACACCATCGAAGCGTGCCCACTCATTTGCAACATTCTCCATGCTCATACCCTTAGGCAAACACTCTTCTGGGAATAGAAGTACACCCTTTGCACTGGCTCGCATTATCCAGTCGTACATAGTGATAAGGCGGTTAGTATAACGCTGCTGGTCTATTACATTACTAACAAACGAGTGTATCTCTCCATCAATAAATGGGTATGCCTTAAAGACATAGGGATGGCTCTTATGTTCGTAGGGGGTCTCACCCTCATCAAGGATGTCTCCAAATGGGGAGAGGAAATAATAATACCAATAGTTATCCATAAACCATTCGTATTTGATGAGTGGCACATCTTCATCAGCCATTCCAAGTTGATGTGCCTGTTCTATGCGCTCACGATTTACACTGCCTACAAACTCCTCGAAGTCTTCAATGTCAATCTTGAATACATCACCGTTGTTCACATCGTGACAACGATAACGAGGTTTGCTTTCCTTTCTCCATATTTCTATTACCCTACATCGTGTTGCATCGTTCGGTACAAGGAAATCATAGTAACTGTTCAATGGGTAACCAAAGCTTTCATACGCCATACCGAGCGCACCTTTGTCTCGTGCAGATTCGTATATCTTTCCTAACTGTGCAACATCCGCAGAATTTTTGGCAAAGCGTTCACACAACTGCTCAAAACTAATATCGTGTATCTCACCTAAACAACTAACATCCCAACCTCGGAAATCACGCATGTTGTTATCTATAAAGAAGTTGTTAGGCTGTACATAGTCTGTCCAACAATCGAGTTTGTTTTCACGCCAACCATACCATTTACGCTGCACAACAAAACCTGAGATAAGAAACTCCTCCATGCAGCGAGCATTTATCTCTGTCATACGGTTTAGTTGCATATTACATTGTAAGACCGTTGACATGGTTTCTCCGTATTTCTGTTCATCACGGTCTCTGGCTGTACAAGTCGGCTCACTTGCCTGACTACGATATACGCCAAGCACAGCATTCACCATACGCTTGATGAGGTTGTTTTTAAGAGGTACGTTACCTTGTTTCTTAATATATTCTTCCTCGCTCATGCGCACACCATCTACGCATACATAGTCATCCCACTGTTTGCCGTATGTATACTTTTTGTTGCGCTCACGGTCTCTGCGGAATGTATCCATGGCACTCCAATACTGTTGTGCTTCATACAGAATATTATAAGCACGAGTATGCCCATCCATTATATTGGAACGGAGTACAGTGTCTGTTTCAGATATTGGCATTACCTTGCTTGCCCGATGTAATCTTTTCTTTGCCATTTAATTAGATATTGGGATGATGCAAAGATAATTCTTCACATCATCCCTCATTGTTTATCTATTGCTACTTAGAGGTCTTGAGTTCATTGACCATTTCCTGTTGTACCTTAAACATTGCCTTGGTAAGCTGCTCCCTTTCTGTTGGAGACTTTGAGTTTAACCAAGCTTTTGTAATATCATTCATCTCACGGTTATAGTCTTTCATTATCAAGTAGCGGTCGTATTCAGGAGTATTCTCTAACGCATCCATTTGTTCGTCAGCTTCATCCTCGTCTTGCTCTCTGAGTTTCTTTATAGCACTTAGTTTCGCAGCAGTCTCTTTGTATTCTGCTTTCCACTGTTCTAACTCTTCCTTATTAGACTTGCTCGCAGCTGCCTTAAAGTTTTCTCTCGCTTTCTTATACACGGTCTCTTTTCGTTTACCGTCTTTATCTGCTATGGCTGCATCGCTATACATCCACCCTGTGAGTGGTGCACTGCGGTGTCGTTTGTAACGTGCAAAACGTTCTGCAATTTGACTTGGTGTCATCTTACTTGCTTCAACACCACTCGCACTTAACTCATCAAAGTAAATCTTATCCAATTGACTTTGTGGACAGTTTAGAATACGTGCCATCAGTAATGCACATTCCCTTGAGGTCTGCGCATCATCACCACAATAATCCATGATAGCTACCATAGCATCTGTGATACTTTGTGGGTTTACACCGACAGCAGACTGAGTAAGGAGATTTATACAATCGTTCAAAGCTTCCACATTATCTTTTGGGAATGTCTTTAAATATCGCTCAAATCACTAACCAGCGGCATATCTTTCGTAACTGTAGCCCAAATCCCTTCACCTTGAAGTGCCATATTACCAGCTTGACTAAGAACATCACCACTCGTTAAACCCTCAAGGCTACCAAACAAGGCATGCGTTAAGGCATCATCTGTCATCTTTTTCTTCTCATCGTCATCATCACCAAGAATAAGATAAGGAAGATAAGCTCCTAAGTTCCATGCAAATTGTAACAAGAAGCCAAATACCGCTATTCGTGCAAGGTTATGAAGTGGACCCTTGCGAAGTTCTCCATGTGCAGCCTTTTTAGCCTGTTCTTCTGTCAGTCCCTCACGTTGCAATTGCTTAATCATAAATTCTTCTGCTCGCTGACGATAACCTGGTGTGAACAGCTTTACCTCATTTCGGAATGCGTCATACTGTTGACGAGTGTAGGACATTGACGAGTTTCTAAACACCGTGAACAAGACACTTAACCATGAGCGGTCTACCTGCATTGGGCTTAGGAATGCTCCCTCGCTTGATTGCTGTGTAGAGTTATAAAGAATTGTTGCGTCTTGCTTTGCACGCTTATCAGCAGTTGCTTCGTCAAATCCCCAACGCTTATACTTAGCATAACGTGACTGGTACATAGCATGTGCACCCATTGCAACAGTGAGTGCATCAACAAAAGCATTAGGAGACATACCTATCATCGAAGCAATCTCTACTATACGACTACGCCACGCCTTCCAGTCCATATCACTCTTCATCAGACGAGGGTCACCTGCCATACGGCTCTGCCAACGCTTTTCGAATATAGGAAGATTCTTCATCGACCAATTCCATGCGTTAACAGGATTTACTACGTCTTTCGTCAAATGAACTAAACTCGCATCTGGTAGATATGCTGGGAAAGATAGGAACTGTTTCAATGCCGTGAAGACACGAAAACTTACCTTTGCAGCCGTAACACCTTTAGCTACGTTGACAGCTGTCTTATCAAGTTCTGCTATTGGTGGACGATATGCACCTACTGCCATTTTACAGACACTACGGAAGTTCTTCCATAATGTAGCACCAGCACCGTATGCACTTGACATGTTCATCACTTGATTTCGAAAACGCTTGTAACTTAACATCGTATTGATATCACGTGTTAGTTCTGCAAAGGCTGCCCAATGCTCCATCTCCTGTAGATGGTCAGCTATTACATTGAAAGCATCAGCACCTGTGACATCTAATGGCTTGTTGTTACGTGTTCGCTTGATGATACCATTGGTTGTAGTGCCTGGTAAAACGATACCAGCATTATCATCCTCTGCAACATCTTCTTCTTTATCAAGAGCATTCTTCAGTATCTTCAATGGGAAATAATTGTCTATTGCTGCCATAGGAGCACCGAACATTCGCTTATGAACTTCGTTGTATTTATTTCTCTTATTAACAAGATACTCCTCCTGCAACCAGTCGGCAAGTTCCTTGAACTTAGGATCAAGAATTTCTGTTATATGTTGTACGTCTTGTTCTGTTATACCCATATAACGCAACTTCATCCTACCATCACTCATCTTGTCAACCATATAGATATACAACAAGTTCCCTTGTGTCAGTTCGTGCAGCTTACGTTCTCCGCCATCCCAGAACTCAACAGGGATTTTTCCCATCTTACGCTCTAAAGTAAATAGGTCTGCCCACTTACTCTTCTTTCCATAGACTTCACTGACCTTTGCATCGAGTTCTTTCAAATCGTCACGATAACCCGTATACTCGTTTTCTGTTGCGTCTACCCAGCTACGCATGAATCTATTCCACAAGTAGCCCTCACCATTGACATTCTTCTTACCAAACATTCTAAGCATTTGGTCAAAAGTGCCAAGTGGTGCAAGAAGGAAACGTACAGCACTGTTATTCATCAGCTTTTGAACCTTGTTATCTTTATGATGTTCATCAGTGATACGACCTTCCATATCGCTATTGCAGTTATGATGAATATCATTGATACGCTCTTGCTCTGCCTTGCGCCACTCTTGTGCACGTTTAGCACTCTCACCAAGCATGCCTCCGAACTCCGCTGCTATTGAAGAATAGGCTTCTGCACGGTCTATTTTATTTTGACGAATAGCTTCTTCGGTTGCATTAACATATTGCTTATAGGCTTCTACATCAAGCTTGCCTGCGTCTTTATCTTCTTTGGCAGTCTTGATACTTTCACGTAATGCTTTCTCCTCGGCTTTACTCTCGGTGATTTCTTCTACATAGCGTCTTGCTATCTGAGCACCTGCATACTCTATGGCTGCATTATCTGCAATTGTCTGGTCGTCACTTCCCATACGGCTCATAAGGTCAGGAATAAGAGTATTATCTATTTCCTCTTTAGGGAATGATGTATACTTACGTGCTGTCTTAACAAGAATCTGACCTTGTGGGTCAAGGTTACCCTGTACCTCAATTCCTCTATCATTCAATCTTGTACCACGCATTGTGAAAAGTTTACCCAGCATATTTGCACCGCTATGTAATTGGTTATCCACCATAATATCCATGAGCTTCTGCACATGTCCACTGATATCTTCCTTGCCCACACCATTCCTAACAGCACTAAGTACTCGCTTGGTTTCGTAAACGCTCAAATTATCAAGTAAACCTTTATCAAGTAATACCTGTGCAAGGTCTGTCATGGCTTTGGCTGTGCTGATATCGTATGAACGCTGTCTTGCCATAGCACTACGCAATTTCTGTAGATTGCCACCAATAGCTTTCAGAGCCTCAACCTTTGCATTGAAGTCATCTTTATTGGCTGCGCTAATCTCTGCCTTCATACTGGTAATTGTTTCATCCAATCCCATATCACCATCACGGAAACGACTAATATCCGTCTCATTGTAATTGGTCTTGTTTCGCATTAGTGCATCTTCGGCCGCATCCATTACAGTTGGTTTGCCACCATTGCGGAGATTCTTCCACGACTTATAGAGAATATAAGCCACATCCTTATCCCTCAGCTTAACACTCTTTGCAATCTTAAGACCTCGCAAGAATTTCTCAAGGAACTTCTGTACCTTTGCTTTTATCTTGCCCCAGAATGTGAGTTCCTCCGCACTCATCTTCTCAAAACCCTCGTCGCCGATACGACCTGCCATATCTGCCATATACTCCTCTGTGGCTTCCCTGCGCATCTGCTCACGCTTCTTGTTTGCTTCCACCGTTGCCTCTGCACGAGAGAATACTCCCTTGCGACTCTCTGGACGGTCTGCTTCTACATTCTTCTGTTGCGTAAGTCTGTCTACCTCGGCATCAAACAATTTACGTTCTGCTTCGTCAATAGCTTTACGGATAGGATTTGAAGCATGGTCGTACACTTCGTTAAGGAACTCATCAAATCGTTCCTCTCCGACCAATTTACGCAAACCCTTATGGCCTACCACCTCATGCACTACTGTATTTGCTACGTCTGCAACATCAGCATTATTAGGTAACAGAATAACAACCTCGTCATTTAGCACTCCACCAACCTTTAGCCCTCTGTTGTCTGCGGCTCGGCAGTTCTGATATTTCAGCAGGGTCGCTTACCACACGGATAGGCGTGTTCAGTTTGTCAGACAGAACTTTGGCTTGCAAGGTTTTAGCCTGTGGTGTTGTGTCTTGTGGGTCGATATTACCCTGTAGTGAAATTTTTTCTCCTCCAATGTTTGGATTTTCAAAGTCTTTCACTATCTTTGCAGCAGAAGAAAGCTCTGATTTTTCTGCGGCTTCCGCAATTGGTGCGGAGAGGTACAGATTATTTGAGTCTTCTTGCCCTACATTATCTGCGGCTTTCGAGATACCTCTCTCGGAGAAGTACAGATAATTTAGGGCTTTTTCTTTGTTTATATAGGTAAGATAGCCTTTGTTTATCCAGTCCACAACATTGCTTTCCCTTTTGCCAAATACAGAAGAAACAATATTGAAATCAACATCAACACCGTTTTTGCCAAGAGTAATCGCAACCATTATATTTTTCCCTTGTGAACGAAGTTCTGTAAGTATAGTACGGTTGCCCTCTCGCTGATAATTATCGAACACGGCAATAGGATTAGCTACAGCCTTTGGTAAGTCTTCTAACTCTGTAAGTGCAAATCCGTGCTTCTTCATCTTTTTGATAACCTTGTTACCATACAGCTTCATTGGCTTGTCTTCGACACCTGCTGACAAAAGTATTGATGACGGACTGCCAAGATTGAAAATCTTAGTATCTGCGTTCTCCTCCGTCAATTCTGCCAGTTCTCTGTTGAACTGCTCATTCACTTCTTCATCAAGATTGCGCTTGCCATATTCAACGTCTTCCTCCATGGCACCTCTATCGTGTGCGCTATCATCAATATTGATAACATCCATGAGATATAAGCCACTATTAGAAAATGCGGTCTTAATCTTAAAGATAGATTTATTTGTATCTCGTGTATCCTCTCCAAGTTCATAATTTCCATATAAGATAGCAGAGCGACCACCCATCTGATTGACATAAGAGATTATTTGCATAATATTCTTATGACTATCTACATCTGTTAACTTTGTCCATGGAAGGAATACGTTTCCTGTGACATGACCAGCTTGGTCAAGAATAATAAGACTCATTTTCTTGTGTTCGCCAAGACGATGACTACTAACATACTCTGCAATACTTTCTGAACTTACAGCTCTGAAAGCAGACCCGGGATTCCAGTCTTTTGCAAATACCTGCTGACTAAACTGATATACACTAATAGGGATATTATTATGTTCATCAGGCAAAGGAATATTTCCATCTTCAAGCCTTCCGTCTTCTGAGAACATACCAAATTTGCCACTTGTGGTATTGATAATGATTGCTGGCATCACTTTCCCTCCAAAGATTTCCTTCATCTTCTTTTGAACATCCATATCTTGCTTACTTGCAGATATATTTCCACTTGGATGGTTGTGAACAAACAGCACCTTATCTGGATTAATAGCATCAGCAGCCACAATAGCTTGCTCGATAGGAGCTAAGGTTGTAGTGTATGCGCCAATAGAGAGGTGAAGGACTGTTGGAGTTCCATCTTTTATCAACACCATAAACGAGTTTTCAACAGATGATGTTTCAAGCTGTTTGAAGATATATGCAATATCTTCAATACTTTCAACATGCTCCTTTCCTGTAAAACTAAAACCGTTACTTTCTGTATATCTACGTTCCACGTGACAAGCCTCGCCCTCTTCTAAAGGACGTAGACGTAGACGTGTAAGGTCGTAGCCCACTTTTCTTACAGTCTCCTTGGCTTGGTGGTAAGACTCGCTTTCTACGCTTGAAAGTTGTTCGCTCTCTATTCTACTTACATAATCCTCAATTGCATCAAGTTGAGCACGCAGTAAAGTACGTTCTGTCGTATGATAACCACCATTGGACCAATTCTTTGCAACATTGATATATGAGCCGTACGCAGTATCTAATGAGGTCTTTTCGTCCTCAAGCGAGTTTATGTACCTCTCCACAGCTTCCTGAAACTCTTTGTTATGGCGACGGTCATATTCTTCCATGTAGAAGTTCCATTCTTTGCTATCGCCTTTAGCGATTTCCTTTAAGAGTTTGTCGTCTGTAAGTTTAGAAATTACTTGATTCACATTCTTATTTGGTGAATCACTGAAATCTACTTCGCTAAACAAATTGCCCTCTATCAAACTTCTGATGGATGAAGAAACATTAAAGAGTGGCTCTTCTGCCGTAAGCTCACTAAAACTTCCATCTTCGTATTCAATGTTTGAAAGGTTAGAATTAGCATCAATGTTTTTATCCATCTCAGCATACTTCTTCTCCTTATCTTCCATTTCTTTCTTCATCGCTTCCGTGTACTCTACATACTTTGCCTTAGCTTCTTCAAGTTCACTCTCGAATTCGAAAGGTTTACCTTCTCTTGAAAGGATATGTTCTAAGTCTGAGCGGTAGTGTGCAATATTTTGTGTTGCTCGCTCTATACTCTCCTTGAAATCATTACCAGTAATAATATTATCAGTAATATCCTCAATTGCGTTACGCATCAACGCCCCCTTTACGGGTACATCTTCAAGTCCAAGTTCCTTTTGCGAATAGGTCATTGTACGAGTAGACTTTGCGAAGAGATTAATACCCTGAGAAGACATTTCTTTAGAAACCTCGGTATGAATAGCAAAGGTAAGTCCATCAATATCAACGTTAATGGTGCTGCCATAAGTAGCATTGGTTCCATTCTTAACCTTTTCGCTTTCTTCTTTAACCTTCTTGTTATGGTCTTTGAAGAAGTCCTCCATTCCTGCCACGCTATCATACTTATGTTTACCAACAATGATAGCTTTAAGTTTGCCATCAGGGTAAGTATTAGTCACAAGTGAAAGGTTCTTCTCGTTCTCTTCCTTTTGAAGCTGAACATTTTTGATAAGCCCATTAAGACGTGGCTTAGCATTGTGAATATAGGTTTGGTCTGCTTCCCACTGACGTTTGCGACTTTCATACTTACGGACATTCTTCTCTGCCTGATTCTTTAACATGGCGTACTCGCTTCCTGAAAGCTGCGCAACAGTATCTCCGAAAGAGTCTTCTTCCTCTTCAAGAATACGATTCTCCATACTGTTTGCCATAAGCTGTTTGCCTTTCATAATGCTATCGGCAATAGCACCCTTAGTCTTTAGTCTTTGATAAGCGGTAACATCAAGACTATCCTCTACTCCGAAACGAAGCACACGCACAGGCTTATTCATATCCTTATGAATATTTCCTTGTCGTAATATACGTCCATTGCGCTGTGTATAATCCATAGGCCTATTAGGCGCATCGATATGTATAAGTGTATGTAGACGCTCCTGTATATTCACACCTGTTCCAAGTGTGAACGTACTTCCTAAGATTACACGGACCTCTCCACGATTGACCTTATCGAAGATTTCCAATTTCTTCTTAACAGTCATTCCCGATTTCATAACAACAATCTGTTTCTCTGGAACGCCCGCCTCTATAAGTTTCCTTCTAATATCTTCGTAAAGATTAAAGCCACTCGCTTTATTCTGATAATTATCTGCAAACAAAGCTACAGTACCATTGTAAGAAGCTGTTTCTTTAAGGGAGCGTAAAGTCTGACGCACAGCCTCATTGGTCTTACTATTAGAATCGTCTTCTGCCGTTTCGTCAACTAATCGTGCATCCACAGCTGCCGCCTTAGCTATCCCATACATGGTAAGCGGAATATGAGAATTCTCTTTTTCTCCTTACCACTCATCTTGTCGTATGCCTCCAACTCTGCCTTAACGTACTTCATAATACCACGAAGTGCTGGTGTTTGAGGTAGATAAAGGTCTTGAGCCTTGTCCCCTTCCATCTTAGGAATTTTATCACTAACCCCACCAGCGTCTTTTGTTCGAACCGTGTCAGATACACTTGACCAAATACGCACTAACTCTGGTAAATCAATATAGCCTGCAAAACGATTATTCTCCCTAAACTTTCCACTGGTAGTAAACTCAAGCATCTGCTGGATATTACCAAAGTTTCGCACAAAGTCGTCAAAGTAGTAGATACCATACTCTTTCATAGTTTCAGAAGGCATGAGATAACGCATGAACGTCCAAATCTCTGCTGCTGTATTACTAATAGGAGTACCAGTTGCAAAGATGACGTTACGTCCATGACTCTTTGATAACACGGCTTGTGCCTTTAAGAAAACACCCTGTGACTTTTTAGAATATGAGGGGTCAACACCCTTGACACCACGCTGCATAGCTGTAGCAAAACCAAGATGTTTATACTCGTGCGCTTCATCGATAAGCAGAGCATCAATTCCCATGTCATCGAAATTCTCTGTTTCATCCGTTCTACGCTCAAGCATCTCACGAGCCTTAACCTCCGTATTCTGTTTTGTAACGGCACGTTTCTTCTCTTCCTTTGCCGTTCGCTTCTCTGAAAGTGTATTGGTCAAATTTGCTAATTCTTCTTCCAGCTGCTCAACTTCTTTCTCCGCTTGACGAGTGATTAAATTACGACCTGACTTGTCTGCGTCTCTCATCTTTTCCAAGACGATCATCTTCTCTTCTATCTTATCCTGGATAAACGCCATCTGACGTTCTTCGCTATCAGGAATAAACTCAAAGGTTGATTGAGGAACGACAATCATATCCCAATCGTTGTAACGTATCTTCGCATAGAAATTCTTTCTTCCTTCTGCATTGCGGTCACTATCCTCAAGCGTAAGAATCTTCGCATTTGGATATAGCTCTTTCGCACTTGCAACAAACTGACCTACTGTAGCATTCTGCACTACAATCATAGGCTTACGTGCTGTGCCAAGTCTACGCATTTCCATTGCTGTAGAAATAAGCGTAAAGGTCTTACCAGTACCCACCTCATGTGCAAGCATTAACGGCTGCATTGTTCCACGTACAACGGCTTTCGCTTGATGTGGACGTAAGGTAATATTATGAGTAGCCCCTCCGAAATGTTCTGGGATGTATTCACTTGGGATATCGATAGGTACGTAATTATTGAAAAGGTCATTATACACCAGCTCTATCTTGTCAGACATTTCAGGGTTACTCTGCATCTTATTGCGTGCCCAGTCCTTAAACTCCTGTCTTATTTCGTCTATACGGCTTGAGCACGCTTGTGTCGCTTCCTTGTCTGTAATAGTTTCTGTCGTACCATTATAAAGTTTACGTGTCGTTGAAACTGTAATAGTCTTATTCTGGATAGCCGCTTCTATAAGTTCATGTCCCATAACATGTTTATCCAACAAGTCGCTATGTACGCCAAATGAACGATTCTTTTCATTGTTCGTCCAATGCGGCTCTTTCATAAACCATGTTCCACCTGCTGCTGTAAACTTAACATCAACATCTGTCTTGTCTTTGACATATTCCTCATAAAGTTCTGGTGCAATCCATGATGAGCCTAAGTTAAACTCTATAAGATGTGCAGGTATGCTATTAGGTACAACTTCTTTAAGAGCTTTAATATTACTGTTATACTCTCCATGCTCATTATTCTCCTCAGCTTGCTTCAACTTCTCTCTTACGTTGCCACTAAGATACTGATATGACACCTCAACCTGTTTGCTTACAGGATTCTCGAAACCTAATCCGCTTGCAATAATCTCACGCTTAACATCTTCCTCTGTTTCCCAAGCTGATTACTGATATATGGGATATCTATTTTACCAAACTTGTAAACGCTCACCACAATACCATCCTTAACATTCTTAGGCTGTGGTTCCACACTCTTCTCAACAACACGCTTTTTAAAAATGTCTGTCTTGTGGAATGATTCTACACGATTACCGTTTTTATCAGCCTTTTCCTCATATTTTTCTAAGGAGAATACGTTTGGATAGTCAACATCATTGCGAAGAAAAGCTATAGAAGTATTCTTGTTGAGGCGTCCATATGTATCTACAAAAGAGTCGTATGCCTTATTCAGTTTGTCAAGTAAAGGCTGTAACCCCTCGTTACCCTCATTCTCTGTCTGATACTTTAATACATCATTAAGTGCCTGCTTAATTTCAGTATAAGCGTTAAAGCATTCTTCTTTTGTATGCCCCTTAACTTTATTCGTATTAAGATTAAGTGGTACTGCCTGGCCCAGTTGAGCCACACAGAGTTGGCCATCCTTATTTACAAGCATGCTTCCTTCTTTGACATCACTGCCAAGGTCTTCATACACATTCACTGGCTGCAGCTCTTGCTTTGTTGACACAGCCTCATCTTTCATGTTTGTAAAAGACTGAACAAAATCTGCCAACAACTTATCTTGCGCCTTATCATTAGTAGGGTAAAGACCCTTTGAAGTAGCACGATATTTGTCGCCATGCTCAAAAGCGAACTCCATCTTACCTGCCATCATTTCAGGGTGTTCAATGAAGTATTTGTTATAGTCCATCGAAAGATGTTTAACAACAGGAACCTCTACACCCTTGACACGTTTTGTTTCGCCAGTGTCAAATTCCACCGAACGCTCACCTGTAACAGTGCTTACATCTATTGCATTTGGCGAGACTTGACCATTAACACGCTTGCGAATGACAATAATATCTGATGTAACACCAGTACCACCAAATGTTTTATTATTCAATCGGAAAGCACCAACAACGTCTGCATTACCTTCACTTACCAGCCAATCACGAAGTTTCTGTGAACTATCAAGGGTGCCATTTGAAGATATAAAGATACCGATACCACCCTCACGCAGTTTACGTACGTTCTTTGCAATACAGAAGTCATGAATGTTATGGAACTTCTTAGAAAGGTCACCATCTCCTGTTGTGTCGTTTACTCGAAGACCTGTAACAAAAGGAACATTGGTAATCGCAAGGTCTACACTTCCATTCGGAACTCGTGTCTGTTCAAAGCCTTGTATATTAACGTTAGCCTCAGGGTAAAGTAAAGAAAGAATATTGCCAGACGTTCCGTCTATCTCCACTGCTTGAATATGACTATTATCGCTTATATCCATTGGCATAAGACCAAGAATATTACCGATACCTGCAGAGCCTTCAAGAATATTGCCACCCTTAAAGCCCAACTGCTTAGCAATGTCCCACAATGTGTCTATAACGTACGCTGGTGTGTAATAAGCACTATTCGCGCTCATCACGGCTTGTTCGTAACCCTCTGCGCCTAACAAAGTCTGTAGGCGAGCAGGAATAGAATCTTTACTCCAGCTATATGAAGCTTGATTAAAGGCTTGCCTAAACCTCCCCATCCACTAAACTTACGGAGAACAGACATTTGCTCGGGAGTTGCTTTTTCGCCACTCTCGACAAGTTCATTTGCCAACTCAATAGCTTTGATATTGGCTTCAATACGTGCATCAACAGATGTAGGCGCATAGTCTACACCACGCTCAGCATGATTATTAGAAACGTTTAGTCTCGATAAGCGTCCAGAGGGTCGTTCAGTGCTGCTGCGTTCTTCTGCATTTCTGCTCTGTACTCGCTTATCTCCTTGGCGCTCAGACCTGCGTTCTTCAATATCTCTGTCCAGTTGTCTGTTGTCAACTGTCCTGCGCTCAGAAGATTCTCGTTGCGAAACTCCATCATCGCTCTTTCTATTCTCTCTTCGAGTTCTTGGGTTATCTTCATTGTCTTTGCTGTCTAAATCATTATTACCGAACAAATCGCCAAACAAGTCACCTACTGTTGACTCTCGATTCAAAGATACAGAATTATTCTTTGAATTGTTCTTTTTTGTTGGCTTTTCTTTCTCTGTACTTACTTTTTCTTCTTTTGTCGGGATTACTTCTTCTGATTTTGTTACAGGAGAGAGTTCTTCCCAATTAGTAACCTCATACATGACAGGTGCTAAACCTGTGTCAAGTATTGGTCTGTTATTATCAGACCTGTCGATGTCATAAAGAGTTGCTTCCTTGCCCTTATACATCACCTTGTCACCAATATTGAAGCCGTGCAAATCAGGGACTATTTTCTCCTGCCACCCCTCTTTATTAAGCGTCTTTGCAAGATGTCTCCACTCTTCAATAGAAACCTGCCCATTTAGCTTAATAGCAACCTTGTAAGGGGAGGTAAAATGCCCAACTTTAATTTCTGCGCCAGTTTCGTCACTAATAAATGTCTTTCCAAAGATACCCTCTATATCCTCCACAGAAGTAAACCTACCTTCGAGTCCATTAGGTGTAGGAGTATCGTTTGCAGTTCCATCTTTGTCGTTAATAGCTACTCTGTAACCAGCACGTATTAGTTTTGGAAGATAGGTATCAAGTGCATGGTATGGGAACCCAACCATATTAACACCATCATTACTTTTGGTAAGAACAATACCAAGTGTCTTAGACAAGTCTTTTGCATCATCTTGATATGTCTCGTAGAAATCGCCAACACGGAGCAAGACTTTTGCATCTGGGTACTTCTCTTTTAACGCATTATATTGGGCAAGCAGCTTGTTATTGGTTGATTGTTCTGTAGGTACTTCTGCTGTCTTGCGGTCTGTTAGTGTTTTGATACCTTTTAGTAACTCATTATAGGTAGTATCAGACTCTGCAAATTTGTTGACACCATATCGCTCTTGACCGCTCGCATTAGGATTTTCAAGACGATACATGATGTTTCCGACTTCGAGATTATCTCCTCGGATAAGGCTACCCTTTGTATCATTAGCCTTTAAGATGATATAGATACTCAAGTTCTTCCCATCTTCCAGTGGTAGATGAATAGTAATTTCACCACCAATAGGTGCAATGTTTGCAACAGCCAATGGTTACTCTTACGCTTACCATTCTTGCCTGGTGCCATGTGGATTGCTTCATACATGTCTACGCCAAGGTCGTCGGCTATGCGCTTTGCCAAAGCGGTAGCATCCTTAACGGCTTTCTTCTCTGCATTACGCATATAACCGTATGCTTCGTTAAAGTCTTTCTTTACCTTATCAGCTTCGTAGTAGCCAAGAAGTGCCAACTGGTTATTTACCTTTTCAAGTGTAGCATCTACTTTTTCCGTAGCTTCTCTTACTTCTGTGTCAACTGTTGCTCTTTTTGCAACAGTTCTTGCTTTGCTTGCAACAGCTCCTGCTTCTTCTGTAATAGCTGCTGTATTTGCTTCTGTTTGTTTCTCATCTTCTTTTCTCTTTTCGTTACGTTCTGTTTTAACTTCTTGCTCTGTCTGCTTGGAAATCTTTGCTGCTTTCTGTTCGGCAACAACCATTTCAGCTTGCTTCAATACGTCTGGAGTAGGCTTGTCGAAATTTTGTACATCAAACCTTGCTACTTCATCGCTTGGCGTGAACTCTACACTCTCATAGCCTGGCTCCCAACGAATACCCTCATAGAAAGATTTAAGCCACGGACGAATTTTATCTCCGATGAGGCTGACCATCTTACCTGCATAGTCAGAGAACTTGACCATACCATTATCAACAAGAACCTGCGTTACGCTAAGACCTGCAGCTTTAATCTTCTTGCGTTGCTCCTTGGTAAGTTCTTCGCCATCACGGAAGAGAATGCCAACATCACCCTCATCGTCTGACACGCTAATAAGCTGCGTAAGTCTTTAAGTGCATCGTTGAAGTCTTCCTTGCTGACATCGCCATTAAAGTCAAGTCCACCCTCTTTATGCTCTGGTTTATAAACCTTAGCTTCAACATCTTGAATTGCTGTATCTTCCACAGTAACGGTGTTAGCAGGCTTCTTCTCCTGCTCGTTGTGAATAGTTGGTGCTACAGCGTTGCGATAATCTTTCACCGTTACTGGCTGTTGGTCTGCAACTGCAACCTCATCAGACATCATATCGCCTAATTGTTTTGCAGCGTCCTCACTACGCACCATATACCCCTCTTGTTCACGGTCATACCAACCTCTCGGAGTGCGTTTGCCCTCTGCTAATGGCTCGCTAATGAAAGTCTTTGCAGCAGCTTTCCTCTTCTTTGCTCAACTCATGATTGAACTTGACGAGATACATATCACTTGTCTTACCCTTTTTATTGGTATATTGGGTAGGAGTAATCGTGTAACTTTCTGAACTTTCAGCAGGTTTCACGTCCTCGTGCATAATTTCTTCTGAATTATGCGCATAATTTTCACCTGATTGTGTGCGCTCTGTATCAAAGCCAACCCCCATTTCTGACTTTACACTCTTATATTCAGCAAATGGCTTCGTCTTGCGGGTAGAACTATCCACCCACTTCTTAAACTCCTCACGACTTACCTCAGTGACATTACCAACTTTCCAACCATCTTCGTATTGGTCACGGTATGCTTGTACAGCCTCGTCCATAGAATCAAACCATACATTACCTTGTGTTCATCGAAGTTACCTGTCTGCTGGTCGATTTGGTCTACCACATATACATTTCCTGCTGTAGGGTTATCAGATAGATAAACATCGATATGGTCTCCGTCTGTTCCTTTCGTACCACGAATATAACCATAGTCGTGCTTCATGGTTATACTCCATTCCTTACCGTTTGCATCCTTACCGCTACGAATACTTCCCTTGGGGTTTTCAAGTGCGATTTCATAACCATCTACTTTGATATGCCCCTTGCGATAGTTACCTGCTTCTTTCTGTGCTTCGGTTGGATTAGTTTCTGTTTGTTCACGCTGTGCTTGAACTTCATCAGGTGTTGAGGTTTCACCGATAGGGGTACTCTCTACTGGTACTGGTTGAGGCTGTCCACTGCTCGTTTCATTAGTAGCAGTTTGTTCAACTGTATCGTTTCCTCCACTTTGTTCGGTAGCTGCTGCTTCGGCAGCTCTCCGCTTACGCTCTGCGATGGCTGCATCGACAAGGGCTTGTTGTTCTTTTGCTGTTGCATTGATAAAATGTTTATTTATGTCTGAAAGAATTTCCTCCTTGCTTCTTAGTCTCCGCTAAAGATGTCTAACTGTCCGTTAGCAGCTGTCTCACCCTCGCCATTATAAGTTGCGAGAACCTTTCGCAGGTCGCTCGGCTTTGTGCTGTTGAGAATATCAGCAAGTAACAGAGTAGTTGCATCCGTTATACGCTTATCTCCAAGCTCATCATCAAACAATCCTTGCTGGCGACCAAATGGTGATACGGGCATGCCCTCCTTATAGGTATCTGGGTCTGCCTGCTTAGCCCTTACTACAAGGTCTACAGCGTTTGAGAGTTCCTCGCTAAGGTCGTAACCATTATCAAGAGTGCGGTTGTGTGCTATCTCGCTAAGTGCCATCACAATAGACTGCTTAATTCCAGGCTGTGCGATAATCTGTCGTACAGCATCGGGGTTACTCTGGAAGACCTTACCTATGAGAGTGTTTTCTAATAACTCACGCCCTGCAGCACTAAGAGCGTCACCTGTACGTAGTTCTGGTAGTTGCTTGTCATTGACAACACCAGCCTTAACAAGTTCCATGATAGCACCATTAGCGTCTTTCTCATTTGCATAGAAATCAGACAGACGGTCATACTGTGCGAGTAAATGTACAATATTGCCAAATGTATTATCAGGAACAACCTTGCCGAGTTTCACTGCTGCCTCTGGCTTGCTTTGCGACTTCATCTCCTGTGCGTTGAAGCGTGCAAATGTAGCTGCATCGTATGGTAATACTTCATCAGGAACGAAATGTACACGAGGGTGCTGCATACTCTGTACCTGCTCTGCAGTAAGTCCGTACTTCTGTGGGAACTCACGCAAGTAGTCTATGTATGCTCCATCCGTTCCTTGTTGTGCGGCAAGCTCACCAGCTATATTGCGTCCGTTACCACTTAGTGTAATACCGTTATTATCTACTACAGTAACAGATTGCAACGCCCTACTATCGTAGTTATCAGCTATGCTACGTGATATTTTACGTGCATCTTCATCACGCTCGTAATCTCTATCGTTAACACTCTGTCCGTTTTCATCGATAGGGAATCCCTCTGTTGGCTTGTATGCGTTATTCACATCATGACTTGCCGTAGCTGCTCCAGCTTCTGTAAGCACATAATGACCACGCAACTTACTACCATCAGGTAGAGTTATAATATCAGCATTTCCTACAACCTTAGGAGCAGCGTCCCACTTCTCCTTTATCTTCGGATTAACGGCATGTGCACCGATAGCCTCTTGTTCGGCTTTCTTCTCAGCCTCAACACGCTTCTGTTCTGCAAGTTCTGCCACAGCCTTTTCACGTGCAATGCGGTCAGCCTCTGCACGCTCTGCATTGATACGATTGAGTTCTGCCTGCTTGCGTGCTTTATTCACGTTGGAAATCTGCAACCACTTATCAAGTCGTGCTTCTGCATCTGCCTGTATCTGCCTTGCAGCTGCCTTATCAGCTTTGAACTTTGCCATATCTGCACTTGGCTTTACCTTGCTGACAGCTTTCTTCGCATTGTCAACATCCTTGGTAAGCTGTGCCACCATGCTTTCTACATATTCCTGTGCGTCGTCAGCGTCTTCCATGTACTCTACTACACCATCCCATGCGGTTTCGGGGTCAGTTTGTTCAAGCAATGGTTCTCCATTATCACCTTTTGGAATACGGTTTAAGGCTGATGGCTCCTGGACATCAGTTTCATTCTGTGGTAAATTTACCTCACTTTCTATGCTGTTTTGCGGTATATTCCCACTTTGTGGTAAATTTACCTCATTTTCATTCTGTACATCAAGATTCGTTTCCTCAACGGCATCATCTTGCTGTATAGCTTGTGGCTGACCATTTTCTTCCTGTTCAGGCATTTCTTCTGTTTCAGATACTTCTGTTTCAGCCTCATTACCTAATATAGCCTGTTGCTCTGCATTGATAGCTTCGTCTACAGCTTTCAACTCCATACTTGGGTCTACAGGTTCATCTACCTTATAGATTTGCTCAGGAGAAATGAATTTCAATTCACCAGTTTCTGCATCACATACAACGACACTCTCTGATGAATGATGTATATCTACTGCAGAACCATCGGGGAACATAGTTACATTTCCACTGACGATATAAACCTGTTTGTCATCAACTTTCAATGTTGCAGGGTGTATCATGCCACTCTGCTTGTTGGTGCGTTGAGCAATCTTGTGCTCGGCTTCTGCACGTTTATTCTCACTGTTTCATTGGCTGCCTCTGTAAGTCCATCCATTGCAGCCTTGGAGTTGACAAAGTATGCTACAGCGTCCTGTTGCTCTGGTGTAAGCGACTGGTCATTCATCACTTCCCAAGGGTCTTCTTCAAGCTGGGCAATACGCATTTCTGCATCATCAGCAAACACTCGTTCGATTTCATCGTATGCCTCACGATAACGAAGTACGATAGCATCTGTATCGGAATTATCACCCTCTGTGTCTGCAACATTAAAGGCTTCTTTACCCTCATCGTATGCTTGCTGACGCTCTTCTATACGCTGCATGTATTCTGTATCAGCTTGCATGTCTACGGTCTGTCCGTCTTCCGTCTTCTCCTGCTCTGGAAATAAAGACTTAATATAGGTATCAACAAGTCCTTTCTCCTCTTCTGTGCGGTCTTTCGGCATTTTACGGAGTGTTGCATCTACATCAAGCCCTGTTTCCTTATTGAGTTTTGCACGAATTGCTTCTGGACGGTTAGCATCTGCAATATCACGATTACGCTCTATAGCTGCATCAATAGCCTTTGCTTGGTCTATGAGTTCTTGAGGCATATCCTCCTGTCCACTCTTCACCTTTCGGTAATTCTGCAAGACTGTCTCCAAATCTGCATCAGGCGCAACTTCCTTGATAGCTGTCTCCACAACAAGCATATTTGAAGCTGTTTCCTTATATTTCTCACCGACATCTACAGAGTTAAGTTCTGACTGACGCATAATTTTATCAATCTCACCTTGTGCTGCTTTCTCATTGGTGAATTGACGAGAGGTCACAACGTCTCCTTGTGCACTCATACTCTTTACTACGATGTCTCCATCCTCTGTCTTATCCGTAGTGTACCCTGTAATGGTTGACATAGGTAACATACGACCTGTAAGGATGTAGTATGCTTTGCACGAGTAGCTTCGCTCACCCCCTTATCATTCATCAATCGCTTCATGGCTTCGTAGCCGTCGAATGTGTCGGGGGTAAGATTTTCGTAATCATCTACAACCTCTTTGCTGACCTCATGACTCTTAGGGTTGGTATACTTCCGTTTCTGTGCATCACGAAATAGCATAAACAAGTCCATATAACCATTGTTACGTAACTCGTAAAACTCTTCACTCGTAAATCCTGCATCAGAAGGTGATGCTTCCATCTGTTTATTCAGACGTTCCTTAAAACTAAAACCATATCTCTTACCATCTGTGCGTAATGCGTCTAACACACGTGGCGCACTCTTAATGGCATGGCTTACCTTGAAACCAAGCATCATTCCCATATTGTCTGTCCAGATATCGAATGCGTCACCTTGACCGCTAATCCATTCTGGAATAGAGAATACTGTACCCTCTGCAAGCGTACTGACAGCAGTTTCACCTGCACGTAATGCAACCTTACCAACTGTGCTTGTCGTTGCTTTTACTGCCTTGTCTGCAAAGTTGCCAATGATAGGCGACAATGTACCAGTTGCTGCACCGAGTAACAATCCGTGTCCTGTTGATTTCAATATTTCACCAACTGAGAAGCCCTCAGATTTTCCTGTTTCAGGATTTACAACACCACCAACCTGCACCTGTTCCTCAATTCCTTTCAGTGTATTGAATGTAGCAAAGTTAGCCGCACCACCAGCAACGCCCTGTGCTACACGTCCTGCAAGTGTACCAGCTGCATATCTGCTTGCAACATCTGTAGCAACCTTGCCTACTGCTTTCTCTGTGGCTTTTTCTGCAGCCTTGTTTAGCATCGCTTTGCCTGCAACACCAAGTGCTTTCTTACCGACGAATCCGCCTACTCCTCCAGATACGTATGTAATAGGGTCAAGTGCCATGTTCGCCACTGTCCCCATAATATTCATTGCCTTATGCTGACTGCCGAATTGCGCCATTGCATCACGCTCGGCAACCTCAAGACCATGTGAGCCTGTCCTTGATGAAGCAGCAAACTCTGCAGCTGCTTTACTTGAGATAAGGGGCTGGTCTGCTACTTTACGCAGTAAGAACTCTAAATTAGACTTCGGTAGGCGTTCCTGCACAGCATGACTATATACATTATTGTATATCTGCCCCATCAGTGCATCTTTAGCAGCTGCAACAGCGCTCTTGCCTTTAGCCTCCTTTGGGTGCTTGGAAAAGTATGCTGTGTATTCTCTCAATCTATCGTTACGATAGTCCTTTGGCAATCTGCTGTATATTGTATTAGCCATCTTATCAAAGTCAAATGCCTTGTGACGCTTTTCTTGATAAGATAGCTCGTCGTTGAAATTCCTATCATGCCCTGCAAGTGGTGCTCCTGCAGAGTTTGAGGCTTCTGCAAGTGTTGCAAGATTGAAACCTGATGAGGCTTTACTTTGTAGCTCCTCCTGTGCTTGCTTGTCTATACCTTCAGCTTCTTTCCATACACTATCCAGCACATCACGGATAGGATGCTCCTTATCCAATTGATGCTGCTTAGCAACATCTTCTGGGTTGTCTGGATTCAATCCGTTGTCCGACATTCGAGAAAGGAATCCTTGCTGCACACGGAACTCATGACTTGCCAAGTCCGCTGTTGCCTTATGAGTAGTCTGTTCACCCTGTGGAGTAAGATATGTTTGTTCCATCTTACCAGTCTGTGGGTTGTACTCAATGTTTCCTTTCTTTGTCTGACCATACGCACCCTGCGCCTTCTGATACTTGCCTATGTTCTTAATTTTTGCATGGCACGCTGCGTGTTAGCCTTTGTCTGTGCTGTCAAGCCTTGTGCCCATCCAATTGCAGCCGCTTTTTGTGCAGCTGTCATAGGCTTACCCTGAGGCTTCTGAACCTGTTGTGGTCTTACAGGCTGCACTGGTGCGGGTTTTGTAGGTTGTACAGTATGCTGTGGAGTGCCAGTAGTGGTCGACGTAGTAGGCTTCTGTGCTGCTGGTTTTACAGGCTCACTACCAATAGCCATTGAAGTCGTACTATTTACAGGAGTAAAAAGTGACTTATAGAAGCTGTCGTAACTATCAGGTACATCATAATTGTTCTTTTTCAGAGACTCGTGTAGGGCACGTCGACTTTGAGCACCAGATTGACCTGATTCTGTTAATGTGCGTTCAAAACTTTCATAGTTATCAGGCACATCATAATTGTTACTTTTTAATGAAGTATATAGTTTGCGTAAAGGCTTATCTTGCATTTCCATATAGATAGTTATATTGTATTATTGTTACTTCCACTTCACACCTGTACTCTTCTTCTGTGGTGGCTTTTGTGAATAGCCTCCACCACTTGAAGTCTTTGTAGAGATTTTACTTGTAGTGCGACCACGTGCCTTTGACGTTGTCGTTGTCTTTTCGGTCTTATTTTCCTCCTTAAATGTTCCATGCTGCTTAGCGTAAGCATCTGCGGCATCTTTCGTTCGAAACTTATGTTCTCTTCCTTTAGAGTCATACGCAGAGAACTCACTGACATTACTACGGTCACTTGCTCTTGCAGCTGCATAATGGGCTACTGCTCCTGCACGTTGATTGGCTGCCTTTGCACCACTTTCTACAGCCTGTGCTCCTCTCAAGTTAGCAGTAGCTTTATTAACAGTTTGCTTTGTCTGCTCTGTGTTTCCTCGCTCCTGCTCTGTCTTGAGTTTCGCTTTTTGTATTGCATCAGCATTATCAGCCTCAGCCTTTTTCGTTTTAGCAACACTATCAGCTGCGTCCGCTTTAGCAGTCTGCTCACGCTTTTTGTCTGGCTGTAGGTCTGAAAGCCACTGGTGTTCCTCCTGTTCTCTATTGGCTTTCTCTCGTGCGAGTCTAAGTTTTTCAGCCTGTGCCTCCATTTCTCTAACTGTCTTGGCTCTGTCATTCTCAAGGTCGCCAATTCTCAATGAGTAATTGAGGTACTTATCCCTGTTAGCCTCTCGCTCTGCTTTCAGTTTCTCCTGTCGTGCATCCACTTTCGCCAATTGGCTTTCATCGGGATTATACATATTAGGAGCGTACTGTGAAGTAAAGTAGAGATTAGACAGGGCTCTTATGCCATCACCTACAGCAGCTATAACACGCTTCGATTTCTCTCTCTTCTCCCTTTTCTTGCGCTGCTCCTCGGTTTCGTTTGCACTGGCATAGTCTGCCTGTGCTTTCTTCAAGATGTCTATCTGATTATCGTAACCAATGAGGTCTGCCTTATGACTATCTGGAGTTGTTGATGATACAGTTGATGATACAGTTGAGGCTGGTGTAGTAGATGCAGTATTATCTTGTACATTAGTAGGTGCTTCCGTTTCTTGCTTAACAGAAGCTTGCTCAGTCGCTTGACTGCCAGATGCCCCTTGCAATGAACTATCAATTGCAGGGGGCATGTTGCCTCTATTAGGTTTTACCTGGTCATATCCTATCTTCGTCATAACTTTTCGTATATCTTACATTGAGCTTCCAATATTGGATGCCGCAGATGCTACACCCTGTGCAGCTTGACTGATTGCGTCTGCTTTCTTCTGTTCGAGGTTGTTCAATTGGTTCTGAATATCCCTGTCATTCTGCTGATATGTTTGCTCAATCTGGTCTTTACGTGCCTCTGCATTAACAGCAATCTGACTTGTGGCATCTGCCAATGCCTGTGAGTTCGCCGCTTTCGTTGCCGCCACGCTTTCCTCCGTGCCACCCATAACGGCCGCAGCACCCTGTGCCGCACGATTTCTGTTGCGAAACGCTTCTTCCGTCTTGGTCAGAATACGCTGTGCGTCTGCACGCTGTGTTGCATCCTCGTTATATCGCTGGTCATACCAGTTCTGATTCTTCTTACGCTGCTCTTCAAGATTAGCTTTCATCTTCTTTATAGCCTTTGAAGCACTGATACCTCCAAAGATAGAAGCAGCAGCTCCGACGCCTGCTCCGATAATACTTCCTAACATAGTCTGAAAAAAACTTTATGTAACAATACTTATAATTTGCGTGCTAAGTTATTATACTATCTTTGTACTCATATTTTAAGTATTGTCGTATGAAAGGAATGAAAACTGGTGGGCGTGTGAAAGGTACGCCAAATAAAGACAACCCACTTAAAGGGTTCATAAGAGCTCACTCCGTGAAATACTTCACAGAGATAGTAAAAGGTGGTCTCACACAGTTCGAGATTGACCAAATGAACTTAGCTGTTGATGACCGTGTAAATGCAGAGCTTCGCCTTTTGGAATTTCATCAAGCAAAACTCAAGGCTGTTGATGCAAACATCAACACACATAACGTATCACTTACAATTGAGGATAAGTTACGTGAACTTTGCGAGGAAGAAGAGGAATAATGTCTACTTTCTCTACTTGTAGAAAGGCTATATTTTAATTTTGTTTTCATAGTTATTTAGGTTAGAAGATTGATTAAAGCGTTCTGTACGTGAGTATAGGACGCTTTTTGTGTAGCAAAGTTCAACCAAACGTGAACCAAACGGGTAGCAAACGTGAACCAAACGTGAACCAAACGGGTAGCAAAATCTTCCACTTTTAGTCCTCTGTGTGTTAAATCTGTTAACATTTAACCAAACACCAACCAAAAGGCAACCAAACACCAACCAAAAGGCAACCAAACACCAACCAAAAGGCAACCAAACACCAACCAAAAGGCAACCAAACACCAACCAAAAGGCAACCAAACACCAACCAAAAGGCAACCAAACACCAACCAAAGTGTTTTTTTCGGGGAAGCAAAAGTCAAGCTCGCGCGCGCGCGTAATGGAATAAGGAATATTATATTATTTATTCGTTACACTCATAAATAACATAATAATGGAATAAAAGAAATAGAAAAAGAAAAACGACGACGACAAAAATTTTCCTTTCGAGAAAGGAGTTCTTTTCTTACAAGTTTTGTGAGCACTTACAGTAACTAAAATCCCTTCCCTTTGGTTCGCTCATAAACAACTTCTTGTTCTGTGTCAACATTCCTGATGCGAAACTGTACGGCACATCGTTCTGGAATAGTTGCAGGCAACAGCGGTATAAGGCGTGCAATTACTTCTTCAATGTTTGAAAACCCTATGTCAGAAACCTCTGCCAGAACTTGCCCTCTGAAATACGCTCTTGCATAAACCATATACTTTGGCGAGATGCGAAACTTTTCGTCCTTAGGTTCATCAACACCTTGTGCTTTGCCTTGTTTGCTTTTAGCGGTAGAAAAGAAAATAAAATCAATCACTTTTTTGTTAAGCTCCCAAGCAGGCGAAAAATCCAGTTTGATATATCCTCGTGTGACAGCGTGTCCATTGCTGTGGTTCATAGCAAAAGCAACCTCATCAATAGTTGCGTCACAGTCGTTCTGTGCCACCGTTCCCCATGTGTGTCGAAAAGTATATGCTGAAAACCACTCATCTTTTCGCATACCCATACTCTCGCATACCTTGCGAAGTCCTGTATTCACATTTGCATTGAAGCTGTCGCTTGATGTCATACGAGAATGGAAGTTAAACAGATAAGGGTCGTTGTCATCAGCCTTGTATTTCTCAAATAACGGCAGAAGAATAGGCTCAACACGCATTTCAATGTAAGCCTCATCACGTCTAACCTTGCGTGTCTTTGCCCTGCGGTAACAGATATGTCCGTCCTGATAGTCTTCTTTCCTCAAATCGTAGAGGTCTATAGTATTGATACCTGCAAGACATAATATCATCTTTGCTACATCACGCCCTAACTCTGGCAAAGGACTTTTCATCTTGCTTTCAGGAAGTGGCACAGAAAAGAACTCACGACATAGCTCTGGGCTGATGGCAAGCTTCTCCGTTCTGTCTGCAGATGGAATCTTTACTTTAGTCCACGGATTAGTCTTGATACGAATAATACCGTTGTCATAGTCATTGTATTCCATGACAGCAGCTCTAAATACCTGCCTCATACACACAGGATACATCTCCTTAGCTCTTTTCGTCTGCTCCAATGTCTGTATCCATCTGTTCACGGTTGGAGAAGTCAGTTCGTCAAACATCACCCTTGTTGTTCCGCAGAAGCGCTCCAAATGTTGAAGAGCCAACTGGTAGTTACGTGCGTTGCGTTCTTGGCCACGGTCAATCATGCGGTCAATATGCAGCCGTGCATATTCACTGAAACATAATTCTGTATCAGCTGTGCGGAGATATTCTACAACCTGCTTGACGGTCCATCTCGATGTGTCCTTTCTGTTGAGTCTGTCGTTGTACTCTATGATGAGGCTGGAGCAATATTGCAAAACGTATGGGTCTGTTATTTCATTCGTCTTGCTCAATCCCTTACTCGTAACATACTTGTCAGTTGTGATATAACCCAACCGTCTGTCAACACACACACGGATATAAACTTGCCAGAAGCCATCCTTTCTCGGTCTTCTGACTACAGCTTTGAATAGTGCCATAATTTATTATTCATTTTTTTTTGGTAAACATCTGGTAAACACATTTGCTGTAAATAGTGAGAGAAATGGTAAACAATTCGCTTCAAAAGTACACGGAAAGTGCGCACAAATGCGCAACTATCCTTTTACGAAATTAGGCCGTAACCCTTGATTTACCAAGAAGTTACAGCTAATTGCCTGTATATTAACTTATTGCGCTTTATTCTTCTACTGCTGCTTGTGCCGCAGCGAGTCTTGCTATAGGCACGCGGAATGGAGAACAGCTAACGTAATTAAGACCTACACGATGGCAGAACTTAACAGAACTTGGCTCACCGCCATGCTCACCACAGATACCACACTTGAGGTTCTTGCGAGTCTTGCGGCCCTTCTCAACACCCATTTGAATTAACTGACCAACACCCTTCTGGTCGAGAACCTGGAATGGGTCAACATCGAGAATCTTCTTCTCCAAGTAGCTTGGCAAGAAGCTTGCGATATCGTCACGGCTATAACCGAAGGTCATCTGAGTCAAGTCGTTTGTACCGAAGCTAAAGTATTCAGCCTTCTGTGCAATAACATCAGCTGTCAAAGCAGCACGAGGAATCTCAATCATCGTACCCACCTTGAACTCAACCTCAACACCCTCCTTCTTGAAGAGTTTATTTGCAGTTTTGCGAATGATGTTCTCTTGAATGTCAAGCTCATTAACAATACCAACCAATGGTACCATAATCTCTGGCTTAGGATTGAAGCCTTCCTTCTTCAACTGAACAGCAGCACCGAGGATAGCCTTAGTCTGCATTGCAGTAATCTCTGGGAAAGTGTTACCCAAACGGCAACCACGAAGACCCAACATTGGGTTGCTCTCAGAGAGTGCACTTACACGACTCTGAATAAACTGAACGCTAACGCCCATCTCTTCAGCCATGACTTCCTGTCCCTTAAGGTCATGTGGAACAAACTCATGCAAAGGAGGATCGAGCAGACGGATGTTAACTGGTAAACCGTCCATACACTTCAAGATACCATAGAAGTCCTGCTTCTGATAAGGCAAGAGCTTGTCAAGTGCTCTTTCACGCTCCTCAGTAGTGTTTGCGAGAATCATCTCACGCATAGCCTTGATCTTCTCGTTCTCGAAGAACATGTGCTCTGTACGGCAAAGACCGATACCAACAGCACCGAAGTTGCTTGCTACTTCTGCATCGTGTGGAGTATCTGCGTTGGTACGAACAACCAACTTGCTATACTTCTTACAAAGATCCATCAACTCAGCGAAGTCACCTGTTACCTCAGCAGGACGAGTCTTAACCTCACCGAGATAAACTTCACCTGTTGAACCATTCAAAGAGATGTAGTCACCCTCACGGATAATAGTTCCATCAATCTCTAAGGTACGCGCCTTATAGTCGACCATGATTGCACCAGCACCACTGACACAGCACTTACCCATACCACGAGCAACAACGGCAGCGTGTGAAGTCATACCACCACGAGCTGTCAAGATACCCTCAGCAGCAGACATACCAGCGAGGTCCTCTGGAGATGTTTCAATACGAACCATGATAACCTGACGACCATCCTCATGCCACTTTGTAGCATCGTCAGCAAAGAATACAACCTGACCACTTGCAGCACCTGGAGAAGCTGGCAAACCACGTGTCAACACATGTGCCTGAGCCAATGCCTCCTTATCGAAGACTGGGTGGAGGAGTTCGTCGAGTTTGTTTGGTTCGCAACGCATAAGCGCTGTCCTCTCATCAATCTCACCTTCATGAAGCAGGTCCATAGCAATCTTAACCATTGCAGTACCTGTGCGCTTACCATTACGAGTCTGGAGGAACCAAAGCTTACCTTCCTGTACAGTAAACTCCATATCCTGCATATCATGGTAGTGCTTCTCCAACTTATCTTGGAGTGCATAGAGCTGCTTGTACAACTCAGGCATAGCCTCTTCCATTGAAGGATATTTAGTTGCACGAGTCTCTTCATCAATATTTTGCTGTGCAGCCCAACGGAGTGAGCCTTCTTTTGTAATCTGCTGTGGAGTACGGATACCTGCAACAACATCCTCACCCTGTGCATTGATAAGATACTCACCATTGAAGAGATTCTCACCAGTACCAGCATCACGAGAGAAGCAAACACCTGTTGCAGATGATTCTCCCATATTACCGAATACCATTGCCTGAACTGTTACTGCTGTACCCCACTCTTGTGGAATACCCTCCATCTTACGGTAAAGGATAGCACGCTCGTTCATCCATGAATCAAACACAGCACAAATAGCACCCCACAACTGCTCCATTGGATCATCAGGGAAGTCCTTACCTGTCTGCTCCTTGATAGCCTTCTTGAAGAGAGCAACAAGTTGCTTCAAGTCTTCAACAGTCATCTCGCTATCGAGCTTAATGCCACGCTCAGCCTTAACCTGCTGAATAATTGCCTCAAATGGATCAATATCTTCCTTGTTTACAGGCTTCATACCCAAAACAACATCACCGTACATCTGTACAAAACGACGGTAACTATCGTAAGCAAAACGCTCGTTACCCGTCTTTTCAATTAATCCGCAACCACTGCGTCATTAAGACCAAGGTTAAGGATTGTATCCATCATACCTGGCATAGAAGCACGTGCACCAGAGCGTACACTCATTAGGAGAGGATTAGTCGGATCACCGAAGGTTGAATTCATCAAGCTTTCTACATGCTTAACACTATTCTCTACTTCTGCCTTCAGCAAGCCTACTACAGTCTCTTTACCTTTCTCATAATACTCAGTACATACATCAGTGGTAATTGTGAAACCTGGAGGAACAGGTACACCGATGAGGTTCATCTCAGCCAGATTGGCACCCTTGCCACCAAGGAGATTTCTCATATCAGCCTTACCCTCAGCCTTACCATTACCAAAGGTATAAACTCTCTTTTCGCTCATAAGTTAAAAAAATGATAATGAATTTTAGTTATTTCTATAGTGCAAATATACCAATAAATAGGTAAAGTAACAAACTTTTCTATAAAAATTGCTATCTTCACCTTACATTTTTGCTTTGTTAGCGAACACAGACTTGATAAAAACTCTCAAGCAGACTACAAACGGGAAAAAATTAGTAACTTTGCAGCGAAATACAAAACAGATTATGAGTAGAAAAAGAAAGCCATTACCCATTCTGGAGAATGTCACAATAGAAGCTGTGGCGGCCGAAGGTAAATGTGTTGCACATGTTGATGATAAAGTTATTTGTTCCTTTTGTTGTACCAGGAGACGTTGTTGACCTTCAGGTGCGTAAGAAGAAACGTAGTTATTGTGAAGCTACAGTCATTCGCTTCATCAGTAAAAGTGCTGTACGTCAGGAACCTATGTGTGAACACTTTGGTATCTGTGGTGGATGTAAGTGGCAAAACCTTCCTTACGAAGAACAGTTGAAAGCAAAGCAACAACAAGTATATGATCAACTGAGTCGTATTGGCAAGGTTGAGCTCCCTGAGTTTCACCCAATCATGGGTTCAGTACATACCAAGGAATATCGTAACAAGCTCGAATTTGGTTGTGCTAATAAGCGTTGGTATACAGAAGAGGAGTTAAAAGCTCTACCAGAAGGCGTTGGCTTAGCTGAAGGAGCCATCGGCTTCCATATTACAGGTGCCTTCGACAAGGTATATCCTATAGAGAAATGCTGGTTGATGGACGACCTCTGCAACGAGATTCGCAAGGATATCCGGGACTATGCACTCTCTACTGGAATGAAATTCTACGATATTCGTGCACAACATGGTTTATTGCGAGATATTATGGTGCGCAACTCTAATACAGGCGAATGGATGGTACTTGTACAGTTCCACTATGATGAGGAGGGAGACGATGAGCGTGCAAAGGCATTAATGCAGCATATAGCAGACCGTTTTCCACAAATTTCTTCGCTCTTCTACGTTGATAATCAGAAAGGTAACGATACATTCAACGACCTTGAACTAACACTTTTCAAAGGTAATGACCATATCTTTGAAACGATGGAAGACTTAAGATTCAAGGTGGGACCAAAGAGTTTCTACCAGACCAATACAGAACAGGCATATCACCTCTATTCTGTTGCACGCGAATTTGCCAACCTTACAGGTAACGAGCTTGTATATGACCTCTATACGGGTACGGGTACAATTGCTAATTTCGTAGCAAAGAAAGCTCAGAAAGTAATTGGTATTGAATATGTTCCAGAGGCTATAGAGGATGCAAAAGTAAACTCTGAGGTTAATAAGATTGATAACACGCTTTTCTATGCAGGTGACATGAAAGACATTCTGACCGAAGACTTCATCCACGAGCATGGACGCCCAGACGTTATCATCACAGACCCTCCACGTGCAGGTATGCATCCAGACGTTGTGAACGTTATACTCGGAGCAAGTCCAAAGCGAATTGTTTACGTCAGTTGCAACCCTGCAACACAAGCGCGTGACCTTGCTCTGCTCGATGCAGACTATAAAGTTTCTGCCGTCCAACCTGTAGACATGTTCCCACATACACCACATGTTGAGAACGTTGTCTTATTGGAGAGACGATAAAAGACAGTAAACTACATATTTAAAGATTGCCCACTATTCCAGCCAAAGGAATTATCCTTTACAGCGACTGACATAGTGGGTAATTTCACCTTAATATATATAGAAAGCCCTTATCTTCAAACTCTAACCAAGAAAAAGACACGACAAAAGCAGCATAATATTTTGTTATTATTTGATAAAATACTATCTTTGCATCATCAATAGCCGAGTTATCAACCTAAAATATTATCATTACCTAAATACATAGAGTTATGAGAAAAACAATTATCCTATCAGCAATGATGCTATGCTCACTTCTCGGTAAAGCACAGGAAGCACCAAAGTGGATTAATAACGTAAAATTGTCTGGCTTCGGTATCGTTCAGTACCAATACAATGGTATGAACAACAACAAGTCAAATAGTTTCAACCTCCGCTTAGGCCGTGTATCACTTGATGGTCGTATCCTTGAAGATTGGGCTTGGAAAGCACAGTTACAGTTCAACGGAAACACATCTACATTGGGCGCATCACCACGATTAGTCGACCTCTTTATTGAATGGCAGAAGTATGATTTCTTCCGTGTTAAAGCAGGACAGTTCAAGAATCCATTCACTTTTGACAACCCTATCCATCCTATCGACCAGGGATTTATGAGCGTAGCACAAGGTGTTCAGAAATTAGCAAGTTTCTCAGACCGAGCTGGTGCACATCCATCTAACGGACGTGACATCGGTGTACAGATACAAGGCGATTTCCTAAAGACAGCCGCAGGTAGAAATCTTGTTCACTATCAGGTAGGTGTATTCGATGGTCAAGGTATCAACGTAAGAGATGTTGACCAACAGAAGAATATCATTGGTGGCGTATGGGTTATGCCTGTTGAAGGCATGCGCTTAGGCTGGTTCGGATGGACTGGTTCGTATGCTCGCAAGGGAACATGGACAGACGCAGCTGGCGCCACACACTCAGGTGTACGTAGTCTGCAACAACGACGCTATGCTGTGTCTGGAGAATACAAAGTAAAAGACTGGACTATCCGTTCTGAGTATGTTCATTCAACAGGTTATGCATTTGCAAAGGCATTGAGCAATACTGATGCTGCAGCTGCATCAGATTGTAATCTCAGCGCAGATGGAGACAAAGCTCAGGGTGTTTATGCTTTAGTCATTGCGCCTATCATTCCTACGAAGCTACATGCCAAGGCACGTTACGATATGTATCAGCCATCTGATGGTGCTGAAAAGCAGCGTACACAATACGACTTAGGACTTGACTACGAGTTCACCAAAAACCTTGCATTGAGTGGTATTTATTCTTATGTTCATGATCGTTCTATGAATAGTACGGGTAAACCAAACTATTCAATGTTTGACTTAGAATTAAGTTTTCGCTTTTAAAATAAAGAAAAATTAAAGAAAATCACGGATACATTAGGTTGTATCCGTGTTTTTTTGTACCTTTGTCGAAGTTATGATAAACAAATATTAACAAACGAAGGTTGTAAGTATTCACGATAAAACATCCTCGTACAAACTCTAAAACATGACAAGACATCAGCACATCGACTATCAGACAGGAGGAATCAAACCTCCTTCTTCATCAGCGGCACGCCGTCGTAAGATTTTTAATAAGGTAATGAAGATTGTTATGACATTCTTTGCCTTAGCAGTTGTTGGCTTGGCTTACTGGATGTATCACAACTAAGCTTATTAATTCTTTAACGAATAAAAGTTCAAACGTCTACGTCTTATTCAGCTATTTATAGCTGAATAAGTCCGAATTTGTAAGTAAATACAAGCTCACAACATCATGGGAATGTTATTTTTAAACACTATTTCATGGTAAACATTTCCTATATAAGATTGTCATTAATAGCTTACTATAGTGTAATTAATGACAATTGAGGTCTTCTATCCCTCTTTATTTAATGATATCTGTAGCCCAACACATATCGTGCGAAGCGCTAACACTATTCGTGCGGAGGGTAAACACAAGTTGTGTTGCAGGCTAACACATCACAAATAGAAACCTGATACTGCTTCACATACTCTACTATAAGCAATTATTCAAGTACAAATATTATCTATCTTGTGAACTATATGAAGATGATAATGAGAACCATCATAATCTATTCGCATCATTCTATTATGGAGTTCTTCCCAAGCAGATAAAGACAAGGCTACATGCCCCATCGTACGTCTCAAGTTAATCTCTACTACAGGGTGAAGCATAAAACTATCTTCTGCAGCAACAATCATCATGTCAACGCCTAACGGACCGCTATAAACACCTCGCAAATGATTGGTTAGCAACTGCTCTAAAGCTGAAATAACTTCATGTAACAGTTCATTCGATACATAAGTAGACAGAGTAGAATGTTTCTCTGCTTCGTCTGCAAGGCTATTACCTACATATGCGCCGTTAACAGTATGGAATACAGACAATCCTGCATAATGGACTCCATCCGCATCCGCATAAAATTCTACACCAAAATCCTTCACCTTATTGTAATAAGGCTCTATCATTATACCGCCTTGTGTCTTTATCACATTCTTAGACCAATTAGCCAAGGCAGCATCCAAGACAGTATCAACATAGCGCACTCCTCTCCCACTGCTACTCCACGGAGCCTTTATTACAGCCTTACCCCAACTCTGAAGAATACGTTCTAATTCTATAATACTATCAACATAGGACGACTTACCAAGTAAAATAGGATGAATAAATTTCTCTTGTAGTTCCTTTAATACAGCAGAAGAGAACTGACGATTACTAAGTCTACGTACATTTGCAAGCACCTCATTATCAGGAAGTACAGATGGATTAATCCCCATCTGGCCCAACTGAAACTTAATAGAAGAATCCCATCCCCATGGCACAACCTTATCAATCTGTTCTAATAGACGATCTACACCTTTCTTATCAACAAAATTCACCTGCTTACCATAACGCTGAAGGCGAGAGGCATGCTGCTGAGCAGAACTCACGTTTTCCACAAGTACATAGTCACCTTCCGCTGCCCACAGAACAGGTAGGTAATCTAAATCATTGCGAAGCTGCCTACCTGCGTGCGGAGCCGTAAAGTACTTGTTATCATAAGCTAACGCTATATCATGTTCGGGGTTAAATACGTGTAATGTCATTGAAATCCTTGTTAATGCTGTGCAAAGGTACATCAAACCAAATATAACACAAAATAAAAACAAAAAAATCATTTTTTGCTATCTATAGTTTGCAAATTAAAGAAAATAATAGTAACTTTGCATGTGGATAATATATATAACGGGAACAAGATGGACGCATTCTTTCGCACGCATACTTACTTGGTGGAGCATGTAAATGCCCCAGTGCGTCGTCGTCTCATGGATGAGATTAATTGGGACGACCGCCTCATCGGCATCAAGGGTACGCGAGGCGTAGGTAAAACGACCTTCCTCCTACAATATGCCAAAGAGCGCTATGGCGCTACTGATCGCCAATGCCTTTATGTAAATATGAATAACTTTTACTTCCAAGGCAGAGGTATAGCAGACTTCGCTGGCGAGTTTTATCGTAATGGTGGAAAGTCTTGCTGATTGATCAAGTATTCAAACAGCCTGATTGGAGTCATGAACTCCGTCAATGCTATGACAATTATCCTGAGTTGAAGATAGTTTTCACAGGCTCAAGTGTCATGAGACTGAAAGAAGAGAACCCAGAGCTTAATGGCATTGTAAAGAGCTATAACCTGAGAGGTTTCTCTTTTCGCGAATACTTGAATTTACAAACAAACCAACAGTTTGAGCCTTACGCATTAAAGGATATTATAAACAACCACGAGGAGATAACAAGACATATTCTCTCAAAGGTTAGCCCGATGAAGTACTTTGCAGACTATATTCACCACGGCTTTTATCCCTTCTTCTTAGAACATCGTAACTTCTCAGAGAATCTACTGAAGACGATGAATATGATGACAGAGGTAGATATCCTTCTCATCAAACAAATAGACTTGAAATATCTGACCAAGATTAAAAAGTTATTTTACCTTCTTGCTTTGGAAGGTCCTAAGGCTCCAAACATCAGCAACCTTGCTAAAGATATCAACACAAGCCGTGCTACGGTAATGAATTATATCAAGAATCTTGCTGATGCACGACTTATCAACCTTGTATATCCAGTAGGACAAGAGTTTCCTAAAAAGCCTGCAAAGGTTATGTTACAGAACTCTAACTTGATATATGCCATCTACCCCATCCAACTTGATGAACAGCAGCTTATGGAGACATTCTTTGTAAATGCGTTACAAGAAGTATGCTCGGTAAATGAAGGTAATAAACAAGGTACATATATTATTAATCAAAAAGAAAAGTTTAAGGTATGTGATACTGGAAAGACTAAAAAGCGATTTAGCACAGACACAACCTATACTATATACAATACTGAGGTGGGAAAAGACAATCAAGTACCACTTTGGCTAATAGGTTTCCTATATTAGGCAAGACCAAAAACATTATAACAATATTCATTTAATAAATTTCAAAATGGCTAAAGAAAAGAAGTTTATCACTTGTGATGGTAACGAGGCCGCTGCTCACGTGAGCTACATGTTCTCTGAGGTAGCAGCTATCTATCCTATCACTCCATCATCTCCAATGGCTGAGCACGTAGACGAGTGGTCAGCACGTGGTCGTAAGAACCTTTGGGGTCAGACAGTAAGCGTTCAGGAGATGCAGTCAGAGGGTGGCGCAGCAGGTGCCGTACACGGTTCACTGCAGTCTGGTGCTCTCACGACAACCTTCACCGCATCACAGGGTCTTCTCTTGATGATTCCTAACATGTACAAGATTGTCGGTGAACTTTTTGCCATGTGTATTCAACGTTTCAGCACGTACACTCGCAAGTCACGCTCTTTGTATCTTCGGTGACCACCAGGACGTAATGGCTTGCCGTCAGACAGGTTTCGCTATGTTCTGTTCAGGTTCTGTTCAGGAGGTTATGGACCTCTCTGCAGTTCCTCACCTTGCTTCATTGAAGACATCAGTACCATTCATCAACTTCTTCGATGGTTTCCGTACATCACACGAGTATCATAAGATTGAGTGCCTTGACCAGGAAGATATCCGTCCATTGGTTGACGAGGAAGACATTAAGCGTTTCCGCGATCGTGCAATGACTCCAGAGCGTCCAGTAGTTCGTGGTACAGCTGAGAACCCTGAGACATTCTTCACACATCGCGAGGCATCTAACAGTGCTTACGAGAATGTAGCAGAGGTTGTTGAGCACTATCTCGGCGAAATCTCAAAGATTACAGGCCGTGAGTATCACCTCTTCGATTACTATGGTGCTAAGGATGCAGAGAACATCATCATCTTGATGGGTTCAGCAACTGAAGCAGCTCGTGAGGCTATCGACTACTTGATGTCTCAGGGTAAGAAGGTTGGTATGATTGCTGTACACCTCTATCGTCCATTCTCAGTTAAGCACTTGCTCGCTGCAGTTCCAAAGTCTGTTAAGCGTATCGCAGTTCTTGACCGTACTAAGGAACCAGGAGCAGAGGGTGAGCCATTGTACCTCGATGTTAAGAGTGCATTCTATGATGTTGAGAACAAGCCATTGATCGTTGGTGGTCGTTATGGTCTCGGTTCTTCAGATACAACACCAGCTAAGATTATCGCTGTTTATGACAACCTTGAGTTACCAGAGCCAAAGAATCACTTCACTGTAGGTATCGTTGATGACGTAACCTTCACTTCTCTCCCAGAGGTAGAGGAGATTCCATTGGGTGGTGAAAGCACATACGAGGCTAAGTTCTATGGTCTTGGTGCTGACGGTACCGTTGGTGCTAACAAGAACTCAGTAAAGATTATCGGTGACAACACTAATAAGTACTGTCAGGCTTACTTCTCTTATGACTCTAAGAAGTCTGGTGGTTTCACTTGTTCTCACCTCCGCTTCGGTGATAATCCAATCCGTTCTACTTATCAGGTAAATACACCTAACTTCGTAGCTTGTCACGTTCAGGCTTACTTGAACATGTACGACGTTACACGTGGTTTGCGTAAGAATGGTACATTCTTGTTGAACACTATCTTTGATGGTGAGGAACTTGTACACTTCATTCCTAATAAGGTTAAGCGTTACTTCGCAAAGAACAATATCAGCGTTTACTATATCAACGCTACTAAGATTGCACAGGAGATTGGTCTTGGCAACCGTACCAATACTATCCTCCAGTCTGCATTCTTCCGTATTACTGAGGTAATTCCTCTCGACCTTGCTGTTGATCAGATGAAGAAGTTCATCGTTAAGAGTTACAGTAAGAAGGGTCAGGACGTTGTAGACAAGAACTTCGCTGCTGTTGATCGTGGTAACGAGTACAAGCAGTTAACTGTTGACCCAGCATGGGCTAACCTCTCTGATGACGATGCTAAGGCAGACGATGCACCGAAAGATTCGTTAAGGAGCTTGTTCGTCCAATGAACGCACAGGCAGGTGACCTCTTGAAGGTTTCTGACTTCGTTAATCATGGTACTGTTGACGGTACATGGTCAGTAGGTACAGCAGCTTTCGACAAGCGCGGTGTTGCGACCTTCGTTCCAAAGTGGGATGCAGAGAACTGTATCCAGTGTAACAAGTGTTCATACGTTTGTCCTCACGCTTGTATCCGTCCATTCGTATTGGATGAGGCTGAGAAGGCTAACTTCAACGAAGAGACACTCGACGTCGTCGCTCCTAAGCAGCTCAAGGGAATGCAGTTCCGTATTGAGGTATCAGTTCTCGACTGTACAGGTTGTAGCAACTGTGCTGATGTTTGTCCAGGTAAGAAGGGTAACAAGGCTCTCTCTATGACTCAGTTCGTTGCTGGAGAGGAAGAGGCTAACCACCGTGCAGCTAACTGGAATTACCTCGTTAAGAACGTTAAGAGCAAGCAGAACTTGGTAGACATCAAGTCAAATGCTAAGAATTCTCAGTTCGCTCAACCTTTGTTCGAGTTCTCTGGTGCTTGTGCTGGTTGTGGTGAGACTCCATACGTTAAGCTTGTTTCACAGCTCTTCGGTGATCGTGAGATGATTGCTAATGCTACTGGTTGTTCTTCAATCTACTCTGCTTCTGTTCCTTCTACTCCTTACACAACAAATGAGGAAGGGCATGGTCCTGCATTCAACAACTCACTGTTCGAGGACTTCTGTGAGTTTGGTATGGGTATGGCTATGGGTAATAAGAAGATGCGCGAGCGTATCGCTGTACTTCTTAACGAATCTATGGCTAACGACCATACACCTGCAGAATTCAAGGAGGCTGCTCAGGAGTGGCTTGATAACATGAATGATGCTGATGCATCTAAAGTTGCTGCTGCTAAGCTGAAGCCATTGATCGCTGCTGGTGCTGAAAAGGGATGCCCTGTATGTGCAGAGCTGAAGACACTCGACCACTATCTCGTTAAGCGCAGCCAGTGGATTATTGGTGGTGACGGTGCTTCTTACGATATCGGTTACGGTGGTCTCGACCACGTTATCGCTTCTGGTGAGGACGTTAACATCTTGGTTCTTGATACTGAGGTTTACTCTAACACTGGTGGTCAGAGTTCTAAGTCTACTCCACTCGGTGCTATTGCTCAGTTCGCAGCTAAGGGTAAGCGTATCCGCAAGAAGGACCTCGGTTTGATGGCAACTACATACGGTTATGTTTACGTAGCTCAGATTGCTATGGGTGCTGACAATGCACAGACATTGAAGGCTATCCGTGAGGCTGAGGCTTATCCAGGACCATCACTCATCATCGCTTACTCTCCATGTATCAACCATGGTTTGAAGGTGAAGGGCGGTATGGGTCGTAGCCAGGCTCAGGAAGCAAATGCTGTTGCTTGTGGTTACTGGCAACTCTGGCGTTACAACCCACTGTTGGCTGAAGAGGGTAAAAACCCATTCTCACTCGATTCTAAGGAACCAGAATGGGATAAGTTCCAAGACTTCCTTCACAGTGAGGTTCGTTTCCCTCTCTGTCCTCAAGGCTTATCCAAATGAGGGCGAGGAGCTCTTCAAGGCTTGTGAGGATATGGCTAAGCTCCGTTACAAGAGCTATGTTCGCAAGACTCAGGAAGACTGGAGCGAGGAGGCATAATCGCCTAACCCACAGATTAAACGGATATAGTTAAAACACTATATAACATACGCAAAGAGGCTTCTCCATCATGGAGGAGCCTCTTTTTGGGGCTATTCCGTTAAATGCATAGACACTTATCGTATAGCGTTAACAAAAGAATCAAAATAATTCATTAAACAAAAAATAATCAAGACAGTCTTGACTATCTATTTTGTTCATCCTCCGACACAGAAAATCTTATCATGTTAAGGCTACGAAAATTTGCAGATAGAATATTGAAAAATCATGACACAATTTCGGATAAAAAGTATAAAATAAAGCGGAAAAGCACATATAAAAGGTAAGATTACAACCAGCAGTAAATCAATTAGTTATAAAATCGTGCAAGAAAAGGTGCTTAGTAAGGTTTCAAAAAGGCGTTAGTAAGACCTCAAAAGAGCACCTTTTGTAAGTTAATTGGGCGTCATTTCAAAGCCAAAAGAGCATATATTAGCTTTGAGTTGCATGAAAATAATTTACTAACATCGCTTTATAAGGGGGATAAGTTATTTGTAGAAGACAAAAACATATTTATCCCAATAAGCCTAATTTTTTTCAAGAAAAGAAAGTAAAAATAACAATAAGCAAATAGAAACAATGCACAATAAACATATTTTTCTTTTTATTTCTTAAGAGAATAAAAAAACATCTTATATTGTTTGTTTTTTTCCTAAAAATTATATATATCTTTGCCCTAATTGTAGAGAAAACAAGTTACATCATAGCACAAAATAAAATAGTATTTTTAGATTATATATCAGAACTATAATATTATTAATTATTCATAATGAGTTATTAGATTAGATATCTTTATAATAATTCAAAGATTAGACAAATTTGACAATAAATAAGATTGTCAAATAAAAATATTTATAGATTCTAATAAGTAGCATGGTAACCTTTCGCTACTAACAAAAATATAAGAAAGTATGGATACATCTAAAGAAATCTTGAGCAACCCTTTCGTCAACAAGGGAACAGCCTTTAGTATGGCTGAACGTAAGAAGTTAAATCTTGTAGGACTACTCCCTCCAGTTGTACAGACACTTGAAGAGCAGATAGAAAGAACATATCTGCAATATCAGAAAAAGGTAAATAATCTGGAGAAACGTGTATATTTAATGACACTTTTCAATACCAACCGTACTCTATTTTATGCACTTATGGCGCAGCACATCGAGGAATTCATGCCGATTGTTTATGATCCAGTTGTCGCAGATGCTATTCGTCAATACGACGAATTATTCATGAAACCACAAGATGCAGGATTCCTCTCTATCGACCATCCAGAAGATATCGAGAAGTCATTGCGCAACGCTTCAGAAGGAAGAGATATAAAACTCATTGTGGTTACTGATGCCGAGGCTATATTGGGTATAGGTGACTGGGGAGTTAATGGTGTTGCCATTGCCATTGGAAAACTGATGGTTTATACCGCAGCAGCGGGTATTAACCCTAATGAGGTATTGCCATTAGTACTTGACGTGGGAACTGATAATAAACAGTTACTCGACAATCCTCTTTATTTAGGCAATCGTCATGAACGTGTTCGTGGTAAAAATATCATGAATTTGTAGACAAGTTTGTTGAAACAGCAGAACGTCTCTTTCCAAATTTATACCTTCATTGGGAGGACTTTGGTCGTCCTAATGCAGCAGCCATTCTCGAACGCTACCAGAATAAAATTACAACATTTAACGATGATATACAGGGAACAGGCATAGTTTCTTTGGCTGCTATTCTCGGTGCACTGAACATTTCAAAACAGAAATTTACTGACCAACGTGTGATGGTGTTTGGTGCAGGAACAGCAGGCGCAGGTATTGCACATCAGATTTACGAAGAATTTATGCAACAAGGACTATCTTCTGATGAGGCAAAGCAACATATTTATTTAGTAGACAAACAGGGATTGCTCACTGATGACATGACTGACTTGACAGAAGGTCAGCAGTTCTTTACACGCTCAGTAAATGACTTCCAGAAGCCTCTACCTACTTTGCGCTCAGCAGTTAGCGCCATTAAACCTACTATATTAATAGGAACTTCTACACATCCAGGAGCTTTTACAGAAGAAATTGTGAAAGAAATGGCTGCACATACAGAACGCCCTATCATCTTCCCGCTGTCAAATCCAACAGAACTTGCTGAAGCAAAAGCTTCTGACCTGATAGAATGGACTGATGGACGTGCGCTCATCGCTACTGGTATCCCAAGTTCACCTGTAGATTATAAAGGGGGTAACTTACGCTATCGGGCAAGCTAATAACGCTCTGATGTATCCTGGATTAGGACTGGGAGTGATAGCCTCTACGGCAAAATTAGTAGATCAATCACTCTTATCAGCAGCAGCACATGCTTTAGGCGGAATTGTGGATGCATCAAAACCTGGCGCAGCAGTGCTCCCTCCTGTGAACAAAATTACTTCTTTCTCACAGCATCTTGCCGAGGTAGTAGCACAACATGCCATTGACCATCAGAATACAAGAGAGAATATTACAGATGCACATGCTGCTGTAGAGCATATAAAATGGTATCCTCGATATGAATAGATGGAAAGTACAAGTAATTTTATAATGTTAAAGATTGCTATCCGATAAAACTTAAATTATATAGAAATCCTTGCAGAATTACCTTTATATAGAGGTAATTCCGCAAGGATTTTTTTCAAATGATTACCAAATAGTAATAGTTTTATATAAACATTTTTTTATAGCGTTTATACGAATAAAAAAACAGATATTCGTTTTGAACTTTATAAAATAAAAATCTATCTTTGTTCCGAAAACAGACTCTTCTAACATCAACAACAATCATAATATGAAAAAGTAAAATCCTATCATTAGCCATTATCATTGCAATTACAGTAATTGCATTATATTGTGTTCTGAGTGGACCTGAAACTATTATCCTACATTGGAACATTGGTGGAGAAGCAGAAAGCTATGGTTCTAAGTATCTTATACTGGCACTTCCTGTTATTTCATTAATCGTATTCTTACTAATTGTCAACCAAGAAAAAGCATCCATACGACACAAGTCTTTTGAGCGAAAAATCGAAAGAACAGGAATCCTAAAGCTCTTTTGTGATATAATGCCAATCCTATTGTTGGCTATATTGTATATTACAGCATGTTCTGTCCAAATAATTTCTATGTCATCATTAGTACCATTCTCTCTTATTATTATTGCTATTATTCTCTTTATGTATAAATCACGCAAGTCGACAAAGCTATAAAAACGACCTTATTTATTTTTGCATTTCGCTTGATTTAATGTATCTTTGTAGCTATGAATGCACAAGAAGCACAGAACATTAAATGGAGTGAGAACATCATCATTGTGGATGGTGATTATATAGACCATATCGCTTTCGACCTCATTGTCAACTTTGAGCGAATGCTGAACCGTCGTATTCCCGCTGCTGATTTCAGCCAGTGGGTTGTAAACATTGCCCTTGATGGACGTTTGAAGCCTGGAAATCACGAAACACAAGTGGTTCTTTTTACATGATAAGAAGAATCCAAAACTTGAGAATTTTTGTTCCAGCTGGATTATGCGAAAAGAACTGAATGGGCAAGCATTCAAGGATTCACAGCTTGGCGAATTTATTATCAATGCTATTGCTACAGGTGATGAAGTAGCCAAGAAAGACGATGTTCTTCTCGACCTTCTAAAGACAATTCTTAATCATGAAGAGGTTAAACGTATTATGGTTGTATCAAACGCTGAGGACAGCCAATTGATGAGTACACATCGTTCTACGCTTCGCGATGTAGATGATGAGCTAAAACATATTACCTTGTTTGCAATGCAACCACTCGAAGGAGGTAATTTCAAACAGCAAATTTTGGGTTACTCGCTTCTTAATGCAATGGGTATATCCGCTTCAGAGATTGAAAGTAAGATTAAGTAAGACATAAAAATAAAGTAATAATAATAAAATAAGAATTCTCAAAATAACATTCCGTAGCTCCCTTCTTTGGAGTGGAGAATAGAATGGGAATACAGAGAATTAAATTGAACTATGGGAAAAGTTTTAATGATTGGCGCAGGTGGCGTAGCTACTGTAGCCGCTTTTAAGATTGTCCAGAATCAGGACGTGTTTACGGAGTTCATGATTGCCAGCCGTCGTAAGGAGAAATGTGACGAACTGGTTAAGGCAATTCATGATAAGGGCTACAAGGCTGATATCAAGACTGCACAGGTTGATGCAGACGATGTTGAGCAGTTGAAGCAGCTCTTCAACTCATTCAAGCCTGAGCTGGTTATCAATCTTGCACTACCCTATCAGGACCTCACTATCATGGATGCCTGCTTAGCTTGCGGTTGCAACTATCTTGACACCGCAAACTATGAGCCAAAGGATGAGGCACACTTCGAGTACAGCTGGCAGTGGGCTTACAAGGATAAGTTCGAGAAGGCAGGATTGACAGCTATCCTCGGTTGTGGTTTCGACCCTGGAGTGTCACAGGCTTATACAGCATATGCAGCAAAGCATCACTTTGATGAGATTCACTATCTTGATATTGTTGACTGTAACGCAGGTAACCACCACAAGGCATTTGCAACCAACTTTAACCCAGAAATCAATATCCGTGAGATTACCCAGAAGGGACTTTATTATGAGAATGGCAAATGGATTGAGACAGATCCATTGGTAGTACATCAAGATATTACCTATCCAAACATCGGTCCTCGAGACTCTTACTTGATGCACCACGAGGAGCTGGAGTCATTAGTCAAGAACTATCCAACAATCAAACGCGCTCGCTTCTGGATGACTTTTGGTCAGCAATACCTTACTTACCTTGATTGTATCCAGAATCTTGGTATGAGTCGTATTGACGAAATAGAGTATGAAGCACCATTGGCTGATGGGTCTGGCAAGACAGTTAAGGTTAATATCGTTCCTTTGCAGTTCTTGAAAGCAGTGTTGCCTAACCCACAGGACCTCGGTGAGAACTATGATGGTGAAACTTCTATTGGCTGCCGTATCCGTGGTGTCAAGGATGGTAAGGAACAGACTTACTACATCTATAACAACTGTAAGCATCAGGATGCCTATAACGAAACAGGTATGCAGGGCGTAAGCTATACGACAGGCGTACCAGAGCAATGGTCGGTGCAATGATGTTCTTCAAGGGATTGTGGCGCAAGCCTGGTGTATGGAACGTGGAAGACTTCGACCCAGATCCATTCTTGGAGGTACTCAATAAACAGGGCCTACCTTGGCACGAAGTGTTTGGTGGTGATTTAGAGCTATAGGAAGATGGCTTGCTCTTTGGACTTTATTGAATTTGTCAGTAGTCAGATAGCTACTGCAGGGACTGTAAGATACAGGAAGATGTTCGGTGAATACATGATTTATGTTGACGAAAAGCCTGTTATCATAGTTTGTGACAATATACCTTATGTCAAAGAACACGAGGCAATTAAGTCAATGATGCTATCTGCCGAACATGGATTCCCTTATGAAGGAGCTAAGGAACACTACGTTTTAGATGTTTCAAGGTCTGATTTTGCAGTCAGGGTTGTTAAGACCTTAGCAGAGGTTTTACCCTATCCAAAGAGCAGAAAGAAGAATAAATAGTATTTTATCAATCAAAAACAAGATAATAGTATATGGCAAAAGAAGATACAGGTACGACATCGGCAGCTGAAGGTAAACTGAAAGCCTTGCAGGCTGCAATGTCTAAGATAGAAAAAGACTTTGGTAAAGGGTCCATCATGCGTATGGGCGATGAGCAAATAGAGAATGTAGAGGTAATCCCAACGGGTAGCGTTGCACTTGACACAGCACTTGGTGTGGGTGGTTATCCACGTGGTAGAATCATTGAGATTTATGGTCCGGAGAGTTCTGGTAAGACAACATTGGCTATCCATGCTATTGCAGAAGCACAGAAGCAGGGCGGTATTGCAGCCTTCATTGATGCTGAGCACGCATTCGACCGTTTCTATGCAGAGAAGTTAGGTGTGGATGTTGACAACCTTTGGATTTCTCAGCCAGACAATGGTGAGCAGGCTTTGGAGATTGCAGACCAGCTGATTCGCTCTTCTGCTATTGACATTCTCGTTGTCGACTCAGTTGCTGCTTTGACTCCAAAGAAGGAGATTGAGGGTGACATGGGTGACTCTGCAGTAGGTTTACAGGCACGACTGATGAGTCAGGCATTACGTAAGCTCACCTCCACTATCTCAAAGACCAATACTTGCTGCATCTTCATCAACCAGTTGCGTGAGAAGATTGGTGTGATGTTTGGTAATCCAGAGACAACAACAGGTGGTAATGCACTAAAGTTCTATAGTTCTGTACGTCTCGATATCCGCCGTGTTACTTCTATTAAGGATGGCGATCAGGTTATTGGTAATCAGGTTCGTGTGAAGATAGTAAAAAACAAGGTGGCTCCTCCTTTCCGTAAGGCAGAGTTTGAGATTACCTTCGGTGAGGGTATTTCAAAGATTGGTGAAATTGTTGACTTGGGCGTTCAGTATGGCATTATCCAGAAGAGTGGTAGTCGGTTTTAGCTACAATGGAACCAAACTCGCACTAGGGTCGTGATGCAACCAAGACTATGATTAAGGATAATCCAGAACTTGCAGAAGAGCTGGAGGGCTTGATTAAAAATGCTATCATTGAGCAGACAAAGTAATAAGTACAAACCTATGGTAACTTGAATGTAACTCTTTCATACAAGTACATTCCTGATACCATAGGTTTTTATCTCTATTATATGTTTAAGAATAGTTTACTGTCATTTTAACATTTGCTTATAACAGACTTAGAACCAACTTCTTAACGTTTAATTCCGCATGACAGGAATGACAGCAAACACAAAATCTTAAACCTATATATCCGTAAGTATTGATAAAGTGAGGGATGCACTTCAGCCTGTGCATCCCTCACTTTTATTATCAGATTCTGATAGAGAGAGAATCCTCTTACTCATTATCCATTTAGAAAGAGGCTGTCATTGTTGCGCTTTCTCCCACTCTTTCTCTATATCTTCTATTGTTATTCCTAATAGTTTCATCTCACGAAAGACAGAGGGAAGAGACTGAGTAAGGAATGTTTTACGTCGAGTAGTCATGATTTGCTCACGTGCATCAGCTGAAACAAAGTAGCCAAGTCCACGCTGGTTATAGATAATCTCCTCACGAGAGAGTAGCTCGTAGGCCTTCACTGCAGTGTTCGTATTCACCTGCAGCATAACGGCATACTCCCGGACAGAGGGTATTCGGTCGTCAGCTTTATAGGTTCCAGCTATAATCTCATCACAAAGGCGGTCAGCCATTTGCTCATAGATAGCCTTATTATTTTCGAAATTCATAAGCCTTACTATTTAATCCACGCCGTGTTAAATATTTCTCCATCGATTGTTGATGACCTGCAGACGTGTGTAAATCTTATAAGAAGACCAGAACATCAATAGACTTACTCCAATCGAAATCATAGAAGCATAAGGATTTCCTATTAAAACAACCTCATAATCAGTGTATTCGTAAAGGTACAACTTTAAGAAGAAATAACCTATAAGAAAAAGAATAATCACTACAAAATAAATAACTATCGACTTCAGCCAAGCTAACTTGCGAAAGAGTAAACCTCCATAGATAGCAATTGAATAGTTCGAAAGTGTCGACAAAGCCTTGGTCCATAGGGGTGAGTCTGCACTTACATACGTATCAGCATCAAAGTAGGCTACCACCATAGACATCCTTTCTCCGTGTGCAATAATCATTGAAATCAACTGCTGTAATCCGTCTGCAACAATAAAAGATGCACAAATAGCTAATGGATAAATCACTGCAACCAATAGCACACGTGCAACAAACTTCTCAAGATTAGTAGCTGGTAGCATCAATTCATTGATACGTTGCTGATGTCCTTCAAGGTCTTGAATAAAAAATGTACCTAACACGAAGAAGACAAATGGAGAAAAACCCCTAAGAAGACGTACGATATCAAAGACGAGTGACTTGTAACCAATATCATCCATCGTCTTTCCAGAAAACATAGGTATAGTAAACATTGCAAAAACTAAGAATATGACAAGAAATGTAATAAAGATTACATTTATCTTGCGCTGGCACATAACCAAGAGTCTGCTCATTACCTTACCGAAACGGTCTAAATCAAACTTTGTCATAATTTATGTCCTCCTAAATTCTATTTTATTCTTGTTGTTTTATCTTTAATAATGGCTCCCTTCTCTGTAACCATGGTCAAGGGTAAGCGCGTTGTTCCCGTAGTATTGATCTTTGGTTCAACCTTCGCAGAGATAATTGCCGTATCAGTTCGATAGAAATTTACACCTAAGCCTATATCACCATAGGTATCAAAGATTACCTTTTTAGCAGTTAAGCTTTTAACATCAATAGCCCCCCTATCCGCCATAGAGACTTCCAACTGATTGATATTCATTTTATTTATCTTCAAATTACCACCAGCGGGAGCTTCAATGCTGAGCTTATCAAGTTTAAAAGAATCTGAAAGAATAACAGTAGCAGAATTGTTCCAACTTAGCTTTGAGAGTGTTGGCGTAGTGATATAAATATCAATGCTTTGCGTTACCTTATCTGAAGGTTCCAAATCAAAAAAGCCTATATGCTGAATCAGGTTTTTCATGTCAATTACCAGTCTATTCTGTGGATTGACAAAACTTAATACATCAAGTCGCTTCTCCTCCCCTTTAAACTTTAAGCTGTACTTCTTACCTTGTGATATATAAACAGTACCAGCTCCACGGATGTCTATCGTGTCAAATGAATCAACAGAAGCCTCCTCTGTCACCATCTTTCCGTAGTCAATTTTTCGGATGTAGCAAGAACTTAAAGCAAGTAAGCAAGCTACAGAGATTAGGCTGATATTAATGATTTTTGCAAATATTCTCTTCATAATTCTCTTCCTCCACGTTTTATTTAAGTTTACCTGTTGTTGCTGCATTGAACAGCAATTCAAGATTGATCGTAGTCTCGTTGTCACCTTTCTGACGTCGTGCGATCACATTGTTGCCTTGAATGGATGGCTCTGCATAGAGTACGCTGTCGTCCATCTCGTTAGATTGACGAATACCGAAAGTGTAATCATTTGTTATATCCTCAGTTGATGCGTTCACAATCACTTGTGAATTGTCAAGGATGATGATATGATCAAGCAGCTGCTCAACGTCGTGCACCTGATGGGTAGAGATAATCAGCGATGAATCTTCTGCCATATTGCCTGCCACAACCTTACGGAAAAGAGCCTTTGAAGGAATATCGAGTCCGTTAGTAGGCTCATCCATCAGAAGAAGATGACATCCAGTAGCAAGTGCAAAACTCATATACACCTTCTTTTTCTGTCCCATAGAGAGTTGCTTAAAGTCAATATCAACGGACATCTCAAAGTCTGACAAACACTTCTCAAGAACCTCCTCACTGAATCGAGGGTAGAAGTCTTCATGAATCTTAGCATACTTACTGAGTGACATGTTGGGCAAGTCATACTCCTCAGGTACAATATAGAGTTCCTCTAACATTTCTGGATAACGGCATGAAGCGGTGTAACCATCAACGATAACACTACCCTTCTTCGGTTTCAGAAGTCCTGCTATAAGATATAACAGCGTACTCTTTCCTGTTCCGTTCTTGCCTAACAGACCATAAATTCGGTTCTCATTGAGTTGTAGATTCAACCCCTCAAACACGTTGTGCTTGCTTTTAGGATAGCTGAAAGTAAGTTCATTTACTTGAATCATAAGGCTTTTCTTTTTAATAGATTGTTTTCTTTGATTGCATTTTTTATTCTCATTTTTTTAACCTAAAGTGTACTACTATAATAGTACACTGCAAATGTAAGACTAAAAATCAATACTTGCAAGTATTTTAGTAAAAAAGTGAAGAAAAAATAATCATTTTCTTATGACCAGCCTCAACTTAACCATCATGCTCTTTAGGCTTTCTAAGAAAAAAGATAGCGATATATAAATAAGGTATAAATGAAATAGAGTGACAACGATAAAAACACATTTTGTAATAAATTTATCATTGCTTCATTTTTCAATTCATGCTTAATAGCATTTGAATTAAGCCTTAATTGGCTTTCAAAAAGACGCCCTTTTGGAGTCTAACTAACGCCCTTTAGAAGCCAATTAAGCACCTTTTTAAAATTCAGCCTTATAACCACCAGAATATAAGGAAGTTACAAAGACAACGTAAAACTTACTTTTATACATTTTAAAAGGCTTAAAAGCAACTAATTATGTAAAGATATTTCGCACCTTAAAAAGATAAATACATTCTATCAAAGAATAAGCCATTAACCACATGCAAAAATCTCCAAAAAGCAAATAAAAAGACAGCTTTTTAAGTGAAGTCTTTAATGAAAAGCACCAATTAAATAACAAGAAAATAGTAACTTTGTAAACATAAACAATTTACCGCAAAGTTTGAAACTCAACTGGCAAATGATGCCCTTCCCATATATTCTTAACCGATTATTTGAGACGAAAAGTTCTCAATTTCGCATTAAAAAGGGAGTAAATGAGGGAGAGACGCAACTATCATAAATAGTATTAAATTCAAAACAACAATAAATGAAGCATATAATCCTAAAAACAATCATACTTTCTCTGTCCCTATTGGCTGTTGCATGCAAAGGAGAGAAACAGAAGAGAGCTTTCTCAACATTAGACAAACCCTTTGTAGAATCCTATAACAACAATAGGTCTGACGACACTAATACATCAAAAGGAAAGAAGAATGCGAACCAGAAAAACACATTTGAAGTAAAACAAGGCTTAGAAATTCCTATCGGTAAATCCAATATTCCGTCTCTCATACTCTATCGTGAGGGCTATACAACATCGTATAACGCAGCAACACGTACACCTAATTGGGTAGCATGGCACCTGACGGCAGCTCACACAAACGGACCTATTAAGCGCAAGGGTATCACCTTCCAAGCAGACGAAGAGATACCAGCACCACGTGTTGACACTTATGATTATATGCGTTCGGGATACGATCGTGGACACATGTGTCCTGCTGGTGATAACCATTGGAGCCAAAAAGCAATGGAACAGAGTTTCCTAATGACGAATATTTGTCCACAAGAACCAGCCTTGAACAGTGGTTTGTGGAATACAGTAGAAAAGCTTTGTCGAACATGGGCAGAGCAATATGGCGATGTATATATTGTCTGTGGACCTATCTATTTCAATCGAAAGCATAAGACAATTGGAAAGAATAAAGTGCAAGTGCCTGAAGCTTTCTTCAAAGTTGTCCTCCGACTGAAAGGCGAACCGAAGGCTATTGGTTTTATATGTAGGAACGCATCGGCTAAAGGACACAAGAAGACTGATTACGTCAATACAGTTGACGAGGTAGAACGCATCACTGGAATGGACTTCTTCTCACAACTTCCTGATAACATTGAACAAGTAATAGAAAGCCAAGCTAATATAAAAGAGTGGTATTAATGAGGAGTTAAAGACTTTAAGCGATGGTAAATGAAGAACTAAAATATAGGATTTTACAGAACTTCGGATTTGCTCCTACTGCCGACCAGTTACATGCCGTAGAGGTCTTTGCACACTTTATGACCGACCGTGATGAGCGTGCTGTAATGATTCTCAGAGGTAGTGCTGGTACGGGTAAGACCTCCTTAGCAGGTGCGATCGTGCGTACAATGCAGGAATTACGACAGAAGGTTACACTCTTGGCACCAACGGGTCGTGCCGCAAAAGTATTCTCACTGAATGCCAATCAGCCTGCCGCAACGATTCATCGCTCTATCTATCGGGAAAGCATTTACAGGACTTGATGGGAAGTTTAATCTGAATGTCAATCTCTTTCATGACCGTTTATTTATGGTTGATGAAGCATCTATGATTAGTTTGTCATCAAATAATAGCACTTTCGGTAGCGGTTGCCTACTTGACGACCTTATCCAATATGTTTATAACGACCATAATTGCCGTATGTTGCTTGTTGGTGACAAGGCACAGCTCCCTCCTGTAGGTGAAGAAGAGAGTCCTGCGCTACGTGCGGATGTTCTCCGTGCTTATGGACTGACGGTCTATGAGTGTGATTTAAACGAGGTTCTTCGTCAGAGTCAAGACTCTGGCATCCTCTATAACGCCACCGTTATTAGACAAATGATAACCCATGACGAGGTTACGCAACTACCAAAGATTCGCTTCAATGGCTTTGCTGACATCTCCATCGTACCAGGTGATGAACTTATCGAACAACTTGCTTCCAGCTATTCTGAAGTGGGAATAGATGAAACAATGGTTATCACGCGTTCCAACAAACGTGCTAATGTCTTCAATCAAGGTATTCGAAACATGGTTCTTGGACGTGAGGAGGAACTGACAACAGGCGATATGTTGATGGTCGTGAAGAATAAGTATAAGAACACCCCACCCCCTTCTCCATCCATCAAAGGCAGCCTCAACAATGCTACAAATAATGTAAACAGCCTTACTACACAAGCAACAAGACAGGTTACGCAACTCCCTTCAGGAGGTGAAAAGGAGATAGAAAAACCCGTATTAACCTTCATTGCCAACGGCGACCGCGCTGTTGTGCGTCGTGTTCGCAATGTCCGCGAGTTCTATGGGTTCCGATTTGCCGATGTATCACTGGAGTTTCCCGACTATAATAACGCTGAAGAGGAGATGACAGTCATCCTTGATGCACTGATGACAGAAGCCCCCGCCTTGACACAAGAGCAGAACGAACAACTCTTCCAACATGTGTTGGAGGATTATGAAGACATCCCCTTAAAGGCAGACCGCATGAAAAAGGTGCGCGAAGATGAGTATTATAACGCCCTACAGGTAAAGTTCGGTTATGCTATCACATGTCACAAAGCACAAGGCGGACAGTGGGCACACATCTATCTTGACCAAGGATATATGACAGATGAGATGCTCACACCCGACTATATCCATTGGCTTTACACAGCTTTCACTCGTGCTACAGAACATCTCTACCTTGTTAACTGGCCCAAAACGCAAGTAGAATAGGCATTTGTAGCCGAAGTTTTAATCTCATTACATGGATAATAAACATTTCCATAAGACCTAAACAGCATAAAAAACATAATGGTGTGCATCATCTACAGAGGCTATTAACACAGAGTACACCTATGATGCAAAAGGAATATACTGCTCTTTTATCTTTATAATAAAACAATCTGGACTTAGCCTGAGTTGGTTTCATTTGTTCCTCCAAGCCTTTCCACATGATTAAACCCGATTTAACAATCAGAAGACACTTATCATAGACGCTTACAGAAAACATTCTAAGACGTATTTATCTATTGATGACAACACCTCCACCTACCCTTTTTTAGACTCGTGTTGATGCCCAACACATGTGGTGCGCATGCCCCGCACCAATGGTGCGGAGGCTTAACACCAATAGTATTGACCGCTTAACACAAGACGCTATGTTGTCAACAAGAAAACAAAATACCATTAGCATATATGAATACGACCATTAGCAAATAACAATTACTTGCTTACACCCAAATCATTCAACCACACAGATTTATAGTTAAAACATGCTAAAAATAAATCAACTAAACAAAATTATACCTATCTTTGGCAAATATAGTAGTTAAATTTTTTATTCACTTAAGCTAAAAAAGATTATGAAGAAAGTATTTATTATGGCTATTGCTGTAGCAGCAATGACCCTCGCAAGTTGTAACAACGGTAAGACTAATGCTCCAAAGGCTAATGCAGACTCAGACACAACAGAGTCAGTTGCAACTGATTCAGCAACAACTGCAGCAGCTCCAGCCACAGCTGATCAGCTCATCGATCAACTCAACGAGAAAGTAAAGGCTAAGGACGATAAGGGTGTAGCTGCATTGCTTACAGCAGCACAGACCAAAATGGCTGAATTGGCACAGAAGGATCCAAAAGAGGCACAGGCTTATGTTGCAAAACTTCAGCAGTGGATGCAGAGTAACTCTGAGAATATTAAGGCTGCTTTGAAGTCTTCTGGTAATGAGGCTGCTGCAAATGCAGTTGGTGCTGCTATCGACGCTGCATCAAAGGCTGACCCAAAGGCTATTACTGAAGGCATGTCTAAGGCTAAGGAAGCTATGCAATCAGCATCACCTGAGCAGGTAGAAGCTGCTAAGAAGGCTGCCAAGGAAGCTGCAGAAAAGATGCAGGGCAAGTCTGGCGAGGCTGCACAGAAGGCAATGAAAGACTTAGGTATGTAATATCATCTACCCCACTTCCTTCACAGCTTGAAGGAAGTGGGGAGATTATTCAAACCGATACGATAAAGAAATCATCCAAGAGAAACACACTATATCAAATAGTTTCGTATCTTCGCACTATGATTAAGATTGAAGATGCACAAAAGAAGCAGGCTACAGTAATAGCCCGTTTGATTATGGAGGCGATGAACCACGAGTGTTGTCAGTGGTTTGCAGGTCCTAACCACACCTTAGAAGACTTTCATCAGCTAATGACAAGATTAGTGGAACGTGAAGACTCGCAATATTCCTATCTTAATACACTTGTAGCAATAACAGAAACAAACGAGATTGTTGGTATCTGTGTCAGCTACGATGGAGCTAAACTTAGAGAACTAAGAAAGGCTTTCATTGAAGGAGCTTTGGAGGCTTTCGGCCGTGACTTTTCTGATATGGATGACGAGACAACAGCTGGTGAACTATATATTGACTCACTTTGTGTTGACAATTCTTTCCGTGGACGAGGGCTGGCTAAGCAGCTACTTGAAGCTACGATAGAGAAAGGAAGAAAGATGAACCTCCCTACTGGATTACTTGTTGACACAGGAAACCCACAGGCAGAACGACTTTATCACCGTATAGGATTTGTATATATAGGTGATAATCAATGGGGTGGTCATAAGATGAAGCACCTACAAAAGCCACTTTAAAATCACATTTCAACAGGCGATAAGCATTATGCTGTAAGTAGAAAAGTACACCTTTATTTGCCTATCTCTCCCCTTTGTCGTATCTTTGCATATGCAATAGGTTCATTACCATCATGATTAAAAAGGGAAAGCGGTGTAATTCCGCTACTGTCCCGCAGCTGTAAGTTGTCTCTCATTGGTAAGCTGATACCACTGGTGAATATAAAACCGGGAAGGTGCTTACCTACATTGGATAACAAGTCAGAAGACCTGCCATTGCAAGTCATTGCATCCCTCGAGGAAGGGCACTGCATAGAACCATTTGATTACAGAAAGAGATATGAGGCAGTTGGCTTCTTTCTTACTTTTATTGTGCCCACTCGGTACGATAGCACAGACTATTGATTCTGACACAACACAAACCATAGAGGAGGTTGTGGTCAATGGTTTCCGCATTTCTGGAAATGTATTGGCGAGTTCGCCAGTACAGACGCTTTCACATGCTGACATGGAACGACTTGGCATCCACGATATGGGCGATGCCTTGAAACGCTTTGCTAGTGTGCAAGTGAAAGACTATGGTGGTGTAGGCGGTATGAAGACGGTCAACATCCGTGGACTTGGAGCTGGTCATACGGGAGTCGTTTATGATGGTGTTCAGGTAGGTGACTGTCAAAGCGGACAAGTAGACCTATCTCGCTTTACCCTCGATAATATCTCACTCATCAGTCTTCAAATTGGTCAAGACGACAATATTTATCAGAGTGCAAAGTCATATGCTTCTGCAGGAATGATTAATATTAGTACACTGCAAGGCTATACAGACCGTAATGGTCAATCAACAAGAAAGAAGACTCAGCTCGCTACAACCATCCGAACAGGTAGTTATGGTCTTTTCTCTCCCTCCCTACTCTTCCACCAGCAGTTTTCACGCCTCGGTATTGGGGCATACGGAAGCTATGAAAGGGCTGATGGCGTTTACGCTTTCAAGTTGAAACGGTGTCAAGACTATCAATGAACGTCGTAACAATAGTGACATTGAAACTTGGAGAGGAGAGATAAACCTTGATTATCAGTTCAATGATAAGCAAATACTGAAGTGGAAGACATACGGTTTCACCTCTCATCGAGGCTTACCGGGTGCTGTCATCTACGATAACACCTACTCTGCTGAGCGATTAGTAGACAAGAATGTCTTTACACAACTATTCTATGAGAACCAGTTCAGCCAGCGTATCAAACTAAAAGCAGCTGCTAAATGGAATTATTCATGGTCACGCTACTCAGATGTGCCTGCCAGTGGCTATAAAGAAGACATCTACAGACAGCAGGAGGCATATCTAACAGCAACCTTATGGAGCGAGCCTTTACAAGGACTTCATCTCTCTTTGGCACAAGATTATGCACATAATCACCTTTCAATGTCGCTTTCACAGGCTGCAAACCCTACACGTAACTCTCTGTGGACAGCATTGGCAGCAAACTATCGCATAGGTCAATTCACATTCAACACATCACTTCTTGCAACGAATATCACAGAGCAGGTAAAACTTGGTAATGCCTCTAACGGCTTCCATCGTCTTTCGCCAGCCTTCAGTTTACAATGGAGAGCCTTACAAGACCTTCGTTTCCGCTTTGGATATAAGGATATCTTCCGCACGCCAACACTCAATGAACTTTACTATACAGGCATTGGCAATCGTCGATTAAACCCAGAGAAGTCACGTCTATGGAATCTTGGTGCAACCTATTCTCATACCTTCAATCACACCCTTCAGCTTTCGTTGACGGCAGATGGATACTTCGGTAATGTCACAGATAAGATTATTGCAGTACCAAAGATGTTCTACTGGCAAATGATGAATGCTGGCAAGGTGCGACAATTAGGGCTTGACATCTCCGCTAATGCCGAGAAACGATGGGGCAAAGACTGGACTCTCAGTGTGACAGGAAGCTATAGCATGCTCAATGCAACCGATAGAACTAATCCAACCGATATTTACTATGGACACCAGATAGCTTATACTCCACGCCATTCGGGTTCAATCAGTTCGCTGCTACATACCCCGTGGCTGGACTTAAGCTATAATCTACTGTTAATGGGTGAACGTTATTCATTGGGATATAATATTCCTAATAACCGTATGACAGCCTTTACCGACCATAGTATCACGATTTCAAAGGATATAAACTTCCTCGAACAGCAACTACATCTACAGTTTGACTTACGCAACCTTGGTAATAAAAACTATGAGGTTGTGCGCTTCTATCCTATGCCAGGAACCAACTGGCGACTCTCAGTAAGTTGGAAACTCTGAGAAAAAAGTAGCAAAAAAGTAAAAGAGGAATGTGCAAAAATAATAAGAAAGAGAACAAAACAAGATAACAATAAATTATAAACAAAACAACAAGAAAAAATGAAAAAGAATCTTCTTACACTTGGTGTTATTCTTATGTCAGTGCTTACATTTACGGCTTGTAGTGATGACAATGACTTTACTTACACACAACCAGCAGTATCTAACACAGATGTATATGTTGCTTGTGCTGGTAATTGGAATCAAAACGATGGTACAGTGGGTATTCTCGACTATAACAGCGAGTCACGTCCAACTGCACCATACATCTACAGTGATGCTTATAGAACTCAGAACGGTATCGGAATCGGTGATGCACAGGACTTAATTGTCTTTGGAACTAGCTTGTCGTTACCTGTACAACCTCTTCAAAGGTTGAAGTTTTGGACCGAATGGGTAAGAAAGAACAAACAATTAAGTTGCACAATGCCAGCCCACGCTATTTGGCATCAGATGGTAATTATGTTTACTTCTCAGCTTACAATGGTAAGGTATACAAGATGAACCCTAACAACGCACAGAAGCCATTGGTTGACTCTGTAGAAGTAGGCGATCACCCAGAGGCACTTTCTGTTGCTAATGGTAAACTTTATGCAAACATCTCAGGTTATGGTAATGGAAATACTGTAGCTGTTGTTGACTGTAACTCATTTAAGAAGACAAAGACACTTACCGTAGGTAAAAATCCTTATAACCAGAGTATTGCTGTTGGTAATGATGTTTACTTTGTATCAATGTTCAACAATGATGATGCTCTTGTACAGAAGATTAATGCTAAAAACGATGAGGTTAAAAAGCTCTTCAAGGCAAGTTCAATTGCATACAGTGCTAAGAAGAACGCACTCGTATGCCTATATGCTACCTACTATGATACGAACAAGCGTTTCTTTATCTATGATCTCGCAACTGGAAAGGAAACCGACCTTGATATGACAGGCCTCAAGAATCCATCACAGGTTAATGTTGACCGTTATGGTAACATCTATGTTATAGATACCCCAAGCTATACAGCACCAAGTGAAGTATTCTATTACTCTCCAGAGGGCAAACTCATTCAGGGAAAAATTGTAGTTGGATATAGCGCACAGAACGTTCGCTTTGCCAACTAAGATAAACTATACAGCTTGACTTTATAACTTAAGTAAAGCGTCAAACTCATCATAAAGTTTTATACAAAACACAGACACTATAAGGTCAAGGCTGTATAAAACTCGCTATAAACGATAAATAGGAGGTGCATGACTTGTGCATCTCCTATAATTTTATCGTAGTAAAACACGATAATAGTTCTTCCCACCTTACAAATAACAGATTGATTTCAAAGCTATAAACCATCCTAATAATTGGTGTTAAGCCTGCACACAATTAGTGTTAAGCCTGCGCACAATATGTGCTGAGCCTCCACACAATAATGAAGAAAGGGAAGAAAGCTTAATTATGGATTTCCCTTCATATAGAGAAAGAAGCATAATGATAAGGTATGCTTTCAATGTAAGAACTATCCCTTAACACTTTTCACCAAAGGCAATACTGTATTTGTAATACGCTATTCTATTTCATCCCGTATCTATGCTTTTCTATAACAAAGCAATTTCTACAAAATAAGTTTTCCTGTCATTCCTATCATCTAATTTAACCATGCAACCTACTGATTTACAAAACATTTAAACAAAGTGTTAAAAGTGACAGCAAAACAAAAATAAAACTACTTTGTTGCATTTTCGTAAGATGGAAAAGATTCTACTTCTTACTTTACCTCTCATTTCCTAAAGAATAGAATAAGCCCTCACCTATCCACATGATTATATTCAGATTGGACAGATGAGGGCTTATGCTACTAAAATATAGTATTTTGAGAATTAGCGATTAAAGCGGAGTGGTAAAAATATATGTACGCATAATCCAGTATGAAAGGATACCAGCAATATAACCTAAGAAAGCAATCCACGTAATGCGCTTCATATACCAGCCAAAAGTAATCTTCTCAAGACCCATAACAACAACACCTGCTGCAGAACCAACGATGAGCATTGAACCGCCCACACCAGCACAATAAGCAAGCAACTGCCAGAAGATACCATCCACTGCCATATCTGGCTCTATTCCGATAGGATACATACCCATACTACCAGCTACGAGTGGAACGTTGTCAACAATAGCTGAAAGTACACCGATAATACCGGTCACAGCATAATGATTGCCATTGAAGGTTGTGTTCAGACCACTACCTAACTCCTTCAACACACCTACTTCCTCCAAACAAGCCACAGCCATCAAAATACCAAGGAAGAAAAGGATAGTAGACATATCGATACGACTCAGCAAACTACTTACACGCTTTGAGAATTGAATCTCATCACCTCTTTTCTTATGAAGATTACGATAGAATACTTCTGTCACAGTCCATAAAATACCCAATACGAGCAAAATACCAGCAAAAGGAGGTAAATCAGTAAAGAAGTGGAACAAAGGAACAGAGCAAAGACCACCTACACCGATAGCAAAGACAATCTTACGCTGGAACCCATTAAACTCCAAGACTTCACGATCACCCGACATATCACTTGACATATCATCATACTGGATATTACCTTTCAAAAGCATCTGAAGCAAGAATGCTGGTATCAACATTGAAACTAATGAAGGAATAAATATCTCACTGAGTACACCACCTGCAGTTATCATACCTGCATTCCACAACATAATCGTAGTTACGTCACCAATTGGAGAGAAAGCTCCACCTGAATTAGCAGCAATAATAACTAACGAAGCATAAATCATTCGGTCGTGCTTATCCTGTACAAGCTTACGCAAAATCATAACCATCACAATACTTGTCGTTAGGTTATCAAGGATAGCAGAAAGGAAGAAAGTCATAAAGGCAATCTTCCACAACAGACTACGCTTTGTCTTAGACCGCATTACATTCTTTACCCAGTTGAAACCACCGTTCTGATCAACGATTTCCACAATCGTCATAGCTCCCATAAGGAAGAAGAGTGTGGTAGCTGTATCGCCTAAATGCTCCGTTATCAAAGTATTTACAAACGACACAACCTTATCACCTGTTCCCGTAAAGTCTGGGTGCATCAGCTGTACAAACGGTGCTGGATCAAACATGTAAAGTGTCCAGCAGAAAACAAACATCAATAAGGCAACTGCTGCCTTGTTAACCTTAGTAAGGCTCTCCATTGCAATGAGCGCATAGCCCAAAGACGAAGACTACAATAATCGCAATTGTTAGTGTAGACATAAATGATTATAATTTCTAATATTTTATTAGTGTACAAAGATACGCAAAAGATATGAGTTGCCTATAAAGAATTGAAATTAATTCTAAGAAAGATAGACTTATTTGGCAAATTGTAGTATATTTGCAAATAAAGCAAGAAGTAAGAGGTCGAAAAATAACCGAACGATAGATAAAATTATGGAAAAGAAACATCTCAACGTTGTCTGCGCTGTTATTCATGACGGTGATAAGATTCTATGTACACAGCGATTGCGTAAAGGTCCTAATTACATTGCTGAACATTGGGAGTTTCCAGGTGGTAAAGTCAATGAAGGAGAAAGTGATTACGAGGCTTTGCGTCGTGAAATACTTGAGGAAATGGACTGGAATATCTATGTCGGAGCAAAACTTGGGAGTGTTGAATATGACTATCCAGACTTTTTCAATCAGCCTTACTGCCTATGACTGTATGGCGCATGACAATGACTTTAAGCTTCTCGAACATATTGATTCCTGCTGGTTGAAACCAGAAGAGTACTCAAGACTCGATTGGGCAGAGGCTGATGCGGCACTCATCAAACAGCTTTGGAAATAATAGTAAGAAGTTTGTCTTTGCCTATTTCTACTTTTAATCATTTAATACGATTTACCATCGTTTACCAACAAACAAAACAATGAACAAAGAGATACAATCACTTGTTAATCAACTTAATGCTGCATCCGACGCTTATTACAATGGTCGTGACGAACTTATGACAGACTATGAATGGGATGCAGCCTTTGATAAGCTAAAAAAGTTAGAAGAAGAAACAGGTATTATACTCCCCGATTCTCCAACACAAAATGTATCTGCCGATAATGTTGCCGGTAAAAAGGAAGAACATGAGTTCCCTGCACTATCCTTGGCAAAAACTAAGAAGGTAGAAGACCTTGCTAAATGGGCAGAGAATAGACCTATATGGCTCTCATGGAAGTTGGATGGATTGACACTTGTTGTTACATACGATAATGGTAAACTGACAAAGGTTGTCACACGTGGAAATGGTCATATTGGCACCAATATTACTCATCTTTCTACGGCTATTGATGGTATCTTGCAAACCATTCCCTATAAGGGACATCTTGTTATCCGTGGTGAAGCTGTCATCAGTTATCCTGACTTTGAACAGTTTAACATGGAAGCAGAGGAAGAATATGCTAACCCTCGCAACCTCGCATCAGGCTCACTCACACTGAAAGACATCAATGAGGTGAAAGCCCGTCACTTGCGTTGGATTCCTTTTACACTCGTTTATACAGAGGAAGAAATAAACTCTTGGGGCGGACGCATGGAATGGCTTGAGCACCAAGGGTTCAGAGTTGTCGACAGAGAGCTCATTGAACAGCCTACCGTTAACAACATAGAAGCGGTCATCCATCATTGGACCGAAAGAGTTACTGGCGTAAGTTCATCACCATTTCCCTACCCTGTTGACGGCTTGGTAATCTCATACGACGACACCATTTATGCTGCAACAGGTTCTGTCACTGGTCATCATGCCACACGTGCAGGCTATGCTTTTAAATGGCAAGATGAGAGTGCTGAAACAGAATTAGACTATATAGAATGGTCATGTGCTGCTTCAACCATCTCGCCAGTAGCTGTTTTTCGTCCTGTAGACTTAGAAGGAACAACCGTTAAACGTGCTTCCCTTTGTAATATCTCCGAATGTGAACGATTAGGGATTGGTGATAAGGGAACGAAGATAGCTGTTATCAAAGCGAATAAAATTATTCCGAAGGTTATCAAAGTCATTGAAAGCGTTGGTACTTTCCATATTCCTGAGACTTGCCCAGTATGCCATTCTGCTACAGAAGTTAGCGAAAGCGAGGTTAGTGGAACACGCACACTACACTGTACCAATACACATTGTCCAGCTAAACAGCTGAAGAAGTTTGGTAGATTTGTATCAAAAAGAAGGTGTAAACATTGACGGACTCTCTGAACAAAACCGTACAGAAATTTATTAACCTTGGCTGGGTTCGTGAATATGCCGACCTTTTTCCATCTTACAGAACATGCCACAGAACTGCATACAATGGAAGGTTTCGGAAACAAAAAGTGTCACTAAATTATTGGCTGCTATTGAAAAGGCTCGTAATGTTGAAGCACGTCGTCTGCTCTTTGCTTTAAACATTCCCCTTGTTGGACAGGATGTTTGTAATCGTCTTTTATCAGCATATCCATTGGAGGAACTTATTAAAACAGCTACAGAAAGTGCTGCAGAAGATGTCTTCTCAACCATTGCCGGTATTGGACCAGAGAAGAGTGCAAGCTTTGTACGTTGGATGAAAGATAATGATAATCAGTCTATGCTACAGCATCTGTTAGTTGAGCTAAACGTTAGTCAACCATCATCAGCACCAACTGGTAATAGTTGCCAGGGATTAACCTTCGTCGTTACAGGTGATGTTCACCATTATAAGAATCGTAACGAACTGAAAGCGTACATAGAAAGTCAAGGTGGTAAGGTAACTGGTTCTGTTTCTAAATCAACGAATTATCTTATTAATAATGACGTAGAAAGTACTTCTGGAAAGAATCAGAAAGCAAAGGAACTTTCCATTCCTATTATCTCTGAAGATGAATTCATAGCTCGCTTTGCACAGGTTACAGCACCAGAAACATCTTCACAACCAACAGAAGGAAGTCTATTCTAACAACATCAGATTTTACTAAACATAGCAAAAAGGAGACGATATACATATCGCCTCCTTTTTCTTATCTTAAAATAATTAAGTTCTATTTATCTGCTTAAAATGTCCATTTAGCTGCCACTGTAGGGATAGCGTAGAAACGGTTATTCTGTCCTTTGTCATTCCAAACGAAGTTATTGCTAATCTCAACCTCAGTACCCAAAGAGAGATTTACATCTTTCATTCCCTTTAGCGTATTGAGGTTAAACCAGAACTGAGGCTCTGAGAGAAGAATCATTTTACCATTAACATTTGGATCATACCAAAGATCACAGAACCCAGAGAATGTACAAAGACCCTTAGCGAAGGTTGTACCCCACACCTCTGTCAGCTGAAAACCACTGAAAGGATGTGCACCAATGTGACCATTCTTAAACTGATACTTATACATTAACTGAAGACTAAACGTCTTTGAAAAGTCTTTTGATGCCCAGTTCCATGCACCACCCAAAAGAACAGCATGCTGATAACGATTACCATAATAGCTGTCTAAGGTCTTACCAGAACCTAAACCACCATTATACTCAATATGTGCAGCCCACTGCTTATTCTTCGTAAGATTAAACTCACGTGAAATCTCCCAATAAGCACCCATTACACCATCGCTTTTGTAATCGATATCAGTAAACATGAAGGTAGAACCCCATTTGTCAGGTTTGAACATTTCAACCGTCGTTGTTACTGACGTACGAGAACTTAGGTTCTTGTAAAGACTATGACCTAAGTCATAATGCAACTGGACATCTTGTGCGTTTGCACAACAAAAAGCTGCTATCATACAGATAGCGAGGGAAAAGAATCTTTTCATAACTGTTCTTAGTTTATATATTAGAATCTACCGCAAAGTTACAAAAAAACCTAAACTATCAACGTAATAGCAAAAAGATTAGTTAACTTTGTGCCTATATGAGAATAGATATCATCACCGTACTACCAGAGATGCTCGGAAGGATTCGTACATGAGAGTATCCTTGCCAGAGCTGAAAAGAAAGGATTAGCAGAGATTCGTCTACATAATCTTCGTGACTACACAAAGGATAAATGGCGCCGTGTCGACGACTATCCTTTTGGTGGACAAGTCGGGTATGGTCATGCAGATTGAACCTATTGACCGTTGTATCGCTGCTTTGAAGGAAGAACGGGAATACGACGAAGTTATTTTTTTACATCTCCTGATGGCGAACAATTCAATCAGAAGATAGCCAACGACCCTATCATTGGGAGGTAACTTCATTATTCTTGCAGGACATTATAAAGGTGTTGACCAACGTGTACGCGACCATCTTATTACACGTGAAATATCTGTTGGCGACTTTGTTTTTAACAGGTGGCGAACTACCAAAGAGCCATCATTGCTGATGCTGTTGTACGATTAGTTCCAGGTGTTATCAGTGACGAACAGAGTGCACTCTCCGACTGTTTTTATGGATGATATGCTCTCAGCACCTATCTACACCCGCCCTCGTAGCTATAATGGTTGGGATGTTCCAGAGATTCTACTCAGTGGAAACGAGGCGAAGATTAGACAATGGGAGTTTGACCAAGCAATGGAGCGAACCAGAAGATTGCGCCCTGACCTCCTGAAAGAATAAGACAAATGAGCATTTAAGATTAACAAATAAAAATATACTAAATTATGTCACAGTACAAAGAATTACCACAAGTTGAGTTTGCTGTAGCAGCACAGAACGCATTCAAGAAATTCTTTCAGTTCAATGGTCGCATCCGTCGATCTGAGTATTGGTGGGGCTTTCTTACCCTCTTCATCGCAGCTTTTGTTATATCATTAGTTCCCTTTGTCGGACCTCTTGTAGCACTTGTTCTTAGTATTGCAGGTATTTCTATGCAGTTCCGTCGTTTGCATGACACTGGAAGAAGCGGATGGTGGTGGGCTGCCCAAGCTTGTGTGGGAACAATTTCTTGTACACTTTTCTTTGTGTCTTTCAACTTCAGCGCATATTTAGAAGCCATACGATCACAAGATATTCAGGCCGCAATGAACGTTTTGATTAGTGCTATAACAAGCATAACAGGTATCTTAGCTATCGTTTTCTATCTAATAAACATCGCCTTAGGTATTACAATTCTGGTTTTCCTTCTACAAGATAGTCAGCCAGAAGCAAACAAGTATGGTGAGTCTCCGAAGTATGTTCTTCAGAATACAGAGGTGTAAAAAACATTATTGTTGGGTAACGTAGTTAATAGAAAAGAGACGACTTACCGTCCGACTAATAACTTTCCAGCCGACGTTACACTAAGAAACAGAACGTAAGCTACTACTTTGCTCAACATCTTCATAGAAACGTAATGGGTAATCTTCCATGTTTCAAAAGAACCAGTAAAGTAATAAAAAATCATTACATAACATCGTACAAAACATCTTCACCGAAAGGATATGACATCTCCAACAACCAAGCTCATAACATACAACAAATCAGCTTATTACATATTGCGTCACAGAAGACGTCCCTCTTGCAGCAAGATGGGCGTCTTCTTCATATAAGAAGAGCATGTTCTTGAACGTAGTTAGGCCTCTTCTTCCCTCATATACAGCCTTTTCTCTGAATGAAGAGGGAGTAATCACAGAAATATCCTTACAATTTCTATTTACTCGTTTAGCGTCCCCTCTTCAGCTAACAGCTTTTTCATAAGGGTAAACTAACACTCTATTTTTCGCTACATTTGGAGAGATACGGAAGTTAAACCATTCTTTCTAACTTTTACAAGTGCTCTCCCACAACACATAAGTAGGGACTTATTATTACATATTGTCACTCAATAACCTAACAGAAACTAATTTATACCAACTCTTAGGTATTGTAGTATTCATATTTTATATATACTTTTGCACCGCTTATAAATTATTTCAGGATTATTATATTTATCAATATGGTTAAAAGATTACACTCTTATCTTTTATTGACAGGCACCTTATTATATTCAGCAGTTCTGCCAATAAATGCACAAGGGAACACGGTGGGTAAAGTCCCAACAGATAGCCTTACACAAGACACATTGTTCTCTACACCCTATCTGCACGACCAAGTGTTGCAGACGGTAGAAGTAATTGGACGTAACGAACGTTCCTATAAGAATACCAACTCTTTCATCGGCACAAAGACAGAGACACCTTTGAAAGACATCCCACAATCTATCGGTTACGTAACAAAGGAGTTAGTGCGCGACCAAGGTGCAACAACTGTCAATGAGGTTGTAAAGAATATCAGTGGTGTAAACCAATATACCTTCTATAATGACTTCTCTATCCGTGGATTCCGTACTACAGGTAACCGTAATTCTGGTAACCTTGTCAATGGTATGCGAGCACAGACAAGTCTTTTGGAAACAGCAGTCATTGGCAAATATCGAGCGTGTTGAAGTTATCAAAGGTCCTGCTTCTGCTCTCTTTGGCAATGCTGCACCAGGTGGTGTTATTAATCGTGTAACTAAGAAACCACTACCTTATCAACGCAATACAGTATCAACAACCGTTGGTAGCTTCAACACACTGAACACCTACGGAGACTTTACTGGTCCATTAGATAAGAAGAACACCCTGCTATATCGCCTTAATATCGGTTACGAACATACTGATTCTTACCGTGACCTACAGGAAAAATACAAACTATATCGTTGCACCATCTTTCTCGTTTCTCCCAACACAAAGGACACGCTTTAACGTCGACATCGTTTATCAGCGCACCAATGGTAAAGTTGACCGTGGTCAGCCTATCTTTGGAGATGGTGACCTCAATTCAGTACCAATTAGTCGTTCGCTCTCTGCAACAAATGATTATCTTAAGGAGAACCCTCGTGAATATTACGCTTGGTGTAACCCTATAAGTTCACGGATAACCTCTCTTTCAATGCCACCTATCTGAACTCTTCCTATGATGAGGACCTTCGTGAGCACAATCAAGCTAATGCCTATGTGAAGTTAGCCGATGGTACACAAAGTCCATCACGCATTCTTATGCAGTGCCTTGTACGCCACTGTCACTTCCGCAACAATAGTTTCAACACCTATTTTAACTATAACGTAAGCACGGGTTCAGTCCATCATCGTATCCTCTTGGGCTATGACTATTTCCAAATGGCACAGCAAGTCGGCTCATCAGCAATGACTGCTCGGAGGCTACCTATTGAAGGACGGTACGACAACAACAGCCTTCAAGCCTGCCAACATTGCTAAATACGTACTCGACAAGGATGGTAATCCACGAACGAATGTGCCTTACTATGACTTGACAAGTAATAATAACAATATTGAGCGTGACTATTCGAAGTATATCTTTGTCTCAACAGCACTCTCTCCTTACCTGCAGTATTCTCATGGTATCTACCTTCAAGAGCAGATGGAAGTAGGACCAGTGAAGCTACTCTTGGGAATTCGTCAGGAGATATTCACCGATGTACTAAATTATAAGACCAATAAGGAGAGCCGTACAACTCAACATGCGTTCATTCCACGCCTTGGCGCTGTCGTTTCAATCAATAAGAATCTGAACGTATATGGTACATGGGTAAAAGGCTTTTGAACCACAGAGTGCATCCGTACAGGGTAACCCTAACACAGGTGGACCATTCGACCCAGAATACAGCCAGTTGTTGGAGGCGGGCTTGAAAGGTGAATGGTTTGACAAACGACTCAGTACTACTCTTTTCTTTTCTTCCATCTTCAGAAACGCAACACACTCTATAATGCCAACGATGCAAATAATCCAGAGTTATTAGAACAAGTGGGAGAAGAAACTTCAAAGGGTATTGAATTAGATGTAGCAGGTTTCATTCTTCCTAATTGGAGTATCGTTGCTAACTATGCCTACACCCATGCTGCTATCACAAAGACTGCAACTGATTCTGAGAAAGACTTTGGAATGCAGCGTCCTAACACCCTCGTAATGCTTTTTAATATTTGGTCAAAGTATATCATTCAGGCAGGTGCGCTACGCAACTTTGGTTTTTGGTCTGGGTTTCAATGCAGTAACAAAGCGTTACGGACAGGTTGGAAGACGTGAGAATACCATTGTCTATCCTGGCTATGGACTCCTCAATGCAGCACTGTATTATCGACTTCGCAACTTGCAGGTACAGCTAAATCTCGACAACGCAATGAACAAAGTTTATTGGGTGGGTGGATATGACAAACTCCGTTCCTTCCTGGTGCTCCACGCAGCATAAAAGCTACAGTGACTTACAAGTTCTAAAGAGTTAATAAAACATCCTAATTAAAAAGCCTTCATCCATCTACAGAGCTATAGCTTTTTGTAAAAAGGATGAGGGCTTATTCTATAAGTAACAACGCACTATAAAACCATGTACGCACATTTACACCCCACTACTTTGACAATGTATGTTTTTTTGTAAATAGGCATATTTACCAGGAAAAGGCTATCATAATCAAAAATCCTCTACACAACTAAATACCACATATCGATTGTAGACTATCAGGTTATAACACCGATTTAACTTATACACAAGCGAGTCTGCAAGCGGTTTATCATAGATTCTATAATTAAATTCTTTTATTTCCTGTCTTCCCATAAACGATTTCTGTATAGTCACTTATTGCACCACCTTTATTAATAGACAAGCCTCGATAGTCCATCTTCTGCAAGGCTAAAACGAACTGAATCAAGCCGCTCTAAACTTAACCCCTATCTTTCGTAACTCTTTCTCTTGTTCCTTTTGGGACCCAATCTCAACGCCTTGAAAATTGACTCTTGCTTTGAAGAGACTCCCCAGTCCGTCAATTTTCCATGCTTCGAATATTCTACAGAGAAGCCTGTACTATCTGGCAGCCAACTTCTGGTAATACGAATAAGCATCTCAATCTTCTGATGATTTGCTCTAAAGTCTGCCTCCATTCTCTCAGGTGTACACTCTTTTTGTGAAATAATCGCAAAATACTGCAATACACAACACCTGCAAGATATTAAAGCAATGGAGTCCAAGAAAGATATTGTTCACATAATTACGATACCAAACTGACCGTACAACAGAACTGATATAAACAATAGCAATAGGTATTGAAATAAACCACCCAACTTTTCACATAAAAAGATAAGCCATGAAAAGGAGCCACTATATCGTCCTCTTCATAGATGACATACATGATTATTAACAACAAAAATTGTTATAAAAACAAGCATCAAAAAAACGAAATAACAACCAAAGAAGAGAAGTGATACTTACTTACTGAAGTCACCTCTATACCACTTATATCTTGTTTTTTTGTTTATCTTTTTCCCTGATTCATCAATAGCCAAACACCAAGAACTATCAAGAAAAAGCAAAATGTTAACAGCAAAAAAATAATCATATTGTATGTTGATTAAACTTTCAGAACATTATTGGACAAAGATATTTATTTATCTTCGAAATTACAAGAGAACAAACTAAAACATGTTCATAAATAAATAGGCAAATCCCACTTAACTTAGAAGCCATTTATTATACCCTCGGTATCATAGATTTTTTTATTTTTCAAGTTGCTATCATTTTTAACATTTAAAGAGAACTCACTGTGTAACAGCCTATTACCTCACCACAAAGAATGACAGCAGTGACAGGAAAATTGATTTAAAGAATTGCCTATCGGGTTTAAGAAGAAATAAGTAAACCACCAAAAAACACAAAACAAAGTAGCTGAAGGACATTGAAACAATGACAGCCAAGAAAAACACTATTCGTATAATCACGATGTCGAATGGCTTGCACTGCTGAGTAGATATAAATAATAAGAATAGGTATTGAAATAAACCAGCTTCCAATAACAAATATCATTAATAAAAAGCAACATTCGGCTGCATCATCACCTGCAAACGAAGCAAGTAACATTAAAAACAAAAAGGCAGTAACCAAAGCCAACGACACCACACGTAGGGACATCCAAAAAAAGGAGCGCCAGTTCTTTTTGTAAAGTGTTTCTATTTACCGACTCCCCACTCTTCGCACCATTATTCCAATGACTCACTAATAGTGATACACCAAGAGCAAGAATACAAATTAGTATAATGATAGTAAATGTTAACATAATTAATTTATTGTGGCAAAAACCTACGTATAAATATCAAAAAGATATCTTGCAAAGATATCCTTTTATTCTCACATATACAAGTGAAGCATCTATAAAGAAATGACTTCAACAACTTACAAAAAAGTTTTATCATGTATATATTGTAACTCGCCACACATAGCGTTGATTAATAAACTCCTTGCAACATGTTAAAGAAAGAGGGTGTATCAATCACTTGACACACCCTCAAACATTATCTGTAATCTATTTGATTATACTTTATTCAGCACAAACTTACTTGATAGCTTCACCATTTGCCTCAACTGGCCAGTAGATATTCTGGTACAAATTAGAGTTCTCTGCGTTACCATCAGGAGAACAGAGCTGCATCTCCTGATAAGAGAATGGAGACAAGTAGTGTGCCTGATAGAAGGTGTAACCATTATAGAGAATGTTGTTAGTCTTCTGAATCTGGTAAGGACGAACATACTTTGAAAGTGTCTTAGCAGACATTGTAGCCTTAGCACCACCATCAGCAATAATCAGACTCACACCCTTATCATTTACGAAAGAAGGATTCTGATAAATCTGATCCCAGAAGTTAACACCCTCAATCTGATAGTTCTTCACCTGATCCAAAGATGCCCAACGAATCAAGTCGTCATTACGAAGACCTTCACCTGCAAACTCGCTACGACGCTCACGACGGATAGAATAGAGTGTTGCATCCACTGGATGACCAGCTGAGAATGCAGCCCAGTCGTATGATGGACGATTTACATCAGCCTCCTTACTCATATCAGTAGCAGCAATAGTTGTTGAGATTGGAGCTGTGATACCTGCACGTGCACGCAAAGCAGTCCAATAACCAGTAGCAGTTGCATCCAAAGAACCCGTACGGAGGTAAGAAGCCTCAATGTAGTTGAGCATAGCTTCCTCAACGCGAATGATAATCTGACCATCAACATCAGAGAAAGTCTGACCTAACTGCATATCAGGGTTATAGTTGTAGAACTTACGCTGACGATATCCAGTTACGTCTCTACTTGCCTGGTCTGTTGCAAAAAGAGTTGCCGCATCGAATAAAAGTTTAGTAATGGTAGGTTTACCTTCTTTAACTCTTTGCTTATTAATTAAGTCAATACTCTTCTGATCAATATCAAGGTCATTAGACTCACCGAACACGAAAAGCTGCAGACGCTCATCGCGATCAGTCTTAGTCAAGTCAATAGTTGTATCACCGTGATAGCCTGATCCAGATGCGTAGATTGGTAAACCATTCTTCATAAGGAATGACTCAACAAGACCACGTGTCCAACCAGTTGCTGCACCACCACGAAGCTTATTAGAAGTGAGGTGAGCAAGAGATGGTGTCAAATTTGAATTAAACTGACGCCACAACAACACCTCAGGGTACTTAGACAAGTCTGGACTTGCAAACATATCATAGTATGGATTCCAACCATTGTAGTGACCAACAGTACCTGGGTTCATTACGTGGTTGTTTTTGAGTTGTCAAAGGCACAGCATCACACACCTTCTTTGCAGCATCAATAGCCTGATCAAGGAAGAAGTTAACCTCATCATCCTGATTGATAGTGAAGTTCTTGTTCCATTCCTTGTTCTTACCTGGCCAGTTAGCATCACCCTGGCACACGACCAGTTCCTCTGTGATACTTCTCGAAGGTAGCTTCATAGAGTGCCATTCTTGACTTCATAGCTAAAGCAGCATTCTTATTGATGCGAACCTTATTAGCAATTGTCACCTGCAACTTATCAATAGCCTTATCCATATCAGAAAGAATCTGACGTGCAACAAGGTTACGAGGCTGACGCTTACTTGCTTTCTACGAGGTCGTTGTTAACGTTAAGTTCTTTTCAACTCAATAGGGAAGTCTCCATAATCTTGGAGCTTACTATAATAGAGCATAGCTCTGATGAAGTAAGCCTCACCCATATACTGGTTAATCTGTTCAGGAGTGCCTGTCACCTTTCCGACTGCAATCTTTGCTTCGCTTTCATTGATGAACTTGTTGACATTACGAATAGCATTCATGCCAATACCACCAGATGTAGGTACCTTCCATTGATCTTGTAAGTACATTCCAGAGTTACCGCCTCTTGAAGCTTGGTTATCTGTTCCATCATCAAATGTTGCTACACCACCCTCACCATCCACTGTTGTTAGGGAAGATAGATGTATAGTAGTTGATAGTGAACGTACCCGACTGATCAGCTGTTGTATAGTAAGAGTCAGGAGAGATCTGATCGAGTGGCGGTCTGTCAAGAAAGTCGCTACATGACGTAAACCGTCATGCCCTAAGCAAAGAATTGGCAATCCTCCCCTCAATATATTTGAAATTATATTCTTCATAATTGCTACGAATTAAAAAAATTAAGATTTAAACCGAAAGAAATTGTTCTCTGGAGTGGGTAGAGCTTACCTGGACCCCAATCACCGCCAGTTGCCTCTGGGTCAAAGATCTTGTTCATCTTTGTGAATGTTGCGAGGTTCTCAGCAGAGAAGTAGAAACGGATGCGGCTTGCACCAATCTTGCTTGCGACAGCAGCAGGGAGAGTATAACCAAGCTGAATATTCTTGATTCTCATATAAGCTGCATTCTGCAAGTAGCGGTCACTTGTCTGGAAATTCTTACCTCCCGCACCGAAGAGAGGACGTGGATAAAAAGCATTGGTATTAGGACCTAAGTTAGTGTCAGTCTCTGGACGCCAGTAGTCTAAGTGATCCTTGAATGCTGCAGCCTGCCACATACCAGTATTTGCACCTACGCTGTAAGGAGAAGCATCCCAGAAGTCACGCTTACCAACACCCTGCATAAAGATGAGGAAGTCAAAGCCTTTCCAGTTAGCATCCAAAGTAATACCGAAACGATAACGTGGCAAAGAGTTACCAATCTTGGTCAAGTCACCCATATCATCGTATGTACTCTTACCAGAGTTCACTTTCTTATCATGATTAAGGTCTTTGTACATTACATCACCGGCAGCCCAGTTAGAACCCCATGAAGGTTTGTTATTAGCCAACCACTCGTCCATCTGCTGGTTAGTCTGAGCAATACCCTCTACCTGATATCCGTAGATGTCACCCATACGCTTGCCTTCGCACCACTGTGAGAGCAGACGGTTAGGGTTGTAGTAACGTGTAATAGTCTGGTAGTCATCAGAGAGAACAAGCTTGATACCATAGCCAACCTGACCAATTCTATCACGCCATCTAACTTCTAAGTCCCAACCATTTGATCTCATATCACTATTATTCTCTTTTGGCTGGTCTGCTCCGAGAATAGATGGCTTAACAGGAGCAGGACCTACCATATCCTTTGTTGTACGAACGAAGTAGTCGAAAGTACCCTGCAATCTGTTGTTGAACATACCGAAGTCAAGACCAATGTTCCATGAACGAACGCTTTCCCATGTCAAGTTAGGTGAAACCAAACCAGGAACATTAGAGATATTCACGCGCTCACCATTAACAAGCCATGAAGATGCAGATGCACTTGCAGGCTGTCCCAAGAACCAAGGATAGAGTTCTGTGATATTGGTGTTACCCAGAGCACCATAAGTAGCACGGAGTTTCAGCGTATTAACAGTCTTTGTCAATGGTTTGAAGAACTCTTCGTTAGCAATGTTCCAACCCAATGCGAGTGAAGGGAATGTACTCCATGTCTTATCGCCTATAAAGCGTGAAGAACCATCGCGACGGATAGAGAATTCTACAAGGTAACGTGAATCGTATGCATAGTTGATACGACCGAAAGCACCCATTGTAGCCCACTGAGTATTTGAGAAGCCTGGCTTCACATCCTTGTTAGTAGCATTGTTAAGTGTAGGAACAGTTGGAGTAATCAAGTCTGCACGTGATACACCAAGATAAGTGTAAATGTTAGACTCCATATCCAAACCTGCCAAGAACTTAAAGTCATGCTTATCGTTCAATGTGAATGCGTACTCTGTAAAGAAACGACCATTATAATAGTTGTTCTTTGACATAGACTCACCTACGTTTGACTTACCAGCTGCGTACTCACCACTCCATGCAGCAGCTACTGGATGCTGATCTGGGTCATAATAGTAGATAGGCAATACATCCCAATGGTTGTGGTAGTTAACGGTATTGTAGTTACCCTCCAAACGAATCTTCCAGCCCTTAATTGGACGGAATTCGAGAGCTAATTGCTGATAAAGTTTATCGTTCTGTGTAGCATCAAGACCACCATTCTCCATCTGAAGAATCTCATTACCATGAACATAGTGTCCGTTTGGATCGAAAAACTGGGTTAGTCGGCCAACGACGAGCAATGTTATGGAAGAAGAGACCTGTCATGTAAGAAGGACGACTATAGTCCCTCACGTACCCACTTTGAGTTGTAAGAAACTGTTGCCCAATTAGTGAGATTTGCAGTAACCTTAGCAGAGAAGTTATATCTCTTGAGTTTATCCTTACCATGACGAATAAGTCCACGCTGGCTGAGGAGTGCTCCACTGAGATAATAGTTCACCTTATTACCACCACCACTTACAGAAATATTATGTTCTGTTGAAGGTACGCCAGACCTATACATCTCCTTAAACCAGTTGGTATTGTCCCAAGAACCATTATACATACTCCATGGCTCATTAGCAGCAGTACCCCTGCCATGTTGTAGTAGCCTCTTCACCTGGTCTTGGAGTACCATTGATATGATTCTTGATTTTTTTCAAGCATATCCTGGCTGAATGGAACACTACCAAGACCACTATTAGCAGCAGCATCATTCCAATAGCGTGCGAAATCGTATGAGTTAGGCATCTCAGGAATCTGAGTTGCTGTAGAGAAACGTACGTTACCATTATAAGAAACGTTTGTACGACCCTCTTTACCACTCTTGGTTGTAACAAGAATAACACCGAAGGCTGCACGTGAACCGTAGATAGCACTTGAAGAAGCATCCTTCAATACAGAGATACTCTCGATGTCATTTGGAGAGATTGAGTACAAATCACCCTCAGAACCGTCGATAAGAACGAGAGGGGCAGCATTTGAACCAGAGCCGATGGTACCAATACCACGGATGTTCATACTCATACGGCTGTTAAGTGAACCACCAGAATTGCCAACGCTGAAGTTCAAACCAGGAACCTCACCCTGCAATGCCTGAGCAACACTCGTTACAGGACGAGATTCAAGTTGCTTTGAGTTTACAACAGAGACAGCACCAGTAAGGTTAACCTTTTTTTCTGAGTACCATAGCCGACAACAACAACGTTATCAAGCATCTCACTGTTCTCTTGGAGAGTAACCTTAAGGTCCTTACCACTCCAAGTTACCTGCTGGGTCTTGTAACCAACATAAGAAATAGTAAGTGATGAGCCAGAAGCAACGCCTGCAATCTCAAAATTACCATCAAGGTCTGTCACACTTCCCTTCTTCTGTCCATTACTTACGACAAAGACAGAGGCACTAAACAACAGGGTCTCCATTATTGTCGACAACAGTTCCTTTTACATACAGACTGCTGTTGAACAACAGCTGCATTCGCTTCATACGTAATGTTGGCATGCAGTAAACTTGTACTGAACAAAGCCACCATCAATAAGCTCGTAGTCCTTTTTCTTTTTAGGTACATAGGCTTTAAGTATACTTTAGGTTAAAAAATGCTTTTAGGTTTATTAATCGCAAAGTTAAATCATTTTAAACGTCCATTCTACAATTACATGTATAAAAGATGTTAAATATGTGTTTTGTTTAGTTTATTGTAAAAAAACAACCACAAAAACAGGTCTTCTTTTACATTTTTTTCTACATTCATCAGTACTTAGAAAAGCCTTATCATATACTTTTAGTATTCATAAATACCTCCCTAAGCACAGAACAACAAGCATAAAGACCATAGCCATCTATGCCCTATTATTAAATAGGTGAGTTATACTTTTGCATATCATCTTCTTTATGCTCCTAATCTTTCTTAAGCTATAACGCTCTTATTTCTCCAGTTTCCGAATCACCCTACACGGATTACCAGCAGCCACGACACCACTTGGAATATCATGTGTAACGACAGAACCAGCACCAATCGTAGTATTATCGCCTATCGTCACACCCGGCACGACAACGACATTGCCACCTATCCACACATTATTCCCAACATGAATAGGTAGTGCATACTCTATCTTCTTATTACGCTGCTCAACATCAAGTGGATGACCAGCAGTATAGAAGGCGCAATTAGGTGCAATAAAAACATTATCACCAAATGTTACCTTAGCCTCATCGAGAATCACACAATTAGTATTGACAAAGAAATTCTCACCGACTTCAATGTTATAACCATAGTCACAGAAGAACGGGGCAACAATAAACATTCCCTTGCCTGCCTTACCAAACAACTTTCTAAGGCGTTCCATGCGTTCCTCCCTACGTGAAGGAGGAATCTGATTGATTTCAAAACATTCATTCTCACAGTAGTATAAGTCTTTTAAAACTTCTGGGTTATTTGCTTGATAAAGCATCCCTTTCTGCTGTTTCTCCTTCTCTGTCATAATCTTGACTTTAGCGTTTATATGCACAAAGATACAAATCAATTTCTAAGAAACAGAGAATTTCATTCATGAAAAAATAATTTTAGGGAAGAAAAGAGTGAGATGCGTGAAGTTTTTTGTATTTTTGCGACAACGATTTATTCATTACATAATAAAGAAAGAACATGAACATGATAACTTATGAATTTGTACTGAGACTATTCGTAGCTGCAATGTTAGGTGGTGTGATTGGCTTGGAGCGTGAGTATCGTGCAAAGGAGGCTGGTTTCCGAACCCACTTCCTTGTAGCATTAGGTAGTGGTTTGTTTATGATTCTATCACAGTTTGGCTTTGATGATGTACTTGCCCATTACGAGCGAGTGTCACTCGACCCCAGTCGTATAGCCTCACAAGTAGTAACGGGTATTGGTTTCATTGGTGCGGGAACGATTATCTTTCAAAAGCATGTGGTACGTGGACTGACAACTGCAGCAGGTTTATGGGTAACATCGGCTATTGGTATGACTGCAGGTGCAGGAATGTATGTACTCTCTATTGCAACAACTGTCCTCGTCTTGCTCTGTTTGGAAGCACTTTATTTTATACTCCAACACTTTGGCACACGCAATATAACCGTTACTTTAGTACTCCAAAAGAAGAAAACATTCAACCAGTCTTGCAACGATTACGCGATAAGGAGATTATTATTGATTCCTACGAGATGACACGCAAAGACACTTCTTCAGGTCATTACTTCGTCGTAACGATGGAAATGAAGTTCAAGCGGAAACGTTATAAGAATCATCTCCTTAACTTTATGGCTGAATTTGAAAACGTAACTGTTGAAACTATGGAGTAAATAGGAACTGAAAAAAATGGTTCTTCTGTTAAACCCAAATCGATGTTTAACCTCTAATGACCGATTTTGGTTTAATACATAGATTGAAAATAGAATAGAGACTGATACATTTGCATAGTAAGACTATCCCAAATAGATAGTCTTACAAAGAAGACAAACTACAAGATAAAATGCAAATAGATACTATGTCTTTCTGTATTCTACAAATAGCTTATTCCCATATGACTGATATCTGTAAACTATTTTCACGCAACTCAAAATCAATATATGCTCTTTTGGCTTCTTAAAGACGCCCTTTAAGCTTGCAAAAGGTGCCCTTTAAGACCCTTATTAACGCCCTTTTGAAGTCCAATTAAGCATCTTTTCTTATACTACTTCATAACTAACTGATTTACTGTTAGTTGCAAACGCGCTTTTTACACATATTATTGCTGTTATTTATAGATACTTTATCAGGAACTATGTAATGATTTTTCAAAGCCTCATCTACAAAGTTTTCTTCATGTAAATGATTTCTTCTTTTTACAAAATAGCTCAGCAGTAGGGCTTAGCTATCCCCCAAGTTGCTAAAATGAAGGAGTAAGATTTAGACGATCAAGGAGTAGATAACCACTAACAAAATACTAAAAAACGCGCTGAAAAGCTAATCTACTATCTCCATTCTCAACATAGATAATACCACAATAAACGAAACCTAAACGAATCAAAGAAGCCTGCATCGGGCGATTATCTGCATGGGTATCTATACGAATAGAAGAGGTAAATGCCGAACAATAGTTGATTATGTCAGCCATTACACCATGTACACCTTCCAAAGAAGCCACACGATGGATGACATAATAAGGTTGATCATCAAGCCAACTACCATTATCAATACGGTGGTAATTAGGTTCTGGACCCGCCTTAGCTACAAAGGTTGCAATAGGCTTCCCACACTCATAAAGTAGATAACAATCACCTTGTGCAATGTCACGCCTTATGGTACTCTCCGCAGGATAATTTGCTGACCATTGATTAGGATTACCAGTTTTTATCATCTTTGCTTTCCCTTGCTCAATTAGGTACGATACTATAGTAAAATCATCTGTTGATGCTTTGCGGATAGTACGATTAGATGACAGATTTATTGTTTTCTCCTTTGTCATAAGATTTATACTTTTTCTATTTCTAACGAGGCAAAAAAATACGAAGAAAAACTAACATCAAGTTCCTAATATAAAAAGAAAAGTTGTACAAAACGAAAAAAATAAAAGAATACCACAGTGATAATAAATAGAGAAAAAAATAGTATGAAAAAAATAATTGCGAATAAAGAAATTAATATGTATTTTTTTGCCCTCATAATCAAATACTAATCTTATAAAAGCTACGACAATGGAGAATAACCTTTTTAAGTGTTCAGCAAATAGGCTGGAAGCACACTTGGGCAAAGACTCACATGAATTTACAAAAGATGATATCAAGCAAGTTGTCAGTGACTTGAACATCAGAATGGTCAACTTCATGTATCCTGCTGGTGACGGACGATTGAAGACACTAAACTTCATGCTTCACACACCCGACTACTTGGAGACAATACTTACAAGTGGCGAGCGCGTTGATGGTTCTTCACTCTTCAACTTTATTGCAGCTGGTAGTAGTGACCTCTATGTAATGCCACGCTTCTCTACAGCGTTCATCGATCCTTTCTCAGAGATTCCAACACTTTGCATGCTCTGTTCTTTCTTCGATCGAGATGGTAATCCATTAGCTTCATCTCCAGAATATACACTCCGCAAGGCTATGAATGCCTTTAAGAAAGTAACTGGTATGGAGTTCCATGCTATGGGTGAGTTAGAATACTACGTTATCCGAGAGGATGAAGGTGTATTTCCTGCTGACGACCAACATGGTTATCACGAGAGTTCTCCTTTCTCAAAAGGCAATGACTTCCGTATGCGTTCTATGCAGTTGATTGCTGAATGTGGCGGTAAGATTAAGTATGGACATTCTGAGGTAGGTAATTTCATTGAGAATGGACGCTGCTACGAACAGAATGAGATTGAGTTCTTGCCTGTCCCAGCAAATGAATGTGCTGAACAGTTACTCATTGCTAAATGGGTGATTCGTAGCTTAGGTTACGAAGAAGGACTTGATATTACCTTCGCTCCAAAGATTACTGTGGGTAAGGCTGGTTCTGGTATGCATATTCACATGCGTATAATGAAGGACGGAAAGAACATGATGCTCGAAGGAGGAAAACTTTCTAAGGATGCTCGTCGTGCTATTGCTGGTATGATGGACTTAGCTGAGAGTATCACTGCCTTTGGCAATAAGAACCCAACATCATACTTCCGTCTCGTTCCACATCAGGAGGCTCCTACAAATGTATGCTGGGGTATGAGCAATCGTTCTGTACTTGTTCGCGTACCATTAGGTTGGACTTCTGGCGAGGATATGTGCCACAAGGCTAATGATATAGAACCACTTACAGCGCGTGACTACTCTATCAAGCAGACTGTTGAGATGCGTTCTCCAGACGCTTCAGCTGATATCTATCAGCTTTTAGTCGGTCTTTGCGTGGCTTTGTCGTCATGGTTTTGAGATGGCAAACGCTGAGGCTGAAGCTGAGAGAACCTTTGCAGACGGTGATATCCACGACCCAAAGAATGCAGAACGCTATGCTACCTTGGCTCAGTTGCCTGATAGCTGTGCCGCTTCAGCAGACTGCTTGGAACGTCAGCGTAAGGTTTATGAGGAGTATGATGTATTCTCTCCTGCAATGATTGATGGTATTATCAAACAACTTCGCTCATACAACGACCGTACACTACGTCAAGAGATAGAAGGCAAGGAGATGATGATGGAGAAACTTGTTCGTCAATACTTCCACTGCGGATAAAGCAAACATCATCCTAAGATGTGACTACTATTAGTCAAATATAAAAATCCCAGGCAACGAAAAGGTTGTCTGGGATTTTTTTAAATGAAATGTTTTTACTTAGTAATATATACATCTAATGTCTTGTTTAACATATTATTACAAGACTATCATACAAACCTATCAGAAGAGAAATAATGGCATACACTTTGCTCCTTTTACATCTATTAAAGATTAAGAAATTATGAGTTTACAAGAAATATTAGATCATAGAAGGGCTGTCAGACATTTCGACCCTAAGAGACCACTCGATAGCACAGTTGTAAAGAAATGTATTGAACAAGCGACATTGGCTCCAACAAGTTCTAACTTACAACTTTGGGAGGCTTATCATGTAACTGACAAGAAGGTTTTGGAGAAGTTGGCACCAGCATGCTTAGACCAGTTGACAGCGCGTTCTGCCCAACAGATAGTTGTGTTTGTGACTCGACAGGACCTCTATAAGAAACATGCACAGGCAGCACTTGCATTTGAGAAGGAGAACATCAATAAGTACAGTCCTACAGAGAAGAAGGAAAAGCGCATTAAGAAATTAGAACTATATTATGCGAAAGTAATGCCGTTTCTCTATTCACGTTGCTTTGGCTTGTGGGGACTTGTCCGTAAAGGCTTAGCACAAACGATTGGACTTTTCCGCCCGATCATGCGTCAAGTAAGTGAGGGTGATATGCGAGTTAGTGTACACAAGAGTTGTGCTTTGGCTGTTCAGACATTTATGTTAGCAATGAGTGAGGCTGGCTATGACACTTGTCCACTTGAAGGTTTTGATAGTCTGTTGGTAAAGAAGGCACTGAATCTACCTTACAATACAGAAATAAACATGGTTGTAACCTGTGGCGTTCGTATGCCAGATGGTGTTTGGGGAGATCGTTATCGACGTCCATTTGAGGAAACCTATCATTTGGTTTAGCCTCCCTTTCTGTAAATTATCATTGCTGTATAATACTCCTTCATTGCAAGAAGAAAACGTACAGAATAGCTGACGGATAAACAAAAAGCAATAAGAAGGGATTTAGTAAGGATTTTATCCTTATCCATTGCCCTATTCAAATAGAATTACGTATCTTTGCAAAGAATCTGAACAAGACAATGGATAAGGATATTAAAGACTTAAAAATAGCTGTAGCCGGAACGGGCTATGTAGGTCTCAGCATTGCAACACTGCTGAGTCAACACCACCATGTAACAGCTGTTGACGTAGTAAAAGAAAAGGTTGACCTCATAAATAACAGACGTTCGCCTATTCAAGATGATTATATTGAACAGTATTTGGCAGAGAAGGATTTAGATCTTACTGCCACATTGGATGCAGAGACTGCTTATAGAGATGCAGACTTTGTAGTCATTGCTACGCCAACTAATTATGATCCAGTGAAGAACTATTTGACACACGACGTGTTGAGGAAGTTATCGAAATCGTAATGAAGGTGAATCCTGATGCGATAATGGTCGTTAAGTCTACGATTCCTGTTGGTTACACTGAGCATATTAGAGCAAAATACAAGTGTAATAACATTCTCTTTGCTCCAGAATTCCTACGTGAAAGTAAAGCTCTTTATGACAATCTTTACCCAAGTCGCATTATCATTGGTCGACCTGAAGGTGACGAACGTTTGGAACAAGCAGCCCAGCTGTTTGCTCAATTACTACAAGAAGGAGCGATAAAGGAGAATATCCCGACTCTATTTATGGGACTGACAGAGGCAGAAGCGGTGAAACTCTTTGCCAATACTTACCTTGCACTACGTGTAAGTTACTTCAACGAGTTAGACACCTATGCTGAGGTAAAAGGTCTTGACACATCTAACATCATTCAAGGTGTATGTCTTGACCCACGTATTGGCTCCTTCTACAACAATCCTTCTTTCGGTTATGGCGGCTATTGTCTGCCTAAAGACACTAAGCAGCTGCTTGCTAACTATGCCGATGTACCTGAAAATCTTATTCAAGCAATCGTTGAGAGTAACCGTACGCGCAAGGACTTCATAGCCGACCAAGTATTGCATAAAGCTGGATATTACGACTATTACGACCGTGGTGACTATAGCCCAGAAGATGAGAAAGAGTGCGTCATTGGTGTCTATCGTCTCACGATGAAGTCAAACAGTGACAACTTCCGACAGAGTTCTATTCAAGGAGTCATGAAACGTATTAAGGCAAAGGGTGCGCAAGTCATCATCTACGAACCTACACTTGAAGACGGAGCGACCTTCTTCGGCAGCCTTGTTGTCAATAATCTTGAATATTTCAAACAGCGTTGTCATGCCATTATCGCCAACCGATACGATAAATGCCTTGATGATGTAAAGGAAAAAGTGTACACAAGAGATATATTTAGAAGGGATTAATATAATCCCAAATGCGGTCATTAGACCACAAAAGCATAGCTCTTATTACTATAGTTTTGTTTCCTAACATCTTTTATTTCCTTATCGGCATCTTGTCTGTCTTTGGAACACAGGCGTAGCCCGCTACGCCTGTGTCATAAAGCCAAACAATCTACTCGATAATAAAACAAAATTTGTTTAGGCTCTAATGACGGATTTGGGATAATCCCATTCTCCACCCTCAGCCAATGTATTCATACTCATCACTCATGGTGCTAACAGTAAACACCATGAGTGCTAATGATATACACCCTCCGAGAAGTAGATAGGAAGAGCTTTACCCATTTGTTAGTAAATGAGACTTACACCACCAAGAGAGAGTATTTATTACTTGGTTATATTGAGAAATACCCCTCCCAAGTAAACACGAAAATACTTGTATAAAAGAGAGCCCTCAGCGAATTATATACTAACAAAATACTGTTAATATTAGCCTTCGTCCTTTCATTTAGAGTCTTCTATTGCCCTCTATAAACTAAACATCACTATATCAACTTTTAGGTAAAACTATTTTTCCTATCATATCTGTCACATCTTATATACTCATAACCCTTTTATCATCAATAAAATACGGCAAATGTTAAAAGTGATAGCAACGTACATTTAAACTAAATGTGGTATTATTCACAAGATAAATACGCTTTATAAAAGAGATTGCCCAGACCTATAACTATATAAAGATAAAAAAAGGCTTGTCTCCCGACAAGCCTATTTATAATACAAAAAAACATTATGAAATAATTTATTTCGCGAACAAGATTATCATTTAATAATTCTGGCTTATGTCGCACATTTACAAGTGCGGCACTTGCGTTCACAGTACCGCTCGCACTGTACGCGAATGTCATATCCCAACATTGCACCGAGAATAAAATCCTCTTCTGGCGTTAGTTGGTTAAGAGGTTTGGTAATCATCAGCCGGATGGCATCAAGACACTCCTGACGACCAAAGAACAGGTTCATACGGTCACGACCCACCGGCTGGATGATATATGGGATATTCTGATGCTCGAGGCGGAGCGTAGCAAATGACTCATACTTCTTATTACAAGTATACAAGACCATCTGTCGAACACCCTTCTTGTACTCATAGATGTGATTCATCAACACCTTCATATCGGCGGTCATCATATCTGTCATCATAGTTATCCCTTCGTGTGAATAGTTATAATGTAAGCACTAAGTTTATTTATCTTACAATGAAGGCTTAATATCTGCCAACCATGCATCAATACGACCTTCTGTCTGATCCTCTTCGTTTACATCATCCAAAGCAAGACCTACGAACTTACCATCAACAACAGCCTCGCTGTCATCAAAAGTATAGCCATCTGTTGATACACCAGGGAGGATATTTGCACCCTGTGCTGCATCATAAATCTCCTTCATTGCACTACAGAAAGTATCTGAATAGCTCTCGCTATCACCGCAACCGAAGATTGCAACAGTCTTACCAGAGAGGTCAGCACCCTTCAGTACGTTAATACCATCATACCAATCATCCTGCAACTCACCTGCGCCCCATGTTGAAGAGCCAAGGATAAGATTGTCATTCTCTGCTACAACTTCTGCAGAGAAATCTGACACGTTAATAGCTTCAACGCCGAGCTTCTCAGCGATGGTATTTGCAATGCTTTCGCATGTACCGGTTGATGAACCGTAAACAACAATAGTCTTCTTCATATTTTGTTACTGATTTAATTTCTGATTTTATTAATCTTTACGGTTGCAAAGATACAATGAAAAACTATTACCTGCAATACCTAAAAATGATGGTTTGTGTAAAATACCTACTTTTAGTGAGTACTTTCTTTTACTTTACAAACTTCTTTCCATTTCTTATATATATACTTTTAGGTAGATTCGCATCAGAAGTTCCTACATAACGACCATCTAAGAGGTAAATACGGTTATCATATTGTTCTGATACCTTCTTTTGACCAATCGTATTAATACCCAAAGCCTTTCTACGTAAAACTTCTCTCAGTCCTGCAGCAACGTCAATCTGCCCATATCCATAAAGATTATTAGGATAACTGAGTGACGTATCATAATGAGAACAAGTCTTAGCGAATATCTCCAGACAATCAGCTGGCGTCAACGTTGGATCAGCTTGTAACCAAAGTGCTATCGCCCCCGTCACAACTGGTGCAGACATTGACGTTCCTGCATTAGCATTCCAGGCATAGGTACGATGATTATATTCAAAATGTCGCACATCACTTTAACAGAAGCATTTACATTCTTTGGATTATTGATAAAGAAGGTACTATAAGATGAGATGATATTCTGACCTGGTGCCATTACGTCTGGCTTTATACGCCCATCCAATGTTGGTCCCATAGCTGAGAAAGAAGAACGGATGCCCTTTTGTCCACTATCATACACCTTCTTTTCCCCTAAATAATTAACAAACTGTGTACGATAGCTTGTTGATCCAACACATATCACATCTGGCGAACTGGATGGTGAGAAGATTGTATATCTACAATCCCCTGCATCCAACACAGGGTCAAGTGAATGTGGAAACATGTAACCCGACATACGGTAAAGTTCTATATCAGCATCCCTACCCATAACTTGAAGTGAAACTTGCGGACTATCTCCAAGCTTCGATGGACTACTAATTTGAAAATCATAAGCCGTCTCATGCGTATCATAACTATTTGGATATGCCAACACACGCCATATATATTTCTTTCCACCTACTAATAAGGAATCAGTAAGTAGTGAGTCTTGAGCATTACAAACATTAACCGTTGAAATATCAACGATTTGCGGGGAAGCTACGTTATCATATACACTTACTCGAAAAGCAAACGTCTGCTTAGACTTTGCCGTACAACTAAAGCGTTTCTCATTACCCATGATAAAAGCTCCAGCTCGCTCTTTTCCTATATTCTTATGTATATACGAATTTCTTGCTCCATCGTTACCAGCAGAAGAAACAATGATTCGTCCTGGTCCTATTAGTTTAGCAAGTAGCTCATAATATAATTGGTCATAGCCATGAAAATCCTGCGAACTACCCTCACTAAAATTGATGACACACGGTTGATGCATACGTTCCGCATAATCGAATATATACTTAAAACCAAGTGCATCCGTGGCATAGGTAAACTTATAATAATCTTTTGGATCTATCAAAGAAGCATTATCAGCAGCATTATCAACCAATACCAAGTCGGCATCACAAGCCATACCACGATAAGGAGAAACGACTCCATTCCCTTCTGCCCCACTACCGGCAGCAATGCCAGCTGTATGTGTTCCGTGTGTCTGTGTCTCACCATCAATAGGATGTCTCAGTTTTAACAAGGCATCACGACCTACATAATCGCGACCTACATATAATGTTGAACCGATAGTATCACGCGACAACTGATCCCATAATGCTTTGATACGATACTGGCTCATATCAGCTGAATAAAAATTAGGATGCGTCAAATCAAAACCCAATATCTTGTACACCAACAACGACACCACGTCCAGTATAGCTCTGCGATAGTCCTTCACCCGTATAAACTTTCTCAGCATTAACAACTAATCGAGTAGTATCCATTTGTATGCTGCATCGTCTACCAGTCTCTATTCGCTTCACTTGTTTGCCACACGACAATGCCCCGAGGCTACTAAGAGGGATGGCTGCTATACTAATATCCCCCACACGTGCTAACTCCTTACAGCCATACTGCCTTAGAACTTCTGCCGCATTACCATCAATACGTACAAAAGCAGTCAACAATCTATCATCACTCTGACTACGAGTAAGCTGCTTCGTTGCCAATGCCGATGCCATTGCTTCGCGAACAAAGGGCGACATCTTCTCATAGCGAGGACGCTGAGCAATAATGCCAAGAGAGATAAATATAAAGAGTAGAGAAACTATTAAACGGTTCATTTCTTTATGGGCTAATTACAAATAATGTATTATATAAGTAATGTATTCTGCCACAAAGGAACAAAAAAAAACTGACATATGCAAGATGTATTAGACCTCAGTACCATCTGTACGAAGTATCAACATGGCTCTTCTACAAACAACTTATTCCCATGTTATTGATTTTTGTAAACTATTTTTGTGCAGTTCAAAACCAATACATGCTCTTTTGACTTCTTAAAGATGCTTAATTGACTTGCAAAAGACGCCCTTTAAGACCCTTACTAACGCCCTTTTGAAATCCTATTAAGCACCTTTTTGCTTTTACCACTTTTATAACTAACTGATTTCCCTTAGGGTTACAAAACTGCTTTTTTTGTTTGTATTTTTTTGCCGTTATTTATAGATATCTTATTTGAATTTATGTAATGATTTTTTTCAAAAGTCTTATCTATAAATTTTCGAAGTCTTAAAAATGAAAGGTTTTTCAATGTCTGAGAATAATAATAGGATAGATAGATGACCGTTTTAGCCATATTTTTTTGTGTAGTAAGTAACTTCAACTCTTCCGTTAAAAGCAATACGAAAAAGCATCCACATATTTAACGGAAGAACTAAAAAGGCTATAAGTCAGAATCTGACTCATAGCCTTCCATTTACATATATGAAACCTTCTCTACATGAGAATATGTTGATTTCTTACTTGTTCAAAGCCACGGTTGTTCAGCGTAACGTTGAGAAGCTTTTACATACTCACGGTACTGACGGTCGCTCAAAAACATAACGCATATAAGAAAGATCCTTCTTAATAGCACTCTGAACCTTAGCGTCACGCTCTGAGTTATCAGCAACAGAAGCATTCATCATCTCTGTAGCAAAAGTGCGATTAATATCCTCAACAACATCAACCTGATCATAATTAAGATTCAACGCACGACTAAGAGCGTATGTGCTTACATTGAACTTGTATGCGTTAGCATTTGTAGTTGTGTTGTTGTTATCGTTCTCACCTGCTGCAAAAAGCCATTGTCATACTCATCACTGCTGCTACTGTCAATACAATCTTCTTCATATTCATTATCCTTTCTTAATTATTTAAAGTCTTATTAAAAGACTTATCATTATCTTTTATTCTGTAATTAATTTCCTTATTACGAGTGCAAAGTTACAAGATTATTCGGACACAATATAACTATTCGTTACTTATTATTGATTTTTGCTTATATTTTTGACGCACATCAATACATTTGATTTATATCAGTAACAAAAAAACATAGATACTACCCTATCCTTCCTAATAAACCATATATAATAGTAGTACGAAAAAGAAAAAACAGTAACTAAGCAGATTTTATTCCGTTTTAAATCATTACCTTTGCAAATACGTATAATAAATATAGATTAATAAAAATAACAATGGAGAATAATAAACATCGACTCGTTGTAGTCAGCTACGAACTATATAGTATCGAAAATGGTGAGGAGCAATTCCTCGAAAAAACAGAAGATATGCAGCCTATGCAGCTCTATACAGGTTGCGACATGGCGTTACCAGCCTTTGAGCAGGAGATTGTTAAGTTTGAAAAAGACGCAGACTTCAAGTTCTCTCTCACTAAGGAGCAGGCTTATGGTGAGCATGACGATAACAGCGTATTAGCTCTCGACAAGGCTACTTCTCACCTAACGGAGTATTTGATGCTGAGAATATCTATAAAGATGCTGTCGTTCCTTTGCAGAACGAAAATGGTCAGCGTTTCTTAGGAAAGGTTTTGGATATATCAGACGATAAAGTAACCATCGACCTCAACCACCCTCTCGCAGGCAAAGACCTTGTTTTCTATGGTCATGTTTTCGAGAATCGTGAGGCAAGTGAAGAAGAAGTAAAAGACTTCTTTGAGCAAATGAATCAGCATCACTGTGGTGGTGGATGTGGCGGAGGCTGCGGTAGCGACAACGGAGGTGGCTGTGGTTGCGGAGGCCATGAAGATGGAGAAGGTGGCTGCTGCGGCTGTCATTAAGATAAATCCTATCTCTCCCGTCCTGCTATTTACAATGTAACATATAAAGAGATGAGGATGATAGGAAAGTCTACATCAAATTATTCTTTCCTATCAATCACGCATCACGATTATCATTCATAGGAACTTTGGTATGAATACGTTTGGAAAACTCTTCACACTTACCACCTTCGGCGAAAGCCATGGAGCTGCCGTGGGTGGTATAGTTGATGGTATGCCAGCTGGTGTAACCATTGACACAGACTTCATTCAGCGTGAATTGGCACGTCGCCGACCAGGTCAAAGCCATATCACAACGGATAGAAAGGAAGCAGACCAAGTAGAGCTGCTAAGCGGTGTGTTTGAGGGAAAGTCAACAGGTGTGCCCATTGGTTTTCTTGTTCGCAATACCAATCAACATTCAAAGGACTATGATAATATCCGTGATCTCTTCCGTCCGTCACATGCCGACTATACATATTACAGCAAATATGGTATTCGTGACTATCGTGGAGGCGGGCGGGCGTCTGCTCGCATTACACTTTCACGTGTCGTAGCAGGTGCTCTTGCCAAACTTGTGTTGCGCCAGCAGGGTATCAGTATCTCTGCCTACACTTCACAAGTGGGCGACATTCTACTTGAGAAAGATTATCATAAATATGATTTAAATCTCATTGAGTCAAACCCAGTTCGCTGTCCCGACCCATTAAAAGCAAAGGAGATGGAGAACCTAATAGCACAGGTAAAGCGCGAAGGAGACACCATCGGTGGCGTTATTTCTTGCGTTATCAAAGGCTGTCCAGTGGGCTTAGGCGAACCTGAATTTGGAAAACTTCATGCACAATTAGGTGCTGCTATGCTTAGTATCAACGCTGTGAAGGGTTTTGAATATGGTGAAGGATTTGCAGGTTCTTCATGGAGAGGTAGCCAGCAAAACGACATTTTCCTACCAACTGGCGATGGTATGCAATACCCAAGATGCAATGTAGAAACGAACCATAGCGGTGGCATACAGGGTGGAATCAGTAACGGAGAGGATATTTACTTCCGTGTTGCATTCAAACCTGTCGCAACCCTACTTATGGAACAGCAGACGGTGAACATAGAGGGTGAGGCAACAACGATGGATGTACGTGGTCGACATGATCCTTGTGTCTTACTCGCGCAGTCCCTATTGTTGAGGCTATGGCTGCAATGACAATACTTGACGCATTGCTGATAAGTAAAGACTAAACAGACTGTAGACAATTTCTTTCGTCAAGGACTCACTTTCCCTACAGCAGTTATAAAATAAACATATTAGAAGGAGTTAAATCTTATCTTCTCACGCTTACATTCTGTAGATAGTAGCGGAGGCAGACATGGACTTAACTCCTTCTAATTTGTTTTAGCTCTATTTCATTTTAATAACTAAAGTTTCCCACCCTAATAAATAGATGGAAAAATAACAGTTTGTCGAATTTTCTTTGTAAATTAGTAATCGATAAACAACTGATTTCAAAGGCAAAACAACAAAACTGTTATGGAAGCAAAAATAGAGAAAATATCTGAGTTATCCAAACTCCTGAGTGTTAAAAATCGAATGAGTGATGATTTATTTCATCTTTTTGGCAAGTTTGGTATCGGTCGCCTGTTATCCCAACTGTCATTGAGAAACAGGACGGAGTTTCCGCTTCTGAGTTAATCCTTTCCCTTTGCCTCTTCCGCATAGTGGGTGATAGTATCCACAGCATATGTAAGCATAAGATATACGAGCTTTCAAACCATGGCAAAAACTGTTTCTATCGCATGATGATTCGCCCATCAATGGACTGGAGACGTTTAATGAATCACTTTTGCCCCTGCGTTATATGTGCCTGTTGGGTGGAAGTATGGTGAAGCCCTCGCCCCTGACACCACGACATGTTTCATTATTGATGACACCGTGCTTGAGAAAAGTGGCGTGAGAATGGAGGAGTCAGCCGTGTCTTCGATCATGTGAAAGGCAAGTGCGTATTGGGCTACAAGCTGTTACTTTTGTGCCTTCTTTTGACGGCAAGACGACCATACCTTTTGACTTCTCACTGCATCAGGAGAAAGGGCAAACAAGGCGACTGTGGGCTGACAAAACAGCAACGCCGAAAGGCATATCATGCCAAGAGGAATAATGGCAGTCCTGATTATGAGCGCTTTCAAGAGTGTAAGAAGCCCTAAGATGGAAGTCGCTGTGGATATGCTTCGCCGTGGCTGGAAGATGGGGTTACATGCCAAGCATGTGATAACCGACAGTTGGTTCACTTGCGAGCAACTCTATGGCGTGTCAGAAGCATAGGTAAAGGTGCGATGCACTTTTGTGGGACTTGCAAAAGTTGGGAAAGACGAAATACACCGTATCGGGCAGGAAGAAAAATGCAGCGGAACTCATTGCCGCCTATGAGCGCGAGCGAGGAAAAGGTCTGTCGTAAGTATAGATGCAGATATATCCGGCTTAACGGCAACTCTGGGAGATACACCTGTTAGAATCTTTCTCATCAAGTACGGCAGAAACTCCGCATGGAACGTCTTGCTCACCACGGATACGACGATGTCTTTCGTAAAAGCCTTTTGAAGTGTATCAAATCAGATGGAACATAGAGGTGATGAACAAGGAAACTAAGCAGTATCTCGGATTGGGAGGTTATCAAGGTTGCGACTTCAACGGTCAGATAGCCGACGCAACGCTGTGCTACCTTACCTATACCGTCATGCGACTTTGGAAAAGCGTTTCAGGGGAATACCAGACCATGGGCGAACTCTTTTCGGATATGGAAGACGACCTTATGGCGCTCACCTTATGGAAGCGAGTTCTTGCTTGTATCGAACGCATTCTTCGTGCTTTGGGAGAAACACTGGGGTTACGCCCCAACAGCTTATGGCTGCAATCAGTGTCAACGACAAAGAGATGGGTAAAATCCTTGTAATGCTGAAGCCTTAGAAAATGGGATGATGAACATAAAACGAATAGCATAACAGCTATTAGCCATGTGTTAAAACTCAATGGATATGGGGACGACAAGAAAAGATGAATGAGAAAAATCAGTGTTTTAAGGGGTGGGAAACTTTAGTTAATAATACAGAGCTAACCAATCTTCTTCTCGTTTGTTATAGGCTTTGCAATAAAAGCACTTAAAGCCGTTCCACCCGATCCAAAGATGGCGAATATGATTCAAGTACATTGAGCTTTTGTACTACCAATAACGTCCTTTAAATCCTTTGCAGTATTCAGTACACAGATATCTCCAGCCAAGCCACAAACATCTATCTGTTCTATCTTCAAAGCCTTAATCAATTGATGGAGAACACCCGCAGAAGCTTCATTTTGCATAATAGAATACTCATCCTTCTCTATGCTATCACCCTTATACAATAAGGTGAAGCCACCCTTTGATTCATTAAGAGCAACCAATAGTGATTGCCCAAAGAGCTGCTCCAACAGAATGTTGTACACAATGGCGTGGCACATACTCCACCCCTCATCAGCAAACGAACTATGATGATAAGGATGCCAATCTGCTGTAACAATCTTCACGGTATATTCATTACCTTTTTTTCCTTTACATACTTTGCCAGCGCATCCATTGCCTCGGCTGCGCCTGCTACAGGAAGTGTTCCTGTGATAAAGTCGATTTGTGGATCGACTATTAACAATAGCTTTTTTCATATTTTTATTGTCCCTTTAAAACAATAAGACCAAATAGTTTCATTATCTATATTACAAAGCTAACAGAATATAAATCGCAGCTTTATAATATCAACGTTAATACGCTACAAATATTTTTCTGAACACACTAAAGTAATATAAAATAGTGATACATAAGCCCATGTACTCACTATTTTTCTTCTTAAGTTTTTATACTTGTGCGTTGTCTGGCTCAATCTCGTGAGCATCTACTTCTACCACTCCACGCTTAACGTGACCATCGTAGTAACAAAGTAAATACCCTCACCCGGTGTCCATTCCATACAGAAGAGTTCTCCTGGACCATTAAAACCATTCTTCTTGATAACGCGTAATGCCCATGCCTGTGAACGACCACTCTACTAAGACCACTCGACAACGAAACTCACCATTGTTAACAAGTAAGAATGAATCTGATGTCTTACTGTTGGTAGAACTGTCACTGCACCATTTGCTTCAAACAAAACATCCTCAACTTCAAACATAGAGAAGATTCCCTTTTGTCTTAATAGCAAACGGAACTGCTCCATTTCAAGGCTATTACGCTTAAAATTCTTAAAGTTAATAACGCCATTCTTCACAAGGAAAACGCTCTCTCCTTTGATAATATGACGTAGACGAGCAGAACGCATAGCAAAGCGCACGAGCATATTAAAGCCTGTCCATACTGCCAAAGCAAAAGAGAATATGCCATATAGACATATCTAGGATTGTACAAGACACCACCGACCAAGGCACCAATCACAAAGGCACTCACGGTATCAAGTGGCGTAAGCTGTGCCATCTGAGCTTTTCCAGTAATACGTAGAAAAGCCAAAATACCTATCATACCCGTAACAAGTTTCAAGGTAATGCCTATATAAGGCTGAATAAAACTCAATCATTTTTTGTTTGTCTTTAAAGCTGTTATTATAATTTGAATTTTTTTATTCGTTTTTGATACTGCAAAAATACGTCTTTTATACTTAACTCGCAAATAACATGACTAAAAACACACTACGAACCAATTAATTCTATTTACAGAAAGCTTAAAAACAAGTCTTTTATAGCTATAAAGCCATCCTGCTGAAATTAAAAAGAAAGCAACTCCTTTGCCAGTTCAGAAATAATATATAACTTCGCACCGAACAAACTGGTAGAGTGATTAACAGATACCTATAATAATAGGGATTTCCACCTTTACCATAAAAGAAAGATAAAAATGGAATACTATATCAAGATTAATGAAGAAAAGAGAGGTCCTTATAGCCTCAACGAATTAGCCGAAAGAAAATTGGATGCTACAACGTTAGTAATGCCAACAGATGGTGTAGAATGGGTTCCTGCCAACCAGATAGAAGAACTTCGCACACTCTTTGAGAGTAAGGACTCTATCAATAAGACAGAGAAAACAGAAGAGATACCTTTTGTTGAGGCAAGGCCTATCATACCAACAGCACAACAAGAAGCAGTTCAGCAGCCACAACCAGCACTTAAGAAGAAGAGTCACACTGGCTGTCTTATCGGTATTTTGCTCACATTAGTTGTCTTGGTTGCAGTGATGGTTGTCACTTGTCCAAAAGACAGAACAACACAAGGAAGTACTCTCTACCGTTATCACCACTACTGTAAATGATGCTGTAAATGACAACGATAATCTTACAGGCAACACCTTCATCGACAACGCTTTCAAAACCGTCAGCAATGCCTTTGCTGGTAAGGTGATTGAGACTGCTGTTGATAACCTCGTCACTGTCGATAACTATGTTGTATGTTCATTAGGTAAGGTACACTATGATGGCAAAGATCATATCGTATCTTTAGGTGTCTTCGGGCATATCTTTACTGTAGATGAAGATGACCTTCGGGAAGCTGCAGAACAGTATTACAAGAAAGAAGAAATCAACATGAAGGAACAACTTAAGAAAAAAGCACAGAAGATGTTGCAGGAAAACATCATTGCACCTGCAACCTCAGCCATCGAAGGACTATTGGGAAGTGCTATGGATGGTCTTCTGGATGAAATCGGTTTAGATAATCAACCCTCAAAACAAAGTAAGAAAAAGACAGTGGAAGCTGATTCTATCTAAGTAAATATTAGGGCTTTCAGATAGACTTATAGATGGATAATAACGCAAAAGATAGTTGTTAAAAAAACAATATTTCTACATAAAAAGAAAGGTTTTACATATTATCTTTTGCATATAAAACAATATTTTATATACATTTGCACAATTAATTTAATTAGAATACAAGTATGAAGAAATTATTTTTAGGGTTAATAACGTTGTTTTTGTATCTTGTGCCTCTGCTTTAAAATAGTGAAAAGATTGACACTCTGAAAGAACAGCAGAAGGTGCTCAAGATGACTACAGAGTTGAACAAACTGCAGTTAGATTACGAAAAAGAGAAGGCAAACAATGCCGAACTCAGCAAGAAAGCTGCTGACATCAATGTTGAAGCAAATGTAGCTACAACAGAATTCAACACAACCAACGCATCAAACACTGTTAAGGATGCAAAGACCACTATCAAGCGTCTGAAGGAAGCTAAGTCTATCAACAAGAAGTTGGCTAAGAGTCAGAAGACTTTAAGCAAGATGGAAAGAAAGATTGCTAAGCTTCAGGCAAAGATTGATGACTCTAACAAACGTATCAAGTTTGTTAACAATTAATATCGTCAAAAATATTATCGAAAATAAAGGACGCACATTTTGTGCGTCCTCTCTTATGTATAGTCCGTTTAACAGACAACTATACTTTTTACCTCATAACTAATAGTCTCTACGAAAAACCATCATTTTACTCGTAAAAATATCATATAATGAAAAAGAAAATACTTCTATCACTATTGGTACTATTGGCTCATTTACCAATATACTCCCAAATGCTCTTTTTCAGAGAATCTAACATTAGATATAGATAGTACAAAAACAATACAAGGAACTTTATTACCTGTACTGGATTTTAAGACAGAAAAAGGAAAATGTTCTCACACTCAAGAATACCGCTAATCTCAACCTCTTAATAAAGCACAAGCGTGTTATCAACTTAATAAACAAAGTTGAGAGTTTTTCAACTTACGGCAAGAAAAGTAACGGTAAGTGGAGGATATGTACACGTAGAATACCGTTATCTCCTCAGTCGTGCTTTTGAGGTTTACCCTTATGCTGAGTCACAATGGGCAGAAAGTCGTGGAATGGAATACAAGATTTCAACTAGCTTACTATCACGCTATAGGATTATAAACAAAGAAAAATATCTTATGTTTGCATCAGCGGGTATGTTCTATGAATTTGAGAAATGGGAAGATCCAACTCCTAATGCAGTCCCATCACATGTTTATAGTCGTAGCATAAAAAGTCACCTATCAGTAAGTTTCAAACATCATTTAGGCGAACACTGGGAACTGACGACCACAGCTATTCATCAGGCGAAGCCAGATAGTTACTTTAAGGAAGCACGATTCGGTGGCGCAGCAGACTTAAAGTATAATATTACACCAAACATTGGAATTAATGGTGCCTACCGTGTTATCTACGACACAGCCCCAATTGTTCCTATTAGGAAGACTTACACAACCGTAGAGGCTGGTCTTAGTGTATCATTCTAAGTAGTACAACAGTGATAAATTAGCAATAAGGCAATACTTTTCTGCATCTTTTTTTCTGCTATAAAATATGGTTCTTCCGTTAAATATGCGGACGCTTTTTCGTATTGCTCTAACGGAAGAACCGAAGTTACCCACTAAACAAAAACATAGATAAAACAGTCATCTATCTATCCTATTATCATTCTCTGACATTAAAAACTTTTTGTTTTAAGACTTTGAAAACAACAGCCAAGAATTTGAAAAATCATTACATAAATTCTAATAAGACATCGATAAATAACGGCAAAAACACAAACAAAAAGCAGGTTTGTAACCACAAGGAAATCAATTAGTTATAAAGTAGCAAAGTAGAAGGTGCTTAATTGGACTTCAAAAGGGCGTTAATAAGGGTCTTAAAGGGCACCTATTGCAAGTCAATTAGGCGTCTTTTAGAAGCTCAAAAGAGCTATATTGGCTTCGAACAGTATGAAAACATTTTACAATAAAAATGTGTATATTTTAATATTGGAGACGCAGAACAAGTGGAAGATGGTCGCTAAATCCATTATTGAAACGCATACCATTATAATTACGGCGGGGCTTTACTCCGCCGTATTTTGTATCTTCTTCTAATAGAAACAACGCATCATTGATACGGCAATCTGTTACCCACGAACGCAGGTTTACACTTACGAGTATCTGGTCCAGACTTCCCCATTCTCCATGATAACGATAAGTTCCTTTCGCCCCATTACGTCCGTGCACTCCCGCAGATATATTAATCAATCCATATTCGTACGCAAGTTGTAGCGAAGGACTATCTGCATAATCATTAAAGTCGCCCATCACTAACAGTTTCGGGTCTGTATACCGCACTACGAAGAGAGTCTATAGCATCGCAATCGCTCCATTACGTGCATTCTAAAAGGACGAGAATAAAGTTCACCACCCATTCGACTTGGTGCATGAAGTAGGAAAACGTGTAGCGTATCACCGCTTTCTATTTCACCTTCTACATGTAGAATATCTCGAGTTGGGCGCATTTCCTTCATAGGTATGACACGAATCGTATCGGCTTTTATCAATCGGAAGGAAAAAGGAGAATACAATAACGCCACATCTATACCACGTGTCATCATTCGAAAGCTGTCATCACATATTCATAACGAGCCTTACGCAACAAAGATCGACGAGTAAGGTCAAAGAGTACACTATCGTTCTCTACCTCGCATAAACCTACGATATCAGGCAGTGTCCAACCACTACTATCTTCACCACAAGCAATGATTGTCTGCCCTATTCTATTCAGTTTTTGCCAATACTTCGTACGCGTCCAATGGCGAGGAGAGTCAGGTAAGAACTCATAATCATTCTTCAAAGTATCGTGTCGAGTATCAAACAAATTCTCGGTATTGAGTTCAACGATCGTCAAACGAGTTTGAGCTACTGATAAAAAAGAACTCAACAAGAAGAAAAAAGTTAACAATATACGCATAAGTTTCAGGTTTATAGATAAGTAAGTTACTATTTCTTTATCTCAATATCTCGTGCCACATGATTACGTATTTAGTCTGATACGCCTTCATGTCAGCAGTATCCTTTTCATCAATATCTACATAAAACCATAATAACCACCTTCATCACTATTCATCTACACTCACTACACAGCACCCTACTTATTCACAACCTCCAACTGCTGACGTACACTCTCCTCATGTATTAGTTCAAAAACCTGGGCTGCAAAGTTGGCATCCATACCGCAAAGACTTGCTTGCGCGCCACGCTTTTCGAGGATTTCACTATATCTACCAGCTTGAAGAATGGTCATATTATGCTCTTTTTTAAAGGCTCCTATCTCACGACAAATGCGGAAACGCTTGGCAAGAAGTCCCATTAAAGAGTTGTCAATTTCGTCTATTTGCGTACGAAGTAATCTTAATCCTTCAGTTGTAGAGGCATGATCACGCACTACCAAAAGAGACAGAATATAATCAAGAATATCAGGAGTTACCTGCTGTTCTGCATCGCTCCACGCCTTCTCTGGCGTACAATGGCTCTCAACGATCAACCCATCAAAGCCTAAGTCCATAGCCTGCTGACATAGTGGTGCTATCAAATCGCGACGACCACCGATATGGCTTGGGTCACAGATGATAGGAAGTCCCGGTATTCTTCTCACGCAACTCTCATAGGAATCTGCCACATAGGGCAATTTCGATAAATTTTCTTTTCATAGCTTGAGAAACCTCGATGAATAACTCCTAAACGTTTCAAGCCGGCTTGATTAAGTCTTTGAAGTGCACCTATCCACAGTTCAAGGTCAGGATTCACAGGATTCTTTACCAATACAGGGATATCTATTCCTTGCAAAGCATCAGCCAAAGCCTGCATAGCAAAGGGGTTAGCAGATGTTCTTGCACCCTGCAAAGAATATCCATACCATATCTTCAGAGCCACTTCAACATGCTCAGGTGTCGCCACCTCGGTTGAAATCATCATACCAGTTTCTTCCTTTACACGCCGCATCCTATGGTAAAGTCATCTCTCCATTACCCCTCAAAACCACCCGGTTTCGTACGTGGTTTCCATACACCAGCACGGAAGATATGGCACCCTTTGGCAGCAAGATTACGTGCCGTAGACATCACTTGTTCTTCTGTTTCAGCCGAACAGGGACCTGCAATGACTAATGGACGTTCCTTGTCGCTCGGAAGTCGTCAAAGGCTCTAACTCTAATTCCATAATCATATATCTTTTTATTCCTTATTTACTTAATTGTTCCCCAAAGGTAATACAAATGATGCATAAAACCTTATTTTACCATTCTAAAGATGCAATTTGATTGCATGCTTTTATCATCAACTTGTCTTTTATACGTTGGAGAATACGCACATGACAACGAACATACGTCTCTCTACAACATACTTCAAGGCATTAAACGCTCATCATATCTTGTGCTACCCTCAACACCATTGGTGCTTACCAACAGCACGATATGTGTCGGGGCATTAACACCATTATAGAAAATGGTAAAAAGACTCAATATGAGACATGAATAAAAACACTAAAAACACTTATAACCAGCTTCTGCTGACCAATGTCTATCACTAAAACACATTATTCCTTTTCTATTAAAAATAAAAAAATTCTGAGTAACATATCATCTTTTATTAT